>Ga0111187_1111_pt1 | contig 9355 bp, 6 predicted proteins | sample DeeMarSWOR324_28_FD_80242 | JGI IMG/M metagenome (GOLD analysis project Ga0111187, IMG submission 80242) | Phycisphaerae bacterium SM23_33 | reverse complement strand
GCTGCCCCCGGCCCGAGCGCTGCCCCCCGCGCCGGACCGCCTACCCGCCCAGCAAGACCGACCACCAAGCCGAGCACCGCCCCCAGGAGAGCCCCCTCGGGCACCACCTCGGGCGGCAGCAAGGACTCCGACATCGAGGACATCCTCGAACGAATGCGCCGCCGGCGCGAACAGGAGCTGAGGAAATGACAGATCACCAGGGCCTCTCGCGTTCCTTTTGCGGGTTCCCGCTGGCGCCCGGGCGCAGCGCGTTCTGCCGGGCGGGGTGGGTGGCATTGTCGGTCGTTTGCCTGGTAACGCTGGTGCGGGGTCCGGCCTGGGCCCAGGAGGCATCGACCGGGCCGGCCCGGGCGACCAAGCCCGCCGTTGCGACGATGCCGTCGGCCCCCGCGCCGGCCACCCGGCCCGGACGCCCGGCCATGACCCGCCGGGCCAAGCCGGCACGGCCCGGCTCCGGCATCCTGCTGAACTTCAAGGAAGCCTCGCTTTACAGCGTGCTGGAGTACCTCTCCGAGGCGGCCGGTCTGGTCATCCTCGAAGGCGCCAAGGTCGATGGCCGCATCACCGTCATGAGCCGTCAGCCGATCAGCACCGACGAGGCCGTCGCCCTCCTCGACACCGTCCTCAAGGAGAAGGGCTTCGCCGCGATACGCACCGGTCGGACGCTCAAGATCGTGCCGGTGGCGCAAGCGGCGAAGGAGAACCTGCCCGTCCACTCCGGCAGCAACCCGGAGGACGTCCCGATAGCCGACAGGTTCGTCACCCAGGTCATCCCGATCCGGTACGTGGACGCGACCCGGCTGCGGACGGACCTGATCCCCCTGATCGGCACCGCCGCGACCCTGACGGCCAATCAGGCCAGCAACTCGCTGATCCTCATCGACACCCAAACGAACATCCGCCGCATCATGCAGATCATCCGCGCCCTGGACGACCACATGGGTGCCGTGGCGGAAGTCAAGGTCTACCAGTTGAAATACGCCGACGCGTCCAACACCAGCAGGCTCATCACCGAGCTGTTCAGGCAGGAGCAGGACCAGCGCCAGGGGCAGATGGCGTTCATGCCCTTCAGCAGGTTCGGACGGGGCGACCGAGGTGGCCCCGGCGGCGGTCGAGGCGACCGGGACGAGCGGCAGGGCGCGCGCCAGCAGAGGGTGATCGCCGCCGCCGACATGCGGACCAACTCCGTCGTCGTCACCGCGCCGCCCGAGCTGCTCAAGGTCATCGATACCATCATCAAGGAACTCGATTCCGACCCCACCGAGGAGCAGAGCGTCTTCATCTACTCGTTGAAGAACGCCAAGGCCACGAACCTGGAAACCGTGCTCAACCAGATCTTCTCCGAAACGACGACGACCACGAGGGGCCGCACCACTGCCGGCCGGACCACTACCGCGGGGAGGATCTCCGCGGCCGGCCGCACCGCCCTGCCCTCCACCGCCGCCGGCGCCGGCGACATGCTCGGGCAGGTGTTCGTCGTGGCCGACGAGGATACCAACTCGCTGCTGGTCCGGACGGCCACCAAGTACGTCAAGCGCGTCAAGGAGATCCTGCTGGAGCTGGACCGGCCGATCCAGCAGGTGCTGATCAAGGTCCTGATCGCCGAGGTGACGCACGACAAGACGACCGATCTCGGCGCGGAGTTCTCCGCCCTCAACATCCGCATCGGCAGCTCGACGAGCTCCATCGGGACGGACTTCAACGTGGCCAGCCAGGCCGGCGGGCTCATCACGAGGGTCGTCGATGCCGACTACACCGTCACGCTGCGGGCCCTGGCGACCATCGGCAAGCTCAACGTGCTGTCGCGCCCCTATATCCTCGCCAGCGACAACCAGGAGGCCTCCATCACCATCGGCAACGAGGTGCCCTTCATCCGGAACACCCGCACCACCGAAACCGGACAGACCATCAACACCATCGAATACGAGGACATCGGGATCATTCTGAACGTCACGCCGCACATCAACCCCGAGGGACTCGTCATCATGGACGTGCAGCCGGAGATCTCCACGTTGACCGGCACCACCGTGCCCATCTCCGAGACGGTCAACGCCGAGGTCTTCGCCAAGCGGTCCGCCGAGACGCAGGTGGCCATCCGCAACGGCCAGACCATCGTCATCGGCGGCCTCATGGAGGACCGGGAAACCGACACCATCAACAAGGTGCCCATCCTGGGCGACATCCCCCACATCGGGCAGCTCTTCCAGCGGTCGATCAAGACCAAGGTCAAGACCGAGCTGCTGATCTTCCTGACGCCGCACGTGGCCTCCGAGCCCGACAAGCTGCAGAAGATGTCCAAGCAGGAAGCCGCCGGCGCCAAGACGGTTCAGGGAGCCCCCGCCGGGCCCGGGACCTATAAGGAACACATGAAAGGGATGCGCCGCGGCGCGACCACTCGTCCGGCCCAGCCGATGTCCCGACCGAAGAAGAAGGCCACCTCGCGCCCTGCGGGAGGAAAACATGGCAGGCGGACGTAACGTCCCCGTGGCGTGTCTGGCGGCCTGGCCCCTGATCGCCGTGCTGGCGGGCGGCTGCCGGCCGCCGCCGCCCGATACCCAACGGCCGAAGGTCGGCACCGACCCCTGCGCCGAGCGCCTCCATGACGTCTGCGGGCACCTGCTGCTGTACTACCAGATCCACAAGAGGCTCCCGCCGACGCTGAAGCAGCTCAAGTCCTCCGACGTCCTGCCCCTGCCGCCGCTGGTCTGTCCCGTCTCCGGCAAGCCCTACGTCTATGAGCCTCAGGGCCTGCTGCTGCGCGGCCAGCCGGGACGGCTGGTCCTGTACGACCCCGAGCCCAGCCATTCCGGGATACGCTGGGGCATCCTCGTGGGCACGTCCGCACGCGGCGACTCCATTATCCCCTGCGTGATCGCCGTCACCGAAGAGCAACTAGCCTCCGCCACGACGCAGCCGGCACCTGAACCGCCCGACAAGCAATGATCCCGCCGCGGCCGGATGGATCAGCCGCAGGCGGCATCGAAGCCCACACGTCGCCTCACAAGCCGCGCCGCATCTGGCCGTCCGGCAGGGAGGGGCAGCAGGCTGGGGTAACTGTCCCAAAGCGTGTGGTTGGGTTGGCAAAACAAAGGCCTCTTTGCCGATGCGATAGGTGTGAAGGCCATCGACGGCAAGGAGGCCAAGATGGTCGCCTATATCCTACCATCGGTCGGGTCGGCCCTGAAGCTCGATCGGCGTTGCCCGCATTGCCACCGTCCCCACGGAAGGATTCACTCCTCCCAGCGGCATGGGGCCATTCGAGACCTGAAGGTCTCCAGCATTCCGCAGCGTCGGATGAAGTGCCCGTGGTGTGGGCTGACCTGGACGCTCCGGGCGGAAGGGGTCAAGCCGGGGCATCAGCGGAGCGACCGGACCATCGGCGTGGGGCTGTTGCTGTACATGCTGGGGTTGAGCTGTCGGCACACGGAGCGGGTCTTGTCGGCCCTGGAATGCCCCAGCGGCAAGAGCAGCATCGAGCGGGACGTGGCGTCGGCCGGACATCATGCCCAGGAGCTTCACCGGCAGGCCCCGCCCGTGAGGGTCCGGGTGCTGGGGGCGGACGGGACGGGGGCGGCGATGGCGGGCCGGGAGGCGGGCGTGTTGTTCTTGGCCGGTGTGGACTGCGGGGGTTGGCTGGTTGGGGTGGCGCCGCTGCACGAGCAGCAGACGGAGGAAGTTCGGCGTCACGTGGGGCGCGTGATGGCTGCAGTGGGGGCGGAGGAACTTCGGACGGATGAGCATTCGGTCTATGAGGGGATCGTCCCGCAGCCGCGGCATCGGCTGTGCCTGAGTCACTGGCGGAAGAGCAAGGGCAAGCGGGCGTGGGATCTGCACCGGCAGGCGGTGGCGGAGGGCCGTTCCTTAGAGGCCGACACGATGGGGGAATTGCTGGCGTTGCTGCGTCTGCGGCCGCGTCCGCCGACGGTGCCGCCGGAGCTGGAAAGGCTGGTGCGGCGGTACATCAACGCGCGCCGGGGCCTGCCGGGGAAGGTGAATCAGTTGCTTCAGCATGTGGAGCGGACGTGGCAGAAGGTCAGCGATGACCCGGTGGACCCGACGAACAATGCCACGGAGCGGGTCATCGGGCTGACGTTCAAGATCCGGGCCAAGACGATGCGTGGCTTCAAGGCGGTGCACAAGGGGGTCGGACATCCGTACCTGCCTGCCGGCAGGCGGGCCTGTCGAGTTTCCTTCGTGGGGAAGAAGGGGTCTGCCATCTGCGCAAGGTGATCTGACCCGCCTGGGTCGGGGGCCACCGGCTCGACAGAAGTCCCCACAATCCCTGGGACAGTTACCGCGAGGAAAGGGCCCTTGACTCATCCCGGCATCCGCGCTACAATCCGCATTGCTCTAGCTGGCTCTGGTAGCGGCCAGTTAGCTCACAGCATTCGGGCAGGGGCGGGCCTCGCTCACTCGTGCTTTCCTGTCTAGGCCACCCGGCCGAGTTCCCACACGGCGAGATGTCCTCGTGCAGGCTGAGCCGCCTGCGAGAGGAAGGGCTCTCAAAGCTCATCAGTCGAGCGTCGCTGCGACGTGGCGAGCCCGCGTCCGCGGCGGGCGGCTGGTGGTTCGGCCGAGAGATGGACCGGCGGCTGAGGGCCGCCGGCAACGGGTCTTGTCAGGCAGTCGAGCAGGAAAGGAGAGCCACCATGCAGAGGGGAATCTCACAGGTAATGCTCATGGGCATGCTGCTTCTGGCGGCAGTTTGCATCCCCGCCGCCGAGGCACGGGCCGGGGATTACGTCGAGTACATGGGCACGATCGACGTGGGCCGGCCGCTGGGGCGAGTCGTGGCCGATCCGACGCGGCCGAAGGTCTACGGCATCACCGGCGACGGCGACGTCGTCTTCGTCGACCGGACCACCATGGCCGTGGAAAAGGTCAGCAGCACGGGGCGGTGTCTGAGGGACATCGACGTGGACCCCGCGGGCGACTACCTCACCGTGCTGGACAACATCACCGGGGAGTACTGGAACCAGCCGCCCAGCGTCTACATCCTGACCTACGACCTTGAGACACAGAGCCCCTCCGCCATCGTCATGGCACAGGCGCCGATGTACCAGATGGCGCTGGGGCGGCCGAACCGCTTCCTGGGCGTCGGGCTCAACCAGTGGGTCAGCGCCTACCAGGTGGACGCCACCACGGGCGCCCGGCTGTCGTCCTGCGGCGCCGGATACTACGGCTCGACGGAATGGGGCACGCAGACCTTTGCGGCCACAAGCGACGGCACCCGCCTGTTCCGCACCGAGCTGGGGATCAGCCTCATCGAGCTGAAGGCGTTCGATACCAGTACGGACACGATCACGGCCGTGGCCAGCCGGGGCGTCGGCAGCTACGCCGCCGAGCCGGTCTTCATCAACTCCTCGGACAGCAGCCTTTACGTTGGCGACATCCGGGTAGACCCCGCCAACATCGGTGTCACCTTGAGAATGTATCCCGAGAACATCTATGCGGCCACGGGCGACGACAAGCTGGCCTTCGGCGTCGGCGGCGTATACGACCCCGTATGGGGCACGCCTCTGGAGGACATGCCCGTCCACTTCAGCATGATGACGATCGGTGAGGGTGACCGCTACCTCTATGCGTTCGATCCGGGCAGCCAGCAACTGCACGTGATGTACGTGGTCCCCGAGCCGGCGGCGCTCTCGCTGCTGGCGTTGGGGGGCTTGGTACTCCTTGGGCGAAGGAGAGGATGTGTGTCCCAAAACAAGCAACGTCGCTTGGCACCGGCACGGTTTGGGTGATGATCGTCGCATGCCTATCAGGGCGAGGGCGCAGGCAGAGGGCGGTTAAACGGAAACGGCCTGAGACTGGAGTGTCGCCGCGAGCGGTGCGGCGTTTCTTGGCTTGAACTACGGTCGCTTGGCGCGACTGCGCTTGGTAACCGGCTACGCAGGCCGCTCCGAGCGACATCATGGCCCGGAAACGGCCCGATCCCCCCTCCATCGAGCAGAAGAGGTGCTTGCGGGTGTTGGGACCGGCGATAGAATCGTCAGAAAGGTCGACGGCGGTCGTCGGCCAGAGGTCATCCGGGAATCCCGGATAAGAAGTTCATTGCTGGCAACTGAAAGGGGCCTGGGATATGCGCTACGTCGTCTATGCCCTGATTGCCCTGCTCCTGACGCCGCTGGCGGTGGTCCGCGCCGCCGAGTTCCATGTCGCTCTCGGCGGCAACGATGCCAACCCCGGCACGCGGCAGGCCCCGCTTCGCAGGATTCAACGTGCGGCCGATCTCGCCCGCCCCGGCGACGTCGTCAAGGTGCACGCGGGCCTGTACCGCGAACGGATCAACCCGCCGCGAGGCGGGACGTCCGACGACAAGCGCATCGTCTACCAGGCGACCGCGGGCGAGAAGGTCGAGATCAGGGGCTCAGAGGTCGCCAAGAACTGGGCGAAGGTCCGGGGGGACGTGTGGAAGACCGTTCTTCCGAATTCCTTTTTTGGCGACTTCAATCCCTACGGCGACCTCATTCGGGGCGATTGGTTCAATCCCAGGGGCCGGGAGCACCACACGGGGGCGGTTTACCTCAACGGCGAGTGCCTGAGCGAGGCCGCAAAGCTGGACGACGTCATGAAGCCGGCCGGCGAGATCGGTCTGTGGTTCGGCCGGGTGGGCGAGAAAGACACTACGATCTGGGCCCAGTTCAAGTCGGTCAATCCGAACAAGCAATTGGTCGAGATCAACGTTCGCCGGGCGGTGTTCTACCCGGACAAGCCGGGGAGGAACTACATCACGGTTCGCGGCTTCATCATGCGGCACGCGGCCACACCGTGGGCCCCTCCCACGGCCGAGCAGGTCGGCCTGATCGGCACGCACTGGAGCAAGGGCTGGATCATCGAGAACAACGTCATCAGCCACTCGCGGTGTTCGGGGATCACGCTGGGCAAGTACGGGGACGAATGGGACAACAAGTCCCAATCGGCGGATGCGTACAATCGGACGATCCGGCGCGCCCTGAAGAACGGCTGGAACAAGGCCACGATCGGCGGGCATATCGTTCGGAACAACACCATATCGGACTGCGAGCAGACGGGCATTTGCGGGAGCCTCGGGGGCGTGTTCAGCCAGATCACGAACAACCACATCTACAACATATGGGTCCGTCGCCTGTTCGCCGGCGCGGAGATCGGCGGAATCAAGATCCACGCGTCCATCGACATGCTCATCAGGGGCAACCGGATCCACAACGCCGGCCGGGCCCTTTGGATGGACTGGATGGCCCAGGGCACTCGCATCACGGGCAACCTTTGCTACGACAACAGCACGGACGACCTGTTCGTGGAGGTGGATCACGGGCCCTTCCTGGTGGACAACAACATCTTCCTGTCGGCCGTCAGCCTTCGGGACTGGTCGGAGGGCGGCGCGTTCGCGCACAACATGATGGCCGGCAGGATCGAGAGCAGACCGCAGAGGCGTCAGACGCCGTACCACAAAGCCCACTCGACGGTCGTGGCCGGCCTGAGTAACATCAAGGGCGGCGACCACCGCTTCTACAACAACCTCTTCATCGGCCGGCCCCGTCAGGGCGGCAGGCCGGCGGGCTGTGGGCTGGGCGCGTATGGCGCGCGGCAGGCCCCGCTGAAAACGCGCGGCAACGTCCATTACAGCGGCGCCACACCCTACGCCAAGGAGAAGGACCCGCTGATCGTCTCCGACGTGGACCCCAAGCCCGAGATCGTCGAAGACGCCGGCCATGTCCATCTCCACGTGACGCTGGGCCCGGCACCCCGCCAGGCCGCGACCACGCTCGTGACCACCGAGCTGCTGGGCAGCACCGTGGTTTCCGGGCTTGGCTACGAGAATGCCGACGGCTCGCCCGTTCGGATCATCGTCGACTTCTTCGGCGCGAAGCGAAGCAAAACGAAACCGTCGGCCGGTCCCTTTGAGGCTCCGGCAGCCAACAGGCTGAAGCTCAAGATCCGCTGATAGAGACCGGCACCCGTCGCGGCACGGCGTGTTTCGTGACAGGGCAGGAAGCTCAATGACTTCTCGCGAACGTTTGCAGACGGCCTTGGCGCACAGGCAGCCGGATCGTCCTCAAGGGCAACGCCGCCCTGGCGGCCTGCTGCGAAGCCCTGGCGCGCTGCGCTCGGTGCGCGAGGGCGGAGCGGCTGCTCGCCTACCTTACCGGGTACAACGTCAAGCTCGACCGGCGCCATGACCGGCGAGCCCTTACCGTCGATGAACTCCGCCGGCTGATTCGGGCGGCGGAGACGGGGCCGGCCGTTCTCGGGCTGTCCGGCCCGGACCGCGCCATGGCCTACCGAATCGCTGTAGGGACCGGGCTACGCGCCAACGAGATTCGGACCTTGACGCCGGAATCCTTCGACCTCGACGGCGAACCGCCGAGCGTGACTGTCGAGGCGGCGTACTCGAAGCACCGTCGGCAGGACGTGCAGCCGATGCCGCGCGGGCTTGCGGAAGCGCTGCGGCCGTGGCTTGCCGACAAGCCGGCCGGCGAGCCGGTTCTCAGGCTCCCCGAGAAGGTGGTCGAGGCGGTCCGCGTGGACCTTCGGGCGGCGGGGATACCCTACCGGGACGCCAGCGGCCGGGTGTGTGACTTCCACTCGTTGCGGCATACCTGCGTGTCGGCCGTCGTGCGAAGCGGGGCGAGCCCGAAGGTCGCGCAGGTCTTGGCGCGGCATTTACCGCCGATGCTTACCTTGGGCGTCTACGCGCACCTTGGAATCGCGGACACCGCGCCAACGCTGGCGGCGCTGCCGAGCTTGGCGCCGATCGGGCCGGGCTGCCAGACGGCGAAGGCGACGGGCACCTACGACGGGCGCGCAGCGCATGCGCAGCGCGCAGGGGCAACACCATGCAACACCATGCAACGGAACCGGGACGGGGGCGGAGTGACTAACCCCTTGCAATCGAGCGGAAAACCGCTACTTTCCGAGCAGAAGAGGCCAAGCGCCCGTAGCTCAGCCAGGATAGAGCGGCGGTTTCCTAAACCGCAGGTCAGAGGTTCGAGTCCTCTCGGGCGTAGTCGGGGCAAGTGCCGCAGGACGGCGTAGTTGCTTACCGGGGCGTCCGTTGCCGCTGTCGGTCCGCGCGATCGAGGATCGTACTTTGCGGACTCACGGGGACGATAGCGCCCTACCCGGCGCCACGGTGCGCGACGCTGTCGCTGCTGGCGTTGGGCGGGCTGGCTTGGGTTCGGCGAAGACCGAAGGGATCGGGTGGGCAGATAGTCGAGGCGAGGGAATCCAGGCTCACGGATTGAGCCGTGCCGCCGGGCCAGTACAATCACGCTGGTGATATTTCTGCTATGGGAGAATGTGACATGAGAGCACCATTCTTCGCCGTCTGCCTGGTATCCCTCGCAATCCTTGTGGCGGCCTCTTCCTGGTC
>Ga0111187_1206_pt1 | contig 9515 bp, 7 predicted proteins | sample DeeMarSWOR324_28_FD_80242 | JGI IMG/M metagenome (GOLD analysis project Ga0111187, IMG submission 80242) | Phycisphaerae bacterium SM23_33 | reverse complement strand
ATTTGGGGTGAATCGGCTTGCATTGTTCGTGCATCGGTGGACGATGTTTGTATAATGGATAGCCGAAAGGGGCTGTCATGGGAACCAGGTTCGATCGGAAGCTGCGTAACGCTCGCGTGCGGTGCAGTCTGAACGTGCTGCTGGAGCAGTTGGGGCTGCTGTTGGCCCTGGCGGGGATCGCAGCAGCCCTGGCCGTGCTGACCGAGCGCGCCCTGGCCATCCGATTCGTGCAGCCGTGGAACTTCCTGGCCTTTCTGGGGGCCGCAGGGCTTGTGGGAGCGGTGTTGTGCTTCCTGAAGCGGCCCAGCCGGGTGAAGGTGGCCGTCCTGCTTGACGAGCGCCTGGCGACGCGCGAGCGGTTCAGCACCGCCCTGATGATGGCCGGTAGCGACGATCCCTTCGCCCGGGCTGCATGCCGCGAGGCCCACGAGGCGGCCGAAGGCGTGGATGCAAGGGGGCGCTTCCCCATCAGGCCGTCGAGGCGGTGGGCATGGGCGGCCGCTTTCTGGACTGTCTTCGGCGGCGTGGCCCTGTTCCTGCCGGACCTGGACGTGATGGGCTACGGGGCCCAGCAGAAAAAGGAGCAGGAGAGGCTCAACCAGTTGGCCAAGGTCAAGACCGAGGTCAAAGAGACGACCGCCGTGCTCATGTCCGCGGTGAAGCAGTTGGACGAGCAGAAGCTGGCCGACGACCTGACCAAGCTGGGTGATCTGAACAAGGCCGCCCAGCCGGCGGACGTGCAGCGAGAGGCCATCCGTAAGCTCGGCGACATGGCCGAGCAAATCAAGAAGATGCAGGAAGACCAGCGTGTTCAGGCGGCCAAGGAGCTGGAGTCGATGCTGCGGCACCTCCGCGGCAGCCCGCAGGGCCTCAACAACGAGATCAACCAGGCGCTGGCCAAGGGGGACTTCGGCAAGGCGGCCGAGCTGTTGAATGAATTACGGAAGCAGCTGGAGGAAGGAAAGCTTTCCGAGGCGGACAAGAAGGCCCTGGCCGGCCAGTTGCAGGATCTCGGTAAGCAGTTGGACAAGCTCGCCGCCCAGCAGAAGGCGATGGAAGAGGCCCTGGACAAGGCCGGCCTGGACAAGAAGCTGGCCGGGCTGGATGAGCAGAAGCTCAGAGAGGCCCTGAAGAAGGCCGGTCTGACGGACAAGCAGATTGAAGAGTTGGTGAACAAGTGCAAGGCCTGTCAGCAGGCTTGCGCCCAGTGCCGGAAGCTGGGCAAGGCAATGGTCGGCGCCGGCGGCGGGCTGCTGGAAGGCGAACTGGTTCTGGGCGAGCTGGCGGGGATCGGCGAGAAGCTCAGCGACATGGAGGCCGCCGCACAGCGGCTGGCCTTGATTCAAAAGGCTCTGGAGGAGATCGACGGCGCCGTCGCCTGCCTGGGGCAGTGCCCGGGCGACAAGGCGGGGCTGAAGCTGCAGCCCTGGGCCGGCCCGGGCCCCGGGGGCCCGGCCTTCGGGCCACGGGAAACCGGGCCTGAAACGCCCGTTTCCCACCAGAAAACCGGCGTGAAGAACCAGTCGGCCGAGGGGCCGATCATTGCCAGCTGGTACATCAAGGGGCCGCAGGTCAAGGGCGAAGCCAAACGAAAATTGGTCGAGGTGGTCCAGGCCGCCAAGGACCGCGCCGCCGAGGCCGTCAGCGACAACCGGATCCCCCGGGAGCACCAGCCGGTCGTCAAGAAGTATTTTAGCGAGATGGAAAAGGCCGGCGAGTAGCGCCCGCGGGGCACACGGCGTTATCGGGGTTTTCCGCAACCCCCGGAGAGCTTCCCCGTGCTATCGAGCCGCACGAGCGCCGCTGAATGGGGGCTGACCGGCATGGCACTGCTCTTCCTGTGCTGGGCGGGCGTGTGCTGCCGGGGGGGATCCAAGCCGGCCCAGCAAAAGGTCTGTCTGTACACTTCCGTGGACCAGACCCTGGCCGAGCCGATCATCGCCGAGTTCGAGAAACAGACCGGCATCAAGGTGGTCGCACGCTTCGACGCCGAGGCCGACAAGACCGTCGGGCTGGTGCAGCGGCTGCGGAGCGAACGCGCCCGCCCTTACGCGGACGTGTTCTGGTCCAACGAGGTCTTCTACATGATTCAGTTGGCGCGGGAGGGGCTGCTGGAAGGCTACGTCAGCGAGGAGACCAAGGACTGGCGCAAGCGGTTCGCCGACCCGCAGGGGCGGTGGCACGGGTTCTGTCTGCGGGCGCGGGTCATCGCCTACAACACCCGGCGCGTCACGCCCGAGGAGGCGCCCAAGCGGCTGGAAGATCTGCTCCAGGAGAAATGGAAGGATCGGATCGCCATGGCCAAGCCGCAGTTCGGCACCACCGGCGGGTGCGTGAGCAGCTGGTTCGTTCATTACGGCCAGCAGAGGGCCGAGCAGATCCTCTCCGGTCTGAAGGCCAACCGCATTCAGGTGTTGCCCAGCAACAGCCAGGCGGTCAGGGCGGTCGCCGACGGTCGCGCCGATGTGTGCCTCACCGACACCGACGACGTCTACGCCGCCCAGCGGAACGGCTGGCCGGTGGCGCGGAACTTCCTGAGTCTGGGCGAGGCCGGCGCCCTGGCCATCCCCAACACCGTCGCCCTGGTCAAGGGCGGGCCGAACCCGACCGAGGCCAGGCGGTTGGTCGCCTTCCTGCTCAGCGAGCAGGTGGAGGAGATGCGGGTCCGCAGCGAATCCCACAACACCCCCGTGCGGGCGTCACTGGCCCAGAGGTTCCCGCAATACGCCATCCCCAAGCCGCTGGACGTGGACTACGAGAAGGTGGCCGACGCCCTCAGCTCGGCCATCCCCAAGGCCAGGGAGATTCTCCGCTGAGGCCCTCCAGCCGGGCAGTCTGGCTCGCGGCGGCACCGGGAGTGGCCGCCTGGATCCTGTTGATTCTCCTGCCGCTGACCTGGCTGTACGCCGCGGCCCCCGCGCACGGATCGGACAACCCGGCGGGCGGCAGGCTGGCGCTTCTGACGCTGAAGTCTCTGGCCCTTGGGGCGGGGATTGCGTTGGTGTCGGTGCTGCTGGGGTACGTTCCCGGCCGGCTGATGGGCACGGCCCGGCGGGGGAGGACAGGCCTGTTCGTTCTGCTTCTGATGCCGCTGCTGCTGCCGCGATACCTGCTTTATTATGCCTGGGACGTGCTGCTGGGCCCGACGGCCCGGCTGGGGGACTGGCTGCGGTATCACGGCCTGATCCGGGCGGGCAAGGCCCTGACATCCTGGATGGTGCTGGTGCTGTGGTACTGGCCGCTGGCGGCGCTGCTGATCGGGCAGGGCTGGCGCAGCCTGGACGCCGACACGCTGCGGGCCGCCCGCCTGGAGGCCGGCGCATGGCAGCGGTTCCGGACGGTGACGATGCCCCTGTTGAGCCGCTCGCTGGGCCTGGCCTTTCTGGTATGCCTGGTGTTGCTGCTGTCGGAGTTCGGGACCTTCCACCTGGGCATGACCGACACCCTCGGCACCGAACTGGCGGCAATCTACAACGACACAGGTTCCGCCGAGGCCGTCGCCCTGGCGGCCTGGCCGGTGGCTGTGCTGGCCGTGCTGGCGGCGGCCTTTCTCTGGAGGAAGACCCGCCAGTGGGCCACGCAGCCGGCGCTGGAGCAGCCCGAGCCGCCGGCGGGGGCGTGGCCCCGGGTCTTCCTGGCGGCCCTGGTAGCCATCTCCGTCGCCGCCCCCATCGGGCTGCTGGTCGGCAGCCTCAAGGACCTGGGGCCGCTGGAGCGGTTCTTCCGCCTGGAGCTCCAGGACCTCCGTGAAGGTGACTCGAAGCTGCTGTGGTCCTTCCTGACGGCGGGTGCCGCCGCGGCAGTCGCGTTCTGGATGGCGGCGTCGGCCCTGCTGGCGGAGGCCTGCGGTCGCCTGGGACGGGGCCTGTCCAGGGTCATGCAGCCGACGATCCTGCTGGCCATGTTCCTGCCCGGCTCGGTGGTGGGGGCGGCGGTGCTGAAGTTTCAGACGGACCTGGGCGTGCCGGACGGCCTGCGGCAGAGTTGGCCGGCGGTCTCGGCCGGCCAGGCGGTCCGGTTCGCGGGGCTGGTGCTGATCATCCTGCGGCTGGCGCGGGACGTGAGGGAGGAGCAGTTGGGGGAGATGGCCTCGGTGGACGGGGCCTCGCGGCTGGCGGCCTGGCAGCACGTGCACTTGCCCAGGCTCTGGGTGCTGCCGGCGGGGGCGATCCTGTTGTTGGTGATGCTCGGCCTGACGGAACTGCCGGCGACGATGGTGCTGCTGCCGGCGGGCGTGCCCAGCTTCGCCCAAAAACTGCTGGCCGACATGCATTTCTCCAGGGACCAGGAGGTGATTGCCTCCTGCCTGGTGCTGCTGGGGGCCTACGCCCTGGTGGCGGGGCTGGCGGTCGGGATGCTGCTCCTGGTCCGGCGCAGGTCGCTGGCGGCGTCGATTGTCGTTCTGGCCCTGGGCTTGAGCCTCCACCTGGCCGGCTGCGATTCGACTCCGGCGGGGCAGGTGGAGGTCCTCGCCTCGATCGGCAAGACCGGCAGGGGGCCGTGCGAGTTCATCTATCCTCGCGCCATCGACCTGGCCGCCGATGGCACGCTGTGGGTGGTGGACAAGACCGGCAGGCTTCAGCACATCGGCCCCGACGGGAGCTTCATCAGCGTCATCCGCATGCCCGAGATCGAGGCCGGCAAACCCACGGGGCTTAGCATCGGCCCGGACGGCAACGTCTGGGTGGCCGACACGCATTACCATCGCGTCATGGTGTTTTCCCCGGCCGGCGAGCTCGTTCGCCAGTTCGGCCGCTTCGGCCAGGGGCCGGGATGCTTCATCTATCCCACCGACGTGGCCTTCGCCGACGACGGGCGGGTCTTCGTCAGCGAGTACGGCGGCAATGATCGAGTCAGCGTCTTTTCTCCGCAGGGGAAGTTCCTCCACAGCTTCGGTTCGCCCGGCAGCGGCCGGGGGCAGTTCTCGCGACCTGCGGCCCTGGCCGTGGACCAGAAGCGCCGGCGGCTTTACGTGGCCGACGCGGTCAATCATCGCATCGCAATTTATGACCTGCGGGGAGGGCTTTTGGGGTATATTGGCGCTGCCGGCAAGGGGCCGGGGGAGCTTCGATATCCCTACGACCTGGCGCTGACGGCGGACGGAAGCCTGGTGGTGTGCGAGTACGGCAACAATCGTTTGCAGGTGTTCGCCCCGGACGGAGCGTCCCGGGGGACCTACGGCGGCCCGGGCCGGCAGCTGGGGCAACTGGCATATCCCTGGGGCGTGGCGGTGGACGACAAGGGCACGGCGTACGTGGTGGACGCCGGAAACAATCGACTTCAGGTATGGCGGTTGTAGAGGCATCCTACGGTTTTCATTTCGCCCAGCCGCTGTGGCTGCTGCTGGCGGCGCTGGTGGTGCCGGTGGTGTGGCTGGCCAAGCGCAGCCTCCGGCAGCTGAACACCCTCCGGCGGGTCGCCGCCGTCGTGCTGCGGGTGCTGGTGGTGCTGATCCTGGTGGCGCTGCTGGCCCGGCCCACGATCACGCGGAGCGACAAGCGAATGACGTTGATCGCCATCCTGGACCGCAGCCAGTCCGTTCCGGCGGGGCTCCAGGCCGATGCCCTGAAGTACCTGGCCAAGGCGCTGGAAAAGAAGCGGCCGGGCGACCAGCTGGCGGTCGTGGACGTGGGCGAAGCGGCCATGATCGCCTGCCTCCCCTCCAGCGGCGTTGGCATTCCCGAGCGCAACACCACGCTGACGGGCGATCAGACGGCCCTGGCCGAGGGGGTGCAGCTGGCGATGGCCATCGCCCCGCCGGAGACGGGCATCCGGATGCTGGTGGTCAGCGACGGCAACCAGACGACGGGGGACATGAAAGAGGCCGCCCGGATCGCCGCGGCCAACAAGATCCCCATCGACGTCCTGCCGCTGCAATATGAGTATCCGCAGGAGGTGGTCTTCAACCGGCTAGTGGCGCCGCCGACGGCACGCAGCGGGGAGACGGTGGCGCTTCGGTTTGTGCTGCACAGCACGGCGGCGGCCCGCGGCCAGCTCATGTTGACCCTCAACGGCCAGCCGGTGGACCTGAACCCCGGCTCCCCCGGCATGACTGCCCCGGTGACACTGAAGAGCGGCGCCAACGTCGAGACGATTTCCCTGCCCATCGGCCAGGGCGGAATGCACAAGTTCGAATGCACGTTCATCCCCGACCCCGGCAATCCGCCCCAGGACACCCTCACCCAGAACAACCGCGCCAGCGGCATGACCTTCGTGGCCGGCCCGGGGCAGGTGCTGGTCGTGGGCGACGGCAAGGACGCCGACAGTCTGCTGGCCAAGTTGCGGTCGGCCAAGATCGAGGCTCGCCAGTGCCCGGTGGCGGACTTCGCCAGCTCCCTGGCCGAGCTGCTCGGCACCGACGCCCTGGTCCTGGTCAACACTCCCTGCAGCGGCTTCACCTACGAGCAGCAGGAGATGATCTGCCGCTACGTGACCGAGCTGGGCGGCGGGCGCCACAGAAGAAGCAACTGCCCAAGGGGGCGCTGGTGCTCATCATGCACGCCTGCGAGATGCCGAAGGGCAACTACTGGGGCAAGCGGGTGGCCATCGCCGCCATCAACACCCTCAGCCGCCTGGACCTGGTGGGGGTGCTGGAGTACGGCTGGGGCGGGGGGCAGGCCAACTGGGTGTACCAGTTTAAGCCGGCCGGCGACAAGACCGAGGCCATCGCCGCTATCAAACGCATGCAAATGGGCGACATGCCGGATTTCGGGACCCCCATGACGACGGCCTACAACGCCTTGAAGAACTGCGACGCCGGCCAGAAGCACATCATCATCATCAGCGACGGCGACCCCGCGCCGCCGCCGGTCTCGCTCATCAAGAACATGCAGAGCTCTAAGATCACCTGCACCGGCGTGGTGGTCTTTCCCCACGGCGGCACCGACCAGAAGACGCTGCAATGGATCGCCTACCAGACCGGCGGGCGCTTCTATAACGTCAAGGACCCGAATACGCTGCCGCAGATCTTCATCAAGGAGGCCCAGGTCGTGCGGCGGTCGCTGATCATCGAGCAGCCCTTCGTGCCCAAGATCACGAATTGGCTCAGCGAGACCGTTCGCGGCCTGGATACCACGCTGCCCAAGCTGGATGGCTTCGTTCTGACCGGGCCTAAGGGCGGCCTGACCCAATTGGTGATGGCCACCGACAAGGGCGATCCCGTCCTGGCCACCGGGCAGATGAAGCTCGGCCGGAGCGTGGCCTTTACCAGCGGGGCCGGCGCCCGGTGGGCGAAGGACTGGGTCGGCGGCTGGGGCGGGTACGAGCGGTTCTGGGAGCAGGTGGTTCGCTGGGCGGCCAAGCCCAGCCAGGCAGCGGACTGCGAGATCTTCGCCGACGTGGAGGGCCGGCAGGTGAGCATTACCGTGGACGCGGTGGACGCCGAAGGCAACTTCGTCCAGTTCGCCGACCTGGTCGGGCAGGTCGTCGCCCCGGAGATGTCGGTGAAGGAGTTGGCGCTCACACAGATCGGCCCGGGCCGGTACCGCGCCGGCTTCCAGGCCGGCCGGTCGGGAAGCTACCTGGTCAACCTGCGATACCGCAAGGCCGGAGCCGAAGGCAAGACGGGCATGGTCCAGAGCGTGGTGACGGTGCCGTACGCACCGGAGTTCCGGGATCTTACTGACAACACGCCGCTGCTGGCGGCGGTGCAGCAGGCCACCGGGGGGCGGCAACTGGGCCCTGACCCGGAGAAGGCCAACCTGTTCGAGCGCGAGGGCGTTTCCTTTCCGCACACGGCCCTGCCGCTGACGAAGCACCTGTTCACGGGCGGTGCGCGAGCAGTTGACGGCCAGGTCGGTCGAGCCGATGGCCGGCAGGCGGTACGACCGGGCGGACGCCGAGGCGCCGCCGCTGCCGGCAGCCGAGCAAAAGCAGCCCGAGCCGGCAAAACCCGCCGCACCGCCCGCCGAGGCGCCCAAGCCGGCCGAGCCCGAAACCGCCGCCCACCTCCAGAGGCTGCTTCGGGCCAAACGCGAGGCCAAGCAGCGAATGAAAGACGACACAGGCCGTTGAGATTGAGGAGATACAGCGATGCCAGAGGAGCATGTCGACGTCGAACGGCGCTGCCGTGAGTTCCGACAGATGTTCACCTCTCTGACCGCGGAGATCGGAAAGGTGATCGTCGGGCACGAGGACATCGTGCAGAACACGGTGATCTGCCTGTTCTGCGGCGGGCACGTGCTGCTGGAAGGCGTGCCGGGGCTGGGCAAGACCCTGCTGGTGCGCACCCTCAGCGCCGCCCTGTCGCTGAAGTTCCGGCGGATCCAGTTCACGCCCGACCTGATGCCAGCGGACATCATCGGCACCAACGTGGTCATGGAAGACAAGACCACCGGCGCCCGGCACTTCGAGTTCCAGCACGGGCCCATCTTCGGGCAGATCATCCTGGCCGACGAAATCAACCGGGCCACGCCCAAGACCCAGTCGGCCATGCTCGAGGCCATGCAGGAGCATTCCGTCACCAGCGGCGGAAAGCTGTACAAGCTGGAGGAGCCGTTCATGGTGCTGGCCACGCAGAACCCCATCGAGCAGGAGGGCACCTACCCGCTGCCGGAGGCCCAGCTCGACCGGTTCTTCTTCAAGCTGCTGGTTCCGTACAGCAACCGGGAGGAGCTGGGCGAGATCCTGAATCGCACGACCACCGGCCGGGATCCCAAGGCCAGGGCGATCGTGAACGCCCAGCAGATCCTCGAGGCCCAGGGGCTGGTTCGGCGGGTGGTGGTCGCGCCGCACGTGCAGGACTACGCCATCCGGCTGGTGCTGGGCACGCACCCGCGCGGGGAGTTTGCCCCCGACATGACCAGCAAGTACGTCCGCTTCGGGGCCTCGCCGCGCGGGGTGCAGGCGATCGTCCTGTCGGGCAAGGTTCGGGCCCTGCTGGACGAGCGCTACCACGTCAGCTTCGACGACGTGGCCGCCTCCTACCTGCCGGGCATGCGGCATCGCATCCTGTTGAACTTCGAGGGACAGGCCGAGGGCATCACCGGCGACGACATCCTGAACGACGTCCTGAAGGCCACCCCCAGGGCTGTGGATGAGGCCGTGAAAATCGCATGAGCGCCATGGCCAGGACATCTCCGCCCAAGCGGCTGACGGAACTGCTGGACCCGGAGTTCATGGCCAGGTTGGACGCCCTGGACGTCCTCAGCCGCAAGATGCTCCAGGGCAAGCTCCAGGGCGAGCGCCGGGCCAAGCGCCGCGGCCAGAGCGTGGAGTTCGCGGACCACCGCCCGTACGTGGTCGGGGACGACCTGCGCTTCGTGGACTGGAACGTCTACGGCCGGCTGGATCAACTGTTCCTGAAGCTGTTCCTGGAAGAGCAGGACCTGAGCGTGCAGTTGGTGGTGGACGTCAGCGGGTCGGTGGGCTGGGGCGACCCGCCCAAGGACCTGGCCATAAAAAAGTTGGCGGCGGCGCTGGGGTATGTGGGGCTGGTCAACAACAACCGGGTAACCATCAGCGCCTTCGCCGACGGCGTGGTGGGGCAGCTACAGAACCTGCGCGGGCGGCGGAAC
>Ga0111187_1212_pt1 | contig 9531 bp, 5 predicted proteins | sample DeeMarSWOR324_28_FD_80242 | JGI IMG/M metagenome (GOLD analysis project Ga0111187, IMG submission 80242) | Phycisphaerae bacterium SM23_33 | reverse complement strand
CAGATCGCCGACCTGCTGACGGCGATGAAACGCGGGCCGGTCGGCGGGAATCTCACCGCCACGTCCTATCCGAACCAGCGGATCGCCTTCATCGTCGAGCGGGTGCATCCGATGGCGGAGGAAGAAAACGGGCGGAACGTTTTCAAGGTCCGGGCCGGGCTGGACACGACCGCGTCGTGGATGCGCCCGGGCATGGAAGGCATCGCCCGCGTGACGGTGGAGAAGCGGCACTACGCCTGGATCTGGAGCCGCCGCACGGTCAACTGGCTGCGGCTGAAGCTGTGGCTTTGATGCAGCGCCAGCCGCTGAAGCGGCCAGGCCGGCGGACCATCGCCTGGCCGGAGTGAGTTGCCGGCGGCGGGTGGTGGCGGCAGGCTGTGAAATGGCTGACAGCCCCACATTCAGCGAATCCTGGTACCGGGTGGCGGAGCTTCGCCCGCGGCTGCGAGCCACGGTTCGGGTCCACCGGCAGAGTTTCCGCGGGCAGCTCTGGCACGTGGTGCAGGACGAGGCGGACAGGCACTTCTTCCGCCTGCACGAGGCGGCCTATCGTTTCGTGGGCCTGCTGGACGGGCGCCGGACCGCCGCGCAGGCCTGGCGGATCTGCAACGCCCGCCTGGGCGACGAGGCCCTGACACAGAACGAGGCCATCGAGGTTCTGGGGCAGCTTTACGCCGCCAACCTGCTGGCCGCCGAGCTGCCCCCCGACGCCGAGGGGCTTTTCCAGCGCCACCGCAGGCGCCGCGGCCGGGAAATCAGGGGCCGCCTGGGAAACCTGCTGTTCCTGCGGATCCCGCTGTTCGACCCGGACGGGCTGCTGGACCGGCTGGTGGGCATCGTGGGGGCGGCTTTCACGCCCGTGGGATTCCTGCTGTGGCTGCTGCTGGTGTCGGCCGGGGCGTACTTCGCCCTGAGCCGTGCCGGCGAGCTGGCCGGCGAGGCCAAGACCATGCTGGGCGCCGGGCGCCTGGCGGCGAACCTGCCGGCGCTGTACGCGGTGTTCATGCTGGCCAAGCTCTGCCACGAATTCGGGCACGCCTTTGCCTGCAAGAAGTTCGGGCGGCAGGCGCACACCGGCGGCGAGGTGCACGAGATGGGCATCATGTTCCTGGTGCTGGCGCCGATGCCCTACATGGACGCCTCGGGCGCCTGGGCCTTCCGCAGCAAGCTGCACCGCACGGTGGTGGCGGCGGCGGGAATGATGACCGAGTTGGCCCTGGCGGCCGTCGCGGCGGTGGTGTGGGCCTGGACGGGCGGAGCGGCCGATGCCTGGGTGGGCGGCGTGCACGCCCTGGCGTTCCAGCTCATGCTCATCGCCAGCATCTCCACGCTGCTGTTCAACGGCAACCCGCTGCTGCGATTCGACGCCTACTACATCCTGGCCGACCTGCTGGAGATTCCCAACCTGGACGAGCGGTCGCGGAAATACCTGTACTGGGTGGTGAAGCGGCACGCCTGGGGCGTCCGCGAGGTCATCAACCCGGCCACTACCGGGGGCGAGGCGGCCTGGCTGGCGGGGTACGCAGTCGCCGCCACGCTGTTCCGCGTGTTCATCTGCGTGAGGATCCTGCTGCTGCTGTCGGAGCGGTTCTTCCTGATCGGGTCGGTGCTGGCGGCGGCGGCCGCGGTGAGGTGGGTGCTGCTGCCGCTGGGCAGGTTCGTCGGGTATCTGCTGGGCGGGGCGGAACTGGCGCGGGTGCGGGCTCGGGCCGTCACTACCACTCTGGTCGTGCTGGCCGGCGCCCTCGCCCCGCTGGGACTGGCTAACGTACCGGACCGCTGGCGCGTCGAGGGCGTCGTCGAGCCGGCCGAGCTTGCGTTCGTCCACGCCCGCGTGGATGGCGTTGTCCGCGGCGTGCTGCCCTCGGGGCGGCGGGTACGGGCCAAGGAGCCCGACACCGGCCTGGGCAGCGTGCTTGTCGCCAGCGAAGACAGGGACCTGGAGCTGGAGCTGAACGACCTGCTGCACGAGCGGGAGATCCTGATGGCCCGCCAGAGGCTAGCCCATCAGAAGAGCACCTCGGACAGAAGGTATCTGGCCCTGACCCAGGTCCTTCAGAGGGACCTGGAAGATCTGGACAGGCAGGTTGAGATTGCTCGCGGCGAGCTGGCACTGCTGACCGTGCGCGCCTCTCTGGACGGCACCTGGCTGTCGCCGCAGGCCGAACGCCTGGAAGGGATGTACTTACGCCGGGGAGAGCGCCTGGGCCTGGTGGCCAGCCTGGACCGGCTGATCATCCGCGCCCCGGCCGGCCAGCGGCTTGCGGGCATGCTCATCGCCGAAGAAGCCCAACGGGAGGTGGAAATCCGTCTTAAAGGCCGCCCGGGGGCGAGGCTGCAAGGGACAATCGAGCGGATTCTGCCGGCTCCCCGGGGGGATGCGGAGCCGTCTCAGGGCGGAGCGCCGCCTGCGGCGGCACAGGACCTCCAGCCCAGGGTGGAGGTTCAGGCGCCGCCGGCACGCGAGAGGTCCTTCGAGGTTTACATAAGGGCCACGGGCACCAATGATAACATGCTGATTGCCGGGCAAAGGGTGGCGGTGCAGTTTCAGATGCCGCCCAGCCCCCTTCTCGCTCAGTGGTGGCGGTCGCTGAGGCAGCTGGCCCTCAGCAGGTTTCACGTCTGAGGCCAGGGCCGGCTCGACCCCGCCCGCTCAGGGAATATCAAAAGGTGGGCGTTTTTCTCCATTGACGGCTGGGGAATCCGTGCTAGAATCTAGCCTAAAGGCTTAGCTCCATGTGCAGAATGCTCAACCGCGGGTTGCTCGACCCGCTCCCGCAACTGCACATGCTCAAAAAGCAAAGGTAAGAGAGGAGACTCTTGATGAGAACCAGATCTGTAAGGCTCGCTTTTCCTATCGCTTGCGCGCTGCTTGTCGTTTCAGCCGTGACGGCCCAGGGATCGCTGATCGTGGTCGGGAGCGATAGCTATACCAGCCCGCTGCTCCCCGGTACGTGTTCTTCCTGGACCAGTACCACGGGCCCCTGACGCTGGAAAAAGTCGAGTTGGACGTGACGGGATGGGCCTACGATGGCTGGTACGGGCTGGTGAATGAAAACCCGGTGGACCCGGCTGATCTTGTTACAGTGCACATGGAACTGAACCTCCACGTGCGAAGCCTGTTCGTCGTGCCCTCCACCAGCGGCCCCTACCAGGTAGACGAAGAACTCCCCTTGGGTATTGAGGTCGCCGGCACGCACGACCTTTCGGTGTTCCAGGGCCCCGGCATGCTCCCCTTTGACCTCTGGAGCATGCTCAACAACTGGCACGGTGCCTCCGTGACCCCCCTGCGGACGCAGACGCACTCGCCGGATTGGACGCTCACGGCGGAGGTGACGTACTACGCCATCCCCGAGCCGGCCTCGCTGGCGTTGCTGGCCCTGGGGCTTATCCCGATCCTGGCAAGGCGGCGAAGGAAGCACGCCTGAGCATACGGCGAATCGCCGACCAGGCGGCACACAGAGCGCAATCGCGGCGAGCCGGCCCCGGAGAGGACCGGTTCGCCGCTTGTCTTTCCACCCCCTGCGGGGCGGAAACCGCCGCCATGGGCGGCAACCGCTCGAATCCCTTCATGCTTTCCCGCCCTGATGTTCGATTATTAAATATGGCCAACGACGATTGGCAGACTCCGGACCCGTGGGGAGGCAGGCGACTTGGTCGCCCCAACGGCCCGCGTGACACGGCGGCGTGAGGCAAGGCCCGGCCGGTACGGAGCTTCAGGCCACAGCAAAATTTGTGTTGACCTGTTTCGCTGGAAGTCTAGAATTCGGCTTCGAGGTCAGGGAAATGTAACTGTCTACGGGCTCGTGCAAAGAGGGCTGAACGTGGCAAGATCAAGGGTGTTATTCGAAGGGCTGGAAGACAGGATCCTCCTGGACGCCGTCGAAGTCCAGACGTTCACTGGCCTGGGTTACACACCCGGCCCCGTGGGAGGCAACGGGTCGTGGCAGTTCAACAAGTTCGACGACCAGAACGGGACCCGGACACTGGTGCGGGTGTACCTGGACGTGACGAAGACGGCCGCCAGCGGCACGTATGTCTTCGACAATGAGAGCCCCTTTGCCGGACTGGTGATTGAGCATTGGACCAGGGAAACCATCAACGTCTCCAGCGACGTACCCGGGCTCGCGCCCTGGGTCAATGTCCTCGAGGCACGGGTGGACAACCAGCCCGTCGTTGCCGACGACGACGGAGTCCCCGACTACTTGCCATTCGACATTGTTTCGGTCGACATTGCCGGCGTGTCAGATACGGACACCCTGGATCGGGCATATGGTGTCGACGACCTGTCCTGGTTCGTCGGGCCGGGCAGCATCACCTTCTCCTTCACCAGCTCTTCTGCGGCTTTCACGAATGCCAACGTGGACGGCTCCACCGCCTACACGGTGCCGTTGACGTTTGACATCGATGCCACCCTCTACTACGCCTATGTTGAGATGGACGTGGTCAAGGGGGTCATCGCCACGGACGGCACGCAGGGGACGTTCAGCCCGGTTCCCACCGGCCCGGTGGCGTTCACGGCCCCCGGCAGTCCGGGCGTGCGCTTCGCCGGGGCGATCCACTCCACCAACCTGGCCGCCGACCCCATCGACAGCAACCTGTACGGGGTCAACGGCAACGAGGGCCCGCTGGTAAGCTTCGCCATCGTGCTGGAGAACCTCGGCGAAACCCGGAGGCTGCCGTTTGAGGCCCCGGGAACCGTTCCCGAGGGCCTGTTTGACGTGCAGCTTCGCGACACCCTTCCCCCGGGCATGGTCGTGCCGCCTGGCGGGCTGAACCTGACGGTCAGCTACGGCGACGGCACGGAGTTGCTTCTCGGCGTAGGCTATAACCTGCTGGGCGGGGGCCTATTTGATCCCGCCGGCGGGCTGGAGCTGGTTGACGTGGGACCGCTGGCCGGGGCGCTGGAGAATTTTGACGCCGTCAGCGGCAGGAACCTGGTGGTGATCACCTACGACTTGCAGGTGCATCCGACCGCGTTCCAGCCGATGATGCTCGACACCGGCACCTGGTCGAACGCGGCCATCGAGGAGGGCGGGGCCGACCTGCCCGATCTGAGCGACCCGGCGCTAGTGACCACTCCCCCGCGCGCCGTCCCGGGCTTCCGCGCGCCGGCCAGGAGAATCCTGCCGCCGATGGAGCGCTTCTTCCAGCCGCTGTACAGCGGCACCGCCGAGCCGGGCGCCACACTGGCGGTCGACCTGTACAACGCCCAGGGCGAGCGGATCGGCTCCCAGACCGTGGTCACCGACGTCGGCGGCAACTGGATGGCGAACTTCCCCGATACGAACATCAACCTTCAGCCGGCCACGCTGGTGATCCGGCAGACGTATGCGGGCTATAACGCGCTGGCCGGCGCCGGGTACAATCTGCGGACGTACTTCCAGCCGGCCATCCAGGGCGGCATGGACTTCTGGGAGTTCCTGACGTTCGAGAATGTGCTGGGCAAGCGGGCCAGCGTCAACGCCATGGACGCGCTGTACGCCGCCAGCCTGTACCCGATCGTTCTGGGCTGGCACGCCTACCCCTATGAGGTTCTGCCGGTGACGACGGTGGCCGGCCCAGGTTGATGCGTGGTCAGAGAGTGCAAGCCAGCCGCCGATGCCCAGGCCGGCTGGAAACGCCTGGAGTGCGGGGCCTTGATCGTGGGCCAGCCAAGACGGGCGATAGCGACTGCCACCTTACGAAGGAGAGTTGGAACAATGAGAACGAACTGTTCCATGTTGACGAAGGCGACGCAAGTGCTCCTGCCCCTGCTCGCGGCAATGAGCCTGCTGTTGGCATCGTGCGAGACGTCCTTCGACAAGGAAGACAGGGAATTCTGTCAGACCATGCGGGCGAGCCTGGCCGGCGACCTCCAGAAACAGGCGGAGATGCTTTCGGCCGCAGAGAAGCAAGTGCCGTCGGCCGAACCCGTCACTAAGGTTCCGTCCGGCTTCGTCCCCTGGTGGAAGAGCAAGGCGGGCGACAAGCTGTTCGCCGACTCCGAGCCGGCGAAGCACTCCTTGGATGACCTGCTCGGGCGGGCGCTGATCAACTCCGCGCAGATCAAGGTCTTCAGCGACATCCCGCTGATCCGCCAGACAGGCATCCAGGAAGCCCGGGGCGAGTTCGACACCCACGCGTTCGTGGAGAGCACGTACGGGTACACCAACGAGCCGGCAGGCTACCTGCTGCTGGGCACCACCGGCTCGAGGCGGTACAAGAGCTGGGAGACCACGCTCGAGGGCGGCCTCAGAAAGAAGCTCGTGACCGGTGCCGACGTCCAGGTGTCGCAGCAGTTCGTCCGCATCAACGACAATGCCCTTGCCAGGGTGCCCGACCCCCAAGCCTACGCCAGGCTGGCACTGAACATCAACCAGCCCCTGCTGAAGGGCGGCGGGATCAAGTACAACCGCAGCTTCATCCGCATCGCCAAGGTCGACAGCGAGGTGGCCCGCAACGAGTTCGTCCGGCAGGCCGAAGCCCACCTGCTGGAGATCGTGAGGGCCTACTGGAACCTGTACATGGCCCGGGCCGTGTACGTCCAGAAGACCAGGTTGGTGGCCGCCACCGCTGAGCTGACCGGCAAGCTGGAGAAGCGCAAGGACATTGACGCCATACAAAGCGAGCTGGAGCGCGCCCGCTCGGCCCTGGCCAAGCGCAAGGCCGATGTTGTCCGGGTCGAGATGGCCATCAAGAACGCCGAAGACCGCATCAAGGCCCTGACCAACGACCCCGAGCTGCTCAAGAGCACCAAGGCCGAACTGCTGCCCACCGACGACCCCTCCGTCGCCGAGATGCGCGTGGAGATGAAGGACTGCGCCACCACCGCCCTGGAAAACCGCCCGGAGATCGCTCAGGCCTTCTTCCAAATCAAGAGCGCCGCCATCCGCAAGGAAATGGCCGAGAACGAGTTGCTGCCGCAATTGGACCTCATTCTCGAAACCTCCATCAGCGGGGTGGACAGGGCCGGGGCGCTCACCGCCGCCTGGGACGAGGAGTGGGAGGCCCACCCGGGTTTCCTGGTCGGCCTGAGGTTCGATTTCCCCATCGAGAACAACGCCGCCAAGGCGCGGCTGCTAAGGCGAAGGCTGGAACAGCGGCAACTGCTGAACCAGCTCAGGACCACCGTTGACACCGTCCTGCTGGAGGTGAAGATTTCCGCACGAGAGCTCCAGACCGGCTACCGCGAGATGCAGAGCCGGTATGGGTCGCTGCTGGCCGCCCAGAAGGACCTGGAAGTCCTTGAGAAGCGCTGGGAGTCCCACGCCGGCGCCGAGGCCAAGGGAGCCATCGGCTACCTGCAGCTGCTGATCGATGCCCAGGACCGCCTGGCCCAGGCCGAGGAAGACTTCACCCGCAGCGCCGCCGCCTATAACGTCGCGATGGTCAACCTCCAGCGAGCCCAGGGAACGCTGCTGAAGTACGACGACCTCACCATCGCCGAGAAAGAGGACCAGGACGGGCTGCCCGTGCTCCAGCTGCAGAAAAGCGGCCAGACGCCGTCCGCGACGCCGGTAAAGCAGTAGCAGGGCAGCGCCGGGCAGTCGGCGCCGTATGATCCGCCAGCCGTGGCGGCATCTTGGGGTCGGCCAGCCGTCGGGACGTCTCCGTGTCCGCTCCCGCGGAAGGCATCAAACCATGAAACGGATGATGCTGTGTCTGTGCTGCCTGGGCTGGCTGGCTGCGGGCGACGATGCCGCCCCGCAACAGCGCCACTGGACCGAGGCCATCACTGCCCCCAGCGAGGACCTGTCCCTGGCCTTCGTCATTTCCGGAAAGATCGCAGCCGTCCTGGTCGAGGAAGGCCAGAAGCTCGCCCCCGGCCAGCCGCTCGTCCAGCTGGATGATGCCGTCGAACGCGTGCGTCTGGGCCTGCTCAAGGCCAGGGCCGAAAACACCACGCCGATCAAGGCCGCCCAACTCCGATTGGATCGCTGCTCCGCCATCCTCAAGAAGATCGAGAAAGCCTACGCGGAGAACGCATCGCCCGAACGGGAGCTCGAGGAGGCCCGGATGAACAAGGCTGAAGCGGAGCTGTCGCTGGAAATGAGCCGCTTCGAGCACGAGCAGGACGAGGGCAAGTACACGGAGGCCAGGCTGGCCCTGGAACGAATGCGCCTGCTCAGCCCCGCCGCCGGAAGGGTCGAGCAGACCCTGGTCAAGCCGGGCGAGTCCGTGGACGCCCTGGCACCGGTGATCCGCATCGTCCGGATCGACCCGCTGTGGATCGACGTGCCCGTGCCCCTGCCCCGAGCCGGAAAGCTCAAGCCCGGACAGGCCGCCCTGGCGCGTTTCTCCGACCCCCAGGAGGCCCCGGTGACCGGCAGAATCCTCCGCATCGCGGCAGTGGCCGACGCCGCCAGTGAAACCCTGGAGGTCCGGGTGGCGCTTCCCAACCCCACCGGCCGCCCCGCCGGCGAGCACGTCACCGTCTGCTTCCCCGCCGGCGACCCCACCACCGCCCCGGCTAAGAAAACGCCCGGGTAGCAGGCTCAATCCGGCCCCGGGCGACGCGGTGGGTCGCCCTTTCGAGGCCATCACCCGGCTCGCACCCCGACGCTGCCCGGCGGGTCCGACGGTCCTCAAGAAAATGGCTGCAGGCGTACGGCCTGATACGGCCTGGATTTCGTTGGGGCCGGTCCGGCTTGGTTTGGGCGATGCCGTCCGGATACGAATTACGCCATGCAGACGCAGATGGCGCTGAAGGACTGAAGGACCTGCTCCATGGACAACGTCAGCAGCCCGTCGGAGTAGTTGGCGTCCCAGCTCTTTCCGTCACAACCCCAGGGGTTGTACACGGTCACAAAGTACCCCGAATCGGTCGCCTGCACCGAATTGACCATGTAGGCGTGCGAGCCGATGATGGGGGCCGGGGCAGTTGAGCAGCTGCCCATGGTCAGGGCGTGGCCGGCGTCCATGTGGCTGCGGAGGTACTCGTACAACTCCGATTCGGTCCCGCTGACCCACTTGACGCCGGAGGCCTGGTTGGTCACCTCCGCATAAACGACGCTCATCCACCCCCCGCCGATCGAGGAGTAGGAGTTCTGTCCGTACCGGAAGTAGGTGTAGGCCTTCTCCACCAGCGGCACCCACATCTCGCCGTCGCGGCTTAGGCTGGCGTAGGCCAGCAAGCCGGTGGACCGGACCGGCAGATCGCCGTCCACGCGGACGTAGACCGACTCGCCGTTGCGATAGAACCGCACCGCGAAGGTCCCGTCGCCCAGCGGAGCCACCATCTGCTGGATGATGCCCGGATCGAACTGGGCCAAGCTGGCCAGCGAGGCCAGCAGGTAGCAGTCGCCGACGGCCCCCTGGCGGATGTCCTCATACTCGGGCCCGTCCGCGAACACCGGCTGCGACGAGAAGTCGGAGTAGCCGGAGGCCGAGGACGTTATCGTCGGATCGCGCAGGTCCTGCCCGGCGATCTCCAGGGAAACGTAATCCGAATCCGAGGCAGAGTCGGTGTAAGGCTGGTAAAACTTGGTGATGACGTGGACGCTGCCGGCGGCCGTTTCGGCCGGCGAGGCGTCGAGAATCGTATCGGAG
>Ga0111187_1009_pt2 | contig 9590 bp, 9 predicted proteins | sample DeeMarSWOR324_28_FD_80242 | JGI IMG/M metagenome (GOLD analysis project Ga0111187, IMG submission 80242) | Phycisphaerae bacterium SM23_33 | reverse complement strand
AAGGAGTCGCTGGTGATGGCCGGGGCGGTGATCATGCCGGCGGCCCGGGCGGCGGGGATTCACGTGCTGCCGGTGGACAGCGAGCACTCGGGGGTGTTTCAGTGCCTGGCCGGTCACCGCCGGCAGGAGCTGCGGCGGGTGATCCTGACGGCCTCGGGCGGGCCGTTCCGCACCTGGCCGGCCCAGAGGGCCGGCAAGGCCTCCCTGAAGCAGGTGCTCGACCACCCCACCTGGCAGATGGGCAGGAAGATCACCATTGACTCGGCCACGCTGATGAACAAGGCCCTGGAGATCGTGGAGGCTCACTGGCTGTTCGACCTGCCGGCCGAGAAGATCGAGGTGGTCATCCACCCGGAGTCGGTGGTTCACGGCTGCGTGGAGTTCACCGACGGCAGCCTGCTCGCCCAGATGGGCTCGACCTCGATGGCCACGCCGATCGGTTTTGCCCTGCATTACCCGCAGCGGGCGCCCCGGCCGGCGGCGCCGCTGGACCTGACCGAAGTGGGCAGCCTACACTTTGAGCGGGTGGACATGGATCGCTTTCCGGCAATCCGGCTGGGTTACAAGGTGGTTGGGCTTGGGGGCACGGCCGGGGCGGTGTTGAACGCCGCCAACGAGACCGCCGTGAACGCCTTCGTCAACGCCGCCCTGGAGTTCGGGCGGATTGTCGAGATTGTCGAAGAAGTCCTGAACCAACAGCCCGTTTGGCCCGAAGTTACTCTCGAAGCCATCCTTGCCGCCGACGGCCGGGCCCGCCGGCGGGCGGAGGAGATCATCCGACAGGCGGGCCGCCTCCCGCAGCCAGAAGCGGCCAACCGCGTACATTCCAGCCACCGTCCGACGTTCCGTGACGTGTAAGGGATTCGAATGGAACTCTTGGTTGATGAAGTCGCAACGTTTTGGACCCTATGGCTCTGGCCCATTCTTCAGCTTGTGATCGGGCTGGGGCTGGTGATCTTCGTCCACGAGCTGGGTCACTTTCTCGCGGCCAAGTGGGCCGGCATCAAGGTCGAGAGGTTCACCGTGGGGTTGGGCAAGGTCTTCGCCTTCCGCCGAGGAGAAACCGAGTACCGCATCGGCGCCTTTCCCATCGGCGGGTACGTGCACATGCTCGGCCAGGACGATTTGCGGCCGCAGGTGACCGAGGAGGCCGACCCGCGGTCCTGGCAGCGGGCGACGGTGGGCAAACGGCTGGTGGTGCTGTCCTCCGGGGTTTTGATGAACGTCATTTTCGCGGCTGTGGCGTTCGTGATCGTTTACCTGATCGGCATCCGTTTTGGGGCGCCGGTGGTCGGGGGCGTGAAGGCCGGCTTTCCGGCCGCCACCTGCCTGCTGCCGCAGGAAGTCGCCCAGGCCATGGGCCTGGAAAAGGCCGTCAGCCTGCGCCCCGGCGACCGCATCCTGGCCCTGAACGGTAAGGCAGTGCGCAGGTTCGCCCAAATGGGCTACGCCGCCATGCTGAGCGGTGAAGACGACACCTTCGCCCTTACGGTCGCCCGGTTCGTCAACGGCAAAGAGCTCACCTTCGAGGTGGTGCTCAAGCCCAAGCGCGACAAGGACGTCCCCGGAAAGCCGTACATTTTCGGGATCTACTCGGCCGCCGTCGTCACCCGGCCGGCCGAGGCACATTACGCCGGCCAGGCCCGGTTCATGAAAGGCGACCTCATCGGCGAAGTAGCCGGCAACCTGGAGGGCTTCCCCAGCGGGCTTATCCCGGTCATCGAGTCGGTCGGGCAGCCCGTGGACGTGGTGGCCATCCGCCAGGGCAGCCGCGTCCCCGTGCGGGTGGAAACCTACCTCTGCAGCCAGGGCAAGGAGGCGCTGGAGATGCTGGGCATGGCCGCCCGCGTGGAGATCGGGCAGGCGGCGCCGGGCTCCCCTGCGGCCAAGGCCGGGCTGCGCGTCGGCGACATCATCGTCGAGTACGCCGGCGTGCAGGACCCCAGCCAGAGGCAACTGGCCGAGGCCAACAAGCAGCTATACAGGAAGCAGACGGTCATCCGCGTGCTGCGCGACGGCCAGCCCGTCCAGGCCAAGATCACCCCGTACCGTAAAGGAGGGCGGACGGACATCGGCGCCCGGTGGCTGCCGGTCCAGGGCGAGACGATTGTCGCCCAGGTCGCGGAAGACTCCCCCACCGCCGCGGCGGGGGTCCAACCCGGCGCGGTCATCACCCGCGTCAACGACACGCCGGTAAAGACCTGGCCCGAGGTGTACAACGCCCTCAAGGCCGCCGCCGGAGAAGACGTGACGCTGGTGTACGCGCTGGCCGGGGCCGAACACCCGGCCCCGATCGGGCCACTGACCGAGAAGAAATTCGACCCGGAGAAGTACTTCTTCGACATCCCCGCCATCAGCCTGGGCGAGCTGGAAGTGGTGCAGACGCCGCCGGTGCGCGGCAGCCCCGTGCAGGCCCTGGGCTGGAGCGTCTGGGATACCCAGGAATTCATCGCCACCACCTACGTGAGCATCGTCCGGATCCTTCAGCGCCGGATTGGAACGGGAGGCGCCGCCGGCCCCGTGGGGATCGGGGCGGCGGGCATCCGCATCGCCCGGAAAAGCGCCGTCGACTTCGTGTACTTCATGGCCATGCTGTCGATCATCATTGCCGTTTTCAACTTCCTGCCGCTGCCGGTCCTGGACGGGGGCCACGCGGCGCTGGTCCTGATCGAGAAGGCCCGCGGCCGGCCACTGCCGGGCAGGGTCCAGGCCGCCATACAATTCGCGGGGCTGGCACTCATCATCGGGCTGTTCCTGGCCCTGACCTACCAGGACATCATGAGGTTCATCAAGTAGCCGCGGAATCTCACCGCTTGACCGGTGCGGGCAGCCGACTTACCATTCGCTCACCTGGTCGCGAGCCGACTTGCATCCGTCAGCAGAACAGGGCCCCGGGAGAGTTTGCATGACCGGCCGCAAGGAATGTGGCGTTGTGTTGGTCGGCTGCGGAACGGTAGGCGGGGCGACCGCACGCGTCCTCACCGAACAGGCCGACCACCTCGCCGGCCGCGCCGCCGTCGACCTGAAGCTCCGCGCCATCGTGGACCTGGATTTCACCCATGCCCGCGAGCTGGGCCTGGACGAAGGCCTGTTCTGCGGAAAGCTCGACCAGGCCCTGTCCGGCGAGGGCGTGGACGTGGTGGTGGAGCTGGTCGGGGGCACCACGGCCGCCCGGGAGGTCGTCGCCGAGGCCCTGCGCGCGGGCAAGCACGTGGTGACCGCCAACAAGGCGCTGCTGGCCCAACACGGCCCGGAGCTGTGGGCGCTGGCGCGCCAGCACGGCGTGTGCATCGCCTTCGAGGCCAGCTGCGCCGGGGCCATCCCGATCATCTCGGCCCTGAGCGGCCAACTGGCCGCCGACCGCGTCGAGGCGATCTACGGCATCGTCAACGGCACCTGCAACTACATCCTCACGGCCATGACCGAACGTGACCAGAGCTACGCCGACGCCCTGGCCGCGGCCCAGCAGTGCGGGCTGGCCGAAGCCGACCCGACGCTGGACGTGGCCGGGATCGACTCCACCCACAAGCTGGCGATCATGGCGGCCCTGGCCTTCGCCCGGCGGGTGGATTTCGAAAAGATCCACGTGGAAGGCATCGACCGGCTCCAGCTCCAGGACATCCGCTACGGGCAGGAGCTGGGCTACGTGATCAAGCTGCTGGCCATTGCCCGCGGCCAGGCCGAGGGGCTGTCGCTGCGGGTGCACCCGGCCTTCATCTCAAGGCGGCACCCCCTGGCGTGGGTCTCCGGCCCTTTCAACGCGGTCAGCGTGTATGCCCGCAACTCCGGCCACACCATGTACTACGGCCGCGGCGCCGGCGGCACGCCCACGGCAGCGGCCGTCGTCGCCGACCTGCTGACCGTGGCCCTGGGCAACGCCCAGCGAAATTTTCAGCTCCTGGGCATCTGGCCGGACCGCAGCCAGCAGGCAAACCAACTGGACATCGAGGCCGTCCGCTGCCGTTACTACCTGCGCCTCCAGGTGGCGGACAGGCCGGGCGTGCTGGCCACCATCGCCAAGGTGCTCGGCGACCGCAAGATCAGCATCCGGTCGGTGCTCCAGCACGAGGCCGCCGGGGGCTCGGCGGACGACAGCGTGCCCATCGTCATCACCACCCACCGAGCGCTGGAAGGCAACCTGAAGGCGGCCCTGAACGTTGTCAACACCCACCCGACGGTCAAGGCCCCCTGCGTGTGCATCCGCATGGTGGACGAGCCGGCGGAGGGTTTGGAATAATTGAACGACCGCCGACGGACCGCCGGCGGCGGGTAAATCAGCAACGGCAGCATGTCGGGCGCGAAATGAAATACGCCATCGTCATTCCGGACGGAGCCGCGGACGTTCCCCTGGACGAGCTGCGGGGGCGGACCCCCCTGGCCGCAGCCAACCTCCCCAACATGAACCGCCTTTCCGGCATGGGCAAGCTGGGCATGGTCCGCACCGTGCCCCCGGGCATGGATCCGGGCTCGGACGTGGCCATGCTCTCTGTGCTCGGATACGACCCGCGCCAGTACTACACCGGGCGGGCGCCCCTGGAAGCCGCCGCCCGCGGGCTTGAGATTGGCCCGGAGGAATGGGTCTTCCGCTGCAACTTCGTCACCATCACCGACGGCATCATGGACGACCACTCCGCCGGGCACATCACCACCGAAGAGGCCACGGCCCTCATCGCCGAGCTCAACCGCCTGCTCGCCGGCGACCGCATTCGCTTCCACCCCGGCATTTCCTACCGCCACCTGATGACCGTGGCCGGACGCGTGGACATCGCCACGACCCCGCCCCACGACATCCTGGGACAGCCGGTGGCGGCCCACATGCCGCGAGGGCCCGGCAGCGAAATCCTTGCCACCTTGATCCAGCGGAGCGAGTCCATCCTGGGCGGGCACGAAATCAATCAGGTCCGGCGCGACCTGGGCGAGAACCCGGCCACGCACATCTGGCTGTGGGGCGGCGGGCGGTCGCCGCGGCTGCCGTCCTTTGCGGAGCGCTTCGGGATACGCGGCTCGGCCATCACGGCCGTGGACCTGGTGCGCGGGCTGGCCAAGCTGATCGGCTGGGACTGCATCGAGGTGCCCGGGGCAACGGGTTTCCTGGACACCAACTATGCCGGGAAGGGATCGGCCGCCGTGGAGGCCCTGGGCGATCACGACCTGGTGTGCGTGCACATCGAGGCGCCCGATGAGGCCAGCCACCAGGCCGATGCCGTCGGCAAGGTCCGCGCCCTGGAGCAGATTGACCGGCACATTGTGGGCCCGCTGCTGGCGCACCTGCAGGGCGGCAGCGACGACTGGCGGCTGCTGCTGCTGCCCGATCACCCCACGCCCTGCACCCGGCGGACGCACACGGCCGAGGCGGTTCCGTTCGCGATTGCGGGCACGCGGGTGGCCAGCGTGGTCAAGGAGCCCTTCACCGAAGAGGCCGCCGGCAAGACCGACCTGAAGATCGACCGGGGGTGGGAGCTGATGGAGTTCTTCCTGAAGGTGCGCTGAGCCGGCACGGCCGCGGGGGTGCATCCACCGGGGGAAGTCCACCGCCCAGGTCCAGCCGATCCGGCCCAAGAACGTGCTTGGCAGCGCGTGAGGGGTGGCTTATCCTACTACGCTTTCCGCGGCCGTCTTGGACTGGCATGAGGCGGCCCGGGCGGAGCGGGATAACCATGAACGCTGTGGTGATGAAATTCGGCGGCACGAGCGTCGCCGACGCCGAGAAGATTCGGGCCGCCGCCCGCCGCGCGATCCGCGCCCGCAGGCGAGGCCGGCAGGTGGTCATGGTCGTTTCCGCCATGGGCAAGACCACCGACGAGCTGCACGAGCTGGCCGGCCAGGTCACCGACAGCCCACCCAAGCGGGAGATGGACCAGCTGCTGGCCACCGGCGAGCAGGTGACCATCTCGCTAATGGCCATGGCCCTGCAGCAGATGGGCTGGCCGGCGATCAGCTTCACCGCCGGGCAGATCGGGCTGATCACCGACGACGTGCACACCAAGGCGCGGATCAAGCGCATCGACGTGCAGCGGGTCCGCCGCGAGCTCGACGCCGGCAGGATCGTCATCGTCGCCGGCTTCCAGGGTGTGACCGAGAAAGGCGCCGTTACCACCCTCGGCCGGGGCGGCTCCAACGTGACGCTGGTGGCCATCGCCGCCAGCCTCGCCGCCGAGTGCGAGAACTACACCGACGTGGACGGCATCTACACCGCCGATCCGCGGATCGTGCCCAACGCCCGCAAGCTCGACCGGATCAGCTACGACGAGATGCTCGAGCTGGCCTCGCTGGGCGCTTCCGTGCTGCACAACCGGGCCGTCGAGTTTGCCAAGAAGTACGACGTGCCGATCCACGTGCGCAGCAGCCTGACCCACAGGAAAGGGACCATGATCGTGGCCGAGACAGAGGAAATGGAGCGCATCGTCGTCAGCGGCGCGGCACTGAAGAAGGCCCTGGCGCGGATCACGCTCAAGAACGTTCCCGACCGGCCCGGCGTGGCGGCCAGCATCTTCCACGCCCTGGCCGCCGCCAACATCGTCGTGGACGACATCATCCAGACCGAGACCACCCGGAAGCTGGCGACGGTGGCCTTCACCGTGGACCTGCCGGACCTGCCCGACGCCCGGAAGGTCTGCCGCGAGCTGTGCGGGACGATGAAGGGCATGACCGCCGAGTTCGAAGACGGGCTGGCCAAGGTCTCCGTCGTCGGGGTCGGCATGCGGGTCCACACCGGCGTGGCCCAGCGGATGTTCGCTGCCTTTGGCAAGGCCGGCATCAACATCCGCAACATCACGACCAGCGAGATCAAGATCTCCTGCATCGTGGACCGGGCCGAGGGTCCCAAGGCGCTTCGGCTGGTCCACGACGCGTTCGACCTGGGAAAGACGCCGACCAGAAGGATGACGCGGTCGCGGAAAAAAGGCCAAATCCGCTGAGAAGCGCTGAACCGCAGCCAGGCGGGGAGTTGCCGACGGAAGCCTTCAACGTGCCCCATGGCCCACGCGCAGCGGGGTGTGAGCTTTCGGCGGGGCTGAGGGTCCGATACCTGTCATGAGCCCGTCCAAACGCGCAGTGCGACTTACCGTTTTCCGGCGGCGGGCGCGTTACCTCGGCCGGCGCGCGGCCTGGGCGGCGGCAATCGCGGCGATGGCGGCGCTTCTGGCCCTGGCCGACCGGGCGGGCCTCTTCGGGCGGAGGAAGACCCCGGACTGGCCGAAATACCACGCCCGGCAGTTCAAGGTGGTCCGCGTCGTGGACGGCGACACGCTCGACGTGGACTGCCCCGACGGCCGGTATGGCAGCACCCGCGTCCGACTGCTGGGGGTGGACACACCGGAGTCGGTCAAGCCCGACACGCCCGTGCAGCACTTCAGCCTGGAGGCCGCCGGGTACCTGCGGGAAAAGGCCCTGCACAAGACCGTCACGCTGGAGCTGGACCCCCTGCGAACGCGAGACACTTACAGGCGGCTACTGGCCTACGTGATCGGCCCCGGCGGGGAGAACCTCAACGAGTCCATCGTCACCACCGGCCACGGATACGCCGACCCGCGCTTCGAGCACCCGCTGTCCGGGCGGTTCGCCCGGGCGCAGAAGGAGGCCATGAAGGCAAGGCGCGGGCTCTGGGAAACGGCCGCCGAGGTCGACCTTCCCGGCTACTACCGCGGAAAGCTCAAGCTCCCCGCGGCCAGCGCCCCCAGCGGCACATTTCATTAGCCAAATGCCGGCGTAAAGGACGATAAAAAAACAGATCCCGAGATGGCGTGCCGCCGGGCTGGCAGCTACAATGACGCCGCACGGATGCCAAGACAACGCCAGGGAAGGCAGGTCATGACCTACACATCGCCGTATTCGGCCAGGCCGGCCGGCAGGAGCTCCTCGGCCGCGGGGCTGTTCTGGTTCATGTTGCTCAGCCTGACGGGTTTGTGTGCGCTGGCGTCGGCCGTGCTCCTGCCCGAATACGCTGCCCTGCTGGAGTTGGAGGGGCGGCGCGACGCTCTGGCCCATCAGGTCCAATGCGAACAGCGGCTGGCGGCGTACAACGACCGGCTGATCCGGGCGATGGAAACGGACCCGGTGCTGCGGACCCGGCTGATGATGCGGCACTGCAACTACCGCCCGGCTCGCTTCCAAACGCTCCCGGTGGATCTGCCGCCGGCAGAGTTGGCCGTGCCCTCCCGGATCCTCCAGGAAGCGATGCTGCCCCCGGCGCCGCGCGAAGACGCCTTCGCGGCCGCCGGCAGGCGGCTGTCCGATCCGCTCCAGCGCACTGGGGTGGTCGTGGTGTCGCTGCTGATGGTCGCGGCGGCGCTGTTCCTTTTCGCGCCGCGGACCGAAACACCGACCCGGTAGTGCGTCAACCTTGAAATCGCGGGCGAGCCACCGATTCCAGGTTGACTACTAGCGTTTGGGCCAACGCAGGGTCGCTGCCCACTTGACGTAATCCGCCTCGACCTGCTCGATGGGAGCGGCCAAGACCTCCTCGATGATTTTGACGGCGCCCTTCTCTGCCCCGTCCCGGCGGAAGCGGCCATAGAACTCCTTGAGCAGCCCCTGCTGCTGGAGGTACATGACGAAGTATCTGGCCTGGGCGTAATTGATGCCCTGCTGCGGGCCGTAGAAATCGTCGCGCGTGACCAGCTCCCGCAGCGGGCGGAGCTTGTTTTGCCGGATCGCGGTTTGCAGGTGCGGCAGCCGCCAGTTGACGTCGCCAACCAGGCGGTCCGGCATGACGTAGCATTGCTCGTGCAGGCTGGCCAGGCCTTCGTTGAACCACGTCGGCACGCCCGGAAAATCGTACACGATCAGGGCGTGGGTCAGCTCGTGCACGAGCGTCCCCGTGCCGGTGGAGATATTCATGACCATGATCCGCTCGGCGGGCTTGTAGTAGCCGAAATACGGCACCCGGGTGTCGTTCAAGAGTTTCTTTGCCCAGAGCTTGTAGCTTTCGCCGTCCCGGAACAGCAGTACGGTGATGACGTGGGTGGGCCGGCGCTGAAAATAGCCTCGCCACATCGCCCTGGCCGGCGCCATGACGCTGTCTTCAGCCATCCGCCGCAAGTGGTTCTCAGGCAGGTTGCCGACCACCACGAAGGGCGGGGAAACGACGGCCCGGAAGCTCCCGTCCATTCGGGCGAGGATGTTCTTGGCCTGGGCCTGGGCCGCCTCCGCCAGCCGCCGGGAAGGGTACGTGCTCGCCGTTTCCGCCTGATGGGTCGCGGCAGGCGGCGGGGCGCCGCTGCCGGCAGGGTCGGCGCGCGGTCGGGTGTCGGAAGCCGCACGCGGGGCGTCTTGGCCGACCGAGGGCGCCAGGTACCATGCCAGCAGCCCCAGTCCCACAGCCATCAGCAGCGCAACAACTTTGACGATCATGGTGTTGCTTGGCATGGGAAGAATCCCGGCGCCTGCCGGCCGGTGAATCTACCGCAGCAGGTCAGCCTTGACCGGCTGGAGCATGGTCCGCAACTTCTCGATGGCCTTGTATTCGATCTGGCGGACGCGCTCCTTGGAGATTCCCAACTTCTCGCTCAACTGGGCAAGCGTCTGGGACTCATTGCCCTCCCCCAGCCCATAGTGCCGCACGATGATGGCGCGCTCGCGCGGCAGCAGTT
>Ga0111187_1110_pt1 | contig 9599 bp, 10 predicted proteins | sample DeeMarSWOR324_28_FD_80242 | JGI IMG/M metagenome (GOLD analysis project Ga0111187, IMG submission 80242) | Phycisphaerae bacterium SM23_33 | reverse complement strand
GAACCGCTTCGACAAGCCCTTCCGCCGCCGCCAGCCCTGGACCGTGGACTGGTCGGCCCCGCCGCCTGATTCGAGCGACAAGTGAGGACCGCCTCACCTGGAACGCAGGAGAAGAAAAATGAAGTTCTCAGTGGGATATCAGCCCTCGCAGCCCGGCGAGGAATCCTTCGTCGACATCGTCGGCGAGTTCCGGGAGCACGTCGCGGAGGTGTACTTCCCGTGGGTGGGCGAGCCCAGCGGCCGATCGCCCATTGGGCTCCGCGGCGGGCGCCCGGACCAAGTGGCCCAGCGACGGCTGAAGGAAGACCTGCTTGCCCTGCGCGGACTCGGCCTGCGCCTGAACCTGCTGCTGAACGCCAACTGCTACGGCGCTCGCGCCGCCAGCCGCCAGCTCGAGGGCCGAGTCGTCGCCGTGCTGGAGCATCTTTCCCGCCTGGTCGGCGGCGTGGAAGCCGCCACCACCGCCTCGCCGGCCGTCGCCCACGTCGTGAAGACCCATTTCCCCCAGGTCGAGACCCGGGCCTCGGTCAACATGCGGATCGGGACGATAGCCGGGATGCAATACGTCGCCGACCTCTTCGACGGCTACCACGTGCAGCGCGACCACAATCGCGACCTGCCTCACCTGCGGCGGCTGAAGCGCTGGGCCGACGCCAACGGCAAGCGGCTGTACCTGCTGGCCAACAGCGGCTGCCTGCGCTTCTGCCCCGGCCAGACCTTCCACGACAACCTCGTCGCCCACGAGATAGAGACTCCCGAGGCAGACGGCATCGCCGGCTTCACGCCGTTCGTCTGCTGGAGGCTGCTCCGCGACCGGTCCAATTGGCCGGCGGTGCTCCAGGCCACCTGGATCCGCCCCGAGGACCTGCACCATTACGAGGGGCTGTTCGACGTGGTCAAGCTGGCCACGCGGACGCACGACCGGCCGTGGGTCGTCCTCCGCGCCTACGCCGAGCGCCGCTGGCGGGGCAACCTGCTCGACCTGTTCGAGCCGGGCTTCTCGCCCGCCTTCGCCCCCTGCGTGCTGGACAACGAACGCTTCCCGCCCGACTGGTTCGAGCGGACCTCGACCTGCGGACATCGCTGCGAACGCTGCACCTACTGCGTTGACGTGTTGCGAGAGGCCCTGGTCAGCGTCGAGCAGTACGCGGCGCCGCCGGCGTGATGGCACAACGGCCCGTGGTTGAGGGCGCGGTGCGATTGGCGCGGCCGGCGGGCGGAAGTATGCTGGACTCCTGCCGGCAAGGCGTCGGACGCAAGGGCCTCCGCCGGCAAGCTGTATGAGGAGATCGGTAATGAAAGTCTGCATGGGCCTTTGGGTGTTGATGTTCGTCTTGTCCGCCTGGGCGGGCTGGGCGGGCGCGGCCGGCCGGGTTTACTGCCCGCGCGTGACCAGCCAGCACAACGCCGACACGACCGACCTGAAGCGCTTCCGCAACTTCCACGAATGGAAGGACAAGAAGGGCAACGACCTGGCCATCGCCATCTGGCAGTACCTGTGCGGCTACGAGACGGGGCTGTACCACTTCAACGAGGTCCACGACGGCCCGGACCCGTTCGGCGAATTCTCCAGCATGCGCGAGCCGCTGAAGATGCTGAACGTCTACAACATGGGCTACTGCGGCATCTTCGGCCCGACCTTCGAAGGCATCCTCTACGGCGTCTCGGATGAGTTCAGCCTCGGCCGGAGCTTCTTCCTGGAAGCCTGGAACCACTGCGCTACCGAAGTCTTCTACGACAACGAATGGCACTATCTCGACGTGGACGTCCGCGGGGCACTGATCAGGGAAGACGGCACCGTGGCCAGCCTGGCCGAGGCCAAGGCCGACAAGCAGCTCTGGCAGGATTCGCGGACGCGGATCCAGCCCTACTTCCCGAGCCACAACACGCCGGAAAAGATCGCCCGCGTCGCCGACATCTACGCCAGAAGCGGCTACGGCTACCAGTACCGGTGGTTCCAGGGCAGCCACACCGCCGACTGGTGCCTGCGGCCGGGGGAGAGCCTCACCCGCTTCTGGCAGCCGCAGGGCGGGCGCTGGAACCACCTGCCGACGTACAACAAGAGCGACTGGGTTCGCAAGCTGCTGGAGACGCCGCCGCGCGGCATGAAGCCCAACCACCGCGACTTCACCAAGTGGAACCACGGCAACGGGCTGTTCCACTACGCCCCCAGGCTCAGCGCCGACAGCCGCGACTTCGCCGAGGGCGTCCGCTCCAGCGTCGGCCTGAAGCCCGGCAAGCAAGGCCTGGAGCTGAGCGCCCAAAAGGGCGAGGCCGTCTTCGAGGTCTTCACGCCTTTCATCATCGTCGCCAAGGTCAACGACCTGGACGATTTCGAGGACGACGCGGAGGCCTCGGTGATCACCCTGAACGCCACGGTGCCGGTCCGGATCTCGGTTTCGACGGACAACGGCCTCTCCTGGGCCCAGGCCGGCACCATCCAGCCGGGCAACAACAGCCTGGACCTGACCAAGTGGGTCAAGGGCACGTACGGGTACCTGGCGAAGCTCTCGGTGGAAGGCCGGAAGCCCCAGCCGGCTATTCGCTCGATGGCCATCGACACCTGGGTGCAGGTAGCGCCGATCTCGCTGCCGCGGCTGAAACAGGGCACCAACCGCTGCCGCTACGATGCCGGCGACCGCTACGGCGGGCAGACCTGTCCGATGCTGGTCCTGCCCAACGTCGCCGACCCGGCCGACCTGAAAAAGTACGTCGTGGCCATGCCCAAGCAATATGACCCCAAGAACTTCACCGCCCGGATCGTGGGCGAGGTGATCGTCAAGCTGGCGGCCCCGGCGGGCACGAAGATCTCCTGGTTCAGCGCCGGCGCCACCTTCACCACGCACCAGGCCGCCGCGGCCAAGAACACCGCCAACAGCATGGCCTATGCCGTGGGCGAACCGAAGGACTTCAAGGAAATCTACCAGGCCAGCGCCCCCACCTGGGCTCAGCACTGGCGGTACAACTGGGACGCCGACGTGCGACTGGATGAGCCGGCGGAGGTGGTGTACGTCCGCTACGTCGGCCGACCGGCGGTCAACGTCATCCGGGCCTGCCTGCACCTGACGCCGCCCCGGCCGCACGACCCGGCCGTGAAGATCACCCACGGCTACGAGCTGGACGGCAAGATGACGGAAAAGGCCGTCGAGATGAGGCAGCCCGGCGACTACACCGTCGAATGCCCCGGCAAGGTCGAGAACGTCTTCGTCCGCGTCGAGAAACCGTCCACGTAAGGCGCGGTCCGCCGGAGATGGCCCTCTGAACCGACAGTCCGGTTGGAGCAAAGCCCACGGATAAAGCCCACGGATAGCTATCCGTGGGCTTTAGGGGACTGCGACGGCTCTACTCGGGGAGCACGTGAACCACGCTGCCGTCGATCTTCACGCGCCCTTCCGCGAACAGCCGGATCGCCTCGGGATAGGCGACGCACTCCTGCTCGAAGACGCGGGCCGCCAGCGTGTCGGGCGTGTCGCCCTCCAGCACCGGCACGGCCTTCTGGACGATGATCGGCCCGGCGTCGTACTCGTTGTTGACGAAGTGCACCGTGCAGCCGGACACCTTGCACCCCGCCGCCAGCACCGCCTCGTGCACGCGGTGGCCGTACATCCCCTCCCCGCCGAACCGCGGCAGCAGCGCCGGGTGGATGTTCATCACCCGTCCCAGGTAGCGGTCGGGGATCCTCCAGAACGACAGGAAACCCGCCAGGCAAACCAGGTCCACCCTGGCCGCGTCCAGCAGCCCCACCAGCCGGGCCGAGTACGTCTCCAGGTCCGGCATTTCCTTGTACGGCACGACGTGCACCTCCAGCCCGGCCGCGCGGGCCCGCTCGACGCCCTTGCAGTCCCGGCTGGCGAGGACGACGGCCACCTGCGCCGGCAGCTTGCCCGCCTTGATGTATTCCAGGATGTTCAGCAGCGTCCGGCCCCCGCCGCTCAGCAGCACGCCCAGACGAATCGGGTTGGCCTGCTTGTCGCTCATGGCACGGGAATTAAAACGCCGACCCCGGCCCCGGTCAAGCCGCCCGCGGCCGCCGGCCGTCACTTCTTGATCGCCACGGCCAGGAACTTCCGTCGCCACGGCCCGCCGGCGGTCAGGCCGGCCCCGAAGGAGGCAAGATCGCGACGGATGTCGGCGAACTCGATCCATTCCTCCACGGCCAGGCCTGCGGATTCGAGCATCCCGATCGTCCCGGAGCTCTGGAAGACGTTGTGTGTCTCCTTCATCTCCAGCTCTTCCATCGCCGAGTCCAGCCAGTGCGCCTTTGTCAGGAAGTCCTGGAGCGTCCGCTTGGCGATCCGGATTACACCCTCTCCGGCGGCGGCGTGGGCCGCGGCGTAGCAGGTGAACTTCCGCTCGAACCGCCGGAGCCGGTCGAGCCCTTCCGGCGGCAGCGCCACGGCCACCTCGCCGGCGCCGGCGTCGAGGTGGTCCAGCAGCAGGAATCGCCCGCCCTGGCTCAGGACGCGCCGGATTTCGCCCAGTGCGGCTTGCAGCTCCTCAGGCGCCCCGAAGAGCTTGACCTCGTGCAGCACCTGGCAGGCGACGGCCACGTCGAAGTATCCGCCCGGCAGCTGGAGCTGCTGCATGCGGCAGCAGACCAGCTTCGCCCGGGGGCAGGCCCGGGCGGCGTCCTTGATGCGGTCGGGGCTTTCGTCGACGCCCCAGACCTCCTCGACGCGGCCGGCCGCCAGGTGAAGGAGCTGCCCCCAGCCGCAGCCCAGATCGACCAGCCGCCGGCACGCCCCGATGTGCTCCAGCAGCAGCGGCCACTTCGAGTCGCCCTCGCGGGCCAGGTATTCCTCCCGCCCCCGGCTGGCGGCGGCGCGCTCTTTGTCGTAGAGGGGTGGGATGTTAGCGGACATTTGCTCGTTTCGTACCACGGTGGGCACCGAAAGGAAAGCCCCAGCGGCCGTCGCCGCCGAGGCCGAAAACTCTTCAACACAATCACCGGCCAATGAAGATCAGGGCCATGGACGTGGGCGAGACCTGGAACGAATCGGAATCCTGCCGCGACCCGTTGACCGGCCGGGCGGTCCGCCGGCTGACCCCGCGCGGGCGATCAGTCCCCGTCGTCCGGCGGTTCCGATTGGAATTCCGGCAGCCCTTCCAGCGTGGTCGTCGGCGGGCTGATCTGCTTGATCGTACAGTAGAGCTTGGCGCCCCTCCCATCGTAGCAGGCGTAGACTTCATACTTGCCGCCGGCCTCGGTCGTGAACTCCCGCAGGTGGCAGGGCATCTCCTTCAGCGCCGCCGCGTCCCAGGAGTAAAGCTGCGGGTCCGAAACCGTCATCCGCTCCCCGATCTCCTCCCACGTGGTCGGCTGGAAATGGTCCTTCAGGACGGGGCCCAGGTCGGCGGCCCCTTCGATCACGACGTAGCGGGTATCGACTTGGGGCGTGGCGAATAACGCGTCCTGCGATACCATTGCCGCGCCCGGAACCTCCACGCCCGCCGGCAGCCCCAGCATGATGCCCAGTTCATCTGAAAGCAGCGGCTCATCCAAAGTCACGCCCGCCGCGACCCGGGTGGCGACCGTCGTCGTAACCGTAGTCATTGCCCGACCCACAAGCAGGAACATGCCCAGGAAGGGCAGGGCGACCATAGCCACGATGCTCATGACCAGGAAGACAATGCCGGTGGCCCACAGGGGGCTGCGCTTCTTGGCCAGGCCCACGACCAGCAGGACAATCCCCGCGATCAATCCGACAAGCACGACGCCGCCTACCATCAGCAGCAGCCAGAAGATCGGCGGCCCCTGCGTCATTTTGGCCATCCTTGCCAGGACGGCTGGCCGGGCGCACCCCCCATCCAGCCCCGGCCGACCGGAGCGGGCGACGTCGTGGCGGGCGGGCTGGGCGCGGCCGCCGGGATGCGCCTGCCCGACCCCGCGAACACGAGCAGGGCGAAACCGGCCATGCTCACAAGCAGCAGGACGGATATGATCAGCGTGGCCAGCCCGCCGACCCAAAGGCCTTTGCGCCGCTTGACCAAACCGATGACCAGAAGCACGACGCCCACCTCGCAGCCGATGAGCGCCGGTATGGCAGCGAGCACCATTAATTCGGCCCACCCGATCATCCCCGTCATATTGGCCTCCCGCCCGCCGGGCCGGCGGCCCCTACGGGTTCGTCTGCTCCCTGACGTAGTACAGCCGCCGGTCGAGCTGGTCGTAACAGATGAACACCTCCCGCGGACCGCCTTGGCTCGGCTCGAGCTTTTTCCGGTAACACAGCGGGTCTTCCAGAAGCTCCGGCGACCATTGGCCCAGGCCGGGGTTCCGGCGATTCACGAAGGTCATGGGTCCCTTCACGTCTTCCCAGGCGGCCTTCTCGCAATGCTCGTTCAGCAGGGCTTCGAACCCCTCCGGCACGTCGAGGACCCCATAGCTGATCTCGCCGCTCCTGGAATCGGACACGGCAACCGACTCGACCACGGTCCCTCCTTCGGGGACTTCGGCGCCGGCCGGCAGGCCGAGCAACTCTCGGGCCATTTCGCCCGTCAGGTCCGCCCCGGAGGTCCGTACGGTCGAGGTCCGTACGCTCGAGGTCCGTACGCTCGAAGTCGACCGCGAGAACCTTACCCTGGGCGCCCTGAAGAAGAACATGAGGAAGCCCGAGGCGGCAAGGGCCCCCATCATGACGACGGCCACGATCAGCGTCACCAGCCCGCCGATCCACATTCCGCGGCGGCGCCTGGCCAGGCCGATGATGAGCAGGATGATCCCTACCGGAAGCGCGGCCAGCAGCAGTGCCCCCAGGAGCAGCGCCGGCCACCATGCGAAGATCATAGCCAGCTCCCTTGAACAGCGGTCCGACCGCCGCCCACGTGCGACGCAGGCCGCGGCGGCCCGCAAGCAACAATCACGCCCTCATGCGAGGATCTTCAGGAGGCCCATCCCGGCCAGCACGAGCAGTACCAGCGAGACGATCAAGGTCACCAGCCCGCCGATCCACATTCCGCGGCGGCGCCTGACCAAGCCGAGGATCAGCAGGATGATCCCCGTAACCGCCGCGCCGAAGAGGACCCCTACTGCCAGCGCGGCCAGCAAGGCGCTCGACCTGAATAAGTACAGGACCCCAGGCTTCACCCGAACTCTCCGTGAATAAGGCTTCGGCCGCCGCGCGGCGGAAGCGGCGATCCTTGGTTGTGCTCGAGATCATGGAACGGGCAGTCACGGCCTGCTCGCCAGCCGTCTTGCCGACGCCATGAACCCGCGGCTGGACATCACGCCTTCGGGCCCTTTGGGGCGGGGCCCTTCTGCTCCTTGGCAGGGCCTTTCTCAGTGGCCTCGGCCTTGGTCCGAACCTCCTCGGCCATCCGGCCGAGGAACTCCGGCAGGTCCAGCCCGACCTGCTTGGCCAGGTCGTGCATGGGCGGCAGCGCCCCCAGCAGGCGGCCGCCCAGCCCGCTCAGGCCCCCGCCGTCGCGGCCGCCGCCGTCCCAGACGATGACCTTCTCGATGGGCAGGTCCTGGATGGCCTTGGCCTGGATGTTGGCGATGTCGGCCAGCTTCTCGATGATCAGCAGGGCCGCCGCCCCCTTGTCGCCGTTGCAGGCCGCCACCAGCCGCTCATACCCCTCGGCTTTGCCGTCCAGGATCGCCTGCACGCCCTTGCCCTGGGCGGTCATCCTGGCGATGGTGGCCTGGGCGTCGCCCTCGGCCAGGCGGATGGCCTCCTGCTTCCTGGCATCGGCCCCGATGACCACCTTCTCCCGGTCGGCGTTGGCCGGCACCACCACCTCCGCGTTCAGCCGCGCCTGCTCCCGCAACGCCCGGGCCTCCTCCGCCTTCTTCTGGGCGTTCTCCTGGGCCACGCGAATGGCCCCGTCGGCCTCGCGTGACGCCGACTCACCCCGGTTGCGGGCCTGCTCCTCCGCCACCCGCTGGTTGGCGCGGTACCCGGCCTTCTTGGCGTCGGCGTCGGTCTCGGCGTTGACCGCCTGCGCGTCCAGCCCGGCAGTTTGCTGCCGCTTGTCACGGTTGGCGGTGGCCTCGCCGATCTCGGCCGTCGCCCCCGCCGCGGCCACGGCCACACGCTGGTCGCGCTGCCGCTCGGCCACGCCGGTCTTGCCGCGCTTCTCCTGCTCGGCCACGTCAATGTTGGCCTGGTTGATGGCCTCGGCGGCGGCCCGCCGGCCCAGAGCCACGATGTAGCCCGACTCGTCGTCGATGTCACGGATGTTGACGTTGATCACCCCCAGCCCGATCTTCTCCAGCTCGCTGGTGACCGCGTCGTTGACCCGGGCCATGAACTCCTGCCGGTCCCGGTTGATGTCCTCGATCCGCATGGTGGCAATCACCGCACGCATCTGCCCCAGAATGATGTCCTGGGCCTGGGCCTGGATCTGCCCCCGGTTCAGACCCAGCAGCCGGATGGCGGCGTTCTCCATGATGCCGGGCTGGTTGGAGATGGCGGCCGTCACCGTCGTCGGCACGGCCACGCGGATGTTCTCCTGCGACAGGGCGTTGGTCAGGTCGATGGGCACCACGAACGGCTCCAGGTCGAGGTAGTCGTAGGCCTGGAACAGCGGCCAGACGAACGCCGCCCCGCCGTGCACGCACCGGGACGCCCCGCTGCCGGTCTTGCCGTAGATCACCAGGACCTTGTTGGAGGGGCAGCGCTTGTACCGCCGGGCCAGCGCCAGGGCGATGACAAGGACCACGAAGATGAGAAAGACCGTCAGAATCACCTCGGCGGGAACCTGCGCCAGCATGCCAACGAAGGCAGGAAACGTGTTCATGGCCTGTCCGTCCTTTCCAGTTTACCCCTCCGGTTGATCTCCGCGCACGGGTTCGACCTCGATGGCCGACGGGCCCAGGATTCGGGTGACCCGGATGGGCGTGCCGGCCTTGAGCTCCTGCCCGCCGACGGCCCGGGCCCTCACGTGCGAGACCACGCCGCTGACGACGACCTTCGCCTCGCCCATCCCCCCCGCGGGGATGTCCAGGTACACCGTGCCGCGGCCGCCCAGGCAGCTGGCCATCCGCGGGCTGCCCGTCTCGGTCATCCGCCGCATGCCGTAGAACAGCAGCGCCACCAGCAGCATCGCCCCGAGGCCCCAGGCCATCGCGTACGCCAGCGACCGGGCCAGCGGCACGTCCCGGTTCAGGTACAGGGCCCCGGCCCAGGAAAACAGCATGCAGAAGGCGAGGATGGAGCGCAACGACAAGAGCTTGAAGGCGACCATGGTTTCGGCGGCGTCCACGGCCGCGCCGTGCTCGAACTCCGGATGATCGCCCGGCTCGAGGTCGTGGCCAACGTCCACGTCGGCGTCGGCGTCGGCGCCGGTGTCCACTTCGACTTCCTCGCCGCCGCTCAGGCCGATCAGCGTCGCGATCAACTGCCAGAGGAACAGCACGCTGAAGAAAGTCGCCGCGATGTAGAAGCCCTTCGTGACGGCGTCCAGACCTGCCCACCATTCGCCCATGGCTGCGCTCCTCTTTGCCGTGAGGCGCCCAGACCGCCCGAACCGCCCCGCCGTCCCCTGAGTCAGAAACGGGGACATGCCCGCCTACTGCCCTGCCCACTTGCCCTAGGCAGGCGGGCGCGAGGCCGGCAGGCCCGCCTGCTGCCCTGCCCACTTGCCCTAGGCAGGCG
>Ga0111187_1151_pt1 | contig 9629 bp, 4 predicted proteins | sample DeeMarSWOR324_28_FD_80242 | JGI IMG/M metagenome (GOLD analysis project Ga0111187, IMG submission 80242) | Phycisphaerae bacterium SM23_33 | reverse complement strand
CTCAGCCAGGCGGGAGTGGTAGTCCCTGATGATCTCGCGGTAGCGTTCGGAGATCAGCTTACGCATTCTGGCCTGGATCTGCTCCTGCTCGCGCGGGGAGAGCTTGGCCCAGTCGCCCTCGGCGATGCCGGTATGGGTCTTGGAGACCTTGGGGGGTCTCTTGACCGCACCGGGCACGAGCATGCTGTCCTGCATGGGCCGGGTGGGGTTCATCCCGCCCTGCTGGCCTTGCTGGCCCTGCTGGCCGCCCTTTTTGCCGGCCTGCTGATCCTTGCCCTGGCCTGGCCGTTTGCCGCGCTGCTGTCCCTGGCTTGGGCTCTGGCTGCCGCCCTGTTGGTCCTCGGCCGTCTTGATCAGGTCATCCAGGATGGCGACGATCTTCCTCTCCTTGTCCTGGGTTTCCTTTCCGGAGTTGATCTTGGCCAGGCGATGCTGCACGTCGCCCATCATCGTGGCCAAGGTGCCCATGGGGTCCTTGTAGATCTCGGTGTACTCCTCGACCTTTTTGAGGATCTTCTCGGCGGTGGCCTTGTCGATGGTCAGGGCGTAGTTCTTGACGCAGAAGGCGTACATCTGCATGGCGTAGAGGAGGCGGCCCATCTTTTCGTACATTTCGGCGGCTTCGAGGGCCGACGCCGACGCGAAGCTGATGCGGTCGGGCATGTTCTCCAGGATGTCGCGGCAGGTCTCGACGGCGTCGTCGGGGTTTCCGCTCTTGGCCAGGGCCTGGGCGTACAGGTAGTGCTGGGCGGCGCTGAGGTAGGTGGCCCGGTTGATGTTGACGAGCTTTTTGGCGGCCGCGGCGGCCTCCTTGTGCTTGCCCGCCTGGTACAGGTCGTAGGCCTTGCGGAAGCGGACGATCTCGGCGATGACCTGCTTTCGCTCGACCTTGAGCCGATCGGTGGCGGCCTCCTTGACGAGGTTGTCGATCTGATCGGGCGTCATGTTGTCGAGGATGGCGTCGATCTGATCCTCGGTCAGGGGCCCGGGCTTGTCCGCATCCGGCTTCTTGGCGTCCGGCTTGGCTGCCGGATCCGCTGCGGCGTGCGCCCGAAGCGGGGCCAGGAGGATTCCGGCCGCCAGGACGGCCGCCAGGATCGCCACGCCGTGGACATACGTTCTGGTCTTCATGATTCGGTTCCTTTCGCACCGTGCTCGGGTCTGATAGCGGCGCCTCAACTGGCATGGTGCCGGATCAGAAAGGCCCGCGGTCGGGGCTCTGTGGGCCCTTCAGTTTGTCACCGAGGGTCTTGGTCATGTTCTTGACTTTGCCCTGCCGTTCGGACAGCGTGTGGTGCTGCTGCTTGATCTGCTCGGCGGGGGCTTTCTTCGCGACCGTCTGCTTGCTGAGCAGCTCGGTGCGGCCGAGGATCTGGAGCTGGAGAATCTTGAGCATCTTCAGCTCGGCCACGGGCGGCACGAGCGGCTGTCGCCCGCCTCCGCCGCGGCCTTGGCCCCCGCCGCCTTGCTTCTTCTTGCGCCGGCGGCTTTGCTCCTTCCGCAGGGCCTCCAGCATGTCCTTGAGGCTGCGCTCGATGTCATGCTCGACGGCCTGGGTCAGCGGGCCGGCCTCCAGCTTCGCCAACTGCTTCTGCACGTGGCCCATGTCCGTCTTGACCTCCCCGAGCACCTCGGGGAACACCGCGGTCGTGCCTTCCTTGGCGAGCATCTGGAGGATGCGGCGGACGTCCTCGACGAGCCGCCCCTCGCCCTCGGACAGCTCGCGAAGCTGGGCCTGGTCCGTCCGCGAGTACTGCTTCTCGCCCTTGCGCCGGGGGTAGACCTTCTCGGTGCCCAGGGTGATGTTCTGCTGGGCCTCGAGGATCTTGCGCAGCATCTGGTCGATCTTGGCCAGGGCCTCGGCCTGGATCATCTCCTGCTCGCGGGCGATGGCGTCCTGGAGGTCCTGCTTGGCCTTTTCGAGCTGGTCGATGGCCTCGTTCTGCTGCTGGTTGGTCTGCCCTGTTTCTGGATGGGCTCCTTGGCCTTCTCCTGCACCCGCCGCTGGAGGTCGGCCAGCTGCTCCTTCTTGTCTTCCAACTCCTTGAGGGCCTGTTTCATGTCGCCGGTGGAGCCCTGGGCGTTCTGGTCGGTGAGCTTGTCGGAGGCCTTGTTCATGTGGTCGGCGGCCTTGGCGAGGTTGCCGGCCTTGGACTGCATGCCGGCCTTGTCGGCGGTCTTCTGGACCTCCTTGCCGAGCTTGTCGGTCTGGCCGGCCAGGTCCTTCTGTTCCCCGGCCATCTGTCCGGGGGGGGTCTTCTCGGAGGCCTTGGCGATGGCGTCGGCGAGGGCCTTTTCGGCGGCTCGCAGGTCGTGCAGGGCGTTCTGCTGGCTCTTGGAGGCCTGGGAGGCCTGGGAGCCGGCCATGCTCTTTGCGGCCTGTTTCATTTCGCCGGAAGCCTGCCCGACCTTGGCGGCGGCCGAGGCTGCGGCCGTGCGGTCCGCCCCGGCCTTGGTCAGGGCGTCGGCGAGCTTGGCGTCCTTGGCGGCGGCGTCGAGCTTGTCCTGCGTGCCCTTGGCCGCTTCGCCGAGCTTCTTCTGGGCCGGGGCGGCCAGGGGCAGCCTGGCCGGCGAAGCGCTGGTGGTAGCCGAGTGGAGCTTCTCCTGGTCCTTGATGAGCTGGCGGATCTCATCGCGGAGGTCGGTGAGCTTGCGGGCGCCGGGCTCGGCGGGGCCCATCTTCTGGGCCCTGCCCAGGAGCGATCTCTGCTTGGCAATGATGCTGGCCAGCGCCGCCGCGTGCGCCCGCATCTGCTGGCTGAGCTGGTCGCCGAAGGCCTTCGGGCGCGAGTCTCGCTCGAGGTCCCGCTCCTTCTTCAGCAGGGCCTCGATGTCTTCGAGGGTCTTCTTCCACTCGGCCATCCGTTTGAGTCGCTCGTCCAGGTCCAGGGCGCCCTGCCGGAGGATGCGGAGCACCTCTTCCAGGGCGTCGCGCACGTCCTTGCTGGTCTGGGCGGCCATGGTCATCAGGCCCTTGCGGAGCTGCTTCATCACCTCTTCCATGTTGTCGGCGATGAGGGCCCGTCGGGCCTTGCTGGCCGCCTCGCGCAGCACCTTGGCGGTGTCCGGCTCGGACTTTTCCAGCAGGTCGGCGACCTCGTCGAACTTGGCGATCAGCCTGGTGAACTCCTCCTTCGTCAGCCGGGCCGTCTCGATCAGCTCCGTTCCCTTCTTCGCTGGCGGCGCCGCAGCGGCACCGGAAGCGACCACCAGGGCCGCCAGAAGGACGGCCCTCAGGCGTTTCGACGTGTTGGGGCTCATGGCTGTGTTCCTTTCCCGGCGGACGCTCCGCCGATCGTTGGTCTCCTACTCGCTGGGCTTGCTCGTGGGGCGGGTGGACGGCTGCTTCTTGTCCTCGGGCTTCTTGCCGGGCCCCAGCGCCTTGCCGACTTCGGCTTCGCTTTCCTTTTCGGTCGTCTTGACGACCCTGTTCCAGAGCTTGATGATCACCTCCAGCTTATAGGCCAGCTCCTGTCGGCTTTCCAGCTTCTGCATTCGGTCGCGGATGGCCTTGAGCTGGTCGAGGATCTTCAGTTGGACCTGGGCGGTGAGGTCGCCCTGCTGACGCAGCGCCGCGGCATCGCTGAGCTTGGCCATGGCCCCGAGGGCCTCGATGGCGGAGCGGATGGGCGCGGCGAGGTCGCGCAGCGGCTGGATGACTCCCTCGGCCAGCTGGCGGCGGCTCTGGGGGCTGCCCAGCTTGTTGTAGGTCAGCTCGTCGAGGATGTCCTGAAGGGTCATGGCGGCCTTGGCACACTCGGAGGCCACCGAGGACTGGAGCCCGCCCGAGGCGGTCACGGCCTGCTGGGCCTCCAGCGGGACGGTGTCGCCGGAGGCCGCCTGGATCGCCAGCAGCACCTTGGCACGAGCGGACGCCTGGAGGGCGATCGTCTGGACGAACTCCAGGCGAAGCTCCTTCTGGCGCCGCACGAGCTCGGCCATCAGCTCTTCGGGGCGGACGATGCGGAAGTCGAGCACGCCGCTGGTGCTGCGGTTGGGCCCGCCCCAGGCGGCGGGGAAGGTGTCCTCGGCCTGGACGGAGACCTGGATGACGGCCTTGGGCTCGAACCGCTCGCGCAGCTCCAGTTCGTGCCGCGTGCGGACCTCCCGCGCGCCGAGCTCCGGCAGCTTGATCGGCTCGACGATGGGCGGCGCCTTCTTGGGCACCAGCTGGATGCGGGCTGCCAGGGCCGCGATGCCGTTGTCATCCGTGCCGTGGGTCAGAAGCGGGATGGTGGCGTTGGGGGTGACGCTGGCGCCGACTCCCTGCTTGCGGGCACTGATCTTCGGGTCCTGGTCGGGCAGGATCTGAATGAGGTACTGTCCGGCCACGGGGTTGGAGATCCCGTCGGTGTCGGTCAAGGCCAGCTTGAGCTCGCGGGCCTGGACGCGCTTGGCCTTGCCGGGCGGGGCCGGCTTGACCTCCAGCGCGAAATGTCCGGAGACCCCCCGCGGCCGGGCGCCGGCCGAGCCCTTGACGGCTACCTTGCGAACGGTCAGCTCGCCGGCCGGCTCGCCGTCCAGGAAGAGCTGGGCGCCGGTCAGGTCCTTGGTGGACCGCGCCGTGATCTGGACGGTGCTGCCGTCGGGCACGTTGATCGTGCCCAGCGCCCCGGGGTAGGTGCGGGGCTTCTCCTGCTCCATGTAGGCGGGGCAGACGACGGTGAAGCTCACGTCGCGGAGCACCGGCGGATCGAGCACGCGGACCTTGTGGGGGCGGCGCTTGTCGCGCGAGTCGTCCCCGCCGGTGACGTAGAACTCGAACGGCTCGGAGACCGCCCGGAAGATCTTCACGTACGTCCGCGCGGTCGCCGAGGCACGGTGGACGCGGTCTTCGGTCATGCCGGCCACCGAGGGGTATCGGGCGTGCACGGTCACGTACTCCGGGGCCACCTTGCCCGGCTCGACGCTGATGGTCACGCCCAGGTCGCGCCCGCGGACGACGACGAAGTCGGGCCCCCCCTCCACGCGGAGCACGGTCTGCTGGGGCCACTCGGCATTGGACCAGATCGTCACGTTCCGCTGGAACCACAAGGCCATGACGTCGTAATTCCAGATGGCGAACCAGCCCAGGAGCATGGCCGCACAGGCCGCCGCGCCCATCGACGTCCACATGTCGCTTCGCTGGATGACCTTGCGGAAGTCGAGCGGGCGGGCCATCTCATTGGCCTGGTCCGCCATGCGGTCGATCATGGCCTGGCTGGCCAGGGCCAGGCTTTCCGGATCGGCCTCGCTGAACTCCACCGCGCTGACCAACCGGTCGCCCAGCTGGCCGTAATGCCGCTCCACCAGCAAGGCCAGGTTCCCGTGGTCCATCGGCACCAGCAGCGGGCGGAGCAGCCGCCGCCACACGACCCACAACACGCCGGCCAGCGCGGCGCCCATGATCAGGCCCCGCTGGAGCCGGTCCAGCCGAAGCAGGTAGTCAAACCCCAGCGTCACGAACACCAGCGCCACCAGCGCCACCACCAGCCAGGCCGTGCCCTCGCTGGCCAGCCGGAAGCGAAGCGCCGATCTCAGACCCGACAGCTTGCGGCGAACCGCCTTGTGCAGTAGGTCGCCTCTTGGCATCTGCTCCTCCCGTGACGGAAACGCCGCGACCCCCGCCTCCCGGCGGGGGCTATCAGCCCCGCCCGGAAGGGCGGGGTTGCACCGCACGTTTCCCACTGCTCTGGACGCTTGAGCGAGGGCGATGTTCCCACCGGGCTTGCCTTTTTGCGCCCCGGGCGCCGCAGCCTTTCTGGGCTGTGTCTCGCCCATCATCAAGCCATGTTGTATCTCTTGCGGAGGATCCACTCCGCCGCCAGCAGCGGCACGATCAGCACCAGGGTGATGTTGGAATCCCAGATCTCCCGCTTCTTCTCGCGGACCGTTCTGAGCGGGTCGGCGGGGATCAGCTCGGTCAGCCGGTCCACCTCATCGACGTAGAGGAAGTTCTCCTTGGAGGAGGCCACCAGCCCCAGCAGCGCGGGATTGGCCTCGGGGCGTCTGGCCTCCGCCTGGGGCACCTCGATGGCGATCTCCTTGGACTGGACCTTGTTGTCGCGGTTGGGGTCGCCCCACAGCGCCGTGAGGAGGAACTTGCCGGCGCGCTTGGGGGCGATGGTGGTCTTGTATTGGCCGGGGCTGCCCTTGACCGCCTCCAGCTTGAGCGTCGTGCGCCGGTCGGTCTGGTTGTCGATCATCTCGACGTCGAAGGTCTTGTCGGTCAGGCGGTGGTAGTCCTCGTCGTAGGCGGTGACCTCGATCTGGATCTCTTTGCCCGCGTCGAACCGATCGCCGCCGGCGGTGATGATCACCTGCCGGGCCTTGGGGCTGGCCAGGTATTGCACGACGTTGCACCAGAGCTTGCGGTGGTATCTGCCGTCGCGGAGGAACCGCCACCGCCAGCTGGCGTCGGTGCCGATGTAGAGCACCCGCCCGGTGCCGTAGGGCTGGGCGGCCACGATCGGCTCCGGCTCGCCCTCGGAGGTGCGGCGCAGGGGATTGGTGCTTTCGGCCAGGACGCGGGCGGCGAGCTTGACCTTGTGCACCGGATGGGACCAGTAGACGCCCGGCAGCATGGGCCAGATGTCTTTGGGCTGTTCGTCGCCCTCGCCGATGGCCATGACGGCGTGATCCACCCCGTAGCTGGTGAGTCGCACGGCCCACGGCTCGGGCCGCTGCTGGGCGATGCGCTGCGACAGGTCGATCGTGTTCGGCCGAAGCACAACCGGCAGCATCAGCGCCAACGGCTTGAACGGGCCGTCGCGCTCCACCACCGCGTCGGAATACTTGTTGCCCGCGATGTAGCACAGCCCCCCGCCGTGGTCGGCGACGAACTTCCGGAGCATGCCGACCAGCGGGGTCATGCCGCGGGTCTGGTCGTCCCGGGCCTGCGAGGGCTGGGGGTCGTACAGGATCACCACGCGGTAACCGGGATGCGGCTTGCCCCCGGGCGATCCGATCAGTTCGGCCATCGTGGAGGGCAGCTGCTTGAGCTCCATGCCCTTGGAGGCGATCTGGTTGACCTCCTCGTCGGCGCTCTGCTGCCAGACGCCCACGCGGAATTGGTCTTCCTGGCGGAGCAGGATGTTGCGGAGGTACTGGAACTCCCATCCGGCATCGGCGCTGATGAGCAGGACGTTGATCCTTTCGTCGGTGACTTCGACGGGGGCGATGGCGAAGTTATCGTCGGTGCTGTGCTCGCCCTCGACCCGATCGGCGACGGCCTTGTAGTCGAACCTGCCGACCTCGTCGGTCTGGGCGGTGAGCTCGACGGCCTGGAGGCCGACCGAGCGCTGGGCGTCGTCGGGGTAGTCCGGGTCGGGCTGTTTTACCAGCCGCACCGACTTCGGCTCGCCCACCTCGGACCACTCGCCGTCGGGGCTCTTGCGGCGCATCAACCGGAGGGTGACCGTCTGCTCGCCGAGGTTCCGATGGGCCACCTGGGCCGTCAGGAGCAGCCTCGATTTGCGGCTGACCTTTCTCCGGGCCTGGAGGCCGGTCACGGAAACGTTCGTGGGGAGGGTATCATCCCCGACCATGACGGTCAGCAGGGGCACGCCGCGTCGGGCGGCCTTGACGGTCTCGGCGCGAATGGCCTTCTCGCTGGCGTCGGCGGTGGCCTGCCCGTCGGTGAACAGGACGACGCCGGCGACGCGTCGGCCCTGCACCTCTTCCAGCGCGTCGTACAGGGCCCGGGCGATGTTGGTCTCGAAGCCGGAGGCGGACAGCAGCTTCAACGCCTCGGAAACCTTCTCGAGGAGCTTCTGGTCGGCCTGGGCCTTGGCGGCCTGCGACAGCTTCTCGTCGGCCGAGCCGAAGCTCAACAGCGACCGCGTATACTCCGTGTTGCCCGGATCGTCCGTGGAGTAGACCAGGAAGATCAGGGGGTGGTCCTGGGCCAGCTTGGCCACCGGCCCCTCCCGGCGGGCCAACGCCTTACGGATCAGGTCGGTGCGGGTCAGCTCGGCCAGGCCGTCCGGCTCCGTCCCGGCAAACCGCGCCAGCGCCGGGCGCCGGGCGCTCTTGGCGTAGGTGTCCTTCCTGGCCATCGAGAGGCTGTCGTCGATCACGACTACCACCGCGCTGCGCAGCGTCTCGGTGAAGCGCAGGATCAGCGCCGGGCGGAACAGCACCAGCAGGGCCAGCAGGACCACAAGGATCCGCAAGCCGGAAAGCAGCACCTTGGCGAAGCCCGGCGTGTCCCCCTCGCGCCGATAGCTGCGGATCGTGAGAAAGACCATGGCGGCCAGGACGACGATCATCGCCAGCTTGACGTAGTTCCCGTGCTCGGCGATCAACCCGAGGCGCCAGCTTTCTCCGGCGGCCAGCTCGTCCGGGTCGATGCCCAGCAGCCATTGGATGAGCTTGTTCATTCTGTTCACGAGCTCCTCGCCGCAGGGTTTGGTCGGCCTGCGGCAGCGGCGGGGCCCGCGCCGTCGGGGCGGGTCCGGCTCAGCGCCGAGGGGTCTCCGGCGCCGTGTAGTGCCCGAACCGCTGACCCAGGACGATCTCCAGGGCCAGGATGACCAGCATCGCGATGAGGGCCCAGATCCAGTATTCCCTCTTGGCGCCCAGCTCGATGCTCGCGGCCCTCTTCTCGGCGACCAGGGGCTGGGTGTATCGGAACTGGTCGGTGCCGATGGCGGCGGCGATCTCCTCGCGGGTGCTGATGTGGAGGTCGCCCTCGGCCGGATCGGGGTTGCGCGCGAAGAGCACCTCTTCGATGGGGCCTTCGCGCGCGTCCAGCAGCGTGAGGTGATAGATTCCGGCGTCCGTCGGCCGGGCGTAGCGCAGCTCTCGCCGCGCCAGGGCCGCCAGATCGCTGCGGGCCGCCTCCAGCAGGCTGATTCGCAGGCTGTTGGCCGCAGCGAAGACGCCCGGGGCCTGCTTGGCGTCCGCCGACTTCTGCCACTCCTCCAGCTCGCCGGCAAGGACCTTCAGCGACTGGCCCACGGCGGGCAGGTCCCTGCGGGCGAACTGGCTTTCGGCCAGCTGGAGCATCTCGTCGAGCTTCCTGGGGGGCTGGAGCTCAGCCTTTCGGATCGATTCGATCACCTGCCGCACCCGGGAGGCGATGTTCTCGAACCGGTGCCGGGGCTCCAGGGCGACGGTGTTGGGGCTCTTGGGGAACTTCAATCGCGCCGAGGCGGTCAGCATCCGCCGGCGCTGCGCCTCTGAAGCGTTCGCCGGGAGCTTGTCCATCATCTCGAAGACGATGGGCTCGCCGACCCCGGCGGCCAGCCCCTCGTCCCGCGGGCGGGTCAGGTAGTTGCGGGTGTCGTTCATCACGACCACGAAGCTGCCGGACGGATCGGTCGGCCAATCGTGCCAACGCGCCGAGGCGGTGGTGTAGAACATCAGCACGATCCCCCTGCCGTACGGGCGGGCTGCCACCGCCGGCGAGGAGTCCGGGTCGCTGAACTGGGCCAGGACGATGGGCGGCTTGGCATCGACCGAGGACTTGACGGGCTGGGTGTGGACGTCCGCCGGCGTGAAGGCGAAGAACCGGATCAGGTTGGTCACGATCGCGCTCTCGCCGCTGAACACGCGGAGGACGCTGTCGGTGCGGACGGACTTGGGGTCGAGGCGATAGAAGGGCCCGCGGCGCGAGCCGGTGCCCTTTGGGGCGGCGATGCGGAACG
>Ga0111187_1109_pt1 | contig 9653 bp, 4 predicted proteins | sample DeeMarSWOR324_28_FD_80242 | JGI IMG/M metagenome (GOLD analysis project Ga0111187, IMG submission 80242) | Phycisphaerae bacterium SM23_33 | reverse complement strand
GGGCGTCGTCCCAACGGCCGAAGCGTTCGGCCAGCATCTCGGCCAGCCGCCGGGGCCAGTCGTCGGCGGCCAGGTCCAGGTTGGCTTGCCCGGCCGGGTCGGTCAGGTAGAAGTCCGACGGAGCCCCGTCGCGCGTCCTGGCCGGGCGGTAGTCCGGCAGCCGGGCCAGCACGTATCGGCGGAACTTCTCGACGAAGTCCGGGTCGGAGGGTTCGGGTCGCGGCGGCGGCTGGCCGGCCCCGGGGCCGAATCGCTCGCGCACGATGATGCCCAGGTCGAAGCCGAAGGGGTATCGCCCAACCCAGAGCACTTGGCCGGCGTCGTCGGTGACGCCAAGCTCCAGCACCCCGGTCGAGGGCATGTCGGTGGCCCACTTGCCCCGGTGGCTGAAGCGCACGACCGGCCGGGCGTCGAAGCGGCCGGCGTGGGCCTGCCAAATGGCCGGCTGGCCCGGCTCCTCGCTGTCGCCGGGCAGGATGGTCCGCGCCTGGACCCGCCCGGACCGCGGGGCGTCGTTGGGCACGGCCCCGCGGACGGTGAGCTCCACGGGCTCCGACCAGGCGGGGGTGGGAATGTTGATCTGCTCGACCCGCAGCCCCGCGGACGAGGGATACAGGTCGCCGAAGGTCAGCGGGACGTCGCCGGCCCAGGTCATCGTGGCCGGCCAGCTCAGCGCCGCGGGCAGGTACTCCTCGTGGAAGCCCACCTTGACGCGCAGCCCGGCGGGGCGGTCGGCGGCGGCCCAGACCTGCTCGGCCGGCAGGCGCAGGGCGGCCCGGAAGGCGCCCTCGTCGAGCCGCTCGAAACGGCCCGCTCCCGGCGGGGGATCGTCCAGCTTGTAGATCGTGCGGTCGCCAGGCTCCTCGCCCGGCGCCAGCCACGAGGCCCAGCCGTGGACCGTCCCGGCGTCGTCCACGGCGTACAGCCGCTGCGTGGCGTGGTCGTGGGCGGGGTCCAGCATCACCACCAGGTGGGCCCGGTTGTGCCACTCCGGGTGAGCGGGGCGGACCGGGCTCGGCCGGCCGCGGGCCTGGGCGGCGAACTCGACGGCCTGGCCGTCACGGCTGATGGTGACGACGGCCGAGCGCCCCTCCCCGTCGCTCAGCTCGAGCGGCGCCAGCCCGTCCGCCACGGCCGCCGGCGACAGCAACTGAACGGACCACCTCATGCTCGCTCCAGCGCCTCCTGTTCGGTTGTGCGGGCCCCGGCGGGGCGCGCCCGGCTCAGGGTTTGACCCTCCGCCGGCCGGCGGAGTACCATGACCGCCCGACCGTGAACCCGGAGAGTAACCCATGAACAAAACGAATGCCATGGTCACGTGCGCTCTGCTTTGGCTGCCGGCGTCGCTCGCCGTCGGGGCCGTCCGCCAGCCCTGGGTCACCACCGACCGGACGGTGGACTGCTCCGACTACCAGACGATCCTGAAGGGGGTCATTACCCCCGGCATGAGCGACGAGCAGAAGGCCATCGCCCTGTACGACTTCTACCGGCGGATGGTGTATCACTACCAGAACCTGCCCGAGAGCCGCGATCCCATCAAGTGCATCAACGTGCTGGGCAACACCCTGTGCGGCTCGCAGGCGACCTGCATGAAGGGCCTGCTGGAGGCGGCCGGCCTGAAGGTCCGCATCGTCTCCCATCCCGGCCACACGTTCTACGAGGTCTTTTACGGCGGCAAGTGGCACGGCTACGACACCATGACGAACTTCTACGTGTTCACGCGGGGCCCGAACCGAAACGTGGCCAGCTTCGAGGAGCTGAACCAGGACCCCTCGCTCATCAGCGACGCCGTCAAGGAGGGCCGGGCCTGCCCCGGCATCTGCCCCTGCGGCGACAAGCCCATGGCCTTCGCCCAGCCGATCAAGGTCCTCAACTATCAGGTCCAGGGCGGCGACTGGTCGGTGAAGGACTACAGCCTCCGCCTGGGAGAGGAGATCGTCCGCTCGTGGTGGCCCCACGGCCAGCCGCTGCCCGGCAGCTATCGCCTGGGCAAGGACCCCGGCCCCATTCACACCTGCGGCCGGCGCGACGAGGGCAACCCGCCGGAGCTGTTGCGGTTCTGGCAGCCGTACGGGATCCGCGGCTTCGGCGGGGTGAGCGTCAGCTACCGGCATTACTTCAACGGCTGGATGAGCTACTCGCCGGACCTCGGCCGGCCGGAGCTGAAGGCGGCCCTGGCCAGCGGCGAGTTGCTCGTGCCGGTCAAGTGCCCCTACTACATCTCCGGCACGCAGTTGTGCCTGGAGGCCGACTGCCCCGGCGAGGACGACGCGGTGGACATCTCCATCTCCGTGGACGGCGGCAAGAGCTACGAGGGCGTCTTCGCCGCCGGCCAGACGGGTTTGAGAGAATACCGCACCTCGCTGGGCTCGACGGTGATCCGCCCGGGCCGCGGGCGGCACGAGTACCAGCTCAGGTTCGCCCTGAAGGGCAAGGCCGCCCTGAAGCGGTTCCACCTCAAGACCATCTTCACCCACAACGCCATGGCCTCGCCGCACCTGATGCCCGGCCGGAACAAGGTCGCCGTCACCGTGGCCGACCCCCAGGCCCTCAAGGCCGAGCCGCTGACGGTCATGTACCGCTACAAGGACGCCGCGGACTGGACCGGCCCGATCCGGACCGTCGAGAAGGCCGTTCCCACCAGCCCGTTCACCTTCGAGGTGGCGCTGCCGGAGACGGAGAAGCTGCCGCAGATGCAGGACCTGACGCTCCGCTGCGGTGAGCTGCACTGGGAGCCGCCGGCGAAGGTCGTCCCCGATAAGGTCGTCTTCGACTTTTCCAGTCCCGATTCGATCGCCGGCTGGATGGGCAAGGCCAGCCCGGAGATCAAGATCACCCACGACGGCGAGGGCATGGTGATGGCCGTGGCCGGGAAGGCAACCTATCCCCAGGCCCGCTGCGCCCCGCCGGTGACGGACTGGAGCGAGTTCCTGAACGTGGTCGTCGAGGCCGACAACCTGGGACCCCAGCCGCAGACGCTGGTCCTGCGGGTGCAGTCCAACAACACCAACGACCAGCGCTCGGACGTGGAGCTGGTGGCCCGGCCGGGCCGCAACGTCCTGCGGTCGGCTCTGGCGGCCCTGCGGAAGACCAAGCTCAACGCCGTCAGCAACGTATACCTCATGACCTACCAGGTTCCCGAGGCCGGCTGCAAGGTCCGCATCCGCAAGATCTACCTGGAGCCCAAGAAGCCGCTGTAGCCGCCGCCATGCCGGCGCTTGAGAATGCCGCCTGCCGGCCCTATGCTTTGCCCAAAAGTGGCCCCGCTCGAGCAAGGAAGGGAGATCGATCGTGAAGAATCGGCGAGGTGGCCGAAAGCGGAAGTTCGGGGCGACGTTCAGGATGGTGAACCTGGCGAAGCACTTCAACTGGCCGGGCGGGCGGATCACCGGTAGGTGGTGGAAGGAGCTGGCCGAGCACGTTCGGCGGTACCCGCAGGGCCCGCAGCGGGCCTGGGGCATTCCGTTCCGGATGGGCGGTCGGCGGCGGGTGATCCTGGCGGCCGAAGGCCGGGGCGAAATCGTCGTTGGCCTCGCCGGGCAGGCCGACTTCCTCTGCCTGGTGCACGAGTGGCGGCAACTGCCGGAAACGGTCCGGCGCGAGGACCCCGCGGAGGGCCTGGTGGTGGGCGAGTACGAGCTGGCGTACCGTGACGGCACCCGGCACGCGCAGCCGGTGCGGGCCCGGTTCGAGGTGCGGATGGAGGAAAGCCCCGGCCCCCCTTGGCTGGCGCTGCCGTTCCACATGTGGGAGGCGGTCGACCCGACCGCCTATCCCGAAGACTTCGACTGGGGCCGCGCCCAGACCGGCACCCGCGGCACGCACGGGGCGCCCCTGGTGTACGCCATGCCCAACCCCCACCCCGAAAAGCCCATCCGCTCGCTGACGTTCAGGGGCCTGCTGCCCTCGCCCCTGCTGGTGGCCGGGCTGACGCTGTACCGCGGGGCCTCGCATCCGCTGCGCCACCTGCCCCGGCGGAGCTACCGCGTGCAGGTGCCCGGCCGGGCGGTTCGGGTCCAGCAGGCGGAGGTGGACCTCGGCGGCGTCGCCCGCATCGAAAAGACCGCCGGCCCCCGCGGCAGGAAGTGGCTTTCGTCGGCGTACGCCGGCCTGGTGCGGGCCGAAGAGCCCGCCGCTGGGCCCGAGGACGTTGTGGAGGCCTTCGGGGCCGAGGACGCCACGCTTTCGGTCAAGCTGGCCCGGCGGGGCGGGCGGCTGAAGTTCCCGCTGGGGGAGGCCTTCCGCCGCGGCGCCGCGCGGGACAGCACCGGCCGGGCGAGCCTCCAGGTGCTGGGAAAGGACCGGCAGTGGATGAAGGTCACCGTGCGGGATTCATCCAGCGGCCGGCCGACGCCGGTGCGGATCCATTTCTCCGGTCCGCGCGGGCAGTACATCGCCCCCTACGGCCACCACGCCCAGATCAACCCCGGCTGGTTCATGGACTACGGGGCGGACGTGCTGGTGGGCGGCAGGAGCTACGCCTACGTGGACGGTGAGTTCACCACCGAGATGCCCGTCGGCGACGTGTACGTGGAGATCTGCAAGGGCTTTGAGTACGCCCCCGTCCGCCGCAAGGTCACGATCCGCCCCGGGCAGGAAGTGCTCGAGCTGGCCATCGAACGGGCCGCCGACTGGCGAAAGGCCGGCTGGGTCACCGCCGACACCCACGTCCACTTCATCAGCCCCCACACCGCGGCGCTGCAGGCCCAGGGAGAGGGTGTCAACGTCGTCAACCTGCTGGCGTCGCAGTGGGGCCGGCTGTTCACCAACGTCGGCGACATCCGCGGCCGGGTGAACGTGCTCGAGAACGACACCATGGTCTTCGTCGGCACCGAGAACCGAAACCACATGCTGGGGCACATGTCCATGCTGGGCACGCAGGGGCTGCCGGTGTATCCCATGTGCAGCGGCGGGCCCGGCGAGGCCTGGCTGGGCGACCCCGACTTCCTAGCCATGGCCGAATGGGCCCGCGAGAACCGCCGCAAGGGCGGCGTGGTCATCCGGCCGCACTTCCCCTACTGCGGCCACACCGAAGACCCCGTGCCCATCCTGGCCGGGCTGGTGGACGCGCTGGAGATCGGCGGCCTGCGCGGCAGCGACTTTGCCACCCAGGAATGGTACCGCTACCTGAACTGCGGCTACCGGGTGGCCGTGGCCGGCGGCACCGACAAGATGGGCGCCTACTGCGCCCTGGGCTGGCTGCGGACCTACGCCCTCATTGACGCCAACCGGCCCTTCGACTACGACAACTGGGCGGCCGCCGTCCGCGCCGGGCGGACCTTCAGCACCAACGGGCCGCTGATTGACCTCGCCGTGGACGGCCGGGGCATCGGCGAGGCCATCGAGCTTCCGGCATCCGGCGGCACGGTCGAGGTGCGGGCCGCCGCCGAGTGCGTCTGGCCGCTGGGGCGAATCGAGATCGTCCACAACGGGCGGGTCGTCGCCGCCGAGCAGGCCCCAGCCGACGCCAAAGTGCTCGGCGTCGCCGCCAAGGTGCCCGTCAGCGCCAGCGGCTGGATCGCCGCCAGGTGCTCCGGCTACGAAAGACACCCGGGCGCATACCTCGCCGCCCACACCTCGCCGGTGTACCTCAAGTGCGGCAGCAGCCGGGCCTTCGACGGCCCCGCGGCCCAGCACATGCTCGCCCTCGTGGAGGGCGGCATGGAGTACCTTCAGGCCCTTGCCACCGCCTTCGACGAGCCCGCCCGGAAGCGCATGGTGAAGCTGTTCAGGGAAGCCCAGCAGGAATTGAAGGGCCGGCTGCTCGTGGAGGGCGGACACACCCACCACCACGGCACCGGGCCGTATCATGCCCACGCCCACGGTGAGGCCGCCGACCATCGGCACGATTGACCCGGCCCAGGCCGCGCCGCCTGGCAGCCCGCCGCGGCAGTGGGGCTGCATCGAATTGGATCAGTGCTGGACATTCTTGCAGGTGACTAGACAGGAGGCGGACGATGGCAGCGAGCACCAAGTTGACTGAAACCGACACGCGCTGGACCTTGAGCAATGCCTCTCTGGCGATAGCCATTGACAAATCCAAGGGGACGATCGTCAGCCTGGTTGACGCGGCCGACGGGTTCGACGCCTGCCGGCCGGACGAGCCAGACGCCGCCATGATCGGCGGCCTCCGGATTGCCGACGAGCTGACCGGCCAGACGTTCTGCGACCTGTCGGCGGCCTCGACCGTCACGGCGGTGCAGGCCGCCCCCGGCCCCGACGGCTCCCAGCACGTGGTCCTGGACAAGCAGTTCGACGGCGCCCCGTTCAGCGTGCGGGTGACCTACCGGCTGGAGGCGGAGTGCCTCTTCTGGCTGGCCGAGCTGAGCCAGGGCGAGGGGGACGACCGATCCGTCCGGATCGTGTTCATCGTGCCGCAGCCGTCGCGTCGGCTCTGGGCTCCGATGGCCGACCCGTTCATGGACCTCCAGCCGGAGCAGCCGATCGTGATCCGTCACGGCCTGGCCCATGGCCGGGCGGTGGCGTCCCAGCGGCGTGCGGTGCCGGTGCCGCTGCTGTCGTTCATTCGCCAGAAGTCCCCAAGTGCGGAGAAAGGCGCTTCCAGCCTCGCCCACCGGTGCCTGGCCCTGGCGCTGCCGGTGGAGGTGCCCAACGTGCTGGTGCGGTTCATGAACAACGCCGACGAGACGCACCTGAACCTCAGGAACTCGCTGACCTACGCCCCGGACCAGCGCGAGTACTTCAAGGTCTGCTACGACTTCCTCGGCCTGCGCCGGGGCAGGCCCGCGCGGGCCGGCGTGCTCATCAGCGCTCACGATGGCCAGTGGCGTGCGGCGCTGGCATGGTACGCCAATCGCTACCCCAGGTACTTCCAGCCCGATCCGAGAATCCGCGAGCATGAGGGCGTGTACCACGGCGGCCGGCCGGACCCGGACGACGAGGCCGAGGTCCGTCAGAAGATGAAGGCCCGCCACGAGCGCGGGGTGCGCTGGGCGGAGCTGCACTGTCACTTCCCGCACTATGGGCTCTACGTGAACCCGACCGAGCCCTGGACCGGCGAGCACAGCGAGGTCCAGACGACCTACGACCTGGTGCGGCGGACCATCCGCCTGTACCAGGAGGCGGGGATCAAGGTCCACACCTACTACAACATCATCGACGGGCAGTGCCAGTACGCGGAAAGCCAGTTCCCGGAGTCCATCGTGGTGGACGAGCGCGGCCAGCGCGTGCCGGCCTTCCGGGAGTGCTGGTTGATGAATGCGGACCCTTCGACGCCCTTCGGCCGGCACTGCCTGGAACAGTTCGACAAGCTGCTTCAGACCTACCCCGGCACGGACGCCATCTTCTTCGACGTGTACGGGCGGCACTACAACCTGGACTTCGGGCACGACGACGGCATCACCATGGTGCACAACAAGCCCGCCTACTGCCTGAAGTTCGCCTTCGCGCGGATCATGGAGCGGATCGAGCCGAAGCTGCGGGCGATGGGCAAGCAGTTTTCGGCGAACAAGCCGGAGGGCATCGAGGCGATGGCGGGCATCGACCTGATCATGGCCGACGAGGGTCACGACCCGTACCGGCTGGAGGCGTTCAGCTACTACGGGCTGTTCAAGCCGGTGATGGTGCTGGACGGCGGCATGTGGCAGGACCCCGAGCCCACGCTGAAGACCTGCCTGCGGCTGGGGATGATGTACAACGACTTCGCCCACGGCCCCCGGCGCGCGGGCGCAGAGCTGTCGCCCGAGCAGGCCGAACGCAACCAGCGCGTCCGCGACACCTATACGCCCCTGCTTCAGGAGCTGATCGGCAAGCAGTGGGTGCTTGAGCCCGACGCCCTGGAGCTCCCCGAGCCGGTCCGGGGCAACATCTTCCGGGTGCCTGACCTGCCTCGCCGGCAGGCAGGCGGTCGGGTGATCGTGACCATGGTCAGCGATCACCGAAGCATGTTCGAGGACGGCGGGTTCGCCCGCGACCTGCCGGTGGTCGTTCGGTTTGCCGGCGCCTCGGCCATCCGCCGCGCGACGGTTCGGTCGGTGGACTACCAGGAGGCCGTCGAGGCGCCGGTGACCGGGGACGGCGACACGCTGACCGTAACCGTGCCGCGGCACCGCACGGCCTCGATCGTCGTCCTGGAACGCTGACGCCCAGCCGTGCCGGCATGGTTCTCGGTTGGCCGCTGCCGGCAGCGAACGGGCTCGTCCCGGGCGGGCGGGTTCTCCGGCGGGTCGGGTCCATCTGCCGGCGCCCTAGGAGGCCAGGCCGAAAAGGCGCGCGATGTTCCCACCCAGAACGGCGGCGCGCTGCTCGTCCGTGAACTCATCCTCCAGCAGGGCCCGGTACATCGCCAGCCGAACGTGCATCAGCGCGAACGGCGTGTCGCTTCCGAACGAGACGCGCTCCGCCCCGAGGGCGCGAATGGCCTTCAGGACCGGAATCTCCCCGACGGAGCTGCCGATGAGGTGAAGGTTCGGACACTCCCGGGCGAACTCGATCATGGCCGCCGAAAGGTCGTGATGGCCGACGCCGCCCATGTGGACGCACAGGATCGTCAGCTCCGGGTACATCCGCGCGATCTTGGCGACACGGAACGGGTGGGTGCGGTCCGGCGCGTCTGCGCCCACGTGGAAGGCCAGGAGCTTGCCCGTTTTCGCGATCTCCTCGATCACCGGCAGGGCGAGGTTCGGCTCGTCGATGAAGAAGAAGTTCTGGGCACCGTTCAGCTTCACCCCGTAGAAGCCGTACTCCTGGAGGCACCTCCTGGCCGTCTGCTTGGCCTTCTCCAGGCCAAGGTTGGGATCGGCCCAGCCGAAGCCGAGGATGCGGTCGGGGTGGGCCTTCATCGCCTGGTGAACGTAGGCGTTGGCCTGGTCGATGTCGCGGCGATAGGGCGGCCGCAGCCACGTCAAGGCCTTGTCCACGCCGGCCCGGTCCATCCGCCGCAGCAATTCCTCGATCGTGATTCCTTCGGGGTGGGGAGTGATGTGGCAGTCCGCGTCGATGATCATCGGGCGCAACCTCCATCCGGGGTCGACCGGTCATCGTAGGCCGCCGGGCGCCGGGCGTCAACGGCGGAGGATTGACAGGCCGCTCGCGGCCGGGTCTATTCATCGCCTTGGCCGGGCGTCGGTGCCGGCGACCCTGCCGCCTGCTGAAGGGACAAAGGACCATGAAGGTCTCGATTTCCTCCTACTCGTTTCACGGCCTCCTGAAGCAGGGGAGGATGGACGTCTTTGGCTTTCTGGAGAGCTGCAAGTACCGCTACGGGGTCGACGCCGTGGAAATATGGAACGGCACGCTGGGCGGCAGGATGGACCGGGAGCACCTCCGCGCCATCCGCCGGGCGCTGGACGAGCGCGGGCTGACGCTGGCCAACCTCTGCGTCGATGGGGCGCACCTGTGGGAGGATCTCCCCGAGGCACGGGAGAAGAACTACCGCAGCGCCCTGGCCTACCTGGAGGCCGGCGAGGTCCTGGGCGCGCGATCGGTGCGGATCGACATGGGTGGGGCGGGCACCGAACTGACCGGCGAGCAGCTCGATTACATCGTCATGCGCTACAAGGAGTACGCCCGCCGGGCCGGCGACGGCGGCTATCGCGTCGGCCTGGAAACCCATTGGGGCCCTTCGCTGACGGTGGACGTGCAGAGGAAGGTCCACGACGCGGTGGGCCACCCCGCCTACGGCGTCCTGCTGC
>Ga0111187_1192_pt1 | contig 9664 bp, 5 predicted proteins | sample DeeMarSWOR324_28_FD_80242 | JGI IMG/M metagenome (GOLD analysis project Ga0111187, IMG submission 80242) | Phycisphaerae bacterium SM23_33 | reverse complement strand
CGGACTTCTTCTTCAAGGAAGGCTTCGAGGCCGGGCTGCGCCGGCTGATCAGCGACCTGTACGACGTGTACGCCGTGCAGGTGCTCTGCCCGCAGGAGTTGGCGCCGGAGTTCACCGGCGACCTGCGGCTGGTGGACCTGGAGGACGCCGACGCCGCCGAGGTCACCATTAGCGCTGCCCTGGTGGATTACTACAAGCGCAACCTGGCGGCCTACTGCGACGAGCTGAAGGACTTCTGCCGGCGGCGGGGGGTCACGTACGTGCTGACCGACTCGGCCGGGAAGCCGGAGGCGCTGGTGCTGAACACCTTGCGGCGGTATGGCCTGCTGCGGTAGGGGCTGAAAGCGGGAGCCAAGCGGACATGGAATGGCTGGCGGGCACAACGGGGCTGATTGCGGCGGCGGTCGCGGTGCCGCTGCTGGTGGTGATGTACTTCCTCAAGCTCAAGCGCCAGGAGACGCTCGTCTCCAGCACGCTGCTGTGGAAGCGGGCCGTCCAGGACCTCCAGGTAAACGCCCCCTTCCAGCGGCTGCGGCGGAACCTGCTCCTGCTGCTGCAGCTGCTGACGCTGATCCTCGTGCTGGTGGCGCTGGCCCGGCCGATCCTGTCCCTCCGCGGCGGCGGGGCCAGGAGGCTGGTGGTCCTCATCGACCGCTCCGCCAGCATGGGTGCCACCGACGTAGAGCCGACCCGGCTGGAGGCGGCCAAGGACGAGGCCGAAAAGATCGTCGATTCCCTGCGGGGCGGGGCCACGTTCTCCCTGACCGGCGGGGGGGACCAGGCGATGGTCATCGCCTTCGACGACCACGCCAAGGTGATGTGCAACTTCACCTCCGACAAGCACCGGCTGAAAGAGGCGATCCAGTCGATCACCCCAACGGACGCCGGCTCTTCGCTGGCCGAGGCCCTGACCGTGGCCCGGGCGTTTGCCCAGTCGCCCGGCGAGGACGCCAACAACCGCAGCGCCACCGAGCGGGCCGGGTTGGAGATGTTCAGCGACGGGCGGATCCACGACCTCGATCGGCTGGCGGTCAGCGAAAAGGAGCTGAGTTTCCACCGCATCGGCACGCATCGGCACGTCCGCCGGCAACGTGGCGGTGACGGCCATGCAGGCCCGCCGCTCCTACGAGAAGGCCGACGAGGTCAACGTGTTCGCCACCCTGGCCAACTATGAAACGTCGCAGGTCGACTGCGAGGTGCAGTTGAGCGTTGACGGCAACGTGCGCTCGGTGCGGCCGCTGCGGATTCCCGGCTGCCAGCTGGGTCCGGCCGGGGAGGTGACCAAGCCCGGCAGGACTTCGGTTTCCTTCCAGCTTTCGCACGGCGGTTCCGGGGTGGTGGAGGTTCGGCATCTCCGCCCGGATGCCCTGGCTGCCGACGACGCAGCCTGGGCCGTGCTCGAGCCGCCCCGGAAGCTCAGCGTCCTGCTCGTGACGCGCAACAACCCCGTCATGATCGCGGCGCTGAAGGCGTGCCCGCTGGCCCGGCTGGACGTGAAGACCCCGGCCGAGTTCGACGCCATGGACCATTCGGCCATGAGTATTCAGCAGCCTTACGACGTCATCGTGCTGGACGATCACGCCCCGGCGAAGCTGCCGCGCGGCAGCTTTGTGGTGTTCGGCCGGCCGCCGGAGGGCATCGGCGTGAGCGTGGCGGGGCTCGTGAAGAACCAGGGGATCGTGGACTGGCGGGCCCGCCACCCGGTGCTGCAATATCTGAACCTGACGAACCTGTTCGCGGCCCAGTGCCACAAGCTGGTGCTGCCGCGCGACGCGCTGGTGCTCGGAGAGTTCAACGAGTCGCCCGCGATGGCCCTGCTGTCGCGGCAAGGCGGGGTGTTCCTGCTGGTGGGGTTCGACGTGCTGGAGTCGAACTGGCCCTTCGAGCCGAGTTTCGCCATGTTCTGCTACAACGCCACCAAGTACCTGGGCATGGAGATGGGGCAGGGGCGGCAGACCTGCCTGAAGGTCGGCCAGGCCATTGAGGTCGCCGGCGAGCCGTCCGCCCCGCCGGCCGAAGTGAAGGACCCCGACGGCAAGGTGACACAGGTCAGGTGGGACTCCTCCGGCACCTTGCGGTACCCGGGGACCTATCGTGTGGGCACGTACACCGTGTCGGCCCGAAATCGGCCGGCGGAGAAGTTCGCCGTCAGCCTCCTGGACGAAGACGAGAGCAATATCGAGCCCAGGGGCGAGCTGGTGCTTTCGGGAGTGAAGTTGAAGGCTCAGGCAGGGCCCGTCCGCCGCACCAACCAGGAGCTCTGGCCCCTGCTGGCAGCCGTGGCGCTGGCGCTGGTATGCCTGGAGTGGTTCGTGTACAATTCCAAGGTGCGTCTATGAGTCTTCGCGTAGGGTAGTTGGGGAGAGATGGATATGGGGCGCCTTGCATGCACCCTGGTGTTGGTCGCAGCCCTGTGCTCGGCGGCGGTAGCTGCGCCGAAGCCCACCTTCAACGTGGATTTCGCCATCGGCTGGGAGGGCTGCTATCGCCCGATGGAGTGGACGCCCGTCCACGTCACCATTTCGAGCAATCTCAAGAAGGCCTTCGGCGGGGGGCTCACGGTTTCGGCCCAGCAGGACCAGTTGACGGAGATGACCGTCAGTTATCCCATCGTGCTGACGCCGGACCTGCCGCTGCACGTGCCGCTGGTGCTGAAGCTGGCCTTTGGCGCCGAGAAATGCAACGTGACCATCCAGGACCAGTACGGGATACCGCGCTGGCGGTACAGCTACTCCCTCTGGGAGCGGTACGCTCCTGGCAGCATGGTCACGCCCGTTGAGGAAAACGAATTGCTCGTGGGCCTGGCCGGCCGGCCGGGCTTCGGACTGGTGTACCTGTCCAGGTCCAGCCAGTGCACCACCCCCCACCGGGGCAGCGGGCAGGTCCACGTCAAACGAAAGCAGACCCGCATGCTCCCGTGGGACTGGACCGGCTACGCCAGCCTGGACCTGCTGATCCTGTACGACGTGGACTATCAGCAGATGAACGCCCACCAGGCCGAGGCCATCGTGCAGTGGGTGAGCAACGGGGGAAAGCTGCTGATGGTGCTGGGCGGCCAGCCGCTGGCGGCGGGTCATCCCGTCGCGTCGCTGCTGCCGTTCAGCCCCGGCAGGGTTCGCCAGGTAAGGATTCCCTCCTCCACGGCCCGCAGCTGGGGCTGCGAGGTCGGGCCGGACAGGCTGGGGAACACGCTGGCCTGCTGGTCCATTCCCACAGCCATCGGCCGGGGCTGGAACGTCTTGTGGACGGACGGCGCGCCGGCCGGCGGGGCCTCCAGCGGGTCGGTGGGGGCGGAGGCCTCGGTGCCGTACTTTGCCTACGGGCCGGCGGGTTTCGGGCGCGTCGGGGTGCTCGCCTGCGACCCCTCCGCGCTCGGCGGCCGGCAGCGCGAGAACCTGGCGAGATTCTGGGTCAACCTGGCGAGCAACCTGCTCGCGGATCGCGGCATACAATACGCCAGCCGGCCGGCCACCAGTGACCCCAACTTCATGCATCAGTACCAGTTCGGCATCGCCAACGCGGCCTCCGACGCCGTCCTGGAACACCTGTTCAGCATCCCGGAACTGCGCCCGCTGAGCATCTGGGTGGTCATCGTCCTGCTGCTGGCCCTGGCCGTCCTGATCGGGCCGGTGGACTACTTTGTGTTGAAGCGCCTGGACCGCCTGCCGCTGACGTGGCTGACCTCGGCCGCCTGCGTCCTGCTGTTTACGGTGGCTGCGTACTACGGCGTCCGCGCCCTGCGCGGCGGGGCGGCCCAGGTGAGGTTGGTCTCGGTGGTTGACGGCGTGTCGGGAACCCAATGCGCCTGGTGCACGACCTATTCGGGCATCTTCGCCCCCGTCAGCGACAACTATCAGCTGGAGAGCCTGAAAAAGGAGCAGTGGTGGTCCAGCGTGGTGCCCACCGAGGGCCCCGAGCAGTACCGCTATGCCACCCGGGCCGCCACCCGCAGGATCTTCTGCCAGCAGGCCGACGGCGGGAATCTGCCCTATTCGGTGCCCATCAACATATGGACCATGCAGTGCCTGATCACCGAGGAAGCGGCCGAGGGCGTGCCGTTCACCGCCCAGCTCCGGCGCGACGGCAATCAGGTGACGCTCACGATTGCCAACCAGTCCCAGCGCCCCATCAGTCAGGGCTGCGTTCGCGTGGACGGCGGACGACTCATGAATTTCGCCGCCGTCCCGCCGAAATCCCGCCGCCAATTCACCTGCTGGCTGCAACGAAAGGGCGATTGGGAGCAGGCCGTGGGCAGCGAGGAGAGCGGCCGCTACTACCGCCGCAGCAGCTTGCCGGGGCAGTTCACGGGCGAGCAGGCCTACTTCGCCTGGGGCTGTCTGGGCAGGACGCGCGGCATCCAGGCCTACCTGAAGGCCGGGGCTGCGGTGGTCTGTGCCCAGTACGATGGCGCGGCCGAACCGTTCACCTTGAGAAAGCGAAGGGGCGACTTCAACCACATCCGGATGGCCCGGCTGGTGGTGCTTCCGGAGGAAGGATCGGCGCCATGATTGAGACAAAAGGCCTGACCAAGTATTACGGCAGCCTTGCCGCCGTGGTGGACCTGAACCTGCGCATCGCCGAGGGCGACATCTTCGGGTTCATCGGCCCCAACGGGGCCGGCAAGACGACCACCATGCGCATCCTGGCCACGCTGCTGGAGCCCTCCAGCGGGACGGCCTCGATCGACGGCAAGGACGTGGCCCGGCTGGGCAAGCAGGTGCGGCGGGTGGTGGGCTACATGCCGGACTTCATGGGGGTGTACGACGACCTGAAGGTCTTTGAGTACCTGGAGTTCTTTGCGGCGGCGTTCGGCGTCGCCCGCGGCCGGCGAAAGGCCACCATCGACGGCGTGCTGGAGTTGACCGACCTGGAAGGCAAAAAGGCCGCCCAGGTGGACAGCCTCTCGCGCGGCATGCAGCAGCGGCTGCAACTGGCGCGGGTGCTGATTCACGATCCCAAGGTGCTGATCCTGGACGAGCCCGCCAGCGGCCTGGACCCCAGGGCCCGGATCGAGATCCGGGAACTGCTGCGGGAGCTGCGGCGCATGGGCAAGACCATCATGATCAGCAGTCATATCCTCAGCGAGCTGGAGGAGATGTGCGACCACGTGGGGATCATCGAGCACGGCCGGCTGGTCTTCAGCGGCACCCTGGAGGAGATTCGCCAGCGCGTCGGCCTTCACACCAAGGTGCGGGTGCGGATTTCCGGTGACCTGGACAAGGCCGTGGAGATGCTCTCCGTCCTGCCGGAGGTCCAGGTCGTTCGCAAACTCGAAGACCGCCTGTCCGTCACCCTTCGGGAGGGCGGCTCCGACGGCGGGCTCATCGCCAAGACACTGGTCCAGGCCGACATCGGGCTGCTGGAGCTGGTGCCCGAGCAGCTTAAGCTGGACGATGCCTTCCTCCAGTTGACCAAGGGCATTGTGCACTAGCTCCCGGCTGGCCGGTGCGCTTCCATCGCATGGGTCTATCATGAAGGCGGCGGTGCTTGAGCACATTGCAGGGGCGGCCGGCTGGCTAACCGGGCCGATCTTCAGCAAGGAGCTGCGCGTCTCCAGCCGGCGGCGGCGGAACTACGTCCTGCGATTCATCTACCTGGGGCTGCTGACCGTCTTCGTGGTGCTCGTCTGGCTCAGCCAGGTGAAGTCGTCGGCCGAATCCTCCGCCTTCCGGATTTCCCGGATGTCCGAGGCCGGCAGGGTTGTCATCATGGCCGTTACCTGGTTTCAGTTCTGCGCCCTCCAGTTGGTGGCGGTCGTGATGCTGAGCGCGTCCATCAGCGGAGAGGTGTACGATCGCACCCTGGGCATCCTGCTGACCACTCCGATCCGGATGTTCCAGGTGGTGATGGGCAAGCTGCTGAGCAAGCTGCTTCAGTTGATGATCCTTCTGGCCATCAGCATGCCGCTGCTGGCGGTGGTCCGCGTGTTTGGGGGCGTGCCCTGGGACTTCGTCCTGGCCAGCCTGTGCATCACCCTTTTCGCCTGCTTGGTGGCCGGAGCCGTCTCGATGTTCTTTTCCATCCTCTTCCGGCGGGCGTTCGTGACCATCATCGTGACCTTGGGCGCCGGGTTCGTCCTGTACGCCGTGCTGCCCTGGATGCTCATGCTGGTGTTCATGGCGCTGGCCTTCTCCGGGGGAGGGCCGCCCGGCAGCGCTTACCGGGACGCCGTGATGGGAATGATGCACGGAAATCCGTTTGCGATGCTGTTCCTTGCCACCGGGGAGCTGATGCAGCCGGGCTCCTTGGGGCGGATGGGCTTCTTCTCCTGGCCGCTGCACTGCGGCATCATGCTGGCCTTCACGGTGCTGATGCTGTTCCTTTGCGTGCTTCTGGTCCGCAGGGTCGCCCTCCGCCAGGCCGCGGGCGACACCGGCGTGGTCCGTGTGGTTCCGCAACTGCCGCCGGCGCCCGTGGCGCGCGCGCCGGGCCAGGCTGCCCCCGGTGTGGCCGGGGCGCCGCCCCTGCCGGTGCCAGTGCTTGTGCCCACCCCGGTCGCGGAGGCACAGGCAGGCAGAATCCGCCGGCTGACGGGCTCGCCCCTGTTGTGGAAGGAGCTGCGGACGCCTTTGACCCGCAGCACGGTCAAAAAGGTCGTTGGCATCGTCATTCCCCTGTCCATCCTGTCCGTCATGTATCTTCTTGTGGGCGCCCTGGGGCAACTGGATGAAGAAAGCACCCACATCGGCTTCGTGGTGGTCTATCTGATCGGCGGGGCGCTGATCACGGCCGTGGTGGCGGCCAGCCCGATCACGGCCGAAAAGGAGTCGCGCTGCTGGCCGCTGCTGCTGAGCACGCCCCTGAGCGAGGGGCACATCGTCTGGGCCAAGGCCGCCGGGGTGCTTCGAAAATGCTGGTTCGGCTGGGCCCCGCTGATGGCCCACCTGCTCGTCTTCGCCGTGGTGGGGTACATCCATCCCATCGCCCTGTTGCACCTGCTGATCCTGGTGGTGTGGGTCGTGGCGTTTCTCACCGGCGCCGGGCTGTACTTCGGCGCCCGGTTCCGCCGGACGACCACGGCCGTGGTGATGAACCTGGGACTGGGCATCGCGCTCTGGGTCGTCCTGCCCGTGCTGCTGCTGATCGTCGTGGCGACCTTCGAGGGAGGCCACGAAGACATAGCCGGTGTGTATGCCGGGGTCACCAACCCGGTCGTTCAGGGGATAGTCCTCCTGGCCGAAACCGCCGGCGCCGACAACGCCGGGCGGCCGCTTGCTGAACTGAGTTACAACTGGCCCTGGGACGGTCCTGGGCTCACCGCCGGCGATACCACCGCGCTGATGCTGCTTTTCGCTTCTGTGCACTCGTTCATCGGTTTCCTCTTCGCCCTGCGCGCCATGGCGAGGCTGAGGCGGAACATCTTCTGAGCCCGTTTTTTGCTGGGGGTCTGGCCGGGCGATCTTCCTGCGAAACCTTCGGCCCATGCTGCGCGTCTAACAGGACCGAGACGCCCCGCGTGTTGTAGGCAGCGTCGGCCGGAAACGTTATGATACCCCGCAGCGAAAACTCAGTGGAAAGGTTGACCATGAAACGTGCCGGACGGATGTCCCTGGCGGCAATCGCGCTTGTCTGTTCGCTGGTTTTGGTGCAGGCCGAGACCGAAAAGGCAGACCAGCCTGCCCGGCGCGAAAGTGCCCTGAAGCTGAAGAAGGACGGCAACTGGAAACAGGCCTACGAGGCCTTTTCCAAGCTGGCCGTGGACCCCGCCGACGACCCCAAGCAGGTCGAGCACGACCTGAACAATGCCATTGACTGCCTCCGGCGACTCGGTCGGCTGGAGGAGGTTGACGCCTTCCGCGAGAGGGTGATCGCCGCCCACGGGAAGAACTGGCGGCTGCTGCGGGCGGCAGAGTTCACGCGCGGCCCGCACCGCGGCGGCCGGGCCCGCTACGCCAACTCCTACGAGCGCGACCGCATCCGCGCCCTGCAGCTGATGCAGCAGGCAGTGGCCGCGATCGCCCGGGAAAAAGACGAGCCGGCCGTGGCCCAGTTCCACATGGACTTGGCCAACATGCTGCTGGCCAACCGGGGGTACGATGAGGCCTGGCGGCTCCAGTACCTGAGCGACCTCACCGAGCTGCCGGACTACGAGGAAGGGTACTATTACTACCGCGGCGGGGGGCGCGGGGCGCCGGTTGGCCCGCACGACTCTCGTCGGCTGGCGGAAGTCCAGTACCACTTCGCCTCCTTCCTGCACCACCAGTTCGGCGTGCAGACCATGCAGCAGTACCGCTGGTACTTCGCCAGGGCCTATCAGGAGGACGACTCGAAAAAGGACGAGAGCGGCACCTATGCCCTGCACACTCTGGGCGAGGACGAGACCATCGCCAGGCTGGCCACCGGGATCAAGCGGTTCAAGCTCCCCAAGGAGTTCGATTTCATACGGATCTTCAAGGACGTCGCCGACGGCAAGAGCTACGCCGAGCAGTCGCTCGACACGTTGGCGCGGATGTTTGAAAACCGGCGGCAGTATCCGAAGGCGGCCGAGTACTGGAAGCAGGCCATCGAGCGATTCGGGGAAGGGCGCAACGCCTGGCGGCGGAAGCGGCTGGACCAGATCGTCGCCAACTGGGGGATGTTCGAGTCGATCCTGACCCAGCCGGCGGGGCGGGGCGCCGGTGTGGAGTTCCGCTTCCGCAACGGGAAAAAGGTCAGCTTCACCGCCCACGAAGTTGACGTCAAGAAGCTGCTGGACGACGTCAAGGCCTACATCAAGGCCGGGCCCGCCCGCTTGGACTGGGACAGAATGAACATCGCCGACATCGGCTACCGGCTGGTGGTGAAGGGCCAGAGCCAGTACGTGGGCAGGCAGGTGGCCTCGTGGGACCTGGAGCTCAAGCCCCGGCCCAGGCATTTCGATAACCGGATCACCGTCAGCACGCCGCTGCAAAAGGCCGGCGCCTACCTGCTGACGGCAAGGATGGAGGATGGGCCCAATGGGCCGGGCAACACCAGCCGGATCATCATCTGGGTGGCCGACACGGCCATCGTCCAGAAGCCACTGGACGAGCAAAGCTACTGCTTCGTGGCCGACGCCGTCAGCGGCCGGCCCATTCCCAAGGCCAACCTGGAGTTCTTCGGCTACTGGCAGGAGTACGTACGCGACGACAACCGGGGCGCGGGGCATTACGTCGTCCGTACCCGCAACTTCGCCGAGTTCACCGACGCCGACGGGCAGGTCTTCTACGAGCCGAAAGAAAATGACAACCGCTACCAGTGGCTGATTACGGCCACCACGCCGGACGGCCGGCTGGCCTACCTGGGCTTCACCGGCGTGTGGACCGGGCGACACTACGACCGCGAATACAACGAAGTGAAGTACTACACGATTACGGACCGGCCGGTGTATCGGCCGGCCCAGAAGGTGAGCTTCAAGATCTGGGCCAACCAGGCGCAGTATGACCGCGAGGGCCCCTCGCCATTCGCCAAGCAGAACTTCTTGGTGCTGATCCGCGACCCCAAAGGCGAGAAGGTCTTTGAGAAGAGCTACGCCGCCGACGAGTTCGGGGGGTTCGATGGCGAGTTCACGCTGGACAAAGAGGCCACGCTCGGCGTGTACCGGGTGGAACTGACGGATCGTAAGAGGACGGTCGGCCACTTCCGCGTCGAGGAGTACAAGAAGCCGGAGTTCGAAGTGACGATCGAGGCGCCCAAGGAGCCGGTG
>Ga0111187_1305_pt1 | contig 9783 bp, 10 predicted proteins | sample DeeMarSWOR324_28_FD_80242 | JGI IMG/M metagenome (GOLD analysis project Ga0111187, IMG submission 80242) | Phycisphaerae bacterium SM23_33 | reverse complement strand
TGAGGACCTCCGCCAGGGAGTCCCCCGCCCGCTCCGGGGCCACCAGGCGGGTGCGGGCCAGGGTGTCGGCCCTGAGCTCGGCCGAGACGGCCCCGAAAGCCACCACGGGCACCGCCAGTTGCCCCGCCAGCCGGAGCAGCGCCACGTGGGCCGGAGTGATCCGGCCCAGGTCCACAAGCAGCGCCGAGGTCGGCGCCGCCAGCATCTCGGCGGCCGCCTCATAGCCGCTGTTGACGCGCACCAGCTCCACCTGGGCATCCAGCTCCGGCGCCGCGGCGGTCGCACACAACAGAGCAATCACGCGATGCGGCCGGGATACCTCCACGTTCCCGTCCAAGGTTGAAGACCTCCGGACGTTAATGATACCGCGCATGGCCTGATCCGTAAAGTGCGCATCTGGGCCGCCCAAGCGTCGCCTCCGGGCCGCCGGCGGGTCGGCCGCTCACAGGTCCCGTCGGCTCAAGGGCCTGCAGCCGGTGGGCCCGGCGGGCGAGACCCTTGCCGCGGCCGGCGGCGAGCGATACATTGGCCGCCGCCGGACAAAGAACTGCATTCGCAATGCCGGAAACAGCCAGGAGAAAGGCATGGCCCTGAAGATCGGGATCTTTGTTGACAGCCTCCGCCGGCCGATCGCCGAGGGGCTCGCCCTGGCCGCCCAATGGAAGGTCCAGTGCTTCCAGGTGTACCTGACCAAAGGTGAGATGCTGGCGAAGAACATGCCCAGGGCCGCCCGCGCCGATTTCGTGAAGCGCTACCGCGACCTGGGGCTTCAGCTCAGCGCCACCTGCGGCGACTTCGGGCTGAACTTCTGCAATGCCGAGCTGATGAAGGCCAAGGAGCCGCTGCTGAGGGCCGCCATCCAGCAGAGCGTGGACCTGGAGGCCTCCATCATGACCACCCACGTCGGCTCGCTGGGAGACGACCCCGACGGGTCGAGGCGGAAGACCATGGCCGCGACGCTGAAGCGGATCGGCGATTACGCCGCCGACCACGGCGTGGTTCTGGCGACGGAGACCGGCCTGGAAAGCGGGCGGCACCTGCGGGGCATCCTCGAGGCCGCCGGGACCAAGGGAATCGGCGTGAACTTCGACCCGGCCAACCTGGTGATGAACGGGTTCGATCACCTCCAGGCCGTCCGCGAGCTGATGCCCTTCATCGTCCACACGCACGCCAAGGACGGCCGGCGCGGCGGCGGCGAGCTGCCGCTGGGCGAAGGCGACGTGGACTTCCCCGCTTACGTCGGCCTGATGACCGAGCTGGGCTACCGCGGGGCGTACGTCATCGAGCGAGAAGCCGGCGCCGACCCCGTCGGCGACGTGGGCAAGGCCGTGGCGTATCTCAGAGGGCTGTAGCGTCCCGGCGGGCCCGGCGCATGGTGGCAAGCACCAGGTCGGCGGCGTTGTCGGCGGCCCCGGCGCCGGCGGGGCGCAGAGGGGCGGTCAGCTCCAGCAGCGCCCGGCGGGTCCGCTCCAGCCCGTCCAGGTCGGTGAGCACCTCCTGCGCCCGCCGGACCAGCAGCTCCGGGTCGCCGTACCAGGGCATCAGCTCGGGCACGAGTTCGCGCCCGGCCAGGATGTTGACCAGCGAAAGGTACCGCGTCCGCAGCAGCCAGCTCCCCACCAGCCTGTAGGCCCACCGGTTGACGCGGTAGAAGACGACCATGGGCACGCCGAAGTAGGCCACCTCCAGCGTGACCGTGCCGCTGGCGACAACGGCGAAGTGCGCCCGGGCAAGAACTCCGGCCGTATTGCCGACCTGCGTGGGCAGCTCCGCCCGCCCGGCGGCGTGGCGGATCATCCCGGCGGCCTCCTCGCTGAGGGCGGTGAAGGTGAACTCCGCCTGCGGGTGGAGCGATTGCAGGCGGTCCATCACCGTCACCAGGGCCGGGGCGTGGGCGGCAATCTCGGCCACCCGGCTGCCCGGCACCAGGGCGATCCGCCATCGGCCGGTGCGGGCGGCGGAGGCCAGGTCCGGCGGGTCTGCCTCCGGCAGGCCGTCAAACAGCGGGTGGCCGACGTAATGGGCGTTGACCCCGCGCGGGCGGAGGTAGTCCGGCTCGAAGGGCAGGATGCACGCCACCGCGTCCGTCAGCCGGCGCAGCTTCCGCACTCGCCAGGGCGCCCAGGCCCACACCTGCGGGGCGATGTAATACACCACCGGCACGCCGCGGCGGCGGGCAGCCCTGGCCAGGTGCCAGTTGGCGGCCGGGGAGTCCACCGGCACGTGCACCGCCGGGCAGCACTCATCCATCGCCCGCGCCAGCCGGCGAATCAGACGCAGAAAATAGAACACCTGCCGGAACGAGCTGCCCAGCATGGAAGAGCGCCGGGTGACGTCGGCCAGCAGCTCGCACCCCGCCGCGGCCATCTGCGCCCCGCCCATGCCCACGAAGCGGGCCTGCGGCAATCGGCGGCGCAAGGCCTCGATGAGCCCGGCGGCGTGCGCGTCGCCGCTGTGGTCCGCGGCCGTGATCATGATGGTCGGAGCGTCGTTCATGGATCATGCCCCGCCGGCATCGCCTCCTCTTATACTTGCCCTGCGACCAGGCCGGCAACCGCGGGCCCGCCCCGCCCGGGAGAAAAAAAGCGGCCCGCCTCAGCGGGCCGCCTGCTGCGCACAAAGATACTCACGGCAATGCCTACTTCTTTGCCTTCTTCGCGGGCGCTTTCTTCTTCGCCTTGCCCTTTGATCTCTTGGCCATCTCTCTAGTCTCCGTGGCATCGCCCACACTGCGGGCGGCCTGCCGTGATCGGTCGTCCCGCCGTTACCCACGCTCCACGGCGTGCAGCGGGACAAAGCCATTCACATCACATGCGCTAAATTGTAGTTGCGCCGCGCCGGCTGTCAATGCATTCCTGGCGGCGAAGGCAGAAAACTTTTCGCCCTGCCCCGCGCGCGGCCGCCCGCGGGCAGTCAGACCCACAGGCAGGGTCCGGCATCCGAGCCTTGCCGCAGGAAGGCGCGGGGCCGCGGAGCTACTGCGGTATCCGCACGGTCACGTCGCCCTTGACGACGGCCTGGCAGGCCAGGCGGGAATTGGCGGCGTTGTCCGGCTGCTTCTCGATGGTGTCCAGCTCGTCCTCGGTGGGCTCGGAGAGGTTCTGCATGCCCGATTCGACGAGGACCCTGCAGGTGCCGCACACGCCCGCTCCGCCGCAGGCGTGCTCCATCTCCACGCCGTGCGACAGGGCGATGTCCAGCAGGCTGCCGGGCTCGGCGTGCCGACCGTAAGGATACCGCGCCGGGTCAGCCGCCACCGTCACGCCGGAGGGCAGAAATGTAACCTTGTAGGTGGCCATGGCTCACTTCCAAACGAGAATTGGCCCTGGAATCCGAACGCCGGACGCAACGTCCGCAACGCGGCCGACCTTCAGGGCTCCTGGCCGGCTTTTCCTTTCATCGCCCTGCCGGGTTCCGTGCCCATGCGGGTCTCCATCACGGGGCGGGCCGCCTCATTGACCATGTCCATGGCCAGCACGATCTGGTCGGGGTCGTCGCGGCGGACGGTGGCCTTGAGCATGGCCAGCGCCTTCTCCAGCACCCGCCCCTGCTGCGGGCTGAGGACCTGGCCGGTGTCGGCCAGGGCCTTGTCCACGGCCTGAAGGACGCGGCCGGCCTCCTGGCGCAGGCCGGCCAGCCGCTCCGCGCCGACGTTCCCGCCTGGCGCAGCCCGGTCCGTTTCGGCCGAGCCGGCGGCCAGGGCGAAGGCGACCTTGCCGGGGCACTCCTGGCAGGGCAGCTCGGCCCGGCCGGGCGCGACCCCGACCGGCTGGCCCGTGCTTGGCCCGCCAATCCTCGATGGCGGCCTTGATGGCGCTTTCGGCCAGCACGGAGCAGTGGATCTTCACCGGCGGCAGCGAGAGCTCTTCGACGAGTTGGACGTTCTTGAGCTGCTCGGCCTGTTCGAGGGTGCGGCCCTTGAGCCACTCGGTGGCCAGCGAGCTGGAGGCGATGGCCGCCCCGCAGCCGAAGGTCTTGAACTTGGCGTCGGTGATGACGCCGTTGCCATCCAGCTTGATCTGGAGCTTCATCACGTCGCCGCATTCGGGCGAGCCGACCACGCCCGTGCCCACGCTGGGGTCGTCCTTGTCCAGCGACCCCATGTTCCGCGGGTTGTTGAAGTGCTCCAGCAGCTTCTCGCTGTAGGACATGGCCTTATTCCTGCCCCCACTTGACCGTCTTGATGTCCACGCCCTGCCGGGCCATCTCGTACAGGGGCGACAGCTCGCGGAGCTGCCTCACCGCCGCCACCACTTTCTGAATCGCGTACTCGATCTCCTCGGCGGCGTTAAACCGCCCCAGCGAGAACCGGATCGACCCGTGGGCCAGGTCGTCGCCCACGCCCAGGGCCTTCAGCACGAAGCTGGGCTCCAGCGAGGCGCTGGTGCAGGCCGAGCCGGAAGAGACCGCCACGTCCGACAGCTTCATCATCAGCGACTCGCCCTCCACGTACGCAAACGAGAGGTTCACCGTGTTGGGCAGGCGGCGGGTCGGGTGGCCGTTCAGCGTGACCTCATCCAGGGCTTCGGTGATGCCTCTGTGCAGCCGGTCGCGCAGCCCCGTCAGCCGGCGGGACTCTTCGGGCATTTCCCGGCCGCAGATCTCCGCCGCCGCCCCCAGCCCGACGATGCCCGGCACGTTCAGCGTGCCGCTGCGCAGGCCGCGCTCGTGCCCGCCGCCGTGCATCTGGATCGCCAGGCGGACGCGCGGCTGCCGCCGCCGCACGTACAGCGCCCCGATGCCCTTGGGGCCGTAAATCTTGTGGGCGGACAGGCTGAGCAGGTCCACGCCCATGGCCTGGACGTCGATGGGGATCTTGCCGACGGCCTGGGTGGCGTCGGTGTGAAACAGGGCGCCCTTCCGCCTGGCCGCCGCGGCGATTTCGGCGATGGGATGGATGGTGCCGATCTCGTTGTTGGCGGTCATGAGGGTGATGAGGATGGTGCGGTCGGTGACGGCGTCGGCCACCTGCTCGGGGGCGACCAGGCCGTCAGAGTCCGGCTTGAGGAAGGTCACCTCGAAGCCGTGCCGGGCAAGATACTCGCACGTGTCCAGCACGGCCTTGTGCTCGGTCTGGCAGGTGACGATGTGGTTGCCCTGCTCGCGGTGCATCTCGGCGGCGCCCTTGATGGCGAGGTTGTCGCTCTCGGTGGCCCCGCTGGTGAAGATGATCTCCCTGGGGTCGGCGTGGATCAGCTCGGCGACCTGCCGGCGGGCCTTTTCCACGCCGGCCTCGGCCGTCCATCCGAAGGAATGGGATCGGCTGGCGGCGTTGCCGAAATGCTCTCGCAAGTAGGGCAGCATCGCCTCCAGCACGCGCGGGTCCACCGGCGTGGTGGCGTTGTTGTCCAGATACACGGGCGTCTTGACCGCCATGGGGTGCTCCCTTATCTACCCGCGGTCTTCCAGGCCGGTCTGACGATCTCGGCCAAGCTGACCGTCCTGAGAAAGTCGCTCAACCTTCGCTGCACCTGGTGGATCGGGTCGGCCACGGGGCAGCGGTCCAGCAGCCGGCAGGGCTGGCTGTCTGAACTCCTGTGCTCCTCGGCCACGCACTCGGCCAGTCGGATGGGCCCTTCCATTGCCGTGATCAGGTCCGCCAGGGAGATCTCCCGCGGGTCCCGGGCCACGCGATAGCCCCCGTGGGCCCCGCGGACCGATTCGACGTACCCAGCCGCGGCCAGCTCCTTCAGCACGTTCATCAGCAGCGACACCGGCACGTCGAAGTGCTGGGCGATCTCCCGTGCGCTGGCCAGCTCGTTCTCCGGCAGCCCGGCCAGGTGCGTCATTGCAATCAGGCCGTAACCGGTTTTTTTCGTCAGCGATAACATCGCGTTTGGGGCCTCTTACAGTTATCGTCCCATATATAGCACCATTTTGGTACGATTTCCACCCCCAAGTCAAGAATCTTGGGTGAAAATCGGGGGGAACATGCCGGGCCGCGGCAAGGCCCGCAGATTCTCACGCCCGTTCACACGGCCAGTCCCCACCCCCGCAGGACGTCCGGCACGCCGCGGAGGTCCTCGACCGCGGCGTCGGCTTCGGTGGCCGGGTCCGCGTCGGCATTCACGATGCGAATCGCCCGCATGCCGGCCTGCCTGGCCCCGGCCACGTCGGTCGCCTCCAGGTCGCCGACGTGCACGGCCTCGTCCGGGCGGCAGCCCAGCCGGTATAGCGTGTAGTGGAACTGGCGGACCTCCGGCTTGGTGGTGCCGGTCTGGTTGGAGAAGGTGAAGGCGTCGAAGAGCTGCCCCACGCCGTCGGCCTCCATCACCGCGTACAGGTCGTGCCCGAGGGTGAAGCCCGTGTCACAAATCAGCGCCAGCGCCGCCCGGCCGTGCAGGGCCGAGAGGACTTCTCTGGCCGTGTCCAGCAGCACGGGCGGGGCCTCCCGGCTGGCCGAGGAGATCAGCTCGCCGAGCTGGGCCGCGTCGCCGCCCTCCAGACGGATGCCGACGATCTCCGCCAGCCGCTGCCCCACCTCCTCGGCGTCCAGGCCGGCGTGCCGGCTCTCGCGCTGCCAGTTGACGTATCGCTCCAGCACCCGGAAGGCGTACCCGAGCTGCTTCTCGGCGACCTGGTAGCCCTTGCCGAGCAGAAAGCCGCGGGCGTACTCGCCGCGCAGCTGGTGTCTTCTTTCCGTCAGCGGGCCCTCCTCGTACAGCGTGCCCCAGAAATCGAAGGTCACCGCCCGGATCACACGCGCACCTCCACCGCCCCGCCCGTCTCGATGCTTTCGTGGATGGCGGCCACCGCCGCGACGTTGACCAGGCCGTCCTCCAGCGGGCAGGGAAGCTCACCGCCCCCCTGCAAGGCCGAGACGAAGTCGGCGAACATCTGCGCCGGCGGGCTGGTGAGCGCCCCGGTCATGGTCACGCCGAGGGTCGAGGGGTGCTCGTACCGGTCGGTGGCCTTGTGCAGCATCTGGTCGGTCAGGTCGGCCCGCACCGAGCCGGCCGTGCCCACCATCTCGTGGCGGAACTGGAACACCAGCGGCAGCGACCGCGGCAGCACCCAGCAGGAGCTGAACGAGCCCACCATGCCGCCGTCGAACTCGACCACCGCGTGGATGGCGTCGTAGGTGTCGATGCCGCGGGCGGCGAGGACGCCTTTGCCGCCGCAGGCCCAGACGCGGCCCGGCCGCTGGGCGGCGATCCAGCCGGCCAGCTCGACCGTGTGCGACATCAGGAACCATCCCGGCGAGGACTTGCCCAGCCAGCTCAGCATCTCCGTGGGCACGTCAATGCGGTCGTCCAGTTGGGAATTGCAGGAGACGAAGTCGCCCAGCTCGCCGGCCTCGGCCGCCGCCTTCATCGCCGACAGCGGCGGGTTCCAGTGATTCTCGAAGGCGACCATGGCGCGCACGCCGGCGTCCTGGACGGCCCGGCAGACGCCGGCGGCGTCGGGCACGGTCATGGCCAGGGGCTTTTCGATGAGCAGGTGGGCGCCGGCCCGGGCGGCGGCCAGGGCCGGGGCCACGTGGCCGACCAGCTCGGCGCCGGGAAGCGCCTCGGCGACGGCCGCGTACATCCGCCCGCGAATGCCCATCCCCACCACGCCCACGCGGACGGCCCCCGCCGTTCCGCCCTCGCCTTCCTTTCGCGCCATGGCTTTTCCTCTGGCCTCAGCCGGGCAAGCCGGCCGCCGCGCTTGACTGCCAGCACGGCTGACATTCTAATCACCTCACGCGGACATTGCAGGGGCCTGCCCAAGAGGATGGAGCATTCAATGAACGCAACATCGCCCGCACTCATCGCAATGTTGTTGCTCTTGAGCGTTTGCTGCGCCGTCCGGGCGGCCGGCGTCAGCGGCATCGTCATCGACACCGACCGCAGCGTCAACTCCGCCACGGTCCAGACGATCGTCGCCGACGTGACCGCCGGCTGCAAGACGGACAGGGACAAGGCCGTCGCCCTGTACGACTTCGTGGTGCGGACGGTGTGGATGCCGTACGTCTACGGCCAGCCGAAGGAGATGATCCGCGGGCGGCTGTCCAGCGTCCGCGACCCGCTGAAGGTGCTGAACGTGTACGGGGCGGCCGGCTGCGACATCCAGGCGGACATCTTCTGCACCCTGGCCCACGCCGCGGGGCTGAAGGCCCGCCGGCTCGACCCCGGCTTCGCCCACGGGTCCAACGAGATCGGCTGGGGCGGCGCGTGGCACTGGATGGACGTCTGGCTGCCCTGCTACGTCACCGACGAGACCGGCCGCATCTACTCCTACGACGAACTGATGGCCGACCGCAGCCTGATCGACAAGGCCGCCGCCGCCGGCAGGGTTTCCGCCAACTTCATGTTCAATCCCGGACCGGACATCCAGGCCGTCAAGAACGCCAAGAACCATCGTGCCGGCCCCGCCGGCTCGGGGGTGAAAAAGTGCCAGTACCATGAGAACCTGGCGCTGCGCCCGGGCGAGTCGTGCACCTGGCTGTGGGACCACGTGGGCAAGTGGTACTGGCCGGGAGAGAAGTTCGCCTGCCCGGCCTTCAAGTTCGCGAAGGACGCGGCCTGCAAGCAGGCGTTCCCGTACTGGGAGCCGTACCGCAAGACCATCAAGAACGGCCCGCACCCCTGGAGCGACACCTACTACCGCTATTACGGCAATGCGGTATTCACCCACTCCGTGCCGATGACGAAGCGGGGCCTGGCCGCCTGGGACGCCAAAGCGAGCAACATCAAGGACGCCAGCGGCGGTGTGGTCGCCCAGGACGCCCGCCGGCCGGCCGCCATCGAGATCGCCTTCGAGCTGCCCTACGTCATCGCCGACACGCAGGTCCAGGTCGCCAGCGACCCTGGCGGCGGCAAACTGCTGGTTGACTGCTCCCTTGACGATGGCAGCACCTGGCAGCCGCCCACGACCTTCGGGCCGGGCGATCCCCAAGACGAATTCGCCATCGGCAAGCCCAACGCCCGCGAGTATCCCGCCGGCACCACCAGCGGACATTATGGATTCCGCCTGCGTGTCATGCTGGTCGGCACGGCGAAGCTGAAGTCCCTGCGGGTCACCAACACCACCATGCTGAACTTCTACAGCCGGCCCTGGCTGGAGGTCGGCAGCAACCAGGTCACCGTCACCTGCGGCGACGCCGCCGCGCTGGCCCAGACGCCCCTGGAGGTCACCTGGTGTTGGCTGGAAGACTGGAAAACCGAAAAGTCCTTCACCCACCAGGTGAAAAAAGCCAGCGACCGGTGTACCATCCGCGTCGCCGGAAGCAAACGCCCGAAGATGAAGTCCATCGCCATCGCCTGCCCCGCGAGGTGAACGCCCATGGCAACCGTCCTGAGGGGCATCGCCGTCCGCACCGACCGCAGCGTGGATTGCTCGAGTCTGCGGAGCATCGTGGCGGACGTTTGCCGCGGCCGCCGCAGCCCCCGAGACAAGGCCGTCGCCATCTACAACTTCCTGGTGCGGACGGTGTACATGCCGGAGCACTCCCACCGGCCGGTGGAGCCGCCCGACCCCGCCACCCGCCGCAAGGTCGGCCTGGAGCTGTGGTTCGTCAACGACCCCATCAAGTACATCACGGTGTACGGCTGCTGCGGCTGCGGGCCGCAGGCCCACCTGTTCGGCGCCCTGCTTCGCGCGGCCGGGCTGGAGTGCCGCCTGCTGAACCCGGGCTTCGGGCACGTCAGCAACGAGGTCCGCTGGGGCGGCGCGTGGCACTGGATGGACGTGTGGCTGCCGGCCTATATCACCGACGCAAAGGGCGACATCTACTCCTACGACGAGCTCATGGCCGACCGGTCGCTCGTGGCCGACGCCATCGCCGACGGCCGCGCCTCC
>Ga0111187_1104_pt1 | contig 9828 bp, 6 predicted proteins | sample DeeMarSWOR324_28_FD_80242 | JGI IMG/M metagenome (GOLD analysis project Ga0111187, IMG submission 80242) | Phycisphaerae bacterium SM23_33 | reverse complement strand
CGGCCGGCAAGAGGACGGAGATCGACGCCCTGAACGGTGCCATCGTGCGGCTGGCCGCCGCCAAGGGCCTGGCCGCACCCGTGAACGAGACCATCGTCCGCGTGATGCGGTTCCTGGAGGCGGCTCGCCGGTCGCGATGTCTCCACAGGGGGGCCGGCCGGCTAGCGGGCAAGACGGCAGAAGGTCTATGAACGTCGGGGCGGACCACGTTAGCGTGGGGTGAGTGATGCGTTCGACGCGTCTACTGGGCGGCTGCCAGGGGAAGCAGCAGGGCATGATCGAGCCGGTCCCTCTTACAGGAAGGGCTCGGCGGTCCTTTGAGTGGAAGCTGCGGACCTGGTCCCTGAAGAGTTTGTGGCGCGGCCTGGCGGCCGGGCCGCGGCCGGCCGCCTACCGTCACTGAACAAGCCGTGCGGCGGCAAGCTCCGTCGGGCCCTCATGTTCAGCCGCAGACGACGGCGCGGAAAAACCGCCTCATCTGCGTTGGGACGCCTTACAATGACCCGCTCCTGCGAGGGCGGCGCTTCGTGGTCACAGCGGCCTCGCATTCAGACCGAGGGTGTCGGTGCACGGCGACTGGCGGGACGTGGCGGCCTTTCTGCTCAAGGCCCTGGTCATTTCCCTTTCGGGGGTGATGGCGCCGGGCCCGGTGACGGCCGCCACCGTGGCCGCGGGCACGCGGCAGCGCCACGCCGGCGGCCTGATCGCCCTGGGACACGGGGCGGTGGAGCTGCCGCTGGCGGTGCTGATCCTGCTGGGGGTGGGGCGGGTGTTCCGGCTGGAGATGGTGAAGATCGGCATCGGCCTGGTGGGCGGGGGCTTTCTGCTGCTGATGGGCGGGCAGATGCTCGCCGGCCTTGGCAAGGGCCAAACGGCAGCGGCCCCGGCCGGCGGGCGGCATCCTTTCTGGACCGGCGTCATCCTCAGCGGCGGGAACCCCTACTTCCTGCTATGGTGGGCCACCATCGGCCTGGCCCTGGCCACCCAGGCCGCCGGGTTCGGCCTGGCGGGCTTTGCCCTGTTTGCCCTTGTTCACTGGCTGTGCGACCTGGCCTGGCTGGAGGCCCTGTCGTGGGCGACGTTCAAGGGCTCCGCGCTGCTGGGCGGCCGGCCGCAGAAGGTCGTGCTGGCCGTCTGCGCCGCGGCCCTGCTGGTGTTCGGCGTCATGTTCATTTACGCCGCCGCCGGCAAGCTGCTGGCCGGCGGCGCGGGCAACTGATCGCAGATCGCTGGCGAAAGGAGCTCAAGTGAACATCCTGGGAATATCGGGAAGCCCGCGGTGGGGCGGCAACTCCGACGCCGCCGCCAGACGGGCGCTGGAGATGCTCGGCGGCGTCGCCCAGACGACCTTTCTGCGCATCAGCGATTACGTGATACGGCACTGCCTGGGCTGCCGCGAATGCATGAGCCTCATGAGGTGCGCCATCCGGGACGATGATTTCGAGCGCGTGTTCGAGCAGTGGCAGGCGGCGGACGTCCTGATCGTCAGCGCCCCGGTGTACTGGCTGGGCCCGCCCGGGGCCATGAAGGATTTCATCGACCGCTCGCACGGCCTCTACGCCCACGCGGACAAGCCCTTCACCCGCAAGCAGGCCGCCATCATCAGCGTGGCCACGGCCAGCGGCTTCGAGCCGCACGAGGCGATCCTCTCGGCCTGGCTCGAACATTACGGCGCAAGGATTATCGGGAAGGTCCGGCTGCTGGCCTGCGAGAAGGACGACCTGCTGACCAATCCTTCCCAGCTCCGGAAGCTGGATGAGTTCGTTCAGGGCGTAAAGGCCAGGCTCCAGTAAGGTCTCGCCCCGGCGGGGCCGGCCTCCGGTACTGGCCGCCGGATCGGGCCTTTAAGACGTAGAGCGACTGCCCGAAGCCGTGACGGGCTGGCGGTAAGGAACTCTCCATGCGGAACGCGGTTTTCGTGGCGGCGGTGCTTGGGCTGTTGTGCTGCCTGGCGGCCGGCGCAGAGCCGGCGACCCGGCCGGCCGGCACGCTGGTCCTGGATGAAAGCGCCTACTGGCGCTACTACGTCCAGTTCGGCATGGACCGCCTGGACCGCGATGCGCTGAAGGCCGAGGGCGAGAGGGTCCTCGGCCGGAAGCGGATGACGGAATTGAAAAGAGCGGTCACGCGCTGGACCCGGCCGCCCTACGTTGAAAAGGAAGGGGAGCTGGATTTCAGCAAGGTGGACTGGCGCGACCATGCCCCCTTCCTGGTCACGCAGGTGGCCAACGTCGGCTGCGACGACGAGCGGATCTCCTTCCACGCCCGCACGCCGGCCCCGCCGGGAGACTGGATGCGGCCGGACTTCGACGCGGCCGGCTGGCCCCGGCAGCGACTTCCCCTGCTGGTGGGCGACTTCCCCGCCCGCGGCGTCGGGCACGGCGTGGGGGAGATGGGCCAGCCGCTGATCCGCGGGGCGTACTTTCGGGGCCGCTTCGAGGTGCCGGACCCGGCCCGGGCGGGGCGGTACACGCTGAAGCTGAGCTTCCGCGGCGGGGCCCGGGTGTTCGTCAACGGCCAGGAGCTCACCCGCGGGCATCTGCTCGGCGAGCGCGGGGCGCCGTATCCCAAAGAGGCCTACGTCTGTTCCCCCGACGAGAGCGAGCCGGGCCGCCGCGAGAAACTCACAAGGCGAACCAGCGGCCACTACGTGGACTTCTGCCCGGACCTTCCCGGCGGGGCCGGCGCACCCGAGGACGACCACACCTATCGCCACGGCGTGAACCGAAAGGGCTGGCAGCGGATCACGCAGCTCCGCAACCGCGTGCTGGGCCCTGTGGAGATCCCCCCAAGGATGCTGCGCCGCGGCGCCAACGTCCTGGCCGTGGAGGTCCGGGCGGCCGACCTGCATCCCATCGTGGCCGCCGGCATGGGCATGGACTGGGGCCGGAGCTACATCATGGGGGCCCAGTACAGTTGGGCCCACTGCCGGCTGCTGGAGCTGGAGCTGCGCTGCGCCGACGCCGGCGCGCCTTCCGCCCTGACCCCGCCGCCGGGGGTGAACGTCTGGATGGCCGACGTTCACCGCCGGCTGTACGGGCCGGACTTCGCCGACCCATCCGCTTCCGCACGGACCGTGCGGATCGTCGGCGCCCTCAACGGGAGTCACGCCGGCCAGATCGCCCTGGCCGCCGACACGGAGCTTTCCGGCCTGAAGGCCAGCGCCGGCGAATTAAGGTCCGCCGGAGGCTCGGTGATCCCTGCCAGCGCGGTCAGGATTTCGTATCCTCTCGGCCACCCGGTATCGCACATGGTCAAGCTGGGGCAGTGGCGGGGTCTGCCGGAGATCGTCAGCGACCCGGTCTGCCCCACGTCCTGGATGGCGCTGCTGCGTCACGGCCCGGCGGCCGTCCGCACCGCCGCCCTGCCCAGGGCCGAGGTGGTCGCCTTGATGGAGAAGCTAGACTTCTTCGACCACATCGGCCCGGCGCCGCCCGCCCGGGTGGCGGCAGGCAGGTGCCAGCCGATCTGGATTTCGCTGCGGGTTCCGCCCGACGCCGCGCCTGGCGCGTATCGCGGCTCAATCAGGATCGAAGCCCAAGGCATGGCGGCGGTGACCGTGCCGGTGGAGGCGGAAATCCTGGGCTGGCACGTGCCCGACCCTCGCCATTTCCAGAGCTTCTTCGCCGGCGAGCAGTCGCCCTACGGGGTGGCGAAGCATTACAAGGTGCAGCTGTGGTCGGAAGAGCACTTCGCCCTGATGGAGGCGAGCTTCCGCGAGCTCCGCCGGCTGGGCGGCCGCTGGCTTTTCGTGCCGGTCATTCAACTGACGGAGTTCGGCAACCTGAAGGACTCCATGATCAAGTGGATTCGCAAGGCGGACGGCAGCCTGTCGTTCGATTTCTCCATCATGGACCGGTACCTGGACCTGGCCGTCAGGCACCTCGGCCGGCCGGAGGTCATCTGCTTTGTGGTTGCCCACGGCACGGGCGCGGGGGCGCCGGCGTCGGTGAGCGTGCTGGATGAGCGGACCGGCGGCATCGAGACGCTGGACCTGTCCAGCGAGTCGCCGGAGTATCGGGAGAGCTGGCGGGCGTTCTCGGCGGCCCTGTACGGGCACATGAAGTCCAGGAGCCTTTCGCAGAAGCTGTACTGGGGCTTCGGCTGGGACGGCATCGGCGACCCGGACCTGATCCCCCTGCTGGCGGAGCTGGTGCCCGAGGCCGTCCGCTGGGCCCGCAGCAGCCACGCCCCCAACCGCGCCCCCGGCGGCTGGGGCGGGGCCTTCACCGCCAGCTCGTTCATCTACAGCGTGCCCATCGACGAGCGCAGCCGGCGGGGCTGGCGGCAGGGCGAGCTGTTCCTGCTGAACCCCCGCGCCGGCTGCAGCGTCATCAGCGCCAACGGGCACTCCCCGCCGTTCGCCTACCGCCTGCTGATGGACCGGGCCCTGGTGGCCGGCTGCCGGGGCATCGCCCGCATCGGCGCGGATTACTGGGACGACGTGTTCTATCAGGGCCACCAGGGCCGGGCCTGGGCCGGCAACCTGCCCGGCATGGGCTGCCTGTCGCTGCTCTGGCCTGGGCCCAAGGGGGCCGAGCCCAGCCAGCGCGGCGAGGTGCTCCTGGAGGGCATTCAGGAGGCTGAGGCCCGCATCTTCCTGGAACAGGCGCTGGAGCGGAATGCCCTGCCGGAGGGGCTAGCCCGGCGGGTGGGCGACGTGCTGGCCCGCCACCACCGCGAGACGCTGTACATGCCGGTGGGGCGGATCGGGATTCAGATCCAGGAATACAGCGCCGGCTGGCAGGAGCGGTCGCGCCGGCTGTACGCCGCGGCCGCGGAAGTCGCCCAGACGCTGCCGCTGGACGTGGACAGGACCGCCTTGGCCGGGAAGGCCCCCGCCCGCAGCCGGACCCAACTCAACCTGACCATCAGGAACTGGACGCATCGGCCGCGGGCGTGGAAGGCCGTCAGCAGCGTGCCGTGGCTGACCCCCACCAGGAGCGAAGGCCGGCTCGCCGGCCAGGAGTCGCTGCCGTTGATCCTCGACGTCGGGAGGCTCACGCCGGGCCGGTCGGCGGAGGGGACCATCACCGTCACGGACGTGGCCGCGGGCAAGGCCCACGCGGTCAAGGTCACGGCCGAGGTGGGCCAGGTCTTCGAGTTCGTCGTGGGGCCGGCGTACGACTACCTCGGCAAGCCGGGGCACGCCGCCGCCTGGGACCCCAGGCGGATCGAGGACTTCGCCACCTTCAACGTCACCACCGGCGGCTCCGAGAGCCGGGAGTTCGTCTTCACGAATCTCTCCGGGGCGCCGCTGCCGTGGAAGATCGCGAGCCCCGTGGCCTGGATGGAGGTGAAGCCGGCCTCGGGCAGGCTGGAGCCGGGACAGCGCACCGCCATCACGGTCACGGCCGGCCCGCCGGAGCGCCGGGCGGCTACGCACGAGGTGGTGCTGACGGTTCGGGAAGTGGAGGGCCCGGCTGGGCCGGGCTCGCCGGGGCCGGCCCGGCAGGACGCCAAGATGGTCGTCCACGTCATCCCGCCCTACAGGCCGCCGGCCGGGGTCCCGAAGGGCGAGCCGGTTTACCTTTCGCAGTTGCCCAAGGGGATGGTCAAGGCCCACAGGTCGCGGGCGTACTGGTACGGGACGTCCGACCGCCGCCGGGAGGACTTCGGGCCGAAATTCGACGAGAAGCACAACATCTCCGGCGGCACGCCGCAGTTTACCGTGTACGACATCCAGGGCGGGGGCTTTGCCGCCTTTTCGGCCGGGGTCAGGGTCAGCGCCGCCCAGCAGCGCGTCGGCGAGTCGGCCGCCCGGAAACTGGTCAACTTCGAGGTGTGTGTGGACGGCGGGCTTCGCGCCCAGAGCGGCCTGATGACGGGCGCCGACCCGGAGCGGCTGCTGGTGGTGGAGGACCTGGGCGGGGCAAGGCAACTGGAGCTGCGCGTGCGCTGGGACAGGCCCGAAGCGAAGTACCTGGGCGGGACAGTCGGCATCCAGTGGGTGGAACCGGCGCTGCATAGGGGCAGATAGGAAACTGTCGCGGCATTCTGTGACGCGCCGGCCCTGGGTGCCTAGAATTTCAAGGACCGACTATGATCAGGAAAAACAGCTTCGGGAAAGGAAGCGTAACCATGAACGTGAGAATGTTTCTGGCGGTGGGCCTGCTGGCAGGGATCGGGCTGCTGTGCCCGTCCTGCGGCGGCCGCTCGGGCGCGAAGGCCAAGCAGCCCGAAGAGAGCGAGAAGGCCCGGCAGGAACCGACCGTGATCGAGGCGCCCGCCGAGGAAGCCGCTGAGCCGGCCGCCCCCGCCTTCGCCTTCACGCTGAAGGACCAGGACGGCAAGGACGTCAGCCTGTCGGACTTCGCCGGGGAGATCGTGGTGCTGGAATGGGTCAACCCCGATTGCCCCTTCGTGCAGCGGCACTACCAGGCCGGCACCATGAAAAGCCTGGCCGAGAAGTACGCCGACAAGGGCGTGGTGTGGCTGTCGATTAACAGCACCAACTACATAAACGTCGAGAAGAACGCCCAGTGGGTGAAAGAGCGCAAACTGCCCTACCGCGTGCTGGACGATCACGAGGGCAAGGTGGGCAGGATGTTCGCCGCCGCCACCACGCCGCACATGTTCATCCTGGACGAGGCCGGCGAGCTGGTCTACCAGGGCGCCATTGACGACGACATCGGCGGCACCAAGGCCGACCGAATCAACTACGTCCAGAAGGCCCTGGACGAGCTGCTGGCGGGCAAGCCCGTCAGCCAGCCGAAGACCAAGCCCTACGGCTGCACCGTCAAGTACGCCAAGTAGTCTGGGCCGACGGCCGCATGCCATCGGCAAGGCGGAGGGGTTCCCTTTCAGCCTCTCATGGGGTATTAGTGCCTCGGCAGAGAAAGGGCATATCATGCCGAGGCAATTCGAGATCGTCTTCGCCCGCAGCGGCGTGACCGTCGTGGCGGAGCTGCTGGAAGAGGCCGCCCCCATCACCTGCGAGAACTTCTGGAATGCCCTGGCCAGGCCGGTCACCGACACGCTGCACCACGGCGGGGAGACCGGGCCGGAGATGTGGGTCTTCGTCCCCCCGCCGGCCGAGGAGCTGCCCTACGAGAACGCCACCGTCTTCCCCGAGCATGGCGACGTCCTCTATTACCACTACCGCCAGCCTCCCACCCGTGACGGCGTGATGGTGTACGACATCGGCATCTACTGGGACCGCGGCCAGAGCAAGCTCAAGCAGGGCTGGATCCCCGGCAACCTGTTCGCCCGCGTCACCGGGCGTGAGCAGATCAAGCTGCTCCGCGCCGAGGCCGGCCGGCTGCTGACCGAGGGCGAAGGCCGGGTGACGCTGCGGCGGCTGGCTGCTTGCGGGCCCCGGCGGCCGGAGCGATAATCCGCCGCAACGGCGGGGCGACCCGCTGCGGTAACGTAGGGAGCCGGTGCTTGAAGGCGATCGGCCGAGTGCTCCAGCCTTCCAGGTCAGCCGCGGTGTCCATCGCCGCCGTGGCGGCGGTGTACGTGGCGACGCTTTGCCTGCTGGAGAAGCGCGGCTTCTGGGTCGTGGACAACGCCAACAAGTTCCTCCAGGTCCAGGCCATCATCGGCGGCGGCTACCGCGAGTATTCGCTTCCCTGGCCGGGGGCCAAGCTGGACCCGCAGTTCCAGTTCAATCCCCTGCCGTCGCCGTTCTCGGCGGTGCGGAACGGCAAGCTGTACTCGATCTTCCCTCCCTTCTTCGCGGCGGCGTCCACGCTGCCCTACCGGGCCTTCGGCGTCTGGGGTCTGTATGTGCTTCCGGCAGTGTGCGGCGTGGTGATGCTGGCGGGCCTGGCGCGGCTGGCCGGGCTGCTGGGATTCGGCCCGCCGGCCCGGCACGCCGCGGTGCTGGTGGCCGGGCTGTGCACCCCGGTCTGGTTCTACAGCGTCACCTTCTGGGAGCACGTGCCCGCCGTGTGCCTGTGCGTTTGGGCCGTGTGTGGGTACGTGCGCTTCCTGCGCGGCGGTTCCCTCAGGCACCTGATCGCGGGCAGCGCTGCGGCCGCGTTCGGCGTGTATTTCCGGGACGAGCTGTATCTCTTCTGCCTCGTGCTGCTCGCTGCCGCGCTGCTCTACGCCCGGGGCAGGCGGACCAAGGCGGCGCTGGCGGCCCTGGGGGCCATGGCCGTCAGCATCGTGCCGCTGTGGCTGTTCCAGTGGCAGGCCTTGGGCAGCCCCTTCGGCTTTCATCTGGGCACCCACGCGCTGGGCGCGGGCGGGCTGTTGGAGCACCTGGCGGCTAGGCCGATGGCCGCCTACATGCTTTTCGCCGCCGCCGGCAGCAGTGTGGGCCTGTCCGTCGTGCTCGCCGCGCCGTTCCTGGCCGGCTTCCTGATCAACCCCCGGCTGCCCCGGCGCGCGCACGGCGTGGTCGTGCCGCTGGCCTGCCTGGCGGCGGTAGCCAGTGCCGCGCTCGCCCTGAAGGGCTACTACACGCCGGGCAGCCCTATTGAGTGGATGCTGCTGTCCAACAGCCTCTTCACCGGTGCTCCGGTCCTGATCCTGGCCTTCCTGGGGCTCAAGCGGCCGCCACAGGCTGGCGGCACCGGCTGGCTTTCGAAGTGGGTTTGGGGTCTGGCCTTGGGCTACGCGGTGGTGTACGCCCTGGCCACGCCGGGCCGGCCCACGACCGGGGTGCATTGGGGCAATCGTTTCCTGCTGGTGCTGTATCCGCTGCTGGGCCTGCTGGCCGGGGCCAACCTGCTTGAGGCGCTGGGCTCGTTCAAGCAGCTCGCTCGCCGGCCGGTCGCCGCCGTGGCTTTGGTGGTCCTGGTGAGCCTGGCTGCGCAGGCCAACTCGATCCGCCTGCTGGCAAAAAAGAAGCAGGTGTCTTTCCGGCTGAACGAGGCGATCCGCAAGCGCCCCGAGGGGGCCGTGATCTCTCGTGTGTGGTGGGCGCCGCAGGAGATGTTTTCGTGCTTCTATACCAAGTCGATGTTCTTTGCGCCGACCCCGGAGGACTACGGCGTGTTGCTGGGGCGGCTGTCTCTGGCGGGCTACAGGCGGCACCTGTTCGTGGACGGGCCTTTCGCTCAGCCCCGCCCGCGGAGCGTCGCCAGGCTCCCGGACGACGGCCTGGGAGCGTACTCCCTGGAGTTCCTCGTGGGCGAAGTGCCGCCTCCGGCCTCGCCGAACGGCGGGGCGGTGCGAAGACAGGAGTGATCCGGGCATGTCCGGCTGCGTGAAAGGCAAGGTGGTTACGGTTCGCGGCGAGGTTGCCCCCGAGGCCCTGGGCGGGGTGCTCATGCACGAGCACCTGTACGCCTCCTGCCGGGACTGGGATGAAGGGCCCACCCCGCCGCCGCGCGAGCAGTTGCTGATGGAATACGCCGTGCCGAACCTGAAGCGGCTGCACGAGCACGGCTGCCACGCGATGGTGGACGCCACGCCGATGGCCTGGCGGGCCTGGCCGGACACGTACCTGCGCATCGCCCGGGCCGCCGACCTGCACGTGGTCCTGTCCACCGGCTTCTACCGGGAGATGGAAGTCGGGACCTACTGGGTCCAAAACGAATCTCAGGCCATCTGGCCGGCGGTCCGCGAAAAAAGCGTCCAGGAGCTCACCGAGATGTGCGTTCGCGAGATCACCGAGGGCATTCACGGCTCGGCGGTCCGGGCCGGCGTGATCAAGCTCGGCAGCAGCGGAAAGGATCTGACCCCGGCCGAGGCCAAGGCCTTCCGCGCCGGCGCCGCCGCCCAGCAGGCCACCGGCGTGAGCGTCACCACGCACTGCACGGCGGCCGGGGCGCACGTGACGCAGTTGGCCGCCCTGGCCGAGGCCGGGGTGGACCCGGGGCGGGTCGTCATCGGCCACACGGCCCGGCACCTGGTGGACGAGGCCGGCACCGT
>Ga0111187_1103_pt1 | contig 9844 bp, 5 predicted proteins | sample DeeMarSWOR324_28_FD_80242 | JGI IMG/M metagenome (GOLD analysis project Ga0111187, IMG submission 80242) | Phycisphaerae bacterium SM23_33 | reverse complement strand
CGGGCGAAGATTCACTGCCAGCGGCAAGGAAGCACATGCCGCCGGCCAAGCCGGTCCGTTCGCGTCTTGACTTTTCCGGCTTCCTCGCTGACATCGTGTGCCCCTCGCTGTACCGAACCTTCGAGCTGCACTGGTCAGCCGTGGCCTTGCGGCGGATGGCCGCGGCGGCCTTGGCGATCCGCTTGTACGAGATCGACCACGGCCGCCGGCCGGAAAAGTTCGATGACCTCGTACCCAAATACCTGCCTGCCGTGCCGGCCGACCCCTTCGCCGAGGATGGCCGAAAGATTACCTACCTGCCCAAGGCCGAGCACCCGCTGCTGTACAGCCTCAACGTGGACGGCAAGGACGACGGCGGCGGTTACGGCCTGCATGAGTCGGGGTCCGTCGACCGGAAAGCCGGCGACCTGGTCTTCTTTCTGAACGGTGACCGGCCGGAAGGCGAGTGCGACTGGAAAGAGCCCGATGCCCGCAAGCGCGAACAGCAACCCGTCAAGCGCGAAGCGCCGAGCTCGCCGCGCGGCGGCCCTCAGTCGGAGGTCCGGACGGAGTAACAGGCAAGGTTGCCGGCCAGGTCCTTGCAGACCAGGATGCCGTCGGCGAGGGCCACGTGCGGATAGCAGGTCTTCGGGACGACCTGGTCCACGCGGGCCAGCTCGCGGTAATTGCCCTCGCGACCGGAAGCGCCCAGCAGCACCAGCCGGCCCCGGCCGAAGGCGATGAGCCTGTCGTCGCCGGTGATCAGGCAGGAACCGTGGCCGAAGCTGCCGCCGCGCCACTTCAGCTCGCCCGTGGCCAGCTCCAGGCACATCAACGACCCGCCGGTCACGTACACGCGGCCCTTGTGGATCACCGGGCTGCTCACGAGGGCGTTGCGCCTGGAGGTCCACTTCCGGCGAACCCCGTCGGCCGAGACCTCCAGCAGGGCGGTGTTGGACTGGTTGTAGCTGGAGGTGAGGACGACCTGGCTTCCGGCCACCGCGGGCGTGGCGATGTTGCAGGCGTAGTCGGTCCGCCGCGGCCAGGCGGCGAGGGTCTTTCCCTCCTGCCCCGCGTCGGCCCGCATGACGACCAGCCGGGTGAGGGTGAGGGTGGCAAGACAGTCCATCCCCCGGAGCGTCAGCGGCACCGGTCCGCCGGTGTGGCCGGCGGGGCCTGTGAGCGCCGAAGCCCACCGCCGCCGGCCGGTGGTCTTGTCGAAGGCCATGACGGTGCCTTCGTCGGCGCCGACCTCCACGATGACGACGCCGCCGCGAACCAGCGGCGAGCCGGTGTAGCCGTAGTCCCTTATGCCCCTGCCGACGTCCGGCCGCCGGCGAACCTTGTAGGTGTCGTAGAGGTTGCCGGCCCAGACCGGCTGGCCGCCGCGCCCGGCGTCCCAGCAGCGGAGGTCGCCGTCCACGCTGAGCGTATAGAGATACCCCGTCGCCTTGTCGAAGGCGGGCGTGGACAGCGGGCCGCAGTATTGGGCGGTGTCTCCGGCCCGGAAGCGGCCCTGGTAGCGGCAGGGGTAGCTCTGCTTCCAGCGTGTCTTGCCGTCGCGGGCGCCGAGGCAGTAGACGGTATCCGTCCCGATGGGATTTCCCCTGGGCCTGCCTGTGCCCCGGCCTTGCCAGCCCATCACGTATACCCGCCCGTCGGCGATGATGGGCGAGGCGCAGCCGGCCCCGACGCCGCGGCCCCACAGCAGCTTTGGCGGCCAGCCGCCGGGAAAGCCCGAACTTTCCGAGGTGATGCCGCTGCGGTTGGGCCCGCGCCATTGCGGCCAGTCGGCCCCCGCGGCCGCGCCCGCGGCCAGGAGCAGCGCCGCCCCGGTCAGCATCAGCGGCCGGCATCTGCTTCGAGATGTCCTCGCCAACCCACTCATGGTGGTTTAAAGGCCGACTCTTCCACAATCATAGCGGGCCCGGGCGTTTCTGAGGACAGGTGCGTCGGCCGGCGGCTGCCGCGGGCAGGGCGCGGCCGGGCAGCGGCGTCACAGGTGCTGTTGGAAAAACCCTTCCAGCAGCCGGCAGACGGTTTCAGTATGGTCGAGGTTGTTGAAGGTGTGGTCGGCGCCGCGGACGATCTCGAACTGCGTCGGGCCGGAGGACGCCTCCCGCGCCTGGCGATAGGTGTAGGCCTCGGTAGGCGGGCAGGTGGCGTCCTCGCCGCCGTGGATGATCAGCAGCGGGCCGGGATAGCTCGCGGCGGCCTGGGCCGGCCAGAGGTCCTCCAGGTCCTGAAGGAACCGCCGCCGGACCATCAGCCCGTCCCAGTCAATGTAGTCGCGCCGGGCCAGCTCGGACTCGAAACGGCCGGTGCGGATGATGGACAGGATGCGGGCGGGCTCGGCCACGGCGGCCAGCAGGGCCAGGGCGCGGAGGTCGGCGGGGCGCCGCACGGCCAGCAGGGCCGCCACGCCCCCGCCGAGACTCAGGCCCAGGGCGCCGATGCGGGCGGCGTCCACGGCCGGGTGGCGGCGCAGGAAGTCCAGGGCCGCGGCGGCGTCGTCCACCTCGGCGGACATGGTCATGTCGGCGAACTCGCCGTCGCTTTCTCCGCTGCCGGCGAAGTCGAAGCGCAGCGAGGCGATGCCGAGGTTCTCCAGCCGGCGGGCGATGGTCACGAACAGGAAGTGGGCCTCGATGCGCTGGCCGGTGAAGCCGTGGCAGAACATCACGGCCGGGAACGGCCGCTCGCCTTCCGGGACATGCAGCATGCCCCGCAAGGTGTTGGGGCCGGATTGAATCTCCACGAACTGCATCATTGGGCTTCTGATTAACTTCCCCACAGGCGCCGCCGTCAAGGACGGACTGCCGCGGATCTCCGCGAGCCGCGGCCGCGGGACAGCCTGCGGGCCAGCCGCAGGCTGCTCTTCATGCCTTCGACGATCTTCAGGTGGAACGGGCAGCGGGCCTCACACTGGCGGCACTGGACGCACTGCTCGGCCTTGACCAGCCAGTCCGGCAGGCCGTCGCGCAGCACGTGCCCGGGGCCCATCTGCATGACGTACACGGGGAAGTACAGCACGCGGAAGATGGAGATGCCCACCGGGCAGGGCTCGCAGTAGCGGCAGGCCCGGCAGAAGGTGCGTCCGACGGTGCGGCGGATGCGGCGGATCCGCTCGAAGTGCGCCGGGGCCAGCTTCGTCGGCCGCTCGGCGATGCCGGCGAGCTGGCGGACCTGCCGGGGCGTCTCCACGCCCACCACGGGCACGACGCCGCGGAAGCGGTAGATGTAGCTCAGCGCCAGCCGGGCCTGGCCCAGCCGGCCGCCGCCCAGCGGCTTCATGGCGATCAGTCCCACCCGGCGATTCCTGGCTTCGCCCAAGAGCCCGCTGCGCGGCACCTCGGTGTTGATCAGGCTGATGGGGTACTGGACGGTCTCGAACAGGCCCGTCCGGACCGCCCGCAGGGCCATCTCCAGCGAGTGCGTGGTCAGCCCAAGCGAGCGGACCTTGCCCCGACGGATCGCCCGCCGGGCCGCCGCCACCGCGCCCCCGGGCCGCAGGGCCCGCTGCAGGGCCTCGGGCGAGTCCACGCCGTGGAGCTGATAGATGTCGATCACGTCCGTCCGCAGCCGGCGGAGGCCCTGCTCCAGGTGGCGGGTGAACGTCCTGCCGTCACGGGCGGAACTCTTGGAGGCGAGGATCAGCCCTTGCCGCCGGCCGCGGAGGGCAAGGCCCAGCTTCTGCTCGCTGTCGAAGTAGCCGTAGGCTGTCTCGAAAAAAGTGATGCCGCGCTCGAGGGCCTCGGCGATGACCCGCGCGACCCGGGCCTGGGGTATCTTCGAGAACTGTATGCCGCCCAGCCCCACCGCTGAGACGGTCAGGCCGCTTCTGCCCAGGATGATGCTTCTCATCCGTCGTTCCGCGGGCCGGTTGCCCCGCCCTGCGCCTTTCGTCTCGCCGAGGTCATCGCCAGCCAGACGCCGGCCACGCCGCTCGTTCATTCCAGGATTTCAAAAACCGGCGCGGCCATGAGGCCATGGTCGTTGAGGAGGTACTCGTCGGTCCACTGCGGGTGGTGGGGGTCGAACTCGCCGGGCCCGGTCCAGGGCAGCCAGGGCACGTGCAGCGGCCCCAGGATGTTCTTGCGCCCGCCGATAATCTCGATGGCGACGTCGCCGCCCGCGGCCAGCGGCTCGGTGATGTCCGCGGCCATCGGCGGCCAGGCCAACACGAAGGTGCGTTCGCCTACGTGCACGGCCGCACACGTGCACCGGACCGCCGGCATTGCCAGGCGGACCCGCTTGCCCCTGGCGGCGGCCTGGCGGACGGACCCATCCACAGGGATGCGATACATGACCGCCCCGCCGTAGAAGTCCAGGCCTTGGCCGACCCAGGAGCCGTGGGCCAGCTCGGTCGGCGGGCGAGTGAGGGTGTGGGCGTCGAAGGTGCGTCTGTCGCCGGTGCGGCGGACGGCGAACTCGCCCACCAGGTGCAGGTCCTCCAGCTCCATGTCGGAGCGGTAGTCAAACCGCAGCAGCAGCTCGTTGTGGCCGGCGCGGACAGCCGGCGAGATGTCCACGGTCTTGATGTCCTCGTCCACCCAGCAGCCGGTCGGCTCGGAGGCGACGGCCTGGCCGTTCAGGAGGATCTGGAAATCCTCGGGGCGCTCGATGGCCAGTTGCAGCCGGCCGGGTACGTCGGTGACGTGGAACTGGAATTTCATTTCGCAGCGGCCGCGGACGGTGCGGTCGGCGCGATTCGTCTCGGCCAGGTACCACGGCTGGCAGCCCTGGTTCAGCCGGCGCGGCAGGCCCCAATGGGCGCGGATCTTCTCTTCGGCCAGCAGCACCGGCACCGGCTCGGAGGACTCGCCCTCGCCGATGCGGAAGCGGCAGTAGTCCAGAGGGAAGCTGTTGGGCTCGAGCCGCTCGACCTTCCACGGGCCGGGCGCCTCGACCGCGGCGGCGACCTTCGGCGGCGCGGCCGGGGGCGCGGCCTCGCCGGCGCGGAGGCCCAGGCTGACCAGGGCCGAGCCGGTCTGCGGCAAGTGCAGGGCGAACTCCACGCGGTCGCCAACCTTCTCGGCCTCGACCCGCCGGCGGGCGCCGGTGGCGGGGTCCATGAGCACCACCGGGCGGCGGCCCTGGACCGAGACGCGCACGTCATGGGCGTGGGTGCGGTCGCAGGACTGCAGGAAGAGCACCTGCCCGCCCCTGACGTGCCGGAGCATGGTCCAGGCGAAGGCGGCCTCGGCGCCGTTCTCGGTGACGGAGACGCGGCGCGGCAGGAGGGTTTCGATGGTGGCGGCGACCACGCTGGGCCGGGCCCCGCAGCGGGTGGCCTGGGCGATGAGCTGGGCGAGCTCCTCGGACGGCTCGCCGTCCAGGCGCTGCGGCAGCGGCTCCACGAACACCACCGACCCGCCGGCGGCGAGGAACCGCTTCAGCAGCGCCGCGGTCGTGGAGCGCAGCGTGATCGCCGGCGGCACCACCACCAGGCGGTAATCCATCTTGCCGAGCTTGAGCTTGCCGGCGGCGACCTTGCCGCGGGCGGCCAGCAGCGATTCGTCGCCCAGGTCGTAGTCGTAGTGGTGGTCCAGCAGCCCCGCCAGCAGCGCCGTGAACGGTTCCTGGAGCCGGGCGGTGCTGGCGGCCTCACCCGGCAGGTACAGGCCGTAAGCGCTCTCGATGGGGTGGATCATCAGCACGTCGCGGACGGGCTTGCCCTTGGTCAGCAGCAGCCCCAGCCGGGCGAAGTAGTCCTCCACCACGCGGTAGTACTTCCACCACGGGCTTTGGGGGAAGATGCTGGCGGGGTAGTCGCGTTTGGCCCCGCCGGCCAGACTGTACAGCGACAGGTGCGGGCAGCGGAGATTCACGCCCAGCACGTACTGCCAGCCGCCGTTGAACTTGTGCCCCTCCAGCGGCCAGTCCCATCCCGTGCAGCCGTACAGCTCGCTGAGCACGCGCGCCCGGCCCAGTTGGGCGGCCACGGAGCAGCACTGCTTGACGGTGCCGATCTCGTGGCGCTGGTCGGTGAGGATGTCCACGCCCGGCCACTGCTGGTGGGCGTAGTGGGGCATGGCCGAGCCGACGGTGCGGATCTGGCTGGTCAGCGACTCCTCCCCGAGGTAGTGGCCGGTCAGGGCGATGCTGTGCTTATCGCACCAGCGACCGATCTGGGCGGAGAAGTTCTCGCCGAACAGTTCCGTGGCCGTCCGCCAGTAGTCGTGGCGGAGCTTGCTGAACTCATACGCGCCTGAGCCGGCCGCCGGGAAGGCCAGCTCCACCAGATGATCCCGCAGGTCGTAGCCGCGGCGCCGCTTGAACTCCATGGCCAGCTTGGCGGTCCACGGCAGCGAGGCCAGCAGCTCATCGGCCGCGGCGCTCACGTGGGAGTGAGAGTAGTTGGGCTCGTCGGTAAAGATGGCCGGTATGACCCCGCCGAAATCATTCCCGTAGCGGTCGGCGTAGGCCTGGTGCGTGACGCGGATAAACTCCGCCACCGCCTCGGCGCTGAGCGTGTCGAGGTACGGGGCTTCGTTGAACCAGGGGCTGGGCTGAGAAACGCCCGCCGCGAAAGAGACCATAACCTCGTCGGCTTCCAGGCCCTGGCCCTCCTCCAGCGCCCGGTAGGCGGCGCAGCGCCCGGAATCGTCGAACCGGACGGCAAAGCTCGCCAGCCGCTCCATCCCGGCCGGTGGCCGCGGGCCTCGAATGGCCACCAGCAGATGCGCTGCGAACTCCGGATGCTCTCGCGTCACCAGGCCGCCGGCAGCCCCGGAGGGCCAGCGGTCCTCGTCGTAAAGATAGGCCTTCATGTCCAGTTGGCGGGCCTTCTCCACGCACGCCGAAACGCAGTCAAACCATTCCTGGGACAGGTAAGGCGTCTTCAGGCCGTAGCGGCTGTGCATGAAGAACCCGCCCATTCCGGCACGATGCATCTGCTCGATCTGGCGGCAAAGACGTTCGGGGACCAGCCGGTCATTCCAGGACCAGAACGGCGCGCCGCGATAGGTGCTCTCGGGCCTGGCCCACTGCTGCGGGTGCCATTCGGCTGCCTGACTCACAGGGCGCCTCCCTTCAGGAACAAGTTGTTGGACCGACGAGGAAGGTATTGTCGCCGGAGGGCCCGGCCGGTCAAGGAACTCCTGGGGATATTGGCAGCGCCGCCGCCAGCCAAGCCGCTACGGGACAGGAGCCGGAATCGCGGGGCACCACCCAGGCCGAACGCGGCGATCCGGGCCCGGCCGTGGGGTTACCAACAGTTTCCAACAGAAATAGCACCGGTTGGGGTCGGCAGCGGAATAGTTTCAATATTTTGTGTGTCGGAACGAAAAAGGGTGTATAATGTTAGGTTGCTGTTTGGTGTTTGTTGCTGTTGTTTCCGGCGGGCAAGGCGTTTCAACCTCTTCCTTATACGCGACTTGCAAAAAAGTACAATATTTCGTTCAAAACATCTTGACGGCCCCAACATGTGGGGTATCCTAGCCTCGTTGCCGGGATGTTGGCCGCAGGTCTTCTCGTCCGAGGCCAGGGCGTTTGAGGGAAGCCGAGGCAAACGTGCTCTTCGGAAGGGACAAGCAGTCTTGACCAGTCGGCGGGCGTGTGCCGTCCCGGCTTGGCTTCATATGTCATGTCATTCCGTTGATAGGGAGTAGTTCCGATGGCGGTTGAGTGCTCCACCACCGACAGCGACGGCAAGGTGAAGGATCGAGCGCCGCTGCCCCAGGGGCAGGACGGCCTGCGCGTTGAAAGATATTTCTGCCCGGAAGAGGCGAATCCTTTCGAACAGGTGACCTGGGAAAAGCGCACCGCGGTGATCAAGGGAGACAAAGGGGAGGTCATCTTCGAGCAGCAAGACGTGGAAGTGCCTTCCACATGGAGCCAGCTGGCCACCAACGTGGTCGTGAGCAAGTACTTTTACGGGGAGAACGGCAAGCCCGATCGCGAGTCGTCGGTTCGCGCGCTGATCCACCGCGTCACGCGGACTATCGGCGACTGGGCCCGCGAAGACGGTGTCTTCGCCTCCGACGCCGACGCCGAGGCGTTCTGCGACGAGCTGACGTGGCTGTGCGTGAACCAGTACGGTGCGTTCAACTCCCCGGCGTGGTTCAACGTGGGGCTGCTGCAACAGAAGGGCGTGCCCGGCTCGGAGGGCAATTACCACTGGGACCGCCAGAAGAGCTGCCCCGTGAAGACCCTGCGGGGGTATGAGTATCCGCAGGCCTCGGCGTGCTTCATCCAGAGCGTCGAGGACACGATGGAAGACATCATGCGTCTGGCCCATTCCGAAGCCATGCTGTTCAAGTACGGCTCGGGGACGGGCACGGACCTTTCGACGCTGCGTTCGGCCCGCGAGCGGCTCAGCGGCGGGGGCAAGCCATCCGGGCCGTTGAGCTTCATGCGGGTGTTCGACCAGATCGCGGCGGTGGTCAAGTCCGGGGGCAAGACCCGCCGGGCGGCCAAGATGCAGTCGCTGCGCTGCGACCATCCCGACATCAAGGAGTTCATCGAGTGCAAGGCCAAGGAGGAGATGAAGGCCTGGGCACTCATCGAGCACGGCTACGACGGCAACTTCAACGGCGAGGCCTACAGCTCCGTGATGTACCAGAACTCCAACCTCTCCGTCCGCGTCAGCGACGAGTTCCTGAAGGCGGCCGTGGAGGACAAGGAGTGGCAGACGTACGCCGTGACCACGCGCGAGCCGATGGGCAAGTACCGCGCCGCGGAGCTGCTCAGGAAGATCGCCGAGGGCTGCCACATCTGCGGCGACCCGGGGGTGCAGTACCACAGCACCATCAACCGCTGGCACACCTGCCCCAACAGCGGCGGGATCAACGCCTCCAACCCGTGCAGCGAGTTTATGTTCCTGGACGACTCGGCCTGCAACCTGGCCAGCCTGAACCTGATGAAGTTCCGCCGGGAGGACGGCAGCTTCGACGTGGCGTCGTTCCGCCGGGCGGTGCAGATCTTCATCGTCGCCCAGGAAACACTGGTGGACCACGGCAGCTACCCCACCGAAAAGATCTGCCGCAACAGTCACGATTTCCGCCCGCTGGGCTTGGGCTACGCCAACCTCGGGGCGCTGCTGATGAGTCTGGGCCTGCCTTACGACAGCGACGGCGGGCGGGCCGTGGCCGCAGCCATCACGGCCATCATGACCGGCGAGGCCTACGCCACCAGCGCCCAATTGGCCAGCCGGCTGGGGGCCTTCCCGGAATTCCGCAGGAACCGCCGCCCCATGCTCGAGGTCATGCGCAGACACCGCGAGGCGGTGGAGAATATCCAGTCGCCCCAACTGGCCTCCGAGCTGGTCGAGGCGGCGCGAAGCTGCTGGGACGAGGCCATCGCGGCCGGCGAGCTGTACGGCCACCGCAACGCCCAGACCACCGTGCTGGCCCCCACCGGCACCATCGGCTTCATGATGGACTGTGACACCACCGGCATCGAGCCGGACATCGCCCTGGTCAAGTACAAGCTGCTGGCCGGCGGGGGGATGTTAAAGCTGGTCAACCGCACGGTGCCGCTGGCGCTGGAGCGGCTGGGATACTGCCGGGACGACATTTCCCAGGTGCTTCAATACATCGAGGAAGAAGACACGATCGAGGGCGCCCCGGGGCTCAGGGACGAGCATCTGAGCGTCTTCGACTGTGCCTTCAAGCCGGCCAAGGGGACCCGCTGCATCCATTACATGGGGCACATCCGAATGATGGCGGCGGTCCAGCCGTTCCTGTCAGGGGCGATCTCCAAGACGGTCAACATGCCCAAGGACTCCACCGTCGAGGACATCCAGGACGCGTTCCTGGGCGGCTGGCGGATGGGGCTCAAGGCCGTGGCCATCTACCGCGACGGCTCGAAGCTCTCCCAGCCGCTGACCCTGAAGAGGAAAAAGGAAAAGGCCAAGGCCGAG
>Ga0111187_1102_pt1 | contig 9886 bp, 7 predicted proteins | sample DeeMarSWOR324_28_FD_80242 | JGI IMG/M metagenome (GOLD analysis project Ga0111187, IMG submission 80242) | Phycisphaerae bacterium SM23_33 | reverse complement strand
CGACGGTGCGGATGGACCCCAGCCGCTGCCGGCAGCTTTTCCTGAACCTGCTGCTGAACGCGGCCGAGGCCTCGCCGCGAGGGGGGACGGTCCGCGTCCGCGCCGAGGCCCGCCACAAATCCATCGCGGTGCGGATTGCCGACAGCGGCCCGGGCTTTCCGCAGCCCGTCCTGGCCGACCAGGCCGAGGAGTTCTTCTCCACCAAGACCGCCGGGGCAGGGCTGGGGCTTTCCATCTGCCGGCGGATTGTCGCTGAGGCCGGCGGCGAGCTGAAACTGTACAATACCGAGGCCGGCGCCGTCGCCGAGGTGATGCTGCCGGTGGCGGAAGAGCCGCCATAGCGGCGGGGTTCGACCCCCGCCGGCACGGCGGCACCTGGAACCTGCAATGGCCCAAGCCAAGCCCAACATCCTGATTGTGGACGACGAGCCGGGCGTCTGCTGGGCCCTCAAGGAGCTGGCCGGGTCCATGGGCTACGCCGCCCAGGCCGCCCACGACGCCGCCGCGGGGCTGGAGCGGATCGCCGCCGGCGGCCTGGACGTGGTGGTGCTGGACATCCAGCTTCCCGGGCTGAACGGGCTGGAGGCCCTGCCGAAGATCAAGGCCGAGCATCCCGACCTGCCGGTGGTGGTGATCACGGCCTACGGGACGATGGAGACGGCCATCGCGGCGGTTCAGCGCGGGGCCTTTGAGTACCTGCTCAAGCCGGTGGACATGGACACGCTTCAGACGGTGCTGTCGGCGGCCGTGGAGCATCGCCGCCGCCGCGCGGAGCTTTCCGCCGCCGCGCCTCCGCCGGTGAGCGATTCGCTCATGCTGGGGCGCTGCCCGGCCATGCAGGAGGTCTTCAAGCAGATCGCCCTGGTGGCCTCGGCCGACATGCCGGTGCTCATCCAGGGGGAGACCGGCACCGGCAAGGAGCTGGTGGCCCGGGCCATCCACCGCTTCTCCGGCCGCGCCGGCGGACCGTTCGTCGCCGTCAACTGCTCCCTGCTGGCCGGCGAGCTGATCGCCAGCGAGCTGTTCGGCCACGAGAAGGGCGCCTTCACCGGCGCCGACCGGGCCGTGCCGGGCAAGGTCGAGGCGGCCGAGGGCGGCACGCTGCTGCTGGACGAGGTGGGGGATCTCTCGGGGGAGGCGCAGGCCCGGCTGCTGCGGTTCCTGGACGACGGGGAGTTTTACCGGGTGGGCTCGGCGGATCGACGGCGGGCGGACGTCCGCGTGCTGGCCGCCACCAACCGCTCCCTGCGGGCGGCGGCCCTGGCCGGGCAGGTCCGCCGGGACCTGTTCTTCCGCATCTCCGGCGTGACCATTGAGCTGCCGCCGCTGCGGCAGCGCGCCGGCGACGTGGACCTGCTGATCGATCACTTTCTGGCCCGCTGGTCGGCCGCCGGCATCACCGCCGAGGCCAGAAAGGCCCTCAACGGCTACAGCTTCCCGGGCAACGTCCGCGAGCTGCGGAACAGCATCGAGCACGCGGCGGCCATGGCCGGGGGCCAGCCGGTCGGCCTGGAGCACCTTCCCGAGGCCATCACCCGCCCGGCCATGCCGCCGGAAGGGGCGACCCTGGAGACCTGGGCCGAGAGCCTGCTGGACGAGGCCCTGGCCGCCGGGGTGGAGGAAGGCTACGAGCGGCTCATGGCCCGATGGGAGGGGCCGGTGCTGGCGGCGGCGATGAAGCGTTTCGACGGCAACCAGGCCCGGATTGCCGCGGCCTTGAGGATGCACCGCTCCACGCTGCGGAAGAAGCTGCGGGCACACGGTCTGATCGACGCTGCGGAAAAGGACCCGGACTGAGCGCTTCCGCCCATTGCCTTGGCAGACGCCAAACGGCAAGCCGACCGGCCGGCCGCTCGGCGCTCCCGGGTCTTCCCGCATACCCCCAGAACGGATCATGGGAACTTTCCGGGGTTCACGCAGGAGGGTGTTGGGTTATACTCTGCGGCTTTCCCAGGAAGTGTGGATATGCCGCCGAAGGTGTCCGTCAAGCCGGACTTCCCTGAAGCCAAACAGCGCGTGGAGGCGTGGTGGGCGGGCTCTTCGCTGGGCCGGCCGGCGGTGAGCTGCCGCCTGCCCAGGCCCGGCGCCCCTCCGCCGCCGGGCGACGGCCGCCCGCCCGGCGAGCACCAGCTCGACCCCCAGTGGCAGCTCGCCCAGGCGGAGTGGATGCTGGCGGCCCAGGATTTCCCCGCCGACACCATGCCGGGATTCTTCCCCCAGTTCGCCAGCAACCTGATGATCCCGGCGGCCCTGGCCGGGGGCGAGCTGGAGTACCATCCCGACACCACCTGGGTCCGCCACGACCCGGACATCTACCGGCGCGAGCTGCCGGCCTCTGCCGGGGAGCATCGGGTCTTCCGGGCGTTGGACGCGGCCCTGCGGCTGGTCGCCGGGCGCTTGGGGGATGAGCTGCTGCTGTCGGCCCCGCCGCTGCTGGACGGGCTGACGACCCTGTCGGTCTTCCGCGACCCGCAGCAGCTCTGCCTGGACCTGCTGGAGCGGCCGGAGGACGTTCAGCGCGTGACGCGGCGGCTGAACGAGCTGGCCCTGGCGGCCCACAGGGCGTTCTTTTCCACCCTCCAGCAGTTGGGGCACGCCCAGACCGTCACCTGGTGCGACCTCTACGCCCCGGGCAGGGCCGAGATGGTCCAGTGCGACTTCAGCATCATGCTCTCCCCGGTCATGTACCAGGAATTCGTCATGCCCCAGCTCCGCATGCTCACCGAGTACATGGAGTATTCCTGCTACCACATGGACGGCACGCCGCAGACCCGCTTCCTGGAGCAGCTTTGCTCGCTGCCGCGGCTGCAGGCGATTCAGTGGAACCCCGAGCCGCCGGCGCCGCCGCCTTTGGAGTGGCTGGACTTCTTCCGCGAGGTCCGCCGCCGCCGGCGCTCGCTGTGGATTGCCTGCGACGCGGACACGGCCGAGGCCCTGACGCGGCAGCTCGGCCCCGACGGGCTGATGCTGTCGGTCCAGGGCGTGGACCGCCCCGACAAGCTGGAGCGGCTGCTGCGGCGGCTGGCGGCCGCGGTGAAGTAAGGTCGCCGCGCGGCACGAGGTGGAGCCGCCCGGGTCGGGCGCGGATCGTCCCGGGCCCAGACACGGGGAAAGGTGACACGGCCATGCCGATCAGCATGTGCCAGATCGACGCGTTTACCGCCGAGCCGTTTGCCGGCAACCCGGCCGCGGTGTGCGTGCTGCCGGCCCCGGCCGACGCGGCCTGGATGCAGCGCCTGGCCGCCGAGATGAACCTGTCGGAGACGGCCTTCCTGCTTGCCGAAGTGGAGGGCTGGCGGGTGCGCTGGTTCACGCCCGCCACGGAGGTGGATCTCTGCGGGCATGCCACGCTGGCCAGCGCGCACCTGCTCTGGGAGGCCGGCCTGCTCCCGCCCGCCGCGCCGGCGCGCTTCCATACCCGCAGCGGACTGCTCACGGCCGAGCGCCGGGACGGCTGGATCGAGCTGAACTTCCCCGCCTCGCCTCCCGAGGCCGCCGAGCCCCCGCCGGCGCTGCTGGAGGCCCTGAAGGTGAGGGCGGTCCGCGCGGCCCGGACCGCCTGGTTCTGGCTGGTCGAGGTCGAAGGCCCCGACCTCGTCCGCGACTTGCAGCCGGACTTCGAGAGACTCCGGGCCGCGGCGGGCAGCGCCATCGTCACCAGCCGGGGCGACGCGCGACCGTTCCATTTCGTCTCCCGTTTCTTCGCCCCCGCGATTGGGATCAACGAGGATCCCGTGACCGGCGCGGCCCACTGCTGCCTGGGGCCGTACTGGGGCGAGCGGCTGGGCAGGACTGAAATGACCGCCTTCCAGGCCTCGCGGCGCGGCGGAGTCGTCCGTGTTCGCCTCGCCGGCGAGCGCGTGTACCTGGCCGGGCAGGCCGTGACCGTCTTCCGCGGCGAGCTGTCCCGCGCCGCCGGGCCGGGTCTGAAGGAGCCGCAATGAAGGACGCCGTCCTCTTCGATCTCGGCAACACGCTGGTGTCCTACTACACCAGCGCCCAGTGGCCGGGCATCCTGGACCGGTGCATCGGCGAGGTGGCCGCGTATCTGCGCGATGCCGGCCGGCTGCGGGTCGATGCCGAGTCCCTACCCGAGCGGGTCCAGGCCGAACGCCCGGAGCGGCCGGACCACCGGGTCAAGCCGCTGGAGGGCCGGCTGGCCAGGATCTTCGGCCTCTCTGAAGACGAGCTGGCCGGGCAGCCGGGCCTGGAGGTGTGCCGGCGCTTCCTGGGGCCGATCTTCGCCCTGGCCCGGCGTTATGACGACGCCCTGCCTACGCTGGCGGAGCTTCGGCGGCGGGGGATCCGCACGGGCATCCTGTCCAACCCCCCCTGGGGCAGCCCGGCGGAACCGTGGCGGGTCGAACTCGACCGCCACGGGCTGATGGCGGCGGTGGACGTGGTGGTGTTCTGTCGGGACGTCGGCTGGCGGAAGCCGGCCCGGCAGCCCTTTGACCACATCCTGTCGCGCCTGGGCCTGGCGGCGGGGCAGTGCCTGTTCGTGGGCGACGACCCAGGGTGGGACATTGCCGGCCCAGAGGCTGTCGGCATGGAGGCCGTCTTGATTGACCGGGCCGGCCCGGGCGGGTGCGACCGAGTGGTGCGCATACGGAGCCTGGGTGAGCTGCTGGATCGGTTCGCGTAGGGCAGTGCCCTAGCCGCACCGGGAAAGCGCCATGCTGCCGGTAGCGGCCAATCCCCTCGTTACCTCGGGAACGTAATCTCGCCGAGATCCACGCCCAGCACCCTCTGTGACAGCTCGTTGAGCGTCTCGAGCTGGCCGGTGAAGTGGAAGGTGCGGTGGACGTGGGTGACGGCCTCGTGCGGGGCCAGCTCGGCGGCGGGGGAGGAGGTCTCGATCTCGTAGAAGGGGCCGAACTGCCCGGCGCCGGGGGTTTCCTCGCCGTCGTTGTAGCTGTTGACGGCGTCGCCGGCTAAGGGCTCGTCCTGGATCTCCCAGAGGCTGTTGACGTAGGGCAGCCGGCCGGCCGCGGCGGGCAGGTTGAACTGCACCACGGTGAGGATGCGGGCGTCCGGGTCGAAGCTGCCCAGGACGCTGCGGGCCCGGGCGGGGGAGACGCCCAGCTTCGAGCGGAACCTGCCGTCGCAGCGGAACAGGACGTAGTCGTCGCGGACGCTGAACCGGTCCGGACCGATGGGGCCGAAGTACTCGCCGTTGGGCAGCGGGCCCAGGTCGGCCTCGCGGCCGGGGATGAACGGCACGATCACCATGCCGCGGGGCAGGGGATTGAGCTGGCCGAGGGTCCACACGCTCAGCAGCCCGCCGTCTCGGGTCCAGGGCCTCTTGCCCACGTTGGCCAGCGTGTTGACGGACTCGAAGCCCACCCAGGACACGCCGGCCGGCACGTTCAATCCCAGCTCGCGGGCGAGCTGGTCGGGCCCGAGCACGTCGATGATCCGCTTGACGGCCACCTGGAAGGTGGTGCCGGCATAGTTGGTCACGTCGAAGTGGGCGGCCAGGGCGATGCTCCCCGGCCCCTGGCTGGTGACGTCGAAGCGGCCGGTGTTCAGGCCTTCGGGGGTGCGCCAGTGGGCGGTGTCGAAGGGCTCGCCTTTGCGGAACCACAGGGCGAACTGCCCTCCCTCCGGCCCCAGCCAGAAGCGGTCCTCCCCGCCGTAGTTATCGAAGGCCGTGCCCCGGGGGCCGGCGGCAATGAACTTCCGGTTGATCCAGCCCAGGCTTGGCCCGCCCTCGCCGCCCGGGGTGGAGGTCATCACCCGGCCCTGCCAGGCCGGGGCCACCCCCACCAGGGCGGGCTTTTTCGCGTCCAGAACGACCAGGTCCGTGTGCCCGGAGAGGAAATCCACGTCATCCTTGAATGTCGTCGCGGCCATTTTTTGTCCCCTGACTGGGCCAGGGCCCTGCGACTTACTACCATGCCGGGCCGCCCGGGTCAATCCGCCGTCTGGGTCTTGGCCGGCCAGATGTCGCCCGGGCCGGGCGCCGCCGACACAGAAAAACGCCCCTTTGGCCCCTCATTCTGCCGACGGATGGCTGGAAAATGACGATAAAGCTATAAGCGGGCCCGGTCCATGTTGAAGGTTTGGCCGGGGGGCGATAAAATAGCATGGAGGCGGAGCGGTGCCTTGGCCGGGTCTGGGGACCGTGTTCCCGCCTGATGTGGTAGGGAGTGACGCGGATGTTTGAGCGATTTACCGATCGTGCTCGCAAGGTCATGGCGCTGGCCAATCAGGAGGCGCAGCGGTTCAATCACGAGTACATCGGGACCGAGCACATCCTGCTTGGTCTGGTCAAGGAGGGCACCGGTGTCGGGGCGAACGTGCTGAAGAACCTGGACGTGGACCTTCAGAAGGTCCGCATGGAGGTGGAGAAGCTGGTCAAGTCGGGTCCGGGGATGGTGACGATGGGCAAGCTGCCCCAGACGCCGCGGGCCAAGAAGGTGATCGAGTACTCCATCGAGGAGGCGCGGAACCTGAACCACAATTACGTCGGCACCGAGCACCTGCTGCTGGGGCTGCTGCGGGAGCGCGAGGGGGTGGCGGCCCAGGTGCTGATGAACCTCCAACTGAAGCTGGAGGACGTTCGCGAGGAGGTGCTGACGCTGCTGGGCGCGGGCATGGAGGCGGAGGCCCCCGGCGGGGTGGGGCCGCCCCTGCGCGGCGAGGCCAAGCCCAGGGGCCGCTCCAAGACCCCGGCGCTGGACAGCTTCGGCCGCGACCTCACGCAGCTGGCCCGCGAAGACCAGCTGGACCCGGTGATCGGGCGCGAGAATGAGATCGAGCGCGTCACTCAGGTGCTCTGCCGGCGGACCAAGAACAACCCGGTGCTGCTGGGGGAGGCCGGCGTGGGCAAGACGGCCATCGTCGAAGGGCTGGCCCAGAAGATCGTCAACAACGACGTGCCGGAGCTGCTGGCCAACCGCCGCATCGTGGCCTTGGACCTGGCCATGATGGTGGCCGGCACCAAGTACCGCGGGCAGTTCGAGGAGCGGATCAAGGCGGTGATGAACGAGGTCCGCCGGGCCCGAAACGTCATCCTGTTCGTGGACGAGATGCACACCCTGGTGGGGGCCGGCGGGGCCGAGGGCGCCATCGACGCCGCCAACGTCCTGAAGCCCGCCCTCAGCCGCGGCGAAATCCAGTGCATCGGCGCCACCACCCTGGACGAGTACCGCAAGCACATCGAGAAGGACGGGGCCCTGGAGCGGCGCTTCCAGACCATCGTGGTGGACCCGCCCACCCGGGAGGAGACGCTGAACATCCTGAAGGGGCTGCGCGACCGGTACGAGGCCCACCACCGCGTGCGGATGACGGACGCGGCCCTGGAGAAGGCGGTGGAGCTGTCCGGGCGCTACATCACCGGACGGGTGCAGCCCGACAAGGCCATCGACGTGATCGACGAGTCGGGGGCGCGGATTCGGCTGAAGACGATGACCAAGCCGCCGGACCTGGCCGGGCTGGAGGAGCAGGTGGAGCGGCTGCAGTTGGAGAAGGACGAGGCCGTCAAGAACGCCGACTACGAGCGGGCCGCCGAGCTGCGCGACCGGGCCGAGCAACTGCGGCTCAAGAAGGAGCAGTTGCAGCAGACCTGGCAGGAGCAGAGCGCCGAGGCCGAAGGCATCGTGGACGAGGAGGTCGTGGCCGAGGTCGTCAGCCGCATGACCGGCGTGCCCCTGCGCCGGCTGGAGAAGGAGGAGGCCCAGCGGCTGCTGGAGCTGGAGAACCAGCTGCACAACCGGGTGGTCAGCCAGCACGAGGCCATTGTGGCGGTGGCCAAGGCCATCCGTCGCGCCCGCTCGGGCATGAAGGACCCGCGCCGCCCCATGGGCAGCTTCGTCTTCGTGGGCCCCTCCGGCGTGGGCAAGACGCTGCTGAGCAAGGCCCTGGCGGAGTTCATGTTCGGCGACGAGGACGCCCTGGTCCAGATCGACATGAGCGAGTACATGGAGAAGCACAACGTTTCCCGGCTGATCGGGGCTCCGCCGGGCTACGTCGGCTACGAGGAGGGCGGGCAGTTGACCGAGCGCATCCGCCGCCGCCCCTACGCCGTGGTGCTGCTGGATGAGATCGAGAAGGCCCACCCCGACGTGTTCAACATGCTGCTTCAGATCATGGAGGAGGGCCACCTGACCGACAGCTTCGGCCGGCGGATCGACTTCCGCAACACCATCCTGATCATGACCTCCAACATCGGCGCCGAGATGATCAAGAACAAGGGCGGCTTCGGCTTCGGCAAGCGCGACGAGGGGGCCAGCTACGAGCGCATGAAGGAGATGCTCCAGAAGGAGGTGGAGCGGCACTTCCGCCCGGAGTTCCTCAACCGCCTCGACGACGTGATGGTCTTCAAGGCGCTGAACCGGGAAGACCTGGTGACGATCGTGGATTACGAGCTGCGCAAGGTCCGCGGCCGCCTGGCGGAGCACGGCCTGACGCTGGAGCTGGACGACGACGCCAGGGAATTCCTGATCGACAAGGGCTACAACCCCGACTTCGGCGCCCGCCCGCTGCGGCGGGCCATCGAGCATTACATCGAGGACCCCCTCAGCGAGGACATCCTGCGCGGGGCGTACAAGGATAAGAACAAGATCCTCGTCTCCACGAAGGATGAGTCAGAGGGCCAGAAGCACCTGTACTTCACGGGGGTCAAGGAGAAGGCCGGCGAGCCGGAGCCGGCCGAGGTCTCCGAGAGCACCTGAGGACAGGCACGAGGCACGGGGCACGAGGCACTTGGGAATGCGCAAGCCCGCGCAGGTTGCTGTGCGGGCTTTTCCTTGCGCCGTACCGGCCCGCGGCGTTGGAGGCGGTTTGGGGGAACGTCCCTGGGCTTGGCGGCAAACGCGGATTTTTCACATCCAAGGCCGGCTGGGATGCGTTTATCCCAATGGCGGGCGTGTTGCTCGTTGGGCGTTGCCACCGGGCGGATCCGCGGGGTATGATACATGGCCTGAACCCGCCCGGGGCGCTCGACGTAACCGCTAATGGCGGGCTGATCTTACCGGGAACCAAGTGGGCGACTGGTCGTCTAACATTCCGGCGGGCGTGGATGCCGGCTCGGCAGCGGCCGGGGCGGCGCCGGCGCTGGAGGACGCGGCCCTGCTGAGGCGCTGCCGGGGCGGCGAGACGGCCGCCTTCGCCGGGCTGGTGCGGAAGTACCAGGATCGCATTTACAACGCCATCCTGAGAATGTGCGGAAATCGCGACGATGCCGAGGAACTTTGCCAGGAGACGTTCGTCAAAGCCTTAGAGAACCTGGCGACGTTCCGGGAAGACAGCGGGCTGTACACCTGGCTGTTCCGGATCGGGATGAACTTGACAATCAGCCATCGGCGCCGCAGCGGGCGGGTGAGGTTCCACTCGCTGGACCCGGCTCCCGGCGACGGCGAGCGGGTGGGTCGGCCGCAGGACGTGCTGGCGGACCGCCGCCACGGCGACCCCGCCGACGACCTCATCCGCTCCGAGGCCGACCGGCGGGTCCTGGAAGCCCTGGCCGAGCTGGATGAGGAGTTCCGGGCCGTGGCCGTGCTGCGCGACATGGAAGACATGGACTACGGGCAAATCTCACAGGTGCTGGATATACCTGTCGGAACGGTCAAGAGCCGGCTGTACCGGGCCCGATGTTTGCTGCAGGAGAAACTAAAGGACCTGGTCGCCTGAGCCAATGGAATCTATGGGTCCCGGGCCGGACCGGCCCGAGGAAAGTTGAACGGAAGACATGTCTCCGCAAAGAGACGACATTCGCGAGCAGTTGTCGGCTTACCTTGACGGGGAGCTGAGCCAGGCCCAGCTCGGCCGCGTCCAGGACGCGATCCGCGGCGACCCGCAGTTGGCGGCCGAGTTGGAGGCCCTGCGGGCGGTGCGGAAGCTGCTGCGCGGCCTGCCGCGGGCTTCGGCCCCGCACGGCTTC
>Ga0111187_1101_pt1 | contig 9891 bp, 6 predicted proteins | sample DeeMarSWOR324_28_FD_80242 | JGI IMG/M metagenome (GOLD analysis project Ga0111187, IMG submission 80242) | Phycisphaerae bacterium SM23_33 | reverse complement strand
GCCGGCAAGAAAGACCGTCTGTCCGACGAAGGTAATGCCCATGGCCTTCAGCAGCCCGGTGAGGCGGCGGCGGTACAGCTCCGCCGCCTCGGCCGCCACCGCCAGATGAGGCTGCCACGGCAGCCGGGAAAGTATCCTGTTCAGGCGCAGCGCCCGCCGCAGGGGCCGGCTCAGCAGCACGGCCAGGGACAGAACCACCCCCGCCAGGACAACCGCCACGACGACCGCCGGCAGCAGCAGCCGGTCGGTGTTGGCGCCCGCTGCGTACATGTACGCCATGACCAGCGCCGGCAGAACGGCGAACTCCAGCAGGCCCACCACCCGGTCCACGAAGACGCTGAGCAGGGCCGCGGCCTTGCGGTCGGTGTGTTTGAAAACATAGTAGGCCTTGACCACGTCCCCGCTGACCATCCCCGGGATAACGAAGTTGAAGAAGGTCCCCAGAAACGTCAGCCGCACCGCCTCCCGGAACGAAAGTCGAATGTCCAGGATGCGCAACAGGTACCACCACCGAACGGCCAGCATGAGCATCGGGATCACAAACAGGACGAAAGCCGCCGCCAGAAAATACCCGTTGGCCGAGGTGATGGTCGAGCGCAGGCCGCGGCAGAGGACCTGGTTGCCCTCCACGACCCGCACGTAGTCGTTCCACTCTATCTTGTGGGCGACGAAGGCCAGCAGTGCGGCGGCCACAACCAGCTTGACGGTGAAGATCAGTGCCTTGCGGGTTCTCTTTTTCATCAAACGGATGGACCGCCCTTGCCGCCCGGCGAGGTGCTCTGTTGGGGGCGGTTCCGGGGCCGGGTCAAGGCTTTTCGTCCTCCCGCTCCGACCCGTCGCCGGCCCGCGGGCGCTGGGAGAGGTCCTGCGGCGGCTCCGGGGGCGGACTCAGTTCCATGTCGATGACCGCCGTCCAGGCGATCTTGTCGCCGAGCCGTTGGCGATACCGCGTCAGCAGCGGAAACAGCAGCAGGAAAACGGTCATCATTTCGGGGATCTTGGAGACGTTCCTCAGCGCCAGCTCCCGCAATGTGGGCCGCTTCCCCCCGTCGCCGATCACCCGCATCCGCATCGCCATCTTGCCGAAGGTCGCCCCGAAGAGCCGCTCCAGAAAGATGCAATACACCGGATAGGCCACCAGAAAACCCAGCAGGGCGTAGATCTGCTCGACCTCGGGGCCCTCCTTGAGCGAGCGCAGCAAGTCATCCGGCTGGGACCCGCCGGCCAGGTAATAGGCCACGCCGGCGAAGGGCACCACGTCGATGAGGAAAGCCAACGCCCGCCGGCCCAACTGGGCGGGCCGCATCGTCGGTGGCAGCGAGAACGGCACGGTCCTGAGGGCCTGTCCCGGCCAGAACATCAGCACGATCAGCACCAGCAGCACGCCCCACAGGAAATAGGTCTTGGCCCGGTCGGCGCTCTCGACGGCGCCGGCCCTGGCGAAGATGTCCTCCGGGGCGCCGACGCGCTGCCCCTGAAGATCGAAATCGGCCACAAGCCACTTGTCCTGCTCTTGCCAGGCCAAAGCTACGGCGTCGCCGGCCCAGCCGATGCCGGGCCGGTTCTGCTCCGGCCAGGTCAGCGCCTTACCGGCCGCCTGAAGGAACTGGACTTCCTGCCATTTTCCAGAAACGTATCGGGCGATGCCGATCCCGCCCGAACCGGCCGGGTCAAAAACCGCCATCAGGAGCTGTTCCTTCAGGCCCATCAGGGCCAGCACCGCCCCGGTGGCGGGTTCGGCCGGCAGGGCGAGCTTATTCCACCGGCCCTGCTCCAATACCAGGAACGTCCTTTCCGGCCGTTCCACAAGGATGTAGACCTTCCCGCCCGACACGGCGAGGTGGGCTCTGCCCGGCCAGCCGGTCCGCTGCGGCCCGACCACCGCCAGCTGCTGCCATTCCTGGCCTTCAAGCCGCAACACGGCCAATTCAACGGAGAGGGGGCGAATGGCCGCCGACGTCGGGCCCGTGGCGGCGGCCTGGGTGGCGGCCGGCTGCGTCGCTTCCACCGCCGGCCGGCTGACCAGCACCAGCGCCGCGGCCCCCTCCGGCGCCGCGGGGCAGGCCGCCAGGACCCTCGTGCCGACCGGCCAAAGCGACTGCGGGGCCCTCTCCCCGTACTGCTCCTCCTGCTGATACGGGAAATACCGGACCGAGCGGCCGCTGTTGAAGAAAACCACGGCGGCCTCTTCCACCACCGTGGCGGCGGCCACCTCTCCCTGGGCCTCCGCGGCCAGCTTCGCCCACGGCTGGTCGCGCCACTTCACCGCCAGCCGGTACAGGTCATCCTCACTGACAATCAGCCACAGGGCCTGGCCGCCGCCGACCAGAAAGGCCGACTCGGCCGCCCCGACGGACGCCGGGGCCGCCTGCCCCCCGAAGGCCGCCAGGAACAGCACCGTCCAGGTTTTCCACCGCTGGCGATTCACCGTGCTTTTCGCAACCTGTCCATCGGCCGGTATCCCGCGTCCACCTGAATCTTTCCCAGCCCCGGCGGCAGGTGAGATTCGAAGTCGAAGTACGACTTCTGGAACGGGCGGGTCGTGGACATCCCCGAAAGCGTCATGTGGATGGACGCGGCCGTCTGCACGCCCTTGATGGCCGGCCATTGGATGCGGAAATCCGTGGGCATGAGGGGGGCGTCCTTTTCCGGCCCATCCCACTCCACCGGCTTGTACTGGCCCAGCTCGGCGATCACGCGGCAGCGACCGTCGGCGTCAAACAGCCGGATGCGATACGGCCGCCGAGGCAGCCGATCGTCCCAGCGGAACCACACCTCCCGCCAGACCTTCAGCTTGTCGCTGACCGGCTGGCACTTGAGGTACCGCAGGACGTAGGCACAGGGGTCGGTCTCCATGGTCATGGCCACGGCCGGCAGCTTGCCCGGCTCGTCCGGCAGCTCGGTGAGGCAAAGGATCTCCGCCAGTTGCAGCGGGTCGATGGGGACGTCTTGAATGCCCGGCGCCCCGGCCAGCTCCGTGCGGCCGAACCAGGCCTGCCCGCCACTGCCCAGGCTGTACCAGAGGTAATACACCCCGCCGGCGGCGTCCACGCCCAAGCGGAACAGGTCGGTAACCTCGCGCCCCACCAGGACGAAGTTGGCCGGGCCCTGCGGCTCCTTCCACATCCGCAGCAGGGCGTTGGCCGGGGCCAGAGCCGAGGCCGACCCCCACCCGAAGCTCCTGCCCTTCTGGTCGCTGAGCGCCAGCCGCACCTTCGCCTGCGCCCACAGCCGCGGCACCCGGGCGGCGTTGGCGTTGTATTCCGAAACCAGCCTCTCCAGCGGCACGCTGCCTTCCGGACACCGCGGCACGCACCCCGCCGCCAGCATGCAGGCCGGCGCCAGCGCCAGCGCCACTCGCAGCCCGGTCATGACGGCTCCTCGAAAATCGCACCCAGCTGCGCCGACACCTCGGCCATCTGCTGCTCGTCCAGTTGCGGCCGGACCACGCTCACCGGCGCAGGGCCGGACTTGAAGTGCATGGTCCAGACCTCCCGGCCGGCGTCGTCGGTGCCGGCGCGGTCGTACAGCAGCATCTTCTTGCGCATCAGCATCAGCGCCAGGACAAAGCGGAAACTGACCTTCGCCGGCTCCTCCTGCCCGTCGAGCCTTTCGAAGAAATCCACCAGCACCTCGTCGGCCACGAACTTCCTGCGCGGCTCCTCCGGCATGGGCACCCGGCCGTGCCAGACGGAGAAGGCCTCCCCGGCCTGGTCCTGCCGGGCGGGCCAGCAGTCCGTGCAGAAGTCCTCCCGCTGGAATTCCGAGCCCTTGTCGAGCAGGACGGCCATGAACTCCTGCCCGTCCTGAAACGGCTTTCCGCAGCCGCGGCAGGCCTTCGACGCCCCGCTGATGTCGTATTCCTTGGCCATGGCTCAGACGTGCTTCGACACGATCTCCTCAACGGCCTGGCGCAGCTTGGCGGCCCGGTCGACGTCGCGGGCCGACACCTGGCGGAGCTCCTGGCCCTGCTGCTTGTCGGAGACGCTCACCGCGTTCACGCGGACATTGTAGTCGCTGAGCTTGACGGTGGCCTCGGCCAGCACGGCCGCGGCCGCCAGGTCCGTCAACAGGTACGGATTGCAGTGCTGTCCCAGAGCCTTCAGGTCTTCCAGCAGCGACAGGGACAAGGCCGTCATCTCGCGCGGCACGTTGATGGCCGCCGCCAGGGCGGTGGCCATTTGGGCCTGCTTGGTGTCGTCCTGGCATCGGCTGGCCTCCTGGTACAGGCTGTAGGCCGACGCGTCGTCGCTGGTCAGGTCCGCGAACATCCCCCGCGCCCGCGCCAGCCGCACCGCCAGGGCCTCGTGCTCGGCCGCATGTTCGGCGTAGGCCTTCTTGCCCCGGGTGAAGGCCAGCACCATCTCCCCCAGCGAGGCCGCCAGGCCCCCCACCACCCCGGCGACGCTGCCGCCGCCGGGAATCGGCGTCTTGGAGGCCGTGGCCGCCTGGAAATCCCTCACCGACAGGCCCAGCAGCTCGGTCGGGCCGGGCGGAGCGGCTTTCTGTTCCGCACTCATCCCTCACTCCTTTTGGCTTGGCTTGCCCTTCTGGATGAACAGCTTCGGCTCGGGCGTCACCACCGTGGTGACGTATCCGCCGGCGAGGTATTTTCCGGCCACCCGGCTCACCTCAGCCGGCGTGACGGCCCGCAGCCGCTTCTCGTACTCCCTGCGGAAGTCGAACCCCAGCCCGTACAGCTCGTCCAGCGCCGCCTGCATCGCCAGGGCCATCATGGACTGGTTCTCCAGCAGCTCGGCCGTCACAATGATATTCACGGCCTCGTCCACCTCGCGCCGGCTGAACGGGTAGGAAACGGTCCGGCGGAACTTTTCGCGAATGGTCCGGGCCACCAGCGCGGCGTTCTGGGGTTCGCAGTGGGCGTAGGCCATGAACGCCCCGGGCGTCAGGGCGGCCCAGTTGGAGGCGTGCACCACGTACACCAGCCCCCTGCCGCGCAGCTCGGTGTGCAGCCAGCCGCTGGGCAGCCGGTAGCCGCTGATGATCGTGTCCAGCACGGCCATGGCCAGGTTGTCCTGAACGTCGGTGACCTTCATGCCCGGCGCCGCCACGATCAGGGCCGCCCCCTTCAGCTTGGCCGGATGCACGAACGTCTCCCCGCCCGGGGCGACCCCGCGGGCACCAAGGGTCGCAACGGCGTTGTCGCCGGTCGGCATGGCCCCGAAAAGCCTCCGCACCTGGCTTTCGGCCTCGGCCAGATCGAAGCTGCCGTAGACGGCCAGCACCGACGCCCCGGCCTTGACGTAGCGGCCGTGATACGCCGCCACGGCCTCCCGGCTGGCCTGGGACACCACCTCCGCGCTGCCGGCGGACATCATCGAAAGCGGCGAATCCCCGAAGAAATCCTTGCGGAACCGCTTGTTCAACTGCCCGTACCAGCCCTCCTCGATCCGGCGGATCTGCGCGGCGAGGACCGGCCGCACGATGTTCAATTCCTTCTCCGGATAAGCCGGCCGCAGCACCACGTCGGCGAAGATGGGCAGCGCCTGGGTGAACGAATCCGACAGCACCGTCGCCTCCCAGTAGAACGTGTTGTTCCCACAAGCCCCGGAGATGCTGCCCCCGGCCCCGTCGAAGAACTCCGCAATCTGTTCGGCCGAGCGCTGCCCCGCGCCCTTGACCGAAAGCGCCGTCATCAGCGTGCCCAGGCCGTTGGTCTGCGGCGTTTCCAGCAGCAGCCCCCCGCGGGTGACCAGCACCATCGAGACCAGCTCCGCCGTCGACGTGGAATGCAGGATGACCCGCATGCCGTTGGGCAGCTTGAAGAACTTCGTCTGGGGCGGCTGCTGGCGGCGTTCGGCCGCGGAGGCCTTGGCGGCGGCCTCCGGCGGAAGCATCCGCGTGATGGCCATGGCGTCGAAGTCGAAGTACTTCACCGCGACCGCCTTGACCTGCTCGGCGGTGACGGCCTGGATGCGCTGGGTGTACCGCCGGGAGAACTCCACGTCGCCGGTGCTGAGGTAGTCGCTGGCCAGCAGGGCGGCCTGGCTCTCGACGGTCTGCTGCTCGTACACCAGGTCGGCCACCTTCTGGCGTTTGGCCCGGGCCAGCTCCTCGGCCGTCACGCCCTCGGCGAGGACCTTGCCCAATTCGGCGAGCAGGGCCTTTTCGGCCTCATCGGCCTGCTCGGGCCGGCAGCGAAAGCTGAAGCTGAACTGCCCGCGGCCCCACGCGGGCGTCCAGGAAGAGCTGTCCACGTCCGTCACCAGGCGCTGCTCGCGCTTCAGCCTGCGCACCAGCCGGGACGACTCGCCGTTGGTCAGTACGTAGCTGAGCACGTCCAGGGCGTACAGGTCCTCGTGGATGAGGGGGATCGTGCGGAAGCTCACGTACTGCATGGCTTCGGTGGCGGCCTTGTGGGCGAAAACCACCCTTCGCGTGTTGGCGATGGGCGAGACCTCGGGCAGCGTCAGGTCCGGCAGCAGCCCCGGCTGCAAACCGGCAAAGGCCCGCCGCGCTTGCTCCAGGACCTTGTCGGTTTCCACGTCCCCGGCCACGACGAAGACCATGTTCTGGACCACGTACATCCGCCGGTGGTAGTCCCGCACGTCGGCCAGGGTCAGCCCCGCCAGCGGCGCCTGGTAGCCGATGACCGGGACGGCCGCCGGGTGCGTGCCGTAGAAGTTGCGGGCGTGGGCGTACCAAAGCTGCCGGCGGGGGCTGTCCCGGCCCATCTCCAACTCGCGCTGGACCACGTCGTGCTCGCGGCGGAAGTCCGCGTCGGTGATCTGTGAGCGGGCCATCCAGTCGGCCACCAGGTCGATGCACGCGTCGGTCTTGCTGGCCGCGGCGGCGATGTAATAGCACGTGTGGGCCAGCGAGGTGTAGGCGTTGGACTGCCCGCCGATCTCCTCCACGCGCGAGCCGGTCTGTTTGGCCTCGGGGGCGGTGCCGGCCGGGCCGTGGTCGTGCACGGCCCCCTCGGCCACCAGGTGCTCGCACAGGTGGCTGATGCCGGCCCCCAGGTACTTGCCCTCGTACAGCCCCCCCGCCCGGACATAGGCGCTGACGCACACCACCGGTGCGTCATGGTTCTGGGCCACGATGACCGTCAAGCCGTTGGACAATCGCGCGACGGTCACGCCCGGGCGGGCCGGCGTGCGGGCGGCGACCTCCATCGGCTCGGTCGCAGCCGGCTTGACCCGGGCGGTGCCGGCCGGCGCGCCGCAGCCGCCCGCGATTGCAGCCAAAAGCAGATACCAGGCCCAGCGGGTCGTCTTCATGGTAACCTCCGACCCCGACTTCCAACGCTCCAGAGGCGTTCCGGTCTGGGTCATTCCGGGGGCGGCGCCGACTCGACGTCGTTCAGGTACGCCAACGTCCGCTCCAGCTCGTCCTTCAGGTGCCGCAGCCTCAGCAGCGTCTTGACGCGCGTAAGCAGTTCCAGGCGGTTGACCGGCTTGGAGAGGAAATCGTCGGTGCCGGACTCGACCCCGCGCTCGATGTCGCCCAGCTCGTTCAGGGCCGTGACCATGATGATGGGGATGTCGCGCGTCTCGGGATCCGATTTGAGCTTCCGGCAGACCTCGAAGCCGCTCATGCGCGGCATCATGATGTCCAGCAGGATGAGGTCCGGCCTGGACTCCTGCACCTTTTCCAGGGCGTCGAGCCCGTCGGTGGCGGTCACCGTGGTGACCTCTTCAATGGTCTGGAGGTACTCCACCAGCAGCTCGAGGTTCTGCAGGTTATCGTCCACCACAAGGACCTTTGAAGCCCCGTCCCGCGCCTCGGGCGTCATGTTCATCTCCTGCGGGGAGCCGGCGATGCCGCCGCCCCGGAAGCAAGAGCTTACCGTCTCCATGCAGAAACCTCAATTGTTTCGGCCGCCCTTGGCAGCCGGCCGCGGGCATCTTAACATGGCCGGCGTGGGCGAGCTCTTCCAGGACAAGGCCCCTGCGGGGCAGCAGGTCGTGGCCGTGGCCGTGGCGGCCAACGTCTGGGCGAGGTACGACTACCTCTGGCCGGGCCAGTTCGGCCCGCCGAAGCCGGGGCTGCGCGTCCGCGTGCCCTTCGGCCGGGGCGACCGCAAGAGGCTGGGATTCGTCGTGGAGCTGGACCGGCCGGTGAGCGACAGGCCGCTCAAGACCGTCGCCGAGCTGCTCGAGCAGGCCCCGCAACTGGACGAGAGGCTGCAGCGGCTGGGGGAGTGGATCAGCCGGTACTACGTCGCCCCGCCCGGGATGACGCTGGCGGCGATGGTGCCGCTGGCCGTCGGGCGGCACGCCCCCCGAACCGAGACGCTCGTGCACCTGCTGGCCGGGCCGGCCGACTGGCCCCGGTCGCTGGGTCCGCGGCAGCGGCGAATACTCGACGAGCTGCACGAGGCTCGCAAGCAAGGCGTCGAAGAGCTGCCGCTGGAGCAACTGCTGGCCCACAGCCAGGCCTCCCGCGACACGGTGGGCCGGCTGGCCCGGCGGGAGCTGCTGCGACTGGAGAGCCGGCCGCAGACGCTGGGGCGGCTTTCCGAGGACGTCGAGCCCGACCCGTTCGAGCTCAACGACGACCAGAAAGAGGTGCTGGCGGCGATCCAGGACCGGCTGCGGGGCGGCTTCAGCGTGACGCTGCTGCACGGGGTGACCGGCAGCGGCAAGACCGAGGTGTACCTGCGGGCCATCCGCGAGGTCATCCGCGCCGGCCGGCAGGCCATCATGCTCGTCCCCGAGATCGCCCTGGCCACGCAGACGCTTCAGCGGCTGGCGCGGCGGCTGCCGCGGGTGGCGGTGCTGCATTCGGCCCTGACCGCCGCCGAGCGGGCCTTCCACTACGAACAGATCCGAGACGGCCACGCCACCACCGTCATCGGACCGCGCAGCGCCGTCTTCGCCCCCGCCCGCTCCCTGGGCCTGATCGTCGTCGACGAGGAGCACGAGTCCTCCTACAAGCAGGACACCGTCCCCCGGTACCACGGCCGGGACGTGGCCATCAAGCGGGCCGCCCTGGAGGACGTGCCGGTGGTGCTGGGCTCGGCCACGCCGTCGCTGGAGTCGCTGCTGAACGCCCAGCGCGGGCGGTATGAGGTGCTGCGCCTGCCGCGGCGGATTCGCGGCCTGCCGCTGCCGGCGCTGCGCCTGGTGGAGCTGCGGAAGGAGATCACGCGCGGCCGGATCGAGCTGATCGGGCGGACGCTGGCGGACAAGATCGCCGCCGCCCTGGACCGGCGGGAGCAGATCATCCTGCTGATGAACCGCCGCGGCTACGCCAACTACGTCTTTTGCCCGTCCTGCGGCTGGCGGATGGAGTGCGTGGACTGCACGCGGGCGATGGTCTTCCACCAGGCCATCGGCCTGGCCATGTGCCACTACTGCCAGTTGACGGCCGAGCTGCCGCGTTCTTGCCCGGCCTGCGGGAAGAAGCTGGTGCTGTTCGGGCTGGGCATCCAGCGGATCGAATCGGAGCTGGCGCGGAAGTTTCCCTCGGCGGTGGTGGCCAGGATGGACAGCGACACCATGACCTCGCCGCGGCAGTTTCGCCAGGTCTTCGACGGCTTCGCAGCCGGTGAGGTGGACATCCTGCTGGGCACGCAGATGGTGGCCAAGGGGCTGGACTTTCCGACGGTGACGCTGGTGGGCATCGTCAGCGCCGACACGGCCATGGCCATCCCGGACTTCCGGGCCTCCGAGCGGACCTTCCAGCTCATCGTGCAGGTCGCCGGCCGCGCCGGCCGGGGGACCAGCGGCGGAGAGGTCGTCGTGCAAACCGTGCATCCCGACGACCCGGCCATCCAGTTCGCCCTGCGGCACGACTACGAGGGCTTCGCCGCGGCGGAGCTGCCGCTAAGGGCCTCGGCCGGGGTGCCGCCGCACGTACGGCTGGTGCGGCTGCTGGTGCGGCACGCGGACCCGGACCGGGCCCAGTCCGGCGCGGAGAAGC
>Ga0111187_1098_pt1 | contig 10105 bp, 5 predicted proteins | sample DeeMarSWOR324_28_FD_80242 | JGI IMG/M metagenome (GOLD analysis project Ga0111187, IMG submission 80242) | Phycisphaerae bacterium SM23_33 | reverse complement strand
TGCTGGGCCGGGCGCTGCGCCCGAAGAAGGGTGGCCGGCCACGGAAACACAAGAAATGAACTCGAAAACCAGGGTAACGTCCCCATGTTTCCCATGTTTCCAGAGCCCTTCGAGCCATTCCTCTCTGCTCATTCTGGTTCTGGCTTTCTCTGGGGGCGCTGTGAAGGGCCGCGCTGTGATGTCGGCTCATCCCCTCGCATCCGCGTGCCGAGGTAAAATCGCAGGACGGGGTCCTGCTGCCCGCGGAGGTGCTCGGCCAGCATCGCCCGCAACTCAGCCAGCGGTTCACGAGCGGCGGGGTCGCCGATGAGGTTACGCCGTTCCAACGGGTCCAACCTCAGGTCGTACAGCTCGTCGAGCCCGCATCCGTTGAAGACGTATTTGTGCTGCTCTGTACGGACCATTCGCCCGAACGCGGGAACCTGGTGGCCGTGGTACTCGCTGAACGCCGCCCGTCGTTTAGGGAAGCCGCCATCGTGGCCGGTGCACAGCGGCAGCAACGAAGCCGAGTCCAGCCGCTCGGGAACGTCGGCGCCGGCCAGCTCGAGGAAGGTGGGCATCAGGTCCATGTTGTAGACGATGTGTTCGTCGTGCGTGCCGCCGCCGCGGCCGCCGGGCAGGCGGACGATCAGCGGAACGCGGCAGAGCGGATCGTACAGGAACGGCCCCTTGTCCATCAGCCCGTGCGAGCCGACCATCCCGCCGTGATCGGTGGTGAAGATCACGGCCGTTTCACCGGCGACGCCGACGTCCTCCAGGCACGCCAGCAGTCGCCCCACCTGCGCGTCGATCAGCGAGATGTACCCATAGCAGGCGGCGACGAGTTCGGCCCAGCGGCTGGCGTCGAAGCCGTCCACCCCCCAATACCGAGCGTAGTCCTGGTGCAGACGGGGCTTGCCGGCGAGATCTTCGGAGCTTGTTTCGGGCGGGGCCACCGCGGCAGGATCGTGCATCCGCGCATACGGCTCGGGCAGAATGTAGGGCGCGTGCGGACCCCAGAAGTTCACGGCCACGAAGAAGTTCCGGCCAGCCTGGACCGCGCGGCGAATCGCGGCGATGGCCTGCTCGGCCAAGTAGTATGGCACCGACGCCTCCACGCCACCCTCTTGCACCGCCGTCAGCAGGAAGCCCTTCCGACCTGGCAACCCGTCGCTGTGGCACTGCTGGCGCAGGATAAAGCCCGGCAGGCCGAGGCCACTGAGGTATTCCAGGTAGTGCGGATGAGCCTCGGGGTAGCCGTACCCGGCGTAGTAGACCCCTTCGAAGCCGCAGTCGGCAGGCGTCAACTCCGTCCCGATGTGCCACTTGCCCACGTGGGCGCAGCGGTAGGCCCGATCTCGCAGCCGCTGGCCGAAACCCTCCGGCCGCCCGGCGAAGTCACGCCCAGCCACGCAGCCGGACTCGACGTTGAAGAGAATCCCGTGATGGATCGGCCGCAGGCCCGTCAGCAGCGACGCCCGCGCCGGGCCACACAGCGGCACGGGTGTGAAGGCGTTGTCGAAGACAATGCCCTGGGCCGCCAGGCGGTCGAAGGTCGGAGTCCGGCCCTCACTGTTGCCGTAGCACCGCAGCGAATCCCGTCGCTGCTGATCCGTGTGGACGAAGAGGATGTTCATCGGCGACGTCCGCTCGCACAAGGCCGCATCCTACGAAGGCCTGTTCGTTTGTGCAAGGCGCCGCAGACCTCGCCAGCGATTCCGCAGGCGTCGAAGGCTTCCCAGAGGCCGCACATTGGCTACAATGCCCCATCCCAAGAGACCTTGGACATTTGTTCTGGCAGCCGTTACGGGATGGCTGGAGTTCTGGGGGCGTGCATGAGCAAGTCATTGTCAAGCTCACAGCGGCCGCGCCCACCGGAAGCGGGAACCGGGAACCAGGAGCGGGGAACCAGGAAGGGGGAGCCGGGAATCGGGAACCGGCAGTTCAATTGTTGCTTTCTCGATGCGTCGGTGCTACCGTTTCGGCTGTAGAAGCGGCCCGCGCGGCCCGTCGGCAGCGACGGCTTCATCGCTCGGATGGAACGTCTGCTGGGGCGGGTGCTGCGCCCGAAGAAGGGTGGCCGGCCGCGAAAACGGCGAAAAAAGTAGAATGTCCCCTTTGTCCCGCGCGGGACGGAGGCCAGGCAAAGGTTCGGGGTGGGGATGACCTTGCCGTCCTGTGCTACGGGGGCTGGGGCCTGCACGTTTGTGGCGCTGCACGCTTCCTTGCGCACGCGGGTTGTGTCGGGCTCGCGGCCCACCCGGCCGGGCGCCGGCCTGTCGCCTATAATTGTCCGTGACGGACCGTCCACGGAATACGACCCGAGGGAATGTCGACCTTCCACAAGCACCTCGCCGACCGGAGCGTGAGAATGAGAGGCACCTCAAGACGCCTGCTGGTCTGGGGGCTGCCGCTGCTTGTCGCCGCCGGCGGCTGCGGATACGGCCCGTTCGACAACAAGGGCTACGTCGCCCACGACGTGATCCGCATGTCGCAGCCGGACGAGGATGAGCTGGCCGAACTTCTCGAGAACGACAAGATCAAGGCCATCGTGAACCTGCGCGGCCCCAACGCCGGGAAGGACTGGTACGACACCGAACTTGCCTTCGCGCAGAAGCACGGCATCGACTTCTACTCCGTTCGTTTGAGCATGGGTCGGTTGCCGACGCGGGAGCAGCTCGGCGACCTGATCCGGATCTTCAAGACCGCCAAGCACCCCCTGCTGATGCACTGCCGCGGCGGGGCCGATCGCACCGGCTTCGGCGCGGTTGTCTACAGGCTGGTCGTTCTGAAGGATCCTCTCGACGACGCGCTGGAGAGCTTCTCCGTGTGGCACGGACACGTGAAGCGGGATACGCCTTTGGACAGGCTGTTCGACGCCTACCGCGACGAGGCCAACGGTCGGAGCTTCCAGCAGTGGTACGAGCAGGATTACGACGTTGACAGGCTCAACAAGAAGCTGAACCTCGACGAGTGAGCAGCCCGCAGGAGTGTTTGGACGGCGGTGCAGGTCGCGGCCCCCACACCTCTCGAAGCTGACGGAACTTGCGGGCCACGGAGTGGTTCCGGGGCCACCCATCAGCAAGTCGTTGCCAAGCTCACAGCGGGCCTGCCGCACTGCGGTTCACCGCAGACCCCATCGGGGCAGGGATCACGGAGTTCGCGGAGAACGGCGAATTCTTTCTCACGGAGGCGTCGGTCATTGGGCCGCCAGACCCTCCGCAACCCCTTCGGACGCGTCGGACCCAGGCTGGTCAAACGCGACCCGGTGCGATATGAATGCCGGCCAACTCCCCGCGCCCCGGCACGACGGAAGTGCTTGACGTAGGACCATTGGACGCCGCCCCGACATCCCCGGATCGGCCGGCCCGCCGGCAGGACGAGCTGACGAGCCCACATTCCTGACTCACTTGCGGCCCTTCTGCTCGCTCTCGGGCAACGCCGCGGGCTTGCGGTTGAATATGCTCAGCCGGGCTTCGGGAATCGACAGCAGCAGCGTGGCGAAGGCCGTCGAGTAGGCCGGTGTCTCCTGCGCGCTCGACACAATCCAGCCCTTGAGGGGCCAAGAGCCGTCCTGCTGCTGCCAGGAGAGGACGTCCTTGTAAGCGGCGGCGGCGTATTCGTCCGCCCCTTCGCGGAGCGTCTTCATCTCCTCGGCGAGCAGTTTCATGCCCATGCAGCCATAGAAGTGGCCGTAATAGGGGAATCGCTCGTGGCTGATGACGGCCGGGGTGATCCTGCGGAGGAACTTGCAGGCGTTCATCATCACGGCGTGGTCGAATTTCTTCATCAGAGCCAGCGTGGCCACGTCGGCGGCCGTGCCTTCCTTCATGCTGGCCGTATCCGGGCTGTTGTCCATCAGGTAATCGAAGCCGCCGTCCCTGTTCTGGCACTTCTTGAGGTACTCGAACCCTTTCTCGAGCACGTCCTCGTTGATCTCGATCCCGAAGTTGGCGGCCGAGACCAGGGCCTGCACGGCCGTCACGGTGGTGGAGCCCTCGTGCTGGGTTTTGCCGCCGGGGGTGTACCACCAGCCGCCGGAGTCGGACTGGTTGTCGGCGATGACCTTCACGGCGGCCGCGACAACGGCGCGGACCTTGTTCATGTCCAGGTCAGGCCGGGTCTTGCAGAAGAGGCTGCGGCCATAGACTTCCGACAGCGCCAGCGTGGCGAAGCCCTGCCCGTGAATCCATGTGTGGCCCTGCTGGTTGAACTTGCCGGCCTTCTGCTGGGCCATGAGGAATTCCAGCCCGTGGACCAGCGCCTTGCCGCCCTCACCGGCGAAAGGTTCGTCCGAGGCCGACAAGCAGGACAGGCAGGTCAGCGAGGTCACAGCAATGCTGTATTGCTTGCCCCATGAGCCGTCCTTTGCCTGATTCTTGCTCAGCCAGTCCAGACCCCTTTGCCGGGCCTGCTGGCGGGCCTTCGTCATTTCAGCCACCGGTCCGGCCGGCTGCGGCGGGGTCTGTCCCGTCGCCGCCGTCGCGATGCCCGCCGCCAGCACCATTGCCCACCACCACGTCTTGCCCATGACCGATCCCTTTCCGAAGTGCCTTCACCGGAGCATGACCGGCGACCAGCAGTTCCCGAACGTCGCCCGGCACGTGCTGTGGATACTCATCCGGGGCCTCCGCATGGCTGCCTACCTGATGCGGTACACCTGGCCGCGAAGGGAGATGATCAGTTCTTCGTTCGGCCGCTGCTGGCTGAGGACCTGGTTTTCTGCCACGGTGTTGGCGCGGACCAAGTCGAAATACTCCCTGGAGAATTGCTGCACTTCCCTGATCTTGTCCTTGTCTCGCTCGGGGTCCACGTGGGCGGCGTTGGCAGCGACCCAGACATTGCCTCTGCCGTAGATCGCCTGGTTGCCCACCTGCCGGACGTTGCGGGCCACCTCGGCCTCGCCCTTGTCGTATTTTTCGGCGCTGCTGTTTCCGAAGACCACGGCGCCCTCCGCCGGCCTGGTCCCCGCGGGCGCGGCCAGGTTCTCGGCCTCTCGCAACGCCTGGCGCACCTTCGCGTCCATCTGCCCGCCGCGCCCCGCCACCTCCCTGCCCTGTTCCTGGGCAGCCAGCGCCAGGGCGCGCTTGTGACCGGCGCTATCCTTCATCGCCACGCGCTCATCGGCCAGGAAACTCGTGTAGGGCGTGATGATGCCGTATTCCTTGCTCAGCCGGATCAGCTCATCCATCAGTTCCTTGCTCCGGCCGTGCAATTGCATTTCGTCCAGCAGGAACCCGACCCGCCGAATGGCCCACAGCTTGGGCACGAACTCATATCGGCTGTCCCTGCCCGCCGGCCGCACGGTCACCGGGTATTCGAATGCCTTCTCCTTCCCCTCGTACACGCCGGTCACGACCAGTTGACTGTGATAGCCGTCCTCGGTCTTGGCCAGCGCCGCCGGCTCGGGCAGGTCGTACCGCCCCAACAGGACGAGTTGGTCGCCTTCGAACAAGTCGGCGATCCGGCGAGGGTACATGTCCGTGAATCGAATCCCCCTCAGGTCCAGCTTCAGATTGGTCATGACCGGGCTCTTGATCTTGGCGTAGAGCGAGGAGATCTTCGCATCGACGGGCTCTTTGGGCTTGACGTAGTCGCTCTTGCCGTTGTTCTGCTCGGCGAGCTTGTCCAGCAGGTGCGTGTTGACGTCGTAGCCGACGCCGAAGGCCAAGAGCCTGGCCTGGTCCGAGTTGGCCTTGCGGACGTCGTCGAGAATGTCAGCCACCTCGGTCCTTCCGATGGTGGGCTGGCCGTCGGTCATGAACAGTATGTACTTCGGCCGGCCGGCGGCTTGGCCCTGCTGGCCCGCCACGATCTTCATCGCCAGGGTCAGGGCCTCGTCGATGTTGGTCCCTCCGGTGGCCTCTATGCGATCCACCCGGTCCAGCGCCTCCTCGACGTTCTTGGCTTCCGCCGGCACCAAGCCGTCGAAGAACGTGTCCATCGAGTCGCTGTACGAGACCACGTTGAAGCGGTCGCCGCGGTTGAGATTCTTCAGCACGTAGCGGAGGGCGGCCTTGGCCTGCTCCAGGAGCCTGCCGCTCATCGACCCGCTGTGGTCGAAGACCAGCACGATGTCCTTGGGCATGACGCTCTGGCTGGCCGTCCGCACGTTCGGGCTGACCAGCAGCATGAAATAGCCGTACGTGCTGGCCTGCGGCTGGTAGGTCAGCAGGGCCGCGCCAACCGCCTCGTCGGCCGCCTGGTAGAAGACCTGGAAGTCCGTCGCCGGCAGCTCGTTCTTCGCCGCATAGGTCGCGATCACCTGCCGCGCGCCCTTGCGATCCACCACCAGGTCGTGGCTGGGGGAATACACCGCCGTGATGTCCGCCTTCGACTTGATGTCGACCTTCACCTCCAAGTCCTCAATGGGCTTGGCCGAGAACTTCTCGGTGTTCAGCGGGTACCACACCTCGACCAGGCCGCGGTCCTTCTTGCACAGGTTCTTGTAGGTGACGATCACCTTGGCGGGCTTGCCCGGCTGCAAAGGAAAGGCGCGCGTCCGGTACAGCCCGAAACCGGCGTATTCCAGCAGCGCCGGGTCCTTCTTTATGCGGACAATTTCCTCGTAGATCTTCCGGGCCTCGTCGGCCTTATACAGCACGGCGGCGTACTCCTTGCCGTTGACCACCAGGGTCATGGAGTCGATGGCCGCCTCCGGCGGGACGGGAAAGAGATACTCCACCTCGATCATCCCGCTGCCGGTGTTGACGAATTCCTGGTCGATGCTGACGGAGGCCACTTGGTCGCGGACGATGATGTTGACGTGATGGTACTTGACCGCCCAGGCGCCGCTGACACGGAGGTCGGGACGAACAGGCACGATCATCCCGTCAGCCCACGCCGCGGCCGAAGCCAGCCCAACGACCACCACCGTCAAGAGAATTCGGTTCGACGTTCTCATGTGTGTTCTCCCAAAGAGGCATCGTTATTGTCACGCTCTCAATCCCTTGGACGATTCCAACTGCCGGAAAGTTCCCGGAAGGCACAGTCTTTGGTGCTTGTCGGGTTTTCAGGGAGAGGCCGGCGGCGTCCGAATCTCGATGGCGCAGGGAGATCAGGACCCATCTCAAGAATCTGAAAGTGGGAGTTTGTCGATGCCCGACGAGTAGGGCATGGACCTGACGAACGAGCAATGGCAACGGATTGCAGAGTTCGTCCCGAGACCCAAGTATGGAGCCAACGCCGGCGGCAGGCAGAACTTCAGGCTCTACGATTGGCGAGACGTCGCCGGCGCTGGCGCCCTGCCGAGAGCTGGCGGACGCCAGGAAGCGCGGCTATCATGCCGGTGCGCCGTGCAGGCTTCGCGGCGTCGTCGAGGAAGGAGCGGATCATGCGGCGTCTGACGTGGAGTGCGACTCGGCCACCGGTGTCCTTTCGCTACGGTGAGCGGGATTCGGGCGATTTCCTGGGGTCCTGGCGGCACAGCCAGGAAAGGCTGCCGGCCGAGGGCGGCAGGGCGGCGCGGCACGTGTATACCGAGCCGCCGGGCGGCCTGAAGGTCACGGCGACGGTCCGCAAGTTCAACGGCTTCGACGCCCTGGACTGGGTGGTGGAGCTGGAGAACCTGGGCGGCGCCGACACGCCCATCCTCCAGGACATCCTTCCCTTGGACGTGACGTTCGCGGTCAAGGCCGGCGAGAACGCCTACCTGCATTACGCCAAGGGCAGCCGGTGCGAGATGGACGACTTCCTGCCCATGACGCAGCGGCTCGGCCCCAAGGGGCAGTGCAGCCTGTCGCCCGTCGGCGGGCGGTCGTCCAACGGCGTGCTGCCCTTCATGAACCTCTTCCACCGCGACGGGGGCGTGGTGCTGGGGGTCGGCTGGTCGGGGCAGTGGCAGGCGACGGTGCAGCGCGAGGGCCGGCACTTGCGGCTGACCGCCGGCATGCAGAAGACGCACCTGCGGCTGCGCCCGGGCGAGAAGGTCCGAACCCCGCGGATCCTGGTGATCAACTACCATGCGGACGATCCGGAGGCAGGCAACAATCTGCTTCGCCGGCTGCTGCTCGGCCACTACCTGCCGCGGGTCGGGGGCGAGCTGTTCCTGCCGCCGGTGGCCCACTGCCTCCAGTCCTACTATTACCTCACCGGGGACATGAGCGAGCAGGTGGAGCTGGCGGCCCTGCCCAAGGCCGCGGCGCTGGGCGCGACGGCCTACTGGATCGACGCCTGCTGGTACGGGCAGGGGCGCTCGTGGTGGGAGGAGGTCGGCAACTGGACGATCAATCGCCGGCGCTACCCGCGCGGGCTGAAGCCCATCGCCGACGCCGCCCACGCCCGGGGCATGAAGTTCGTGCTGTGGTTCGAGCCGGCGCGGGTCCGGCAGGACTCCGACCTGGCGCGAGAGCATCCCGACTACATCCTGCGCTGCCCGCAGGATTCCAGCCAGGCGCTGCTGGACTTCGGCAATCCGCGGGCCCGCGGGCACATGCTGGAGGTCTTCTCGGAGATCATCGCCGAATCCGGCGTGGACGTGTACCGGGAAGACTTCAACTTCGACCCGCTGCCGTACTGGCAGGCGGCCGACGGCCCGGACCGCGTGGGCATGACCGAGATCCGCTACATCGAGGGGCACTACGCCTTCTGGGACGAGCTGCGGGGGCGGTTCCCCGGCCTGGCCATCGACAACTGTGCCTCGGGCGGGCGGAGGATCGACCTGGAGACGCTGCGGCGGTCACTGCCGCTGTGGCCCAGCGACTTCCTGGACGTGGTGGGGCTGCCCTGGGGGGCGGGGCTGCACGTGGGCAGCCAGTGCATCAAGGCCGGCCTGGCGCGATGGGTGCCGCTGTTCGCCGGCGGGCTGTGGTCCTTCACCCCGTACGCCGCCCGCAGCGCCATGCTCGGCGGCTTTGTCTTCGGGCCGCACATCCCTCCGCAGGATTTCCCGGGCGACGCCGACCTGCCCGCCCTGACGCACGCCGACCTGCTGGCCCGCGGCCAACTGGTGCATTGGCCGAAGTTCCCCAGCCGGCAAGCCAAGGCCGCCATCGCGGAGTGGCGCAGCCTGCGAGAGTTCTTCCCGGGCGACTTCCACCTGCTGCTGCCGCTGACGGCGTCCTTTCACGACTGGTGCGCCTACCAGCTTCACCGCCCGGACCTGGACGCCGGCTTCGCCCTGTTCTTCCGCCGCCACCGCAGCCCGTTCGAGAGCATGCAGGTGCGGCTGAAAGGCATCAAGGCCGGGGCGAGGTACAGGGTGAGCCTGGCGAGCACCTTCCGGGCGCCTCGGCCCCGCAGCATGAGCGGAAGCAAGCTGGCCGGCATGACGGTCCGCATTCCCGACCGGCCAGGCAGCGTGCTGCTGAGATACTCGCGGGCAAGGTAGCAGTCTGTCAAGCTTGAATCGGCGTGCCACCGGATGCGACACAGAGACCCGGAGACACAGAGAAGATAGGCGCAAGTTATTGGTAGCATTACCTCTGCGCCTCTGTGTCGGATGCAGTAGGACGTGGCCGTCACCCACTGTTTCAATCTTGACAATGCAGTAGGTTGACGGTTCATCGCCCGCCGCGTCCCGCGTGGGGTTCCGGGGACGGCTTTGGGACGCGCAGCGGCCGGCGGGTCACTGATAGGTTCGGGCGGGCTCTCGGCCGAGGCGATGCTTTCGCCTGGCCCGGCGGATGAGGCGGCGGCCCCAGGCGGTGGGGTAGCGGCCGGTGACGCAGGCCAGGCACAGCCGCGGCTGGGCGATGCCAATGCACTCTCCCAGGTCGTCCACGGAGAGGTATCGCAGGCTGTCCACGCCCAGGACCTTGGCCATCCTGGCGGCGGTGGGCTCGTTCAGGCGGCCACGGTAGCCCGGGCCCACGTGATGCGGGGCGAACAGCTCGCCCAGGGTGGACATGTCGATGCCGTAGAAGCACGGGGCGACGATGGGCGGGCAGGCGACGCGGACGTGAATTTCCCTGGCCCGGCCTCGGCGGCGGAGCTGGTCGGTCAGCGAGGCCAGCGTGGTGGCGCGGACGATGGAGTCTTCCACGAGGAAGACGCGTTTGCCTTCGAGCACGGAGGGCAGGGCGGCGTACTTTCGGGCGGCGGTCTCGCGGCGGGTGGCGCCGGGCTCGATGAAGGTGCGGCCGAGGTAGCGGTTTCGGATGAGGCCTTCGACGGAGGGGATGCCGAG
>Ga0111187_1097_pt1 | contig 10116 bp, 8 predicted proteins | sample DeeMarSWOR324_28_FD_80242 | JGI IMG/M metagenome (GOLD analysis project Ga0111187, IMG submission 80242) | Phycisphaerae bacterium SM23_33 | reverse complement strand
GGGCCGCACGCGCCGCTGGCGCACGGCATCGGCTGGGAATTCCACGACCCCGACGTGGAGCGCTTCGTGGAGATTTATTCCATGTGGGGCGCCAGCGACGACCGCCAAAGCCCACTGGCCCCGCTGCGGGTCCGGGCCGGAAACGTCGAAGGCACCATGAGCGCCAACGAGCTGCTGGCCGCCGGGGCCAAGCTGGGCTTCACCGGCGGGGGCGACTGCCATGAGGGCCGCGCCGGCTTCACCTGCGAGGACCCCACCGGCCAAGGCACCACGACCCACACTTTCGCGGCCGGTCTGCCCTACCGCTGCGGCATGACGGCGGCGGTGATGGCCGACTTGGACCGCAGTTGCCTGATCCGGGCCCTCCGCAACCGGCGAACCTACGCGACGACGGGCGCCCGGATCCTGCTGGACTTCGAGGCTGCCGGGCTACCCATGGGCTCGGCCGGCACCGCACAGAAGGTCTTATGCCGCGCTGAAGTGCACGCGCTCGAGCCCATCGAGCGCCTCGAGATCATCAAGGACGGAAAGGTTGCTTTCCTCCAGGCCGGCGACGGCGCGGATGCGAACCTCGCATGGCAGGACCCCGACCCGCCCAGCCGCGAGCACTATTACTACCTCCGCGTCGTCCAGGCCGACGGTCAGATGGCCTGGTCCAGCCCGGTGTGGATCCGTCCCGCCAGATAGGGCCCGGGCGGCACCGATGGCGATGGGCACCTCGGCGGCGGCGTCACTGGGCCGCCCTTCCGACGAACTGCATCTCCTCCAGGAACACGGTGGGGTGGTTGGCCCACTTCTCGGCCTCCAGGGCGGTGACCTTGCCGGCCTGGACCAGCATGGCCAGCGAGCGTTCCAGCGGCAGCATTCGCTCCTCGGGGACGTCCTTGATCTTGGTTTGCAGCTGCGTGTACACCTGCTCCATCTTGCGCAAGCGGATGAGGTTGGAGACGGCGTAGGTGTTGTTGAGGATTTCCATGGCCACCACGCGGCCCTGGCCGTCGGCGCGGGGGAGGAGCTTCTGGGAGATGATGTGGCTCAAGCCCAGCGACAACTGGCCGGCCACCTCGTCCTGCTGGCTGGAAGGGAACATGTCCAGGACGCGGGTGATGGAGCCGCGGGCGTCGCGGGTGTGCAGCGTCGAAAAGACCAGGTGCCCGGTCTCGGCCGCCGTCAGCGTCCAGGTGGCCGATTCCCGGTCGCGCATCTCGCCCACGAAGATGACGTCGGGGTCCTCGCGGAGGCAGTCGCGCAGCCCGCGGCCGAAGCTGGGCACGTCCCGGCCGACCTCCCTCTGGGAGATGACCGCCAGCTTGCCGGCCAGTCGGTACTCGATGGGGTCTTCCAGGGTGATGATCCGGCACGCTCGGGTGTCGGCGATGCGCTCGATCAACGAGGCGATGGTCGTCGACTTGCCCGCCCCGGTGATGCCGGTCACCATCACCAGCCCCCACTGCTTGTTGACGATGTCCAGCCAGGCGTTGTTCGGAAAGCCGATCTGCTCGACCGGAATGGGGTGGGGCTCCAGGGCGCGGATGGCCACCGCCAGCCCGTCGTTCTCGTAAAAACAGTTGAGGCGGAACTGCATGGCCTCGGTCACGTAGGAGCTGTCCACCGCGCGGTGTCGCTGGAGGGCCGCCAACTCCACCTCGCTGAGCAGGGCGGCCGCCATGGCCGCGACGGTCTGCTCCTCCAGCGGCGGGCCCTTCATCTTCTTTAACCTGCCGTCCACCCGGTACACGGGCGGGCAACCGACCTTCAGATGAAGGTCCGACACGCGCATGGTCCCGTGCTTGGCGAACCACGCCAACAGGTCCTGCATGCTCAGCGGGCGGCCCTGCTCGTCGGCGTACAGCTTCGTGTCCATCGAAGGCTTGTCGGCCATCGCCAATCCTCACGTTCCGCCGGCCGCGCTGCGATGCAGCGCCTCGTAGCAGCTTGGGCAAAGGCGGCCCCCCGAAGGCATATAGTACACCATCTCGAACGCCCGCTCACAACGATCGCACAGTCCGGCGGCCGAAGGCGGCAGCGGCTTGCCGTCGGGGCCGTACTTGCGCCCGCGGGCCTGGCGCTCGGCATGCCAGCGCCGCCCCCGCCAGACCAGAATCTTCGCCAGCACCCACAGCCCCAGCAGAGCCAGAAGCACAAACACCGCCAGCACCAGCCCGCCGATGATCAGCCACAAATTGGCCCCGAACGTCAGGGGATCTGCCCATGCGCCCATTGCTCACCTCGCCAAGCGCCGGACTCGGTCGGCTCACCAGCGCCCTTCTTATTCTTCGGCAACACCGCAAGATTTGCCAGTGAGCAATGCGTTATTCTTTCGTCTTGTGCGGAGGCCCGCTGCGAGGGCGGCAGAGGCCCCCGCGGGAAGGCGCGAAATCTTCATTTTTTGCCCTAAGAAGGTTCCGCCCCGGTCGTCATAAGCAGTGGCGGGGATGAGAATTCTCGGAGAGCCGATGGGCGGGCAACAGGCACCGGAGGTGGGCCAGTGGCTGGAGTCGCTGATGCGGCGCCACGAGCGGCCGCTGACCCGCTACGCCGCGCGGATCACCGGCGACGTCGAGCGGGCCCGTGACGTCGTCCAGGAGACCTTCCTGCGCCTGCTGTCGGCCAACCACCCCGGGGACGACCACCTGGCCCAGTGGCTGTTCACCGTCTGCCGCAACCGCGCCCTGGACGTGGCCAGAAAGGAGCACCGCATGAGCCCGCTGACCGAAGCGCAGGCCCGGTCCCAGAGCAGCCGCGAGGCCGCCCCGCCGGCCGCCGCCCAGCGCCGCGAAACCCTCGGCCGGACGCTTCAGGCCCTCCAGGCCCTGCCGCCCAACCAGCAGGAGGTCGTGCGCCTCAAGTTCCAGAACGGTTTTAGCTACCGGCAGATCGCCGCCATCACCGGCCTGTCGGCCAGCAACGTGGGATTCCTCATCCACACGGCCATCAGGACGATTCGCCAGAAACTCCAGGCCGCCACCGGCCCCGCCGGGGGCGCCTGAGGGAGACTGAAGATGACACTCACACCCGACGATCCGAAGCTGACCGCCTACGCCCTGGGCGAGCTGCCCGAGGGCGAGCGGGCCGCCGCCGAGGCCGACTTGGCCCGAAACCCCGAGGCCCGCCAAGCGGTGGAAGAGATACGCCGCATCGGCGAGAAGCTGCGAGAAGAGCTGGCCGCCGAGTCGGCGCCGGCGCTGTCGGAGAATCAGCGCCTGGCCGTGGCCGCCGCGCCCAAACGCGGCTCAGCCGGCGCCCCAGCCAAGAGCAGGACGAGGCGGCGGAGAGCACTCCGCCTGTGGATGCCTCTGGCCGCCGCCGCGGCGGTGATTATCGCCTTCGGCGCGGCCCACTGGTTGTTTCCGGCGCGAGGACTGGCACGCCGAGAGCGTCCCAAGCTGGCGCTGACGAACGAGTCGGACCTCCAGGCGTACACCCCCCCGGCCGGACAACCGGCGGGGAGATCGCGATTGAAGGCCAACACCGAGCACCTGGTGCGTTTCGCCGAGGGCCATGAAGAGACCAGGGATAAAGCGTTGTATCCGCGACCTGCCGCCGAACGGGAGCTGAACGAAGGCGTTCTATTCCAGGTCGCCCGCGCACGGTGGGAGGGTGACGACAGCGATGCAGGCATTCGTTCCCCCGGGGTGGTGCACAACACCGAGGCCTACGACCCGACGGTCGAGAATCCCTTCCTCTCGGTGGCGGAGAATCCTCTGTCGACGTTTTCCATCGACGTGGACACGGCCTCTTACGCCAACGTCCGGCGCTTCCTCAGGCAGGGCCAGTACCCGCCGGCCGGGGCCGTCCGCATCGAGGAGATGATCAACTACTTCACCTACGACTACGAGCTTCCCAAGGGCAAGGTGCCGTTCTCGGTCCACGTGGAGGCCTCCGGCTGTCCGTGGAAGGGCGGCCACCGGCTGGTCCGGATCGGCCTGAAGGGCAAGGAGATCGAGGCAAAGAACCGCCCGGCCGGCAACCTGGTGTTCCTGCTGGACGTGTCCGGCTCCATGAGCCCCTCCAACAAGCTGCCGCTGCTGAAGCGGGCCATGAAGATGCTGGTGGAGAACCTCGGCGAGAACGACCGCGTGGCCATCGTCGTGTACGCCGGTGCCTCCGGCCTGGTGCTGGATTCCACCTCCTGCGACCAGAAGCAGGTAATCCTGGCAGCCCTGGAGCGGCTGCGGGCCGGCGGGTCCACCAACGGCGGCCAGGGCATCGAGTTGGCCTACTCCCTGGCCGTGCAGAACTTCATCACCGGCGGCACCAATCGCGTGATCCTCTGCACCGACGGCGACTTCAACGTGGGCGTGACCAACCAGAGCGACCTGGTCAAGATGATCGAGGACAAGGCCAAGACCGGCGTCTTCCTGAGCGTGCTGGGCTTCGGCATGGGCAACTACAAGGACTCCACCCTGGAGAAGCTCGCCGACAAGGGCAACGGCAACTACGCCTACATCGACACCCTCGAGGAGGCCCGCAAGGTGCTGGTGGAGCAGATGGGGGCCACGCTGGTGACCATCGCCAAGGACGTGAAGATCCAGGTGGAGTTCAACCCGGCGCAGGCCGCCGCCTACCGGCTGATCGGCTACGAGAACCGGCTGCTCCGCAAGGAGGACTTCAACGACGACACCAAGGACGCCGGCGAGATCGGCGCCGGCCACACCGTCACGGCGCTGTACGAGGTCGTACCGGCCGGGGAAGAATCGCCCGCCCGCGGCAGTGACGCGCTGAAATACCAGAAGCCGCCGTCGCCGACCGAGGCCGCCAACACCAGCGGCGAGCTGCTGACGGTCAAGCTCCGCTACAAGCAGCCCGACGAGGACAAGAGCAAGCTGCTTGAGGTACCGCTGACGGACAAGGGCGCCAAATTCACCCACGCGTCGAGGGATTTCAAGTTCGCCGCGGCCGTGGCCGCCTTCGGCATGATCCTGCGCGATTCCAAGTACAAGGGCGGCTACAGCCTCGACACCGTGGCCGAGCTCGCTTCAACCAACCTCGGCAAGGACAAGGGCGGCTACCGCGCGGAGTTCCTCCAGTTGGTTCAGGCCGCCAGGAAGCTGACGAACCGGTAACGATTACAGGCTTCCCTGCATTCAGCCCGGGCCGGGACGTTCCGGCTTCCCGGCCCGGCGTTTTGCGCCGGCGGTTGAACCCCGCCGCGGCGCAAGGCGAGCCCGACGCCGATGTGCCTGGTCCTATCTTGCCGCGGCGGCCTTCAGGAAGGCATCTTCCATTTCCTTCATCAGCCCGGCGGCTTCCCGGCCGATGTGGGCATCCTTGGCGTACTTGATCTCGAAGGAGTAGTCCACGTGGCGGGCGCTGGCCCCGGCGGCCTTGGCCGCCAACTCGATCTCCCACCGCAGGATGCCCCGATCCTTCTCGTCGCGGACGTAAACCGCGTCGGTGGAGAGCTTCTCGCTCATCCGCCCCAGGCCGATCTTGATGGTCTCATCCTCCTTGGTCGCGGGGATGCGGTCAATCAGCCGCACCGAGACTTGCCGGTCCTTGAAGTTCTCCAGCCGCAGGCGGTACTGAAACGCCTGCACCCGCGAGCCCCACACGATCTTGTCGGATTTGTCCACCAGCTCGCGCCCGCAGCGAAGCTGGGTGTCCACCCCCAGGCCGACGGTGCACTCCTGCCCCCGCGCCACCAGCGGCAGGGTGCCCTTTCCCACGAACTCCCCGTCGATGTAGGCGCTGTACGGGCCGGCCAGCAGCGGCACCTCGCTGCTGTTGTTGACCTGGATGTTGCGATAGACGTAGCCGCCGAGGATGGGAATGGCCTGGTAGTACTGCCCGCCCGAAAGCTTCAGGGTGGAGATCTGCACCAGTTGGCGGTCCGACCGGCTGGCCAGACTCATCTTCCCGCCCAGCTCGTACGACACGGCCAGGGCCTCGTCCATCGTCGGGGCGGCCGCCCGGCCGGCGCGGACGAACTCATCCTTGACGTTCAACTCGATGCGTTGCTGGACGGCCGCCAGGCGGTTCAGGTCCCAGTTCGAGCGGTCCTGCTCCGCCACACCCGCGGTGTTGTACAGGCCCAACTGCTTGAACTGCTCCTGGCTGAGTGCCCTTTGGCCGCCGGTGTACTCGGCCCAGGTTGCCAGCTTCCCCCCCTGAGCGGCCGCCTGCGTCTCCGGCACCAAGCCCACCCACATGGGCACCAGCAGCGGTGGCTGGGCGTTCATCGCCGGCGTGGCCGTGGACAGCGTCAGCATCACGTCCGACCAGTCCTCCCCGCTCATCTGGTTGACCTGGGCCAGGTACTCCACCGCCACCGCCCTGCCATCGGCGCCCAGACGGATGTTATACGCCGACGTCCAACTGGCGGCGCTGACCAGGTACGTCAGCTCGATGCTGCCCCGGGCCGGCTCGGGCTTCGACACGAACAGCACCGCCTCGCGCAGGGTCCGCTGGGCCCCGCGGGTGAGCTCCGCCCGCCTCCGCCGCAGCAGGTTCAGCTTCTCCTCCAGTTCGCCCTGGGCCTTGTGAAGCTGCACGCGCTCGCCCAGCAGGGCCTCCCGCTGCTTCACGATGTACCCGCTGACCTCCGCCAGGGTCTTGGCGTCCAGCACGCCCTTGCTCATCTCCACCTGGGCGGTGGGGGCGGTGAAGCCCTCCAGCTTGTCCAGGTGCTTGGCCTTGGCGCTCAACAGGGCCTCCATCTGGTCGTTGGCGTATTTTTCGCCCTCCAGATCCTTCAGTTGGGCGTCCAGTTCGGCCACCTCCTTGATCGGCTCGGCCGCCACCGCCCGCGTACGATACAGCACCGACCGGATCAGGACGCCCTCGCCACCGCTGGCGCTGAGGCTCGAACCCACGACCTGCGCCGGCAGGTCCCCGACGACCAGCTCCAGCTGGCCCGACTTGGCGGGCAGCTTGACCGACCGCGTCACCAGCGCCTGACCACGGTACACCGTCACCGCCTCCACCTTGCTTTCGACCTCGACGGCGCCGGCGGCTGCGGCCCCACACGTTCCGAGCAGCACAACCGCGGCAATTGGCAACAACCTTCTCCGGACCATGGTTGTCTCCTTTCCAAGCAGCAAGCCGTAGCCTTCTGCGCGGCGAGACACGCGCCCGCCCGCGTAAACTCATAGATGGGGAGACAGTTATTGCGCGGGAAATTCTGCCTATTTTGGACGCACGGGCAGCCGCTGGGTTCGCGCCCGGGCTCGACCGATACTGATGTCCGCGGGCGAAACGGCACCCCTCGCCTGCCGGCCTGTCGCGCCGCGGCGGCCCTCAAGGGCACCCGCCGGGCCTATTTCACGCCCGCCAGCTTGACCCACCTCTTGCTGTTGGCCGAGAGCAGCGCCGCCTCCAGCACCCGCTGGGTCTGGTAGGCCTCGGCGAAGTCGGGAATGGGGATGACGGGTTTCTGCCCGGCCAAGACGCGCAGCACGTCGTAGGCCTGGTTGATGAACCCGTGCTCGTAGCCCAGCCCGTGGGCATCGGGCCACCAGGCGTCCACGTAAGGATGGTCGCCCGCGTGGGTGGCGATGATGGTGGTCCATCCCTGCACGGCCCGTTCGGCGGTGGCGTCGTAGTACTCCAGCTCGTTCATCCGCTCAAAGTTGAACCGGATCGAGCCCCTGGTACCGTTGATCTCGAAGCCGTTGCGGTTCTGGTTGCCGGTGGCCTGCCGGGCGGCCTCGAAGCTGGCCACCGCCCCGCCGGAGAAGCGGGCCAAAAACAGCACCGTGTCATCCACGGTGACCCGTCCCTTGCGCCGGCCCTTCCTCAGGCCGGCGGCGATGCCCCCGGCGACGGTCCCCGTCATCAGGGAACGCTCCTTGATAAACGTCTCGCTGATGGCCCCGCAGATCTCGGTGATCTCCTGGCCGGTGACAAAACGGGTCATGTCCACGATGTGGGCGTTGAGGTCGCCGTGGGCGCCGGAGCCTGCCTTTTTCCTGTCGAACCGCCACGCCAACGGGACGCTCTCGTCGGCCCAGTCCTGCAGGTACAGCGCCCGCACGTGGCGGATCTGGCCGAGCTTGCCCCGCTTGACCAGCAGGTGGGCCAGCCCCACCGCCGGGCAGCGGCGATAGTTGTAGCACACGAAGGTCCTGACCCGGGCCTTCCGGGCCGCCGCCACCATGTCGCGGGCATCCTTGAGCTTCCCGGCCAGCGGCTTCTCGCTGCAGACCGCCTTGCCCGCAGCCAGGGCCGCCTTGGCCACCGGGGCATGCATGAAGTTGGGCGTCACGATGTCCACCACGTCGATCTCGGGCGATCTCACCAGCTTCCGCCAGTTGGTGCTGGCGCGGGCCCAGCCCCAATTGGCGGCAAAGGCCTGGGGGTTCTCCTCCGGCTCGCCGAAGACCGTGTGCATGACCGGCTCGATCGGCGCCTTGAAGAACTTGCGAACCTGTCCCCAGGCGTTGGAATGGGTTCGGCCCATGAACCCCTGCCCGATGAGGGCAACGTTGACGGACTTTTTTCCGACCATGATGCGCTCCCTGGCTGGTATGGTCTTCAAGGGTTTTCGCGACACTGGCCGACATAATACGTGCCGCCCGGTGTCCCGGCAAGGGCTTGCCTCTTGAGCCACCGGCCGGCCGCCGCTATGGTACCCCGGAAAAGGCGAGGGCGCTGACGCCTGGAAAGGCACGAACCATCATGATGCTGGCAGGCCCTGCGGACTATATCCGACTCTGGCAATTCCCCCTGTTGGCGGTGTATCTGGCCGGCTGGCTGATTGCCGGGCCCTATCTGACCCAGCGGGCGCTACGCCGCTTCGCCCAGTTGCCGCGCTCCAAGTCTTCGACCGCCCGGGCGGCCAAGATCAACGCGGTCGCCGGCGGAGTGGCCCTGCTCGCTGCGGGCGCCCTCACCATCTTTCTGCTGACGCTCAGCGTCAAGGTCGGCCCCCGCTGGTTGGTGGTCATCGGCCCGATGCTGGTGCCCTTCGTCATGGTAGGCATGTCCTGGCTGGTGCACCTGGCCGCGCTCAATGTCTCGACCAAGGCGGCGCTTCGGATCACGGCCAGCACCGCCGTCCCGCTTATCCTGTTGCTGGCGATCATCGGCACCGCGGCCTTCGTGCCTGCCTGGTACCTGCGCCAGGCGGAGGTCAAGGAGGCCTTCTGCCGGGGCAATCTCCAGATCCTGGGGACGGCGCTGGTCGAATACCAGCGCGTATTCGTCGGCCAAGCCACAAGGGCGCCGAACCTCCAGGTGCTGGTGGACACCGGCTTCGTCGAGGCCAAGCACCTCACCTGCCCCGCCCGGAAGGACCAAAAGGGCGCGTATCTGTACGTCCCGTCAGACAAGGTGCCGCCTGCGTCCCAGAAGATCTGGGTCTGCGACCGTTACGGCAACCACCGCGGTCGTCGTTCCGTGCTGTTCAACGACGAGCGAATCCTCCTCCTCCGCGAGGGGGAGTTTCAGCAATTGCTGGCCCTGCCTGAGAACGCCGCGCTGCGCAAGATGCTGGCGGCCGGCGGCTAGGCCTGCTGGCCAGCACCCCCAGCGGGTTTGCTTCCGCCCGCCCCCGCGGATTACACTGCCACCAGGCCATGCGAAGTCGACCGGGAAAGGTCCACCTGAAGTCCACGCCGGAGCAGCTTCGGTTGCACGGCCTGCTTTTGGACGAGGCTCCCGCCTGCGGGCACCTCGACCTGGCAGAGATCTTCGGCAATTCCCGGCCGGTGGAGGTGGAGGTCGGGCCCGGCAAGGGAACGTTCCTGCTTCGCCGGGCCGCACAGCGCCCCGAGATCAACCTGCTCGCCCTGGAGTGGCTCGGCAGCTACGCCGCCTACGCCGCCGACCGCGCCCTCCGCGCCGGGTTGAAGAACGTCCGCGTCCTCTGCGCCGACGCCGCAGCGGTCTTCACCTCGGCCCTGCCGGACAGCTCCGTCCAGCGCGTCTACATTTACTTCCCCGACCCCTGGCCGAAGCGCAAGCACCACAGGCGCAGGCTCATTACCGTGCCCTTCCTCACCCAGGTCCGCCGCGTGCTGCGGCTGGGCGGCTGGCTGGGAATCGTGACGGACCACACGGGATACTTCCGCCAGATACGGATGGCCGTCGGCGCGGTGGACGGCCTCACCCCGGTGGAGTTCCACCAGGGGCCCGGCGAGGGGCTCATCGGCTCCAACTTCGAGAGGAAATATG
>Ga0111187_1096_pt1 | contig 10124 bp, 5 predicted proteins | sample DeeMarSWOR324_28_FD_80242 | JGI IMG/M metagenome (GOLD analysis project Ga0111187, IMG submission 80242) | Phycisphaerae bacterium SM23_33 | reverse complement strand
GCCCTGGGCTGGAGGGCAAAATAGGCCCCAAAAAGAGGCCAGTGAACGACTTTTTGGCCCGGGGACGGGGGGTGGCCGTCGGGCGGGCGGACTCGCTGGCCTGCGGCAAGCCTGTTGTTGGCAATATGTTGTGGGGGCGACCTCCGGCCGGGGGCGTGAGGGGGCTGTTCCAGAAGGCGTTCAAATCCCGTCAAAAGGGGTTCAGCGAATACCCCCCGTGGATGGGTCCGGTAGGGGGATTTTCGCCTGCGGCCGGGGGCTTCAGCCTACTGCCGGGGAGCGCCGGTCTGGGGCCGAGGCCGGGTCGGTCGGATGGGGGCTGATGGCTTGCCGAGGATCAGTTCGGCCAGGGCGCGGCGGAGCCCGGCGAGCTGACAGGCCTTGAGGCTGCCGAAGCTGAGGGCGTCGGCGTTGTCGGCGGCGGCGCCGGCGCGGGTGCCGGCCTGGACGGCGACGGCCGGCGCGACCATGGCCCGCAGTTGCTCGCGGTTGAGGCCGTAGCGGTCGGCCACGAGCTTGAGGTACTCGGCGATCTGCTCGGCGTCGCGGAAGGCCTTCAGGCGCATGTCGGCGACGACGGGGACGCCGAAGCGGTCGCCGGGGGCCAGCAAGGCGTTGCCGCCGACGGAGGAATCGTTGACGTCGAGGGACTTCTCGTTGCCCAGCGTCTGCCAGGGCAGGGCGGCCGAGGCGCCGTTGAGGTACCCGTGCAGGATCCAGGCGACCGAGCCGAGGTTGGAGGCGCTGTCGCTGCTGGCCGAGCCGTAGACCCGCAGCTCCAGCGGGGCCTGGCGGGCGAGGGTTCGGCAGCGGCGGATCATGGGCGGGGAGGTGAAGGCACCGGTGCCGAAGTAGGCGGTGTCAACGGCGCCGTCCAGGACGCGGCCCTGCCATTGCGGGCGGGAGATGTCGGCACGGCAGACCCACTGCTTTTCCTCGCCGGGGCGGCGGCCGGAGGACCACAGCCGGCCGTAGAACTGAAGCGCCAGCCAGTCGTCCCAGTGATACGGCTCGTCGGTGGTCCACCACATGTTGACGCCGTAGTTGATGCGGTGGGTGTTCTTGCTGACGAAGACGGCCTGCATTTGGGTGCGGTTCCATCCCTTGGCCCTGAAGTGCTCGACGAACTGGCGCTGGGCGGCGTGGAAGGCGTCGAGGTAATCGCGGCTGAAGGCGTGGCCGATGTGGGGGGCGTTCATGTAATGGGCGATGATGTGGTCGACGGCGTCGCCCTTGCCGGGCCAGTAGCCCTGATAGTTGTAGTTCTGCTTGGTCATCTCCGTGGGCCAGCTCTCGACGAAGGGCAGGGCCATGGCCTCGACGGGCACGCCGGCGCGGCGGCAGGCCTTGAAGGCCTCCCCGCTCAGCAGCGGGCCGACCTGGCTGTCGTAGTCGTCCCAGACAAGCCGCAGGCCCTTGCCGGCTCCCTGCACGCGGGGCTTCCAGTAGCGGTAGTAGAAGACGCTGCGGTGCTGGTGGGCGAGGCGGTAGTAGTCGTGCACGCCCTTGGGCGCCTTGTAGGCGTTGAGCTGCGGCCAGAAGGCGAGCTGGTCGGGGATCTCGAAGTCCAGCACCTCCAGATGGATGAGCGGCCACGGAGTGCAGGGGGCGGAGTTGAAGAGCAGGTCGGCCTTGTACGGGCCGGGCCTCGCGTCCTTGGGGACGTAGATGTCGACGTACACGGCCTGCCAGTTCTGCCCCTCGATCTTGCGGTCCGGGTCCGGGAGCACCAGCGGCTGATTGGGCCGGATGGGTACGCAGTAGGCCGGCTGCCACTGCTTGGACTTGTTCCGGGCATACCAGCACTTGTACAGTTCGACGTTCTTGCTGGCGATGGTGGCCCCGCCGGGGCCGGTCAGAGGGCGGGCGGCGAGGGAGAGCTTCAGCGGCTGGTCGGAGCGTCTGCCGAAGATCAACTGAAAGGAGACGTACTCGCCGCGGGCGGCGAACACGCGGACGTCGTGCCCGTCCCAGACGGCGTTGGCCTGTCTGGGGTCGTCCGTGGTGTCGGCGAACGCGGGCCTGCCGGTGAGCGGATCGACCTTCACCAGAGGCGGAGCGGCCCAGAAGGGAATCGGCGGCGGGCTGCCCCAGGCGGAGGGCGCGGCCTTGGGCGGCTGGGGCCTGGCCAGCTCCGGCGGGGCGGCCAATGCGGGCGAAGCGGTCAGCGTGAGGCGGGCGGGCTGGGAGGCCTTGCCGCCCGGCGCAACCGCCGTCACCTCCAGTTGGCATTTCCGGGAGGGCTCAAGCTCGTCAAGGTAAAGGACTGTCGGTCCGTTCGGCCCGGGGTGCGGGATTCGCCAGCGCGGCACGGGCTTGCCGTCGAGGGTCACCCGCCAGCAGAAGACGTTCTCGGCCGGAGCGATGGTGAGCGCGACGGCCCCGGCGGCCAGGTGGGCTCGCTCCGGCGCCGGGCGGGCCCGGACGCTCGGCCTGGCCGGGACCGCGTCGAGCCGCTTGCCCAGCTCGACCTGGATGTACGGCGGGGAGGCCGACTGGACCGAGTGGATGAAGTTGTTCATGAACTTCGGGGTGCCGCCGTCCATCACGGCCAGGCCGTCGCTGTCGCCGGCGGCCAGGGCGTAGATGAGCTCCGGCGTCAACTCGACGGAAATCCATCCGTCTGTCAGTTGCTTGCGTTCGGCCCAGGTGGCGAGCGTGTTTCCCGCGCCCATGATGACGTCGCAGAGCTGCGAGCCGGGCCAGGACCAGGGGCGGCGGGAGGCATTGTCGGCGTAGTCGTAGCTGGCCCCGTCGCCGGCGGCGAGGCGCTTGGGGTTGGTGCCCTCGACCCAGTCGCCGTTGACGGTGGAGACGCGGAGGTAGCGCAGCATGTCCTGGCCGTCGCGGCGAAGGAACAGCCGGGCCTTGACCACCTCCCGCCCGGCGGCACGGGCGGGGCCGAACCGGACCACGGCCATCTCCTGGATGGACTTGAGCTTGAAGGCCTTGTACCTGCCGGCGCTGCAGCCTTGCTCGCCCCGAAAGGCGGACACCCAGATGTCGGCCGTGGCCTCGAGGCGCACGACCTCCCCGCCGGCCGCGGCCGCGGCAAGGGCCGGAAGCAAGACCGTAACGACCCCAACGAATCCACTCGTCCGCAGCATTGGCTAGCTCTCCTGACAGGGGCGGCAAGCCCCGGTACGGCCCCACCGGGCACCACAAGCTCCTGTCACGCCCGCGGCACCTCTGATATAATTACGCGTTGCGGGAGGTTATAACATAACAGGATGTCCGAAGCGAAGCGAACGCAGTTTACCGTCCAGCAGGAGCGGGCCCTGCTGGTTTCCGTGATCCTGCCTGATTCCGACGCTGACCTCCACGATCCGCTGGGCGAGCTTCGCAGCCTGGCCAGGACCGCCGGGGCCAAGGTCGTCGACGAAGCCGTCGCCCGCCGCAGCTCGATCCAGCCGGGGCTGTACCTCGGCCGCGGCAAGGCCGAGGAGATCGCCGGCCGCGCCCGCCAGAACCGCGTGGACGTGGTCCTGTTCGACAACGACCTGTCGCCAGCGCAGATCCGCGACCTGGAGAAGATCATCGACCGCAAGGTGCTGGACCGGTCGGAGGTGATCCTGGACATTTTCGCCGCCCACGCCCGTACGCGTGAGGCCCGGCTGCAGGTGGAGCTGGCGCAGCTGGAGTACACGTACCCGCGGCTGCGGCGGATGTGGACGCATCTGGAGCGAGTGGCCGGCGGGGCGACGACGGCGGCGGCGGCGGTGGGCGGCATCGGCACGCGCGGCCCGGGCGAGAAGCAGATCGAGACGGACCGGCGGCTGGTGCGGCGGCGGGTGGCGCAGCTGAGGCGGCGCATCGCCGCCATCGACCGCCGCCGACAGCGCGAGGTTCGCTCGCGCCGCGAGAGCTTTCAGATCTGCCTGGTGGGCTACACCAACGCGGGCAAGAGCACGCTGATGAACCTGTTGACCGGGGCGGGCATGCCGGTGGCCGATCAGCTCTTCGCCACCCTGGACACCCGCACCCGCCGCTGGAACCTCGGCGAGGGCCACGAGGCCCTGCTCAGCGACACGGTGGGGTTCATCTCCCACCTTCCCCACCACCTCATCGCCAGCTTCCGGGCGACGCTGGAAGAGGCCATCGGGGCCGAGTTGCTGCTGCACGTGGCCGACGCGGCCCACCCGCGCGTGGCCGAGCAGATCCGGGCGGTGCAGGAGGTGCTGGGCGAGCTGGGCTGCGGGGAAAAGGACCAGCTGCTGCTGCTGAACAAGATCGACCTGATCAGCGACCCGACGGTGCTGAGGGTGCTGTCGGAGCGGCACGCCGATGCGATTGCCCTCTCGGCCGCCACAGGCGAGAACGCGGAGAAGCTGGTGGAGGCGGTCCTGGAGCGCGTTCGCGGCCGGCGGGTGAGCGTCACCATCCAGGCCGACTACACCAACGGCCGGCTGATGCAGTACCTGTCCCGCTACGCCCAGGTTGGCGACAGGAGCTACGAGGGGCGGAGCGTACAGTTGGAGGCGACGCTGGGGGAAAAGCACGTGGAGGTCCTTCGGACCTTCGGGGCGGAGGTGAGGATCCGGGCGGAGTCCGAGTCGTCCTGACCCGCCCCGGCCGCGACCTCACCGGCCGTAGTAGCAGGCCAGCGGGTCGGGGGCGAAGACGTCGTTGGCCCCGTCCGGCGTGAAGGCGATCCCGGCGACGCCGCGGTCCCTGTCGGCGGGCACGATGAAGACGAAGCCGATCTTCTCCACCCTGGCCAGATGCCCGCGCAGCGCCTCGGCGAAGCCCGCGTCCAGCCTGGTGCGGTCGAACGTCGGGGCGTAGTACAGGTACACCTGCCGCCCGGCGTTGGTGGAGTAAATCAGATATGCCCCGCTGTGCGGCCGGCTGACGCCGTTGTCGAGGATGAGCTGTGGATTCAGGCTGTCGATGAGGGCGGGAAGATTTCCGCCGAAGCCCTTGTCCAGCTCGCATTCCACCTGGACGACGGGCATGGCCACGCTGGTCTTGCGTCCGCGGCTCTCGATCTCGGCGGACGGGGTCTCGTATTGCCTGACCCGGTAGGACATCTTTTCCGGGCTGAATAGATCGGAGGCCGCCCCGGCCAGGACGCCGCTGTGGAACATGCTCTTGGTATGGACCACGTTCTTAAGGATCGGCGGCGCGACCCCGCCCGTGCCGACCTGCGCCTGCAGTTCCTTGGGAATCTCGTTGTCCCGCCTCATGCTGGTCGGGCGGATGAACCGCGCTCCGCCGACCGACTCAAACGGCGCCGAGCCTTCGCGCCGCGGGTCGACCGGCTTGACGTGCAGGGCCCGCAGGTTGCCCTTCGCGTCCAAGGGGCTCGGCAGGCCGACTCCAACGGGAGGCAGATCGTCTCTGGCCACCCGGCGGAAGGCCATGTATTCGGGGACTTCCTCGGGCGGCAGGCGATAAAGCCAGTCCACCAGCAGTCTCTCGGGCCCGCCCTCCGCCTGCCAGGCGCGGGCGACCAGGATGTCAGCGATCTGAGCAACCTTGATTTTCGACCGCTTCGGAATGACCGTCTCCACGCGGTATCGGCCGGCGAAGGCCAGATAGCCCACCGGGTAAAAGCTGTGGCCTTTTTCGGTGACCAGGCGGAAGTGCGTCGCCGGCAGCCGGTACCAGTTGTCCGCCCCGTCCCGGGCGGTCTCCTTGACCGTCACCCGTATCACGTAGAGCTTCGTGTTGGCCAGCGGCGGAAGCAGCGGGTACTTGGGCGCGTCGTTCTCGACCGCCGCCACATTCGCCCCCAGCCGGACAATCTCCTCCGGCCGGAGCTTCAACTGCTTGAGCAGCTTTTCCTTGTCCGGCATCCGCACCTCGTAGACATCGGTGACCTCCAAGGCGTCTGCGGGGGTGCCAGCCCAGGCGCCGGACGGGCGGTTGCGGACACAAAACGTATCCAGCAGCAGGTCGTCGTGGCACAAGCCCAAGCTCTGCCCGCCGCCGACCGGCGACAGGCCTGTGGCCGAAAGGCCCTTGCCCAGCCAAAGGGCAAACTGGCCGGCCCAGCGCGGGGTCAGACCGTGGTTTTCCTCCAGGGTGGCGGTGTAGGGCTGGTAGGTCACGATGCTGCCGGGCAGGGGCAGAAGCTGCACCACGATCATCAGCATCCCGACCAGCACGAAGGCGGTGATCAGTCCGAAGGCCGCCCCGCCGACGCGGTCGGTCCACATGCCCATGACCACGTTGCCGGGAATCACGCGGTCGAAGATCTCGCGCAGGGCCAGCAGGGGCACCACGAACAGCGCCAGCATGCAGACACCGTGCGCGTACGCCCCCAGCCAGCCCTTGCTGATGAAGATCCCCGCCAGCGGCTCGTAGTAGTTCAGCGCCGCCGCCGAGCACAGCACCGTCAGGATCGCCATGATCATGGCGCTGAACATCCCCTGGGTGGTCTGGTAGAAGGCAAACCCCAGCACCAACAGGGTCGCGATGATGATCAATACCATCGGCTGGGCCTCCAGGTCCACCAACAGTCCGCGAATTACACCAATTAACAACGGGGAACAGCGAAACGGTCCACGGGTGGCGCGGCCCGAAGGGCCGTCCCTTCGAGACGGATACGCCAATCAACTGCGCGCGTCAGCCAGATGCCCTTCGTTTCACTGACTGTTTCTCCACACGTCTGCATCTTGTCCAAGGCGTCCCTTCAGCAGGGGGCGCAAGGGCCTCATTTGCTCTTTGAAACCCGAATGACTTCCTCGACGCTGGTCATACCGCTGATGACCTTCCGCAGGGCCTGCTCCTGAAGGTAGAGCATGCCGTTCTTTCGGCAGGCGGCCTTGATCCGGCTCAGCGGGGCGTCCTGGGCAATCAACTGGCGGATTTCATCGTTCATCTCCAGCATCTCGAACGCCGCCGTCCGCCCGTAGTAGCCCGTGCCGCGGCAGGTGGGGCAGATGATCGGCCTGCCCTTTTCGTCGGTCAGGGGCTTGGTGGGCGGGTGGTAGAACTGCTCGATCTTCTCGGCGGGCAGGTTGAGCTTGGCCAGCATCTCCCTGGCCGGGCGATATGCCTCCTTGCACTTGGGGCAGAGCTTCCGCAGCAGTTTCTGGCAGGTGACGGCCTTGAGGCAGGCCAGGGCCCTTTCCCGATCGCCGCAAACCTTGATCCATCGGGCCAGCGCCACGAAGACGTTGTCGGCCACGGCCCCCAGCAGCATGCTCTTTGCGGCGGCTGCCTCGCAGACCAGTTCGGCGGCCGGGGTCGTTTCGCACTGGTCCACCATGACCACATCCGGGTCGCGCCGCAGCATCGACGCCAGCCGGTCCGCCAGGTGGTTGGCGTCGGCGTAGCTTTGCTGGCTGACGTTCTCCAGGTCCACCTCCGGCGAGCGCTCCAGCGAGCCCAGCGCCTTCAGATACGCGTCGTGCTTCCGCAAAAGCGAATACAACGTGCTGGTGACGCCGTTGCCCTTCGGGCCGGAAACGATAACCAGCCCCTTACCCTCGGCGCTGATCTCCACCAGCCGGGTGTACAGGCTGTCGGGCATCCCCAGCTCCTCCAGCTTGGTCTGGATCGACTCCTGCAGCACCCGCAGTTGCAGCCGCTGCCCGTGCGCCGTCCCCGCCGCCAGCACGTCCACGTCCGCCTGCATGGCCCCCATGTCCAGGCTGATCTTTCCCTCCTGCGGGTGGCGCTTGTCCTCCGGCTTCATGCCGGCGATGCCCCGGATGAAGTCGACCAGCAGGTCCGCCTTGGCCCGATCCAGCGGCGGGCGGTTCTGCAGCACCCCGTCCACGACAAACCGCACCGCCGTCTGCGGGCCGGCGGCGCTGAGGTCCGCCTGGCTGGCGCGCATCAGCACCACGTCCTGGAGCAGCTCCTGCACGGCGTTGTAAGCCCGCCGCTCCTGGGTGGCCTCCTCCTCGGGGGGAAAGACCGCCTTGCGGTAGCAGTCGTACAGCTTGACGCGCTGCATGACCTCCACCTTCTCCGACCGCCGCCGCGACAGCACCGCGCGGATGTGTTCGGCGGTCAACACCTTGGCCTCCGACACCACGCGCTTGTTGCGGTGTCCCACGTATACCCCGATGACCCCGGCGGTCAGGCCCAGGTACAGCACCGCCCCGATCAGGAAGTACGGCACCACCAGCCACAGCAGCACCCCCAGCACGCCGGCCCCCAGCGTCAGCCCCAGCCAAAGCTGACCCACCGTGCGAACGCGCGCGGTGTCCTTGTTCATCCACGTGGCCGCGTACAGCCAGGGCAGCAGCAGCGGCAGGATCACGATGATCTTCAGGATGGAAAAGTACCCGCCCAGATCGGGCACCCCCGCCAGCATCGTCATGCTGAAAAGTCCGGTCATCCGTACCTCGCTCCAGCCCGCGGCTGAACCGGGCCTGCTATCGTCCCAACAGGCCCGCCCGGCTGGCGGAAATCCCCTTCAGCCGCATCTTCAACTCGTCGGGATTCGGGGCCACCTCGTAGGCCAGCCGCGGGTCAATGTAGTCCTTCTCCACCAGATCCAGCAGGCTCTTGTTGAAGTCCTGCATCCCCTCGTGCTCGCAGGAGCGAACCACCTCGATCAGCTCGCCGTCCCGCTGCTCCTGAATCAACTGCCGGGCCGAGGGGTTGATGATCAGGATCTCCACCGCCGGCACACGGTCGATCCCCTCGGCCAGACACGGCAGCAGCATCTGGCACATCACCGCCTTTAGGTTTATCGCCAGCGTCTGCCGCACCAGGTCCCGCGAGTCTGCCGAGAACAGGTCCAGGATCCGCGGGATCGTCGCCGACACCGTCGAGGCGTGGATGGTGCCGAAAACCAGATGCCCCGTCTCCGCGGCCTGGAGGGCCGCCTGAAACGTGTCCCGGTCGCGCATGTCGCTGACCAGCACCACGTCGGGATCCTCGCGCATGAGGTACTTCAGCGCCGACTGGAAGCTGGGAACGTCAATGCCCACCTCGCGCTGGTTCACCAGCGCCTTGCGGTCCATGTGCAGATACTCGATGGGGTCCTCGATGGTGATGATGTGGCAGGGGCGGGTGCGGTTGATGTGCTCCAGCATGGCCGCCAGGGTGGTGGACTTGCCCGACCCGGTGGTGCCCGACACCAGCACCAGACCCGCCCGCAGCTCCGCGATGTGGCGGATCTGCGGCGGCAGGTTCAGCTCCTGGAAGCCGGGAATCTCCCGCGACACCCGCCGCACCGCCATGCTGATGTTGCCGCGCTGACGGTAGATGTTGATGCGGAAACGGTCCCCGCCTTCCGGCTCTTCCGCCACGTCGATGCTGCCCTGCTCCTCGAAATACACCCGCTGCTTCTCGTCCAGGATTTCAAAGGCCATGGCCGCGATGTCATCCGCCGTCAAGGCCTCCCCTTTCACCGGCAGGATCTTCGTCTCCCGCCGGATGTGCGGCACCACGCCCGCCTTCAGGTGCAGGTCGCTGGCCTGGGCCTTGCTCACCGCCCGAAACCACTTGTACAGCCGCGGCTCCGCTTCCCGCTGCCGCCTGCTCTCAACGTGTGCGTCAATCGGTTGGGGCTCTGTCAAGGGTCAACTCCTGCTTGCAAGCCAGCCAAGCCGCCGCGGCGAGCTGCCGCGGACCCGCCTCCGCCACACTCTACCCACGCCGGCAGGCCGTCCCCCTATTGTACGACATCCAAAGCCTCGAGCAAGCCCTTGCATGGCAGATTGCCGGACCGCGGATGCCCCACGCGTCACACCAACTGCACGGGCCGCAAACAGCCAAAGCCCCTCGCGCTCGCCACAGTCCCGGACCAGCGCCCGCCGCTCGCCCCCGGCCCCGGCCACAACCCAGAACACCCACCTGAACCCCCTTGGGGGGGTATCCGCTGAACCCCTTTTGAAGGGATTTGAGTGCCTTCTGGGCGCAAGAGCCCCAGACCCACGCCTGGGACCCGTTCGCGCAACACTTTGAAAATAAAGGGCTTGCCGCAGGCCAGCGAGTCCGCCCGCCCGACGGCCACCCCCCCGCCGGGCCAAAAAGTCGTTCACTGGCCTCTTTTTGGGGCCTATTTTGCCCTCCAGCATAGGGCCCCAAGGACTTGCGTCGCCTCACCCTCCTCAAAGCCGCTCTGCAAACCCCCCAAATTGCCACCTATAGATACCTGAGGCCTGTCTCAGGTGTTTACCCCATGTGCGTGATGCCAAAAGCGCCCGTCGCAGGCG
>Ga0111187_1134_pt1 | contig 10258 bp, 9 predicted proteins | sample DeeMarSWOR324_28_FD_80242 | JGI IMG/M metagenome (GOLD analysis project Ga0111187, IMG submission 80242) | Phycisphaerae bacterium SM23_33 | reverse complement strand
TATGCGGAACCCACAGGAGGTCCGGGCATGAAGAAATCCGCGAAGAAGATAAGGATCGGCGTGGTGGGCGGCGGGTTCGGGACCGGGTTTCAATGGCACGAGCACCCCGATTGCGTTGTGCAGGCCGTCGGCGACCTCGACCCCCAGCGACGCAAGGGCTTGATGCAGACCTACAAGTGCGAGAAGGCCTACGAGTCGCTGGAAGAGCTGATCCAGGACAGGGACGTTGACGCCGTGGCCGTCTTCACCCCCGCCCCCGACCACGTCCGCCACGCCGTCGCCTGCCTGAAGGCGGGCAAGCACGTCATCTCCGCCGTGCCCGCCGCCACCAGCCTCGAGCAATGCCAACTGCTGCTGGACACCGTCAAGGCCACCGGCCTGAGCTACATGATGGCCGAGACGAGCTGGTATCACCAGTCGGTCATCTCCGCCCGGAAGTGGTTCGCCGAGGGGAATTTCGGCCGGATCTTCTACACCGAGGCCGAGTACCACCACCCCGGCCTGGAGCCGCTGTTCTTCGATAAGAAGGGAAACAGGACCTGGCGCTACGGCTTCCCGCCGATGCATTACCCGACTCACTGCACGGGATACCTGGTGGGGGTGACGGGCGAGCGGCTGACGCAGGTGTCGTGCACCGGCTGGGGGGATGATTCCCCGATCCTGAAAGACAACGCCTACCAGAACCCCTTCTGGAACGAGACGGCCTTCTTCACCACCTCCGGCGGCAGCGCCTTCCGGGTGGGCATCTACTGGAACGCCCCCGTCGGCGGCTGCGAGCGCGGGCAGTGGTTCGGCGAGAAGATGACCTACTACGATCCGATGCCCAACGGCACGAGTTACGTCATTCGCCGGCCCTCAGAGCAGACCGAGACCGACGACGCGGGGTTCGCGCGAACGCTGCCCAAGTTCGAGCAGTACGATCAGCCGAAGTGGTGGAAGACCGACATGCTGCCCGAGCCGCTGCGCCACCCGAGCGGCCACGACGGCTCGCACACCTTCCTGACGCACGAGTTCATCGACGCCCTGGTGAGCGGCCGCCGGCCCGCCGTCAACGTTTACGAGGCCCTCGCCCTGACCGTCCCCGGCCTGGTCGCCCATGAGTCGGCGCTGAAGGGCGGGGCACAATTGAAGATCCCCAGCTTTGACCCCAAGGCGTAGCGGTATCTGTCACAGGGACGTCGGCCGCAGCGCGACCGAGGAGGCGGGAAATGCCCGTTCGTAAAGCAGCCCAGGCGCCGCCAGTGAATCCGTTCTGCGTCAGCGGGGTGATTCCCGGGCTGTGCCTGAAGGCCGGGATCGGCCCGCCGCGGAGCGAGTGCGGGGTCGGGGCGCTGATGGGCTGGGCCGACCGGCTGTGGGCCGTCAGCTACGTCTCGCACAAGAAGGACAGCGGCGTGGGCACGGGGCTGTACGAGATCGACGACGGCTTCAGGCTGACGAAGCGCCCGGAGAGCCGCGTCGGCACCTACACCAACCGCTTCGTCCACTACGGCTCCAGCCAGCTCATCATCGGCCCGCACGTCATCGACGCCGAGCGCAATGTCCGCACCGTCGAGCCGCTGGTGGACGTCCGCCTGTGCTCGACCATGCACCACCTGCACGAGCCCGACCGGATGGTGTACATGCTGGGCATGGAGGGCGAGTTCTTCGAGATGGACGTGCACACGCTGGCGGTGCGGCAGCTCGCCGACCTGACCAAAGAGCTGCGCTCGCCCCGCCCGCAATACATCCACCTGAAGGCCGGCTACTGCGGCCTGGGCAAGGTGCTCGTGGCCGGCAACGACTACCAGGAGGACGACTTTCTCGGCCGGACCGCCGGCGGCCGACTGGCCGAGTGGGACGGGCGCCACTGGACCATCCTGGAGGAAAAGCCCTTCGTCGAGGTCACCGGCCGGGGGGACTTCCCCAGCCGGACCATCTTCGCCACCGGCTGGGACCGGGCCTCGGCCATCCTGAAGGTCTACACCGGCGCCGAAGGCACCTGTGGGTGCTGGGCGATTTCTGCTCCTGGCGCGGGATGCTGGTGATGGGGGCCGACAACGCCAGCCCCGCCGGCCGGCACAACCCGCTGGCCGCCGAGCCGCAGTCCGGGCTGTGGTTCGGCAAGACCGACGACCTGTGGCAGTTCGGCAAGCCGGCCGGCTGGGGCGGGCCGTGGTGGAAGCAGCCGGTCCAGGCCGGCCAGCCGTCCGACCCCTACCTGATGACCGGCTTCAACAGGAAGGTGCTGCACCTGGCCCACGAGGCCCAGCGGGCGGTGGCCCTGGCCGTGGAGGTGGACTTCCTCGGCGACGGCACGTGGAAGGGCTACGAGACCTTCAGGCTTCCGGCCGGCGGCTACGTCCACCACGAGTTCCCCGCCGGCTTCAGCGCCCACTGGCTGCGCGTGACCGCCGACGCCGACTGCACCGCCACCGCCTATCTTCACTACACGTGAACTTCGCAGCCGCTGCCGGCCGGGGCTGCACGCCCTACCGGTCTTTCAACCGGTAGCAGATCAGGTGGTTGGTGAAGCGGACGTAGAGCTTGCCGCGGGCGATGACGGGCGTGGTCCAGACGGGGTGGCCGGCAATGGCCTGGAACTCCGTGAGCTTCTCCAGGCCCTTCGGGTTGGGCCTGAGCAGCGCCAGCCGGCCGCGGTTGTTCATCATCATCAGCCGCCCGTCCACGTACAGCAGGCTGCCGCAGCCCATCCCCCTGACCGACCACATCACCTCCCCGTCCGCCAGCCGCAGGCACTTCAGGGCGCCGCTGTTGCCCTGCGGCCAGCCGGAAAAGCAGTAGATGTAGCCGTCCAGGATGACCGGGTCGCTGTGGTAGTCGCCCAGCTTCTGGCTGTGCCAGAGCTGCTCGGGCTCGGCCGCGGACAGCTTCAGCAGCCGGCAGCCGCCGCGGTTCTTCTCGACAGCGGAGGCGATGAAAAGCGTCTCGCCCACGAGGATGGGCGTGGCGCAGTTCATGTCGTAGGGCGTGGTGTGGGGAAACGTCCACAGCTTTCGCCCGGTCCGGGGGTCCAGGCCGGCCGGCCCCGCGGCCGGAAAGACGATGAGTTGCGGCTTGCCGGCGACGGCGGCGAGGACCGGGGCGGCGTAGGCGGCCTGGCCGGTCATGGACTTCCAGGCCAGCTTGCCGGTCATCTTCTCGAAGGCGGCGACCAGGGCCGTCCCGCCGCCCTGGACGATGACCTTGTCCTGATAGATGAGGGGCGAGCTGGCGTGGCCCCACTCCGGCCGCCGGCCGCCCTCCTCCTCGACCTGCCTCATCCACAGCCGCTTGCCGTCGGCCAGGCCCCAGCAGGCCAGGTGACCCATGCAGCCGAAGGTGTACACCCGGTCGCCGTCGATGCAGGGCGTGGCCCGCGGGCCGCTGCCGCGATCAATCTTGCCCGGGGCGGGATACGACTTCCGCCAGAGCGGCTTGCCCGTGTCGGCGTTCAGGCAGAAGATCACGTCGTCGTCGCCGTGCCGGCCGGAAACCACCAGCCGCTCGCCCTGGATGGACGGGGCCGACCAGCTCTGGCTGTTCTCGCCCTGGCACAGGTCCTTGACCTCCCAGAGCTTTTCCAGCCCCTTGGAGAAGTCCGTCGTGATGCCCCGGATGGTGGGCCTGGCGTCGCCGCGCGGGCCGCGCCAGCAGGGCCAGTCGGCATCCTGCTCGCCTTGGCTGGTCTTGTTGGGCCCGTCCGCGGCCCGCAGGCCGGCGGCTGCGAGGAACGCCAGCACCGCCAACGCACACGATTCAATCAGCTTTGTCATCAACTGTGTTCTTTTCGGGCGCCGCGGGAGATGGTTGGGCGGCCGGGGCCGAGGGCTGCTCGGCCTTGGCACGCTGCATCATATCCTGGGCCGCCCCCGCGAACTGCTGCATCTCAGCGTCACTGGCGAACGTCCGACGAGGAATCATCGCCAGCACCGCCGAGCCAAGAGTGATCACGACATACTGCCGCCAGATGGCGACGGTCTCGACGATCTGCCAATGGTAGGAGCACGCTGAATACCACTTGCGATACGCCACCCCCTCCCGGGACAAGGAAAGGGTGGTGGGGCAAAGCCAGTTGTTGTACCAGGCTTCCTTGCGGGCGCGCTCGGCGTAGCGCCGCACGCCCCCGGCCCAGCCCCTGCGGCCCAGCAGCCCCCAGCGCAGCAGCATGGCGGCCTCCAGGATGACGAAAAAGATCGCGGCCAGGACCCACTGCACATGCCCCACCGCCAGCGCCGCCAGGACTGCAAACAGGTGAAGAGGCAGCACCCCCCTGACGGCGCCTCCGTGGGCTTTCGCGCCGGCCTCGAGGGCGTGCATGTACAAGTCAAGGAGTTCGGCGTCGGTGTTCTGGTAAGTCACCGTCATGGGCTGAATGTCATCCATGGCTGACCCCTTTTCGCCTGTGCCGACCCGCCGCCGTCTGGCCGCCCTATCTGGCGTTGACCGGCCGGGAGGGCTCGGAGACGTTCTCGAAGAAGTCCACGGCCTGGACGCACAGCTTCCTGCCCCCGACGGCGGCGCGCGGCAGGGCCATGGACAGCCTGGCCGTCTCGGCGATCGGCCGGGCCTGCTCGCCCTCCCCCAGCAGGATCCTGTACCAGACGGTCAGGGTGTTGTCCCGGCTGGGATTCCAGGCAAGCATGACCTGCTCGCCGTCGGCCCTGCACCTGACGCCGGCGGGCTTCTCGGGCGGCTCGTTGTCGATGCCCTTGAACATGACCGCGTCGGAGATCAGGAGGTCATAGTCGCCGGCGGAGTGAAAGAACCACCCGGGGATGGCGTCCTTCTCCGGCTCCACGCGCCGGTTGTGGGGATGCTGGGTCTGGAGGTCGCCGACGCGGGTGTAGACGACGGCCCAGTGGTCGGGGCCGGCGCAGCGGATCCGCCCGATGGTGGGCTCGGAGAACCAGCTCAGGTGCTTCATGAAGGCGGCGTAGTAGGGGTCGGCCACGCCGGCGGAGGTGGCGTCGATCCGCCCGGCCCCGTCGCAGTAGTTGAACGTCGGCGGCAGTTGGAGCGGATCGTGCGTCAGCGTCGTCACCTGCCGCGGGCAGCACTTGTTGGAGCCGTACATCTTGCCGAAGGTGTGCCAGTAGACGCCGCTGCCGCCCTCGGCCTTTAGCGTCGCCAGAAGCTGCACGTCGCGGAAGTCCGTCAGCGGCACCTGGAAGACGGTCACCTGGCCGCCCTTCACGCGCAGGGCCTTGCCGGCGCCCATGTAGCCGCCGTCCTCGACGGTGCCGTTGGAGAACCTGCCCTTGCTGCCGGAGGCGAAGTCCGCGCGGGCGATCAGCTCGAACAGCCTTGCCGGCGGGGCGGTCTTTTTCCTGCCGATCTCCAGGACGGCGTGGCCGAAGCGCGCGGCCACGTGCGAGGAGTCCGACAGCGTCGCCGCCCAGCCGGTGTCCTCGGCCAGGCGGAGCAGGTCGGGGTTGTCCACCGGCCAGGAGTGGGGAGTCAGCGTGCCCAGCCTGGGTCTTTGCGTCTCGAAGTCCGGGCGGTAGCGGGTGAGGTTCATCCCCCAGACCGTCGGGACGTCATCGTCGGACAGCTCCAGCGAGGCCAGCGGCAGGGCCAGCTCCACCGTCCAGCCGGCCTCCATTTTCTGCGTGGCCACCTTGAGCTGCGGTGTCCACAGCGGGTCCTCATCCTTACTGTCCATGGTCAGCCCGGCCGGGTTGACGGCGATGTGGTAGTACTTCATGTGCCTCTGCTGGTGGTGCGGGTCGAGGAAGATCTCGACGGTGTCGCCCTGCCAGATGGGATCGTCGCGATTGGTTCCCGCCGCCGTCAGCCGCTTCATGTCGTCCTCGCCGCAGGCGAAGGCGAAGTAGAGGCTCCCCTCGTCGGACAGCACCCGGGCGATGGTGGTCTGGCTGGGCGGGGCCGGCCGGCCGGAAAGATGTCTGAAGTACAGCGGCCGGGCCTTCTTCCACACCGCGTCGTCCAGCTTCCCGTCAATCTCGGGGGCCTCGGTCCTGGGCACGAAGACCGCCGGCGGGCCGAAGCTCCTGGTCACCTCGGCCTCGGCCTTGTTGGCCGGGGCCCAGGCCAGCACGATGTCCCGCGCCGGCGGCCAGGGCTGCGTCACCTCCGGCGGCGAGGGCGGCTGGTACGGCCCCGGCTCCAGCACCACGCGGAAGCCGATCACCGGCTCTCGGGCGTCCGGGCGAAAGCGGTAGCGGTGCCCCGAGCGGCAGTAATGGTGCGTCCAGTAGAACCAGCACCCGCCGCGCAGCACCTTGGCCGCCCCCGCGGCCGGGCCGGTCGGGTCCTCGGCCGGGCTGCTCCTGTAATAGTCCGCGGCGAACCAGTCCCGGCACCACTCCCAGGCGTTGCCGTGCATGTCGTACAGGCCGAACTTATTGGGTTCTCTCAGGCCCACGGGGTGGCTCCGGCCGGCGGCGGTGGCCCCGTACCAGGCAGCCAGGGCCAGATCGGCCGAGTCCTTCACGCCGCGGACGCCGTCGCCGGTGTGGAAGCGTGTGCTGGTGCCGGCGCGGCAGGCGTACTCCCACTGGGCCTCGGTGGGCAGGCGGACGTTCTTCTTGACCTCCCTCGACAGCCAGCGGCAGAAGCCCTCCGCGTCGTGCCAGGACACCCACAGCGCCGGTTGGTTGTCGCCGTCGAGGTGCCCGCTGCGGTGCTCCGGGCGGAAGCAGCGATACTGGCGGTTGGTGACCTCGCAGCGGCCCATGTAGAACGGCCGGGTGATTCTCACCTTGTGGACGGGCGTCTCGCAGGCCTGCCGCTCCTTCTCGCCGTCCGGCGAGCCCATCATGAACTCACCGGGCGGAATCTCCAACAGCACCATCTTCATGCCGCCGCCGAGGTCCAAGCTCATCGTCGCGGCGGGCCGGCTCTCCTGCGCCGCCATCCCCCCCGACGTGACCAGCACAACCAGAAATGCCGTCGCGATGCACCGCATGGCCTGCCCTTTCCAGAGGCCCTTCCGGCACTGAAACCCACTCGGACGTTACCGGTTCCGTTTCCTCGGGCCCGCGGGCTGCCCCCGGCAGTCGGCTGGAGCTTCAGATGGCGCTGACGGCCGCGGGCAGCTCCACGGCCACGATCCGCCAGCCGGCGGGCCGCTTGGCCCACTGGACCTTCCAGTCCAGCCGGTAGCGCTCGCCGCTGCGGAACGTGACGTGGGTATTCAGCGTCGTGGTGGCATTGGCGCCGGCGATCTTGGTCTCGACGTTGCTCAAACGCACCGTCTGCACGGGGTACTTCCGCAGCGCCTGCTGGCCAAGCAGGATCAGCTCCTCTCTTTCCAGGCGGCTGCCCCTATATCCTGCGCCCACGCAGTCGGCGTCGAGGTAGCCGGCGGCGGCGCTCAGGTCGCCCGCCTCGGCGCTGGCGGCGATGGCCTTCAGGGCCGCGGCGATCTGCTCGCGGTCGGTCATCACCAAGTGGGCGGTCAGGGCCACAACCACCGCCAGCAGCACCGGCACCAGCATGCCCAGCCCCCACCGCCGTGTCCGCCGCGAGTACCAGAACGCGGCGACCACCACCTCGGCGACGGCCAGCAGCAGATACAGCTTCAAGGGGTTCTCGAACAGCAGGGCTTTCAGGGAATCCATGGCCGGGAATGTAACCGCGGCGTGGCGGGCGAGCACAGAAAAATTCCCCGTCCGCCCGGCCGGCGGCGGGGCTAAAGTTTTGCGGCCGACAGCAACGATAAGACCGTAGAGAAGACGGGCATGCCCGAGGCCCAACCGAAAGAATTGATGAAGATCGGCCAAGCCGCCAAGGTCGCCGGCGTCTCCACGCAGACCATCGAATACTATGTCATGCTGGGACTGGTCACCCCCATCGTCCAGCCCGGCACCCGGCGGCGATTCTTCGACCCGGACCTCATCAAGCGCATCCGCCTCATCCGCGAGCTCAACGACAGCGGCTACACCCTCCGCGAGATCCGCACCACCTGGCTGCGGGGCCGGTAGCTCCGCGGGCCAGCGAACCGGTCCACCCACGGCGGGCCCCACCCCGGGCCATTTCCCGGGCCGTTCTATTGGGCGGGCTGGACGGTGCGGCTGGAATGCTTTGTTTTCCCGCCTGTCAAGAGGTTAGAATCGGCAGCAACCGGCGGGGTCAGCCCGGCGGAGGGCTTGGAGGAAATCCGGCATGCTGTACAGAAAGCTCGGTCGCTCCGGCGTGAAGGTTTCGGCCATCAGCTTCGGGAGCATGAGGTTCCCCTCGGAAGAGGCCTGCCACCAGATCATCCACCGCGGCCTCGACCTGGGGATGAACTACATCGACACGTCCACCGGCTACGTCGGCGGGAAGAGCCAGGCCTGGGCCGGGCGGGCGGTCCGGGGCCGCCGCAGCGAGATATACTTCTCCGGCAAGTCCAACTGGGCCCAGGCGCCCACGGCCGACGCCGTCAGGAAGACCATCGAGAAGTCACTGGAGGCGACGGGTCTGGACTATTTCGACTTCTACCAGCTCTGGGGCCTGCAGAGCGCGGAGGTGGTTGAGCGGGCGGTGGCCAAGGGCGGCACGGTCGAAGGCATCGAGAAGGCCCGGGCCGAAGGCCTGATCAAGTACGGGCTGGGGTTCACCTTCCACGGCCCGCCGGAGGCGTTCCAGGCCGCCGTGGACAGCGGCGCGCTGCTGTGCGCGACCGTCTCCTACAACATCATCAACCGCAAGGAGGAGCCGCTCATCGCCTACGCGGGCGGCCGGGGCGTGGGGGTCATCATCATGAACCCGCTGGCCGGGGGCGTGCTGGGCCTGGCCGGGGAGAAGTCGCTGGACTTCCTGCGGGACGGCTACCGCGGGCCCTGGTACGGCGCCCTGCGATTCCTGCTGGCCAACAGGAACATTTCCACCTCCATCATCGGCTTCACCGCCGCCGAGGAGGTGGACCAGGCCGTCCAGGCCCTCCAGGGCGCCGAGACGCTGGACGAGCCGTACCGGCAGCAGCTCATCCGGAAGATGGAGGCCGTCAAATTCATCCAGGGCGATTTCTGCACCGGCTGCGGGTACTGCAAGGAATGCCCCAACGGCTTCGACCCGCAGAAGTTCATGCAGGTGATGAGGGATTTCGCCATCTACGGCGTGGACGAGAGGGACCTGGCCCACTGGATCCGGTCGAAGTACCCACACCAGGACCCCGTCGAACAGCTCAAGCGGTGCACGGAGTGCGGTGAGTGCCAGGAGAAGTGCCCGCAGCACCTGGAGATCGTCGAGCAGATCCAGAAGGCCAAGGCCGCCCTGTCCATCGACTGACCGGCCGGGGCGGGACGGCGCCTGCGCCCCGGGCCCGCCGCGCCGTTGACCGTCATGCCGTCGGCGGCTACGCTGTGCACCAGTCAGGAGATCCGACGTGCCGGCGTCCGACCGCGACAAGCTGCTGTCCGCCTGCCAGGACGTCCTCAAGATCACCCGCGACATGGTGGCCACCACCGACCTGGACGAGCTGCTGGGCCTGGTCATCACCAGCTCCATGGAACTGCTGGAGGCCGAACGCGCCACCCTGTTCCTGTACGACCAGACCACCGGCGAGCTGGTCAGCCGGATCGCCCACGGGGCCGAAGAGATCCGCCTTCCCGGCGACGCGGGCATCGCCGGGGCCGTCGCCCGCAACCGGCGCGTGCTGAACATCCCCGACGCCTACGCCGACCATCGCTTCAACCGCGAGGTGGACCGCCGCACCGGCTTCCGCACCCGCAACATCCTGGCCGTCCCCCTGCTGGACCACGACGGCCAGCTCGTGGGCGTCCTGGAGGTGCTGAATAAGCGCGGCGCGGGCTTTTCGCCCCAGGACGTCACCCTGGCCGAAACCCTCGCCGCCCAGGCCGGGGTCGTCCTCCAGCGGGCCCGGTTGCTGGCGCACTACCTGGAGAAGCTGCGGATGGAACAGTCGCTGGCCATCGCCCGGGAGATCCAGCAGGACCTGCTGCCCCGCCAGAACCCGCAGGTGGCCGGCTTCGACATGGCCGGTGCCTCCTGGCCGGCCGACGAGACCGGCGGAGACATCTACGACTTCTTCGACCTCGGCGGCGGGCGCTGGACGCTGATGCTGGCCGACGCCACCGGGCACGGCGTGGGCCCGGCCCTGGTCATCGCCGAGGCCCGGGCCATGCTGCGGGCCCTCAGCTCGTCGGCGCACGCCGGCGGCCGGCCGACCGCGGCCGAGCTGGACATCCCCGCCGTCCTCACGCGCGTCAACGACCTGCTCATCGAAGACCTCGACAGCAGCCGCTTCGTGACGTGCTTCTTCGCCCTGCTGGACGCGGCCGCCGGGCTGGTCCGCTACGCCTCGGCCGGG
>Ga0111187_1095_pt1 | contig 10263 bp, 9 predicted proteins | sample DeeMarSWOR324_28_FD_80242 | JGI IMG/M metagenome (GOLD analysis project Ga0111187, IMG submission 80242) | Phycisphaerae bacterium SM23_33 | reverse complement strand
GCACCGTCAACTCCTGCCACACCTGATTGGTCCCATCGCTGACCTGGATTCGGAAGACATAGTCGCCGGGCAGCGTCATCTGGCTGACCTGGGAGGCGGCGCTGCCGGGGCTTGCCAGTTGGGCGTTGGCCCCCGGCGGCTGGCTGGATATGCTCCACTATAACGTGAGCGGGTCGGCCTCCAGGTCCCAAGCCCCCGAGCGCAGCGTGGTGCTGCTGCCCGGCAGGGTCAGCTGCACGGGCAGGCGATTGTGCACGTCGATAAGCACCGGCGGCTGATTGCCTTCCAGGACGTTCAAGGCGACCTGGCGGTTGACGGTGTGGCTGCCGTCGTGCACGGCCACGTTGAAGACGTATTGGCCCGGGGCGGCCAAGCCGGTGGCCGCGGTGCTGGCGGCGTTGGGATTGGCCAGCACGGCGCTGGCGCCGGCCGGCTGGCTCTGCACTGACCAGGTGTAGGACACGCCGTCGCCCTCGGGGTCCGTGGCCGAGGCCGACAGCGTGGTGCTGCCGGGCCCGCCGACTTTGAGGAAGGCGGCCGAGGACTTCCAGGCGGTCAGCGTCGGGGGGAGGTTGCCCGCCTCGTGCGGGTAGATCGTCAGCACGGCGTTCTTCGGCACGGAGAGGGAAAGCTGCCCGGAGCCGTCCACCGTCTGCAGCCCCAGCTCCTGGCAGACGCCGCTGCCGACGGACCGGCTGACTCCATAGCTGCCGGCGGGCAGCCCCGTGACGGTCACGGTCTGCGCCACCGAGGCCGCGGCCTTGTTCAGCAGCACCACGGTGGTCTTGCCGTCGTTGACGAAGCCCAGCGAGCGCACGGTCCCGTCGTTGGAGGTCGCATCGACCCGCACCGCCCCGGGGCGGACGTAATGCATGACCTGCCGCATGTCCCAATACCGGCTGGGCAGGGAGAAGGAGGTGCGGTTGTTGTCCGGGGCGGGGAAGCCTTGCCCGTAAAGTTCCCAGAAGGAAACGCCCCCCAGCGTCAGGTCGTCGTAGAGATGGTCAATGGTCAGGCCCATGTACTCCGTCTGGGCCGTGGGCAGGCCCCGGGCGGCGCCGAAGTCGCGAATGCTGGGCCGCTGGGTGTTGCTGCCGTACAGGTGGTAGCTCAGCAGCCCCACGTGCTCCCAGACCCGCTCGTCGCCGGCCAGCGCCTGGATGTAGCTCCAACTGGTGTTGGCGCTGACGCACTCGGGAAACTGGATGGTCGTGGACAACCCCAGTTGCTGCAAGCGCGGCCCCACGGCCTTGATCATCCTGCCCACGATGGCCGCAGAAAAGGGGTTGTCGTTGCCCGCCTCGTTGCAGATGCAATAGTAGTCGGCCGTGATATTGTGCACGTCCCGCAGCCGAAGCAGCATGGACGTGGCGTACTCGGCGTACTCCCCGGGGCTGCGCAGCATCCAGGTGGATGGACTGCCGCTGCTGCCGCCGTTAAAGAACGAGGGGCTGAGGTAGATGCTGAACGGATCGCCGTTGGCCTGGACGGCCTGCTGGAAGGGCACGACGTACTTCTGCACCTTGGCGTCCAGCGACGCGGTGTTGTACGCGCTCCAGTTGACGTGCAGCGGATCGTCGTCGTCGTTGCCCCATTCCCACCGGCGGTCTTCGGCGCGGTTGCCGCTGGGCCCTTCATATCGCAGCCGCGTCAGGCCCAGGTCGTTCACGGCGGTGTCGATGATCTGCCCAACCAGCAGGTCCGGCACGTCCATCAGCCACGGCGTCACGGCCCCCCAGCCGAGCATGGTCTGATGCGTGACCGAGGCATTCACCGTCACGTCGGCCGCCGCGGCGGCGGAGACGCTCAACAGAAACGCCCCCAGAAACGACAGGACAGGCCCACAGAATTGCGGAAACACCCTTGAGCAGGGCATGAGGACCTCCGTTTCTCCGACACAGCCGCGGACTCGAGGGTAAAGCCGGGTCCGAAGCAAAGGCATGCTCGCAGGGGGTCGAGCGCACCCCCAAGCACCGAAATGATATCCCTACTTGGCCGTCTTGTCAACGGCGATATCGCCTGACTCATGCCCAGTTTCGCCACAACAGCTCGCCTGGAAGCCCTTCCAGCAGGTCAGGTAGCGGGGGGTGATCGGTAAGCCGTAGCCCGTAGGCCGTAATCCGTGACCCGTAAGCCGTAATCGGTAAGCCGTAATCGGTGACCCGTAATCGGTAAGCCGGGGTCGGGCGCTGCGGGCAGGCCGGGCTCGGCCCGGTTCAGCGGCGCGGCGGGGCTGCGGTGGGCCGGCTGTCAGCCGCGCTTGCCCAGGACGGCGATGCCCAGCTCGTCGGCGAGCTTGAGGGTGTCGGGCTTGTCCACGATGAGGGTGTGCTGGGCCTCGAGCACCAGGCAGGCGGCGCCGGCGTCTTTGAGGCGGCGGATAGTTTCGGGCCCGACGGCGGGGACGTCGAAGCGCATGTCCTGGCCGGGTCGGGCGACCTTGACCAGGGTCCAGCCGCCGCGCGGGCAGAGCTGGCCGGCGCGGGCGATCATGCGGTCGGTGCCCTCGATGGCCTCGACGGCGATGATGTCGCCGTCCTTGACGGCGACGGCCTGGCCGACGTCGAGTTGGGCGCTGGCTCGGGCGATGCGGAAGCCCAGTTCCGCGTCGGCCTCGGCCCCGCGCGGCAGCGGCGTGCGGGTCATCAATCCTTCGGTCGCGAGATGTTCCACGCAGTATTTCACGCTGGACACGAGTTGGATGCCCTCCCGGGCCAGCAACTCGGTCACGGCCGACAGCACGGTATGGTCCCGGCGGTCGTGCCGCAAGGTGCGGTACCACAGCCGGGCGGTGCGGAAGTCCGGCACGTACCGCAGCAGCCGCAGGGGCGAGTACATGTCGGCCTTCCTGACGCCGCCGACCATGACCGCCCGCCGCACGCCGCGCCGCCGCAGCAGCTTGATCCACCGCCCCAGGCGGGTGACGCCGGCCCAGTCGAAATGCTGGGCGAGGTCGCGCAGGGCCGGGTCGGCCTGGCCGCGCAGGGCCACCACCACCAAGCGGCGGCCCTGCCGGCGGACGCCCTGGGCCACCAGCACGGGCACGCGCCCGCTGCCGGCGATGAGTCCGACCGGCTCGTCCGGGTCGGTCACGACGGGCCCTCGTCCTCCCCCAGTCGGGCCTTGAGGCCCTCGACCTCGGCCTGGAGCTTCTTGAGCTGCCGGCGAAGCTCCGGAAGCTGCGGCGTCACCGTGAACACCCGCCGGCACAGGCTCAGCGGGATCGCCGGGGAACCCAGCACCTCCTGCCCCTCGGGGATGTCGCGGGTGACGCCGGCCTGGGCTCCGACGCGAACCCGGCTGCCGATGTTGAGGTGCCCGACGACGCCGCTCTGGCCGGCGAAGGCGCAGTAGTCGCCGATGGTGGTGGAGCCGGCGATGCCCGCCTGGGCCACGAACAGGCACGCCCGCCCCACCTTCGCCCCGTGCCCGATGGCCACCAGGTTGGAGAACTTGGTGCCGGGGCCGATGACCGTGGCCCCGACGGCGGCCCGGTCCAGGGCGCAGCAGGCGCCGATCTCCACGTCGTCGGCGATCTCGACCCAGCCGGCCTGGGGGATCTTCTCGTGCCGGCCGGCGTGGGTGGCGTAGCCGAAGCCGTCCTCGCCGATGACGGTGCAGGCGTGCACGCTCACCCGGTCGCCCAGCACGGTGTGATCGTAGATGACCACGTTGGGGTAGAGGATGCAGTCGCGGCCGATGCGGCAGGACGGGCCCACGAACACGCCGGGATACAGCACCGAGCCGTCGCCGATCTGGACGTCCGGCCCGACGGTGACGAACTGCGCCAGGGAGACGTTCTGGCCCAGCTTGGCCGAGGGGTCGATCCGCGCCTGCGGGTCGATGCCGGCAAAGGGGTGGACGCGGAAGCCGTACAGGACCACCATCGCCTCGCGGAAGGCAAAGTACGGGTCCTGGCAGCGGATGAGGGACTCACCCGGGCCGTCGTAGTCGGCGGCCACGATGACCGCCCCGGCCGAGGTATCCGCCATGAAGCGCTCGTAGCGGACGTTGGCCAGGAAGGCGACCTCGTCTTGCTTGGCCTCGGCCAGGGCGTTGGCGCCGCGAATGAGCTTGTCCGCCGGGCCGTCCAGCCGCCCGCCGATCCGCTCGGTGAGCTCGCCCAGGGTGATCTCCCTTGCCTTGGCCGTGGTCATTTGGGGCGCCAAGCTAATGCGCCCCCGCTGCCCCGTCAAGGCCGAGGGCCCGGCAGGGGACGGCCGGTTTGCGACTTGCGAGCCGGCCTGGCGGGCTTGCCCATCGACAACGGCTCAGGAACACGGTAGCATTCGCTCAACAGACGAACATGTAAGGGGACAAGCGATGCGAACACGAATTGGAGTTCTGGCGGTACTGGCATTGGGGCTGATGCTGTCCGGCTGCTGGGAGGTCAAGCAGAAGATCACGCTCAACCCCGACGCCTCGGGGAAGCTGGCCTTCGACCTGATCACCGTCCCCACCGCAAACCTCAGCCCGCTCGGCGGCAAGATGGGCCAGGAGATCGAAGACCCTCAGCAGGCCGCTCGCGACACCGTGGCAGATTTGATCCACCAGCAGGTCAAGGGCGTGGAGGCCTGGAAGGACCTGTCCATCGAGGTGCTCAAGGACGGGCGGATCCGCTTCCAGGGCGTGGCGTACTTCCGCGATTACGCCCAGCTCAAGGCACCCTGGTCCCTGCAGGGGATCAAGTGGCAGAAGGTCGAAGGCGCCATGGTGCTGGACGGCGCCCTGGAGGCGGTGAAAAAGCCCTCCCTGCCCGGGGTGCCGCCCGGCATGCCCGGCGCCCCGCCGGCCACGCCGACCAAGCCGGTTGAGGAGCTGACCGAAAAGCAGCTCCACACAAAGATCCTGGCCGCGCGGATGTCGTACCAGCAGGGGCGCGGCTTGATGACCGCCATCATGGGCTCCATGAAGACCGACACCACCTTCATGCTGCCGGGCAAGGTCGTCGAGCAGGGCGCCTTCCAGAAGACCGCCGACGGCGGGCTGCGGGTGGCCCTGGAGGGCAGCAAGATGCTGCAGGCCCTGGACAAGCTCATGGCCGACGAGAAGTTCCTGAGCCACGCCGTCAAGGCCGGCGAGGACCCGATGGAAGGGAAGCTGGCGGAGAAGGTCATGACCCAGATGGTGCTGGGCTCGGACGCGCCCCTCAGGGCCAAGGTCACTGGCGAGCTGAAGCCGCTGTTCGACTACGAGGCGGAGATGACCAACGCCAAGGCGGCCATGGCGGCCATGTTCGGGAAGCTCCAGATCCCCCTCCAGCCGCAAAGGCCGGCGTTCCCCATGCCCATGCCCATGCCCACGCTGCCGGAGGAAGACTTCTGAGGCGGCAGCGAGCGCAGACGGCCCGCATCCGCCGATCCGCACCGGGAAGCCGCTGGGCAGGGCCATCGCTCCTGCGCAGCCGGCCGAGATCACCACCCCGGCCGGCACCTAGAATGGCGCAGGAGGACTCTTGGCGATGGTGCGAACGATCTGGCGAATGGTCCTGGCCGCTGTCCTGGCGGCGGGGTCGGCCGGCTGCAAGGGCGGCCGGGCCGACCAGCGGCCACAGAAAGCGCAGGCCGCACGATACATGAACGAAAAGGTCATCAAGACCGACGCCCAGTGGCGGGCGCAGCTGACGCCCGAGCAATACCGTATCACCCGGCAGAAAGGCACCGAGCAGGCCTTTACCGGCAAGTACTGGAACGCCAAGCAAGAGGGCGTGTATGCCTGCGTCTGCTGCGGCCAGGAGCTGTTCCGCTCGCAGGCCAAGTTCGACTCCGGCACCGGCTGGCCGAGCTTCTGGGAGCCCATCCAGCCCAAGAGCGTCGCTACGGCGCCGGACGACAGCCTCGGCACGGCCCGTACGGAAATCCTTTGCAGCCGCTGCGAGGCTCACCTGGGGCACGTGTTCAACGACGGCCCGCCGCCGACGGGGCTGCGCTACTGCATCAACTCCGCGGCACTGCAACTGAAGGCATCCGCCACAAAGGGCGCCGAGGACGCCGAGGCGGAATAGCACTGTCAGTTTTCCATTTGCGATTCTCGATCTTCGATTAAGCAGTCTGTGGCGCCCCGGCGGCCGGCGGGGGGTCTCGGGCTTGACGTGGCCCCGGGGGGCATTACCATTGCGCCGAAGATGAAGCCGCGGTTTGACAACGCCTACGTGCTGAACGTGATGGCCGAGGATCGGCCGGGAATCGTCGCCGCCGTCAGCCGGGCCGTCTTCGACGCCCGCGGAAACATCGACTCCTGCAGCCAGACCGTCCTGTGCGGGTACTTCACCCTCATCATGATCGTGTCCTTCCCCCAGCCGCCGGGCGAGGCGGAATTCCTTCAGGCCCTGGCCCGCCCCGGCGGGCGGGACAGCGGCTTCCAGGTGGTCATGCGGCCGTTCGTCGCCGAGCGGCCCGCCCCGGTGGCCGGCGACTGCGACAACTTCGTGGTCACCTGCTTCGGCCCGGACTCCCCCGGCGTGATCCACCGCTTCAGCGCCCTGCTGGCCGAAAAGGGCATCAACATCGTGGACCTGTACGGCCAGCTCAGCGGCGGTCAGTTCGTGCTCATCTCGCAGGTGCAGATCCCCCGGCAGTGGGACCTGGCCATGCTCCAGGCCGACCTGGAGCACCTCGGCCGGGAGCAGGAATACACCGTCCGCCTCCAGCACGAGAACGTCTTCATCGCCACGAACCAGCTCCGGCTGACCCGGCCCGAAGGCGCCGGGCCGTAGGGAGGGTCAGTGCCATGCGCGATTCGCGGGCGACATTCGATTTCCCCGGGAGCTGCCCGCACTGCGGGTCGGCGGTGAGCCAAGGGTTCCTGGGACCCGCTCGCTGGCTGGTGTGGTTCGACACGCCTGGGCGGGTGTGGACATTCTTTCAAATGCTCTATGGCAGGCAACTGGTACGGGGTGTGATGCGGAAGGTTCCGGCCTGGCGGTGCCGCCGCTGTGGCCTGGTGATGTTCCTTGGCGAAGGAGACGAACCCAGCCATGCTTCGGACGGATGAGATCCTCTCCACCATTCAGATGCTGCACGCCGAGCACCTGGACGTGCGGACGGTGACGCTGGGGATCAACGTGGACGACTGCGCCGGCCCGGACGTGGGGCTGATCTGCCGCAAGCTGCGGCAGAAGCTCACCCGGTTCGCGCGGGAGCTGGTGGGCGTGTGCGACCGGGTGGCGGCCAAGTACGGCGTGCCGGTGACGAACAAGCGGCTGGCCATCAGCGCGGCGGAGTTCCTGCTGGCCGGTCACGGCGAAGGGGCGGCGGTGGATATCGCCGCGGCGCTGGATTCGGCCGCCGCCGAGGCCGGCGTGGACCTGGTGGGCGGCTTCACCGCCTACTGCGAGAAGGGCATCACGCCGGCCAGCGGGGTGCTGATCGACGCCCTGCCGCTGGTGCTGTCGCGGACGCAGCGGGTGTGCGCGTCGGTGAACCTGGCCAGCCGCAAGGCCGGCATCAACATGGACGCGGTGGCCCGGATGGGGCGGATCATCCCGGCGGTGGCGGCGGCGACGGCCGAGCGCAGGGGCTTCGGCGCCGCCAAGCTGTGCGTGTTCGCCAACATCCCCCAGGACAACCCCTTCATGGCCGGGGCGGTGCTGGGGCCGGGCGAGCCGGAGGCCGTCGTCAACGTGGGCGTCTCCGGGCCCGGCGTGGTGGCCTCGGCCCTGCGGCGGAGACTGGAGCTGCAACCTCACCTGACGCTGGGCGACCTGGCCGAGGAGATCAAGATCACCGCCTTCCGCGTCACCCGCGTGGGCGAGCTGATCGGGCGCGAGGTGGCCGACGGGCTGGGCGTGCCGTTCGGGATCGTGGACCTGTCGCTGGCCCCCACCCCGGCCGTCGGCGACAGCGTCGGCGACATCATCCGCATCCTGGGGGTGGACCGCATCGGAGCGCCGGGCTCGACGGCGGCGGTGGCCCTGCTGACCGACGCGGTCAAAAAAGGCGGGGCCTTCGCCTCCAGCAGCGTGGGCGGGCTCAGCGGCACCTTCATCCCCGTCAGCGAGGACGCCGCCCTGGCCCAGGCCGCCGCCGCCGGCCACCTCGTCCTGGAAAAGCTCGAGGCCATGACCAGCGTCTGCTCCGTCGGGCTGGACATGATCGCCATCCCCGGCGACACCCCGGCCGAGACCATCGCCGCCATCATCGCCGACGAAATGGCCATCGGCGTGATCAACAACAAGACTACCGGCGCCCGCATCATCCCCGTTCCCGGCGGCAAGGCCGGCGAGAAGGTCGAGTTCGGCGGGCTGTTCGGCTCGGCCCCGATCATGGAGGTCCGCAACGCGGGGGCCTCGGCGGGGTTCGTCCGCTTCGGCGGGCGCATCCCCGCCCCCATCCAAAGCCTGAACGACTGACGGGCACGCCCCGGGACGGCGCCCGCCGCTGCCGGATATACTGGGACAAGGTGAGCACCTCAACCGACTATTTCGCCGAGTCGTTTCTGCCCCGGCCGGCCAGGAACCCCTGCGTGCTGGTGCTGTTCGGCGGGGCGGGGGCCCTGGCCCAGCGGAAGCTCGCCCCGGCCCTGTACAACCTCGCCCAGGACAGGCTGCTGCCGCGGGAGTTCGCCGTGCTGGGCTCGGCCCGCACCCCGCGCAGCGACGATGCCTACCGCGACATCCTCCGCCAGGCCGTCCAGCAGCACTCCCGCCGCCCGCCCAAGCCGGAGGTGCTGGAATCCCTGCTGCGGCAAACGTATTACCAGCCGCTGCGGCCGGACCGCCAGGCCGACTGGAAGGAGCTGGGCCGGCGGCTGAGAGAGATCGACGATCGCCACGGCACCACCGGCGGCCGGCTGCTGTACCTGTGCACCCCGCCGGAGGCGTATGCCTCGCTGATCTCGGCGATCGGCCGGCACGGCACGGCGGCGAAGGACGGCCGACCGGGCTGCCGCATCGTCATCGAGAAGCCCTTCGGCAGCGACCTGGACTCGGCCGCCCGCCTCAGCGGGCTGCTCGGGCAGTGGTTCGACGAGTCGGCCATCTATCGCATCGACCACTTCCTGGGCAAGGAGACGGTGCAGAACCTGCTGGTGTTCCGCTTCTCCAACGCCATCTTCGAGCCGCTGCTGAACCGCGGCTGGGTCCATGACGTCCAGATCACCGTGGCCGAAGACGACGGCGTCGGCGAGCGCGGGGGCTACTACGAGACCGCCGGCGCCCTGCGCGACATGGTCCAGAACCACCTGCTCCAGCTCTTGTGCCTGATCGCCATGGAGCCGCCGCTGCGGATGGACGGCGAGGCCATCCGCGACGAGAAGGTCAAGGTCCTCCGCGCCATCGGGGCGCTGACGCCGGGCGAGGTCGCCCGGCAGACGGTCCGCGGGCAGTACGCCGCCGCGGGCGGCAAACCCGCCTATCGGGCCGAGCCCGGCGTCGCCGCCGACTCCCAGGTGGAAACCTACGCCGCCTTGCGCCTGGAGGTCCGCAACCCGCGCTGGGCCGGCGTGCCGTTCTACCTCCGCACGGGCAAGCGGCTGGGGCGGCGGGTGGGCGAGATCGTCGTCACCTTCAAGCGCGAGGCGGTGCCGCTGTTCAGCCGCCCGGAGTGCGACTGGCGGCTGCCGAACCGGCTGATCTTCCGCCTGCAGCCGGAAGAAGGCATCTGCATCGCCTTCGATGCCAAGGCGCCGGGCCCGCGGCTGCTGCTGCGGCCGGTGCGGATGGCGTTTAACTACCGCTCGTCCTTCGAGATGCCCAGCCCCGAGGCGTACGAGCGGCTGCTGCTGGACGCCCTGAAAGGCGAAAGCTCCCTCTTCGCCCGCGGCGACGAGGTGGAGGCCTCCTGGCAGATCGTGGACTCGATCCGCGCCGCCTGGGCCCACGCCGGCCTACCCCCGCTGCTGGAGTACCCCTGCGGCAACTGGGGCCCCGACCAGGCCGGGAATGTCTTCACCGACCCGGAAACTTCATGGCAAACCGCGTGACAGGCCGCCGCCGTTTGCGTATCATGGCCCCGGCCGCCGTGCAGGGCCTTCGGGAGAGATACCGGCCATGTCGCCTGCAAGGGAACTGATCGTGGAGATGACGGCCGAAGCCGCCGCCGAACGCGGCGCCCAGCGCGTCGCCGCCATCATCGCCGAGCGTACCGCCGGCGGCAGGGAGTGCTTCCTCGCCCTGTGCGGTGGAACCACCCCCGGCAGCCTCTACCGCCGACTGGCCTCGGCCCCCTTGGCCGACCAGGTGCCCTGGAAACAGGTCCGCATCTTCTTCGGCGACGAGCGCGACGTGCCCCAGGACCACGTCGAGAACAACTTCCGCATGGTCAC
>Ga0111187_1094_pt1 | contig 10285 bp, 7 predicted proteins | sample DeeMarSWOR324_28_FD_80242 | JGI IMG/M metagenome (GOLD analysis project Ga0111187, IMG submission 80242) | Phycisphaerae bacterium SM23_33 | reverse complement strand
CGCTCATCGATGGGAAAGAGACGACACTGCAAGCCACGCCACTCGTACACCCTACACTCGTTGGTACCACGCAGGTGCGGACAGCGGAACAAGAGTTCGCAACACCTCCCACACCGCTCACACGCCCCCTGCCGACGCACCAACTGCCGCTCGACGTACGCCCGGGCGAAATGCACCAGCCAAAACCGCCTCAGTTTCCCCCAGGCCTGCCGGAACTCAGCCCACCAAGCGAGCCCCAGGGCTCCCCGTTCCGTCGCGGCCTCATCCGCCTCCCGCTCGCGTACGCACACGACGCATATGCTCGCCTCCGCCAGGGGCAGTGTCAAGGAAAAAGGTCCTCCGGCCTGCGCCGCGCTCGGCCATTCCCGCCCCGGCTTGACAGCAGCCCGGCGTGCACTACAATCGTCCGGGTGCCCCGGCGCCCTCCTCTGGGCGCCGAGGAAAAGGGGACACTCTGAATCTGTTACTCCTGTGCAACTGCGCACGCCCAGGCCTGCGCCTGTCGAAAGGCGACAGAGTGTCCCCTTTTCCCCCGCATCGCCGGTGCCTCACAGCAACCGCTCAGCCGTAAGGCCCGAAATAACCGACCATTACCAAAACTGGGGATGACTCAGGGCGCACGCCCCTTGACAGTGTACACTGAGCCGCTGAGCGCTGGTCAACTCGGGGTCACCGAGGAAAGGAGATACGTCATGTCCGGAACGCCTGGCACAGACCTTCTCGCCCGCATCGAACTCCGCCAGGGCGACATCACCGAGATGGACGTGGATGCCATCGTCAACGCGGCCAACACCCAACTGGTGCTGGGGGCGGGTGTCGCCGGGGCCATTCGCCGAAAGGGCGGCCCCAGCATCCAGCGCGAATGTGACGCTCACGGCCCCGTCCCCCTGGGCCAGGCGGCCATCACGGGCGCCGGCGAGCTCCCGGCCCGCTACTGCATCCACGCCGCCAGCATGAGCCTGGGCGCACGGACCACGGCCGAGTCGCTGCAAGATTCGGTCCGAAACAGCCTCCTGCGGGCCAAGGAGAAGGGGCTCAGGTGCATCGCTTTCCCGGCCATCGGCACGGGCGTCGCGGGCTTCCCCATGGACGAGTGTGCCCGGATCATGTTTGAGGTGGTGGCCGAACACCTGGCCGAAGGTACGCCTCTGGAGAAGGTGTACTTCGTGCTCTACGGGGAGGAGGCCTACCGCACCTTCCAGCGCGAGTTCGACAGCCTGAGCAAGCAGCGGCAGGAACCGGGTTGAAAACGGACTCGCCGGCTCAGACTCCAGTTGGACAGACCCTGACCTGGCCCGGCGTACGAACGTCACCGCTCGTCTGCACCACCTGACCCAGGAACAGGCTGATGACGTGGGCGTTGGCGAGCAGGTGTTCGCTGACGGCGCTGGTGGTGAACCGGCTCTCCCCGTCGGCCAAGGCGAGGGGGAGCAGGACCTGGTCGGCCAGGTGGTAGTCGAACGCCGCGTCCGTGTGCAAGAAGCGGGCCAGTTCGTTGACCGCCTCACGGGCGACCTGCTCAGCGGGCTTGCCTCGCCTTCCCAGGGCAGAGAAGGCCGCCCGCCCCGTCTCGAACTCCGTCTCCACGTACACTGCCGTGCCCGGGCTACGCGCAGCGGGCTCGACAACGTCGACGGCCACTTCGCCGAAGGCGTCCTCAAGGCCCAGCCGGCGAAGCCCTTTCTCCAGCTCCCCGGCCTGGCGCGCAGCGATGCTGGTGGCGAGTCTCCCCACCAGCGAGAGCCCATGGGCACGCTGGAACGCGCCCCGCTCGGAAGCCGCCAGGGGCTTCGGCCGCCAGCCTCCTGAGACATCAGCCCTGACGCAACCCCCGCCCCGGGGATAGAAGCCGGCCCGCTCCAACCTGAGACGTACCCGCAGACCCAGGCCAGCCATCACCGCGGCCCAGTGTCGGCTCAGGTACTCGAAGGTCGGGGCCCAGGGGACGTGCGTCCCCCCACTGACGGTGACCGTCGAGTCGCCCCCAGCCAAGGCCAACGCGGGCACGACCGTTTGCAGGACCAACGACGTCGCCCCAGCCGTCCCGATGTCAAAACTGTACTGCCCCGCGCCCGGCTTCCCCGGAAAGAAGCGGAGCCCACCCGAACCCAGGGCCGCCCCTTCCACTCGTCCCCCACTGACGGCCACTGCCGCCCGCACTGCGGCCAGGTGCTGCGGCCGCAGCCCGGGCTTGGGACGGCCGGCACGAATGTTCTCGACGAACAGCGGCCGGCCGGTCAGAAGTGACAGAGTGAGTGAGGTGCGCAGGATCTGCCCACCCCCCTCCCCCCAGGAACCGTCCACAGCGACCGGTGGCACGGACACCGTCACATCCCTTCCACCTTCGGGGGACGTAGCCCCGCCTGCCGACTTCGCCATGGTAGCCGCGCCGTCGCCATAGCGGCTTTGGCGCGTCGGCGACTTGACTACGACGGCTGAATCGGCGGACGAAGCCCACCCTCAGAGCCAGCCCACTCTCACACACCCCCTCGGCGCCGTCAAGAGAACACCCCGAAAGGAAGCGAAACCACGCCCCGGCGCGGGTCCGTTGGTGACGGTAGCGATCCCAAGAGGTTCGGGGGTCTCGACCGGCCTCGGCCCCAGACGCGCCTCGACTGAGCCCGTGGCAGGCAGCCGAACCGGTCTCGCCGAAGTCCGCGCTGTCGGACCTCGACAGCCACCGTCAACCGCCACAACCGCCGGACGCGAAAACAGTTCGCGGGGTGTCGACCGGCCCTGCCCTCAAGTTCTTGCATCCGTCCATCCGATGAATTCATTGACACGGACGGCGAAGAGTGGAGCGGCGGCGGGGACTCGAAGAGGCCGGAGGCCCCATCGAAGAGGTCGGAGACCTAACCCGCCGGCCGGGGGGCCCGGCTGTCCCGCCGGCGCTGGCTGCGCTTCCTCACCGTGGGCGCACGCCCTGCGCCCGTCGAGAAGCAGGTCTGGTTGAGAGTGACCGAATGACGATACAGAAACGCCTACTCATCTTCTTCTTGATCGTGGTGCTCATATCCATGGCCGTCACTGCGTACTCGACAGCCCGGGTGCTCACCTCCGCCCTGGAAGCCAAGGCCCAGCAGGAGCTCGAGGTAGACCTCAAGTTGGCGTGGACCGTCGTCCGCCAGCGCCTCGACACCCTCAGCCGAGCGGCCAGGCAGGCCGTGACCCTCCAGCTGGCCGACGCCGCCGCGCTCGATGAGGAGGCCCTGCAGGAGGCCAGAGAGGCCCTGATCCAGCTGAAACGGACTCAGCGGGCCTCCTTCGCTGCGCTGCTGGGACCGGACCGGGTCGTCCTCTGCCGAACCAACTCCCCTGAGACCGGTGACACCTATCCCCCGGTGACGGTCCTGGAAGGCGCCTGGGCAAACGAAGCCACGGCGGGAACGGAGTTCATCCCCGCCAGTCTGATCGAGACGGAGGGGCTCAGACAGGAGGCCCAGGTAGCCCTGGAAGTTCCCACAGAGGTCTCCCGCGAGGCCCTGGCGTTCGTCAGCGCAGTGCCGGTGACCGACCCCTCCGGCCGGGTGCTGGCGGCGCTGGTGGTGGGCGAACTGCTCAACAACAACACCGTCATCCCCGACCTGGTGGCCGAACCCACCGGACACATCCTCTCCATCTGGCTGAAGGACATCTGCGTGGCCACCAACGCCCGGCGCAAGGACGGCTCCCGGGCTGTGGGGGAGAAGCTCCATCGCACCACCTTTGTGCCCGGAGCCCGGGAAGGCTTCCAGGAAGTGGAACTGGCCGGACAGCCGCAGAAAGCCATCTCCACCAACATCCGCAACTCCGCCAACCACATCGTGGGCGCCCTGCAGGTGGGCATACCACTGCGGGAGATTGACGAGCCGCGGCGACGGGCCCTGTTCGTCATCGTCCTCGCCAGTTTGGGCGGGGCCGCCATTGCCATCGTCATTGCCTTCTACCTGGCTCGTCGCATCAGCCGGCCGCTGCTGCAGGTCGTGGGGGTGACCCGTCGGGTCGCTGGCGGTGACCTCTCCGCCGAAGTCCCCGTGCTGGGAAAGGACGAGATCGGTGAACTGGCGCTCAGTTTCAACCACATGATCCGAGACCTCTCCCAGGCCCAAGAGCAGTTGGTGCGCAGCCAGAGGCTGGCGGCCATTGGCCAGCTGGCCGGCAGCGTCAGCCACGAACTGCGCAACCCGTTGAGCGTGCTCCGCAGCTCGTCCTACTACCTGCGGACACGGCTCCCCGACGCCGACCCAAAGGTCGCAAAACACCTCAACATCATCGAGCAGGAGATCGCCAGCGCCAACAGGATCATCACCGACCTCTTGGACTTCTCCCGCACCAAGCCACCCACCTTCCAGCACACCTACCTCAATTACATCGTCGAGGAGTCACTGAGCCGCATCGAGGTCCCCAGTACGGTCACGGTGAAACTGGAACTGAGCGACGGACTGCCCCCCCTGAAGGCTGACACCTTCCAACTGGAGCAGGTGCTGATGAACCTCCTGGCCAACGCGGTCCAGGCCATGCCCGAGGGCGGCACCCTGACCGTTGGTACGGACCACGTGGATGGTCGGCTCATCACCACCGTCACGGACACGGGGGTCGGCATTCGACCGGAGCACCTGGAGCAGATCTTCGAGCCCTTGTTCACCACCAAGGCTCGTGGCATCGGCCTGGGGCTGGCCGTCTGCAAGACCCTCATCGAGAACCACGGAGGCACCATTCGCGCTGAGAGCACAGTGGGAGAGGGAACGACGTTTACCCTGTCCCTGCCCCTAACGGCCCCGCTGCCGGGCGCCGACCAGAGTCGGGAGCCAGCCGGACTCCCGGCGGCCACCTGATCCGCGGCGGCGCTGGCCCCGCCGGGCCCCCGCGGCTGGGGCCAAGGAGGGAGAACAGATGACGGAGAATCGCAGAGGTCGGAGACCTAACCGCAGAGGCAAACAATCGGAGAGGTCGCAGCCCCAACCGCGGGCTGGCCCACTTCCTTTCCGTCTGCTGGTCGTCGATGACGACCCGAACCTGGGGGAATCACTCCGGGACGTGCTCACCGACAAGGGCTACGAGGTGGTGGTGGTCATGCAGGGGGCCGTGGCCCTGGACCGCCTGGCCCGGGAGCACTTCGACATGGCCCTGGTGGACATCCGCATGCCCGGACTGGACGGCGCCGCGACCGCCAAACTCATCCACACCCTGAAGCCGGGACTGCCCGTGGCCATGATCACGGGCTACGAGCTGGACGACCTGGCCCGAGAGGCCCTGCGCGAGGGGGCCGTCGCCATCCTCAGCAAGCCCCTGGACATCGACCGCACGGTAGACCTCATCGAGCACACCATCAAGCGCCCCACGGTACTGGTCATCGACCCGGACCGGCTCGACGTCGAGGAGTTGCGTCAGGCCCTGGAGTCCGCCGACTGCCTGACCACCGTCGCCCCCGACCTCTCCCAGGCCCGCGAGGTCCTCGGCCGAGCCGCCTACGACTGTATCATCCTGAACGCCGCGCTCGTCCGTCGGCACGGCCCCGACGCCCTGGTCGACATCGCCCGCCTGCAGCCCGGCGCCTACTTGGTCTTCGTCCGTCCTGCCGCCCCGGCGGAGCCGGCAGCCGACTCGAAGAGGTCGGAGACCCCACCCACGGCCGAGCAGCGCACCCTCGAGGCGCAGGTCCGTCACGCGGCCTTCGCCGTGCTGGACAGGTCGGCCTCTCCCCAGGACGTCCTGCGGGTGGTCCAGCGCATCAAGGAGCTTATCAAGGAGAAGAGCGATGACCAATGAAGTCCCCGGCCAGGACCCAGACCTGGCGCAGCAGCCTAATGGGCGGGCTTGCGTCCTGGTGGTGGACGACGAGCTCTTCATATGCGAGACCCTGGCCGATGTGCTGGAGGACGTCGGCTACTACGTAGAGACGGCAAGGGACGGCGCCGAGGCGCTCGACCGGTTGGACGATCTCGGTGACCGGACCGACTGTGTCATCCTGGACATCCGTCTGGCCCCGCCCACCAAGACCGACCAGTTGGATGGCATCGGTGTCCTGGGCATCCTGAAGGAGCGCTACCCGGATGCCGGGGTCATCATCATCACCGCCTACGCCAGTGTGGAAAACGCCGTGGCCGCGCTCAACCTCGGCGCCGACGCCTACCTGCAGAAGCCCATCAATCCCGAAGAACTCCTGCCCCTGGTCAATAAGACCGTCGAGCGCCGAAAACTGGTGCGCGAGAAGGCCCGGCTGGAAGCCCAGGCCCAGGAGCAAAACCGCTACCTCCTCACCAAGAACCGGGAACTGGCTGAGGCCAACCGTCAACTCCAAGAGACCCTGCACCGGCTGAACGAAACCCAAGCCCAACTCATCCAGTCGGAGAAGCTGGCTTCCCTGGGCCAGTTGGTCGCCGGGGTGGCCCACGAACTCAACAACCCCATCAGTTTCGTCTACAGCAACATGGCCCGCTTGCTGGAATACGTGGAACACATCCTCCACGTCTTCACCCGCTACCGGGAGGCCCTGGACGGACTCCGCCGGGGTCAGCCCCCCGGAGAAGGAGGCCTTCAAGAACTCGCTGAGCTCGAAGCCGCTACCGACATCGACTTCATCCTCAAAGACCTCCAAGCCCTGGCCCGCGAGAGCCGGGAGGGGGCCGAGCGCGTCCAGGCAGTGGTGCTCGACCTGCGCAACTTCAGCCGAGTGGACGAGGGCGAAGTCCAGGACGTCGACCTCGTGAGTGGCATCGAGAGCACCCTGGCCCTGCTGCGTCCTGAACTGAAGCACCGCATCACTCTGGAACTGGACCTCGGGCCCCTGCCCCACATCCGGGGAAACGCCGCCCAACTCAACCAGGTGGTCATGAACCTGCTCATGAACGCCGCCCAGGCCATCGAGGGAGAAGGGACCATCCGCCTGGCCACCCAGCCCACCGCAGCGGGCGTCAGGCTGACCGTCAGTGACACCGGCCGGGGCATCGCCCCGGAACACCTCAACAGGATTTTCGATCCCTTCTTCACCACCCGCCGGGGACACCAGGGGATGGCCGGCGGGGTCGGTCTGGGGCTCTCCATTGCCCACGCCATCGTCCAGCGCCACGCCGGCACCATCGAAGCGGAAAGCACGCCCGGCGAGGGAACCACCTTTACCATCGACCTGCCCCTGGCCGGCTACCGGCCGAACAGGCTCGGAGCGCCGGGGCCGACCGTTCGACAGGCTCACGGCCCTGAGCAACGTCGAAGGGCAGGCACGCCGCCCCACTCCCCGCCACCGACAACGGCCAGCGGGAGCGAAGAGCCGCAGGAGCAGCCCCACGATAAGGAGGTCACACCATGAACCCCGCGTCCCAGCCGCATCAGCCCGAGCCCGCCCCCGGGGGAAGAGCCCGGGCGCGGCCCGAGCGAGGTGAGAGTCCCCCGGGGCAGTTTGCCGCCCTGCCTGTCCGAAGCCAGCCCGGAGCCGCGGCTGAGCGGGCCCCCATCCTCATCGTTGACGACGAGCCCCACGTCATCGCCTCACTCCAGAGACTGCTGCGGAGCGAGCCCTACCGCGTCCTTTCCGCCACCGACGCCGACGAGGCCCTGGACATCATCCGTCAGGAGCCCGTGCAGCTGGTGATGTGCGACCACCGGATGCCCGGCATGACGGGGACCGAGCTGATGGAGCACGTCAAGGTGAGCCGTCCCGACGTGGTACGGATCATGATCACCGGGTACCTGGACGTCACCGCCGCCGTCGAGGCCATCAACAAAGGGGAGGTCTTCCGCTTCGTCACCAAGCCCTGGGACGACGACGAAGTCCGGCTCATCATCCGCCAGGCCGTCCAACAGCACCGCCTGCTCCGTCAGAACCGGGAACTCGTGGAGCGGGTCAACGCCCAGAACCGAGAACTTCGGCAACTCACCCGCCAACTGGAGCGTCGGGTCACGGATCGCACCCACGAGATCGAGCAGAAGCGCGATGAGCTCCGAGCCAGTTACTTCTCCACCATCCAGGCCCTGGCCGCTGCCGTCGAGGCCAAGGACCCCTACACCCGTGGCCACTCGGAAAGCGTGGCCCGCTACGCCTCACTCATAGCCCGGGCCCTCTCCGTCACGGGCAACGACCTGGAAGGGGTGCGGGTGGCGGGCATCCTCCACGACATCGGCAAACTGATCCTGGACGACGCCCTGCTCTCCAAGACCGCCCGGCTGGAACCCCACGAGTGGGAACGCATCCGCCAGCACCCCGAGGTGGGCGCCAGGATCCTCAGGCCAGCCCTGCTTCCCTGGCCTGTCGTCCCCCTGGTCTACCACCACCACGAACGCTACGACGGCTCCGGCTATCCCGACGGCCTCAAAGGCAATGACATCCCCTTGGGCGCCCGCATCCTCGCCGTCGCCGACTCCTTCGACGCCATGAACTCCGACCGCAGTTACCGCCCCCGGCTCTCACAGCGAGAGATTCTGCGGACCCTGGAAGAGGGGGCCGGGAAGCTCTTCGACCCCGAGATCGTCCGCGCCTTTTTCAGCCTCGTCAAGAAAGACCTCATCAGCGTCTGACCATAGGGTAGGTCTACGACCTCCCGCCTTCGGGCCGACGAAGCCCTACGGCGGGCGAAGTCGGCTTCGACTCTCCGACCTCTCCGATTCTGCGACCTGTCCGGGAAAAGGGGACACTCTGTTTCCTTTCCCGCGCCGAGCGCCATGTCGAGGCAGCCGAACACGAAGGACAGAGTCAGAGTGTCCCCTTTTCCTCGACCTGCGACCGCTTCATCCTGGGCGCCGCTCTCGTCCACCGGCACTGTCGCTCTGACCCCGTGGCACACGCGCCTGCCACACGTCGTCAGGCGCCTACCCCGGCATGACGATCTCGCAGAACTGACGGGTCTCGGCCGACTGGCGGGCGCAGAGGCAGGTGAGGGCGCTGAGGATGCCTGCGGAGATGGGCGTACGGCTCGGCCGACGCTCCTTCATGGCCATCAGGAAGTCGTGACACAACTCGCGGTCGCCACCGAAGTGGGACATGCCGCCGGTGAAGTCAATGGTTTCCACCGCTGGCTTCTGGTGCATGTAGACTTTGATCCAGTTCTGGTACCAGTCGAAGTGGATGGTGCCCTTGTAGCCGTACAGCCTGGCCCCCCGGCGGGCGGCCTGGTTGCGGGCATAGAAGTTCTGGGTGTAGGAACACTGGGCCCCCTCCTCGTACTCGACGATGCAGTTGCCCAGGTCCTCATTCCTGATCTGGTCGCCGAAGAGACACATCCGCCGATCGCTCCTGGTCACCCGCTCACCCCGGAACCGCTCGTAGAACAGCCGGAAAGGCCCCTCCGGACAGGTGTCCCGCTCCTCGCACTCGACGCAGCGGTAGTCGTTGGGCATGGGCTTGTGGACGGTGTCGGCGGAGCCGTAGATGCGCTGGGCCTTCATGGCGCAGATCCACCGGGGCCGCTGGCCCAGGAGGTAATAGACGTAGTCCAGGTCGTGGGTGGCCTTCTGGAGGAAGAGGCCGCCGACCTCGTCGTAGTTCCGGTACCAGCCAGAGTAGTAGCCACTCCCGTAGGGGACGTCGTTGAAGGCGACGACGTGCTCGATGCTGCCGACCTGGCCCGAGTCGATGATGTCCTTGACCGTCGTGACGATGGGGCTCACCCGGAGCGGGAAAGAGACCACCACCGGAGCAGTGACGTCCGTGTACGCGTCGTGGAGGGCCTTCACCTGCTCGAAGGTGATGGCCACGGGCTTCTCCAGAAACAGGGGGACGTCGTACCGGGCCACCTTGCAGGCCATCTCCGTGTGCAGGTAGCAGCGGGTGCCGATCATCACCCCGTCCAGTTGGGACTTCTCCAGCATCTCATCAGCCGAGGTGAAGAACGCCGTGTCCTTGAGGAACTCGTCCCCTGTGGCCTTGATGTCGTCGGCCCTGGGGTCGGCGATGGCCACAACGCTGTACGGGATGTCGTACATCCCCATCATCCTGGCCATGCCCGAGACTCGGCTGCCGTAGCCGATGATTCCCACCTTGAGCATCGCTACCCCATCCTTTCAGAAGACGAAGGTGACTCGACACGCTCACCGCCCCGAACGAAGTCGAGGGGCGAGGGAGACAAAACAGTGGGGCATTCTCCCCCCGGCCGCGGAGGAAAAGCAAGTGGAATCCGGCGCCCAGGAACCAGCCACGCGCCGACTACCCACTCCCAGCGGCGTCGAAGGGCTCGACCTCGCAGGTGACACCGGGAGAAGGCACGGGCACGATGAGCTGCGCCTGGGGGTAGGCGCGCATGACCCCCTCAACAATGGGGTGTTCCCTGAGCGCGTCTGTTGACTGACCGGCGAAGTCGGGATGGAGCAGCAGGAT
>Ga0111187_1091_pt1 | contig 10349 bp, 6 predicted proteins | sample DeeMarSWOR324_28_FD_80242 | JGI IMG/M metagenome (GOLD analysis project Ga0111187, IMG submission 80242) | Phycisphaerae bacterium SM23_33 | reverse complement strand
CTTCGAGGAGTTCGTGGTGGCCTACGACGCCAGGCTGGTGGAGCTGATCCACTCCTACCCGGACACGTACGTGATCGTGCACTCTCACGGGCGGGTGAGCCGCTTCCTGGAGCGGTTCGCCGCCGTCGGCATGGACGGGCTGAACGTGCTGGAGCCCCCGCCCATGGGCGACACCGTGCTGGCCGAGGCCAAGCGGCGCGTGGGCGACAAGTACTGCCTGATCGGGAACATCCAGTATGACGACCTGGCTCGCGGCAGCCGGCAGGAGGTCGAGCGCCTGGTCATGGAGGCCATCCGCCAGGGCGGCCCGGGCGGCGGGTTCATCCTCTCGCCGTGCGCATCCCCGTACGAGCGGCCGCTGCCGGCCCGCGCGGGCGAGAACCTCATCCACTACCTTGTCATGGGCAGGCAGCACGGCCGCTACCCGCTCAGCGTGTAGGCACAGGCCCACAGCCGATCCAAGGATGCCCGGGCAAGGCGGGCGGCAAGCGGGAGTTACAGGCCCAGCAGGCGGGCGGCGTTGACCTTGGCGAGCGTGTCGAAGCAGGTCTGCGAAATCCTGGCTTCGTTGCGCAGCCGCAGCAGGTAATCCACCAGCGGCGTGGGCGTGTCGGGGGCGCAGATGTCGGTGCCGAAGTACAGCCGGTCCTGGAACTCGGCGAGGAACTCGCAGCCGAAGCCTTCATCCCGGCTGACGGCGTTGCAGCCGCTGTTGGCCGACAAGTCGCCGTGCAGGTTCGGATATCGCCGCATCAGCTCGACGACGCGGCCTGGGGCCTCGACCGGGCCGGAAGGATACCCGCCGCGCTGCCTCACGTCCTGCAGCGGGCCGATCTCCGCCCAGAAGGCCTGCGAATGCCCGAGAAAGACCAGTTTGGGAAATTTCCGCAGGGCCTTTTCCAGCAGCGGCAGCCCCGGCTCGTCGTACAGGCCGTAGTTGCCGCCCAGCGATGGGGACATGTGAAAGGTCAGCGGCATCCCCAGCCGCTCGCACGCCCGGAAGAGGTTCTCCACCATGGGGTGATCGAAGGGCAGGTTCGCCGAGACCTCGCCCACGCCCTTGCAGCCGGCCGCCCGGTAAAACTCCAACAGCTCGCCCAGCGGGGCCTGCGACGAGTTGCTCAACTGCCGCGGGTCCACGTTGCAGAAGGGGATGAAGCGGCCGCCGCAATCCTGGCAGATCTCCAACACCTCCTCGACCGACTGGATCTGGCGGGCGCACTCGGGCGAGACGCCCGGCAGCAGCACCGCCCGCTCCACGCCGATGGCATCGTAGCGGGCGATCAGCTGCTCGGGCGTGGCGTAGGCCGGCTTGCCGTCGCGGGGCAGCCCCGGCCGTCGCCGCGTGTGCACGTGAATGTCAATGAACATCCGAACTCACTCCCGCTGGTCTTGCCTGTCTGATGTCCCGGCCGGCCGAACGGCGCGGAGGATGGCCTCGACCAGCCCGGCGGCGGTGTGCTCGTCGGCCACGGCCGCGGCTGTCAGCCCGTGGCGGCGCAGGGTCTCGGCGGTGACGGGCCCGATGGCAGCCAGATGAACGCCTTGCAGGCCCGGGGCGGCCTTGCCCGCGCCAGCCGCCAGCAGGGCCAGGAAGTTGTCCACCGCCGAGGAGGAGGTGAAGGTAATCCAGTCCACGCGCTTCTCGCCCAGGGCGGCGAGGGCCTCTTCGGGGAGCTGGGCCGCCCGGGCGGTGCGGTAAAAGGCCACGTCCTGCACCTCCGCGCCGGCCTCGGCCAGCAACTGCCGCAGCGGCTGCGTGGCCAGGTCGGACCGGGCCAGCAGGATGCGTGTGCCGGCCAGCTCACCGGCCGACTTCATGGCCTGGCCCAGGGCCTGCGTGGTGAATTTCTCGGGCACCACGTCGGGGCTGATGAAACAGCCCGCCAGGGCCTTGACGGTGGCCGGGCCGACGGCCGCTACCCTCGCCGCGCCCAGCGCCCGCCCGTCCAGCCCCAGATGCCGGCAGCGGGCGGCGAAGGCCTCCACGCCGTTGGCGGAGGTGAAGACCACCCAGTCGAACTCCTTCAGCCTCCGCAGGGCCTCGTCCACGGCGGCGAAGTCCTCCAGCGGCCGGATCTCGATGGCCGGCGCCTCGATCACCTCCGCCCCCAACTCCCGCAGCGGGGCCGCCAACTCCGCCGACTGATGCGCCGGCCGGGTGATGATGACCGTCTGGCCGAACAGGGGCAGGTGCTCGAACCACGCCAGCTTCTCGCGCAGGCACACTACCTCCCCGACGATGGTCAGGGCCGGCGGGGCGATGCCGGCTCGGCGGGCGGCGGCCGGCAGCTCGGCCAGCGGCGCCGTCACCGTCCGCTGCCGCGGCGTGCCCGCCAGGGCGACGACGGCGGCGGGGGTCTGCGGGTCGCGGCCGGCCTCGATGAGCCGGCGGGTGATCTCCGGCAGGTTGCTTACGCCCATGTAGAACACGACCGTGTCGATGCCCGCCAGGGCCTGCCAGTTGACGGCCTCCTCGTCCCTGGTCGGGTCCTGCCGGCCGGTCACCAACGCCAGCGTCGAGGCGTATCGCCGGTCCGTCAGCGGGATGCCCGCGCAGGCGGCCGCCGCCAGGGCCGCGGTGATCCCCGGCACGATGCGGTAGGGGACCCCTGCCTCGGCCAGGGCCTCGGCCTCCTCGCCGCCCCGGCCGAACACCAGCGGGTCGCCGCCCTTGAGCCGGACGACCTGCTGGCCGGCGCGGGCGCGGCGGATAAGCAGGTCGTTGATCCACCGCTGGTCGGGCCCGGCCCCGCCGGGGGTCTTGCCCACGTAGATCTTCTCGACCGCCGGACCAGCCAGCGCCAGCACCTCCGGGCGGACCAGGCGGTCGTAAATTACCACTTCTGCGCGGCTTAGCCATTTCGCCCCGGCCAGGGTAAGCCACGTCGCGGGGCCCGGCCCGGCCCCCAGCAGCACCACCAGACCGTCGCAGTCGCTACGCTGGCCCATGGCCGCATTCTATGGGCTAAACCGCAAAGACGCAAAATTCTGCGCAGCCTATTCAAGCCCACCTGCGCTGGGGCCGATAGCCCCAGAAAAGGATTAAGTCCTGGAGAGGTTCATGAACATCCAAGCTCCGGTGATGCTCGAAAGGCGGCGATACCCACGGACGCAACTGATGATGATGCTTCACGGGATCCGTCTGGACCCCGACGGCGGCGATGTCCGTAACACGCTGCGGATGACGGACATCTCCCGCGGCGGGCTGGGGGCGCTGGCCGACCGCTGGCTCTACCCCGGCCAGAAGGTCGTCCTCTGTGTGCCCCTGCACCCCGACGGCGGCCGCCGGAACATCAATTCCACCGTCACCCGTTGCCAGAAGGCTCGCGACGGCTACAGCGTGGGACTTCAGTTCGACCGCGTCTCCCTGGCTGCCGCCATGTGTTCCCCGCAGCCGGCCGTTGCCGCCTGACCGGGCCGACGCGGGATCAGGCTGTTTGTTCCTTCGTGCGGCGATCGATCCTTCCGACCCGCCTGCGGCCGACACCGGCCGCCGGCGGGTGCTTTTTGCGCCGAACGCCGCCCCCGCTCCGAGAAACGGGCCTTGACTTTGCCGCCCCCGAAAATAGGATTAACCGATGCGGTCTGGTATGTGTCCCGCACCCCGGCGGCCAAGGACCACTGGGGAATAGTGTAACGGTAGCACAACTGACTCTGGATCAGTTAGTCCAGGTTCGAATCCTGGTTCCCCAGTTCTGTCAGGCCCGGCCAGCTCGGCCGGGCCTTGCTTCGCGCCCGCGCGGGGTCCGACGTCGTCGTGACGCGCCGGCCGTTACGTCGAGTCGTCGCGGTAAGGGCATGCGTCCGTGGGGCAGCGCGAGCAGCTCGGGGAGTCCCATTCGGGCGACGAAGTCCTGGCGCTGAACCTGGAAAAGAGCTTCTCCATGCCCGTGCTGCCGCACTTGGGGCAGACGTGCTTGCCGTTGCCGTCGGGGTTTTCCAGGAACTCCGACACGTGCCCGCACTTCCTGCATCGATACTCGAAGATGGGCATCGCCGCCTTCCCTTCCGGCCGGCAGCCGCCCCGGCGTTGCAGGACGCCGCGCCCATGGCCGGACACCATTATACTACGGCCCGGCCCTGGGCGCCGCGGGGGGCTGCTTGGCCTCCGGGTGCAGGACCTTGGTGATGACTTCGTAGTACTTGCGCAGGGTCAGGTAGTCGCGCAGCAGGTAGCCGTTGCGGTTGAGCGCCTCCTCGCTGAAATCGAAATGGTACTTGCCCGGGTGCGACGGGTGCACGCCGTCTTCGCTGATCAGCCCGGGGGGGTCTTTCTTGCCCGACCAGTCGTCGCCGCGGCGGCGGGTGATCTCGGCGTTGTAGTCGATCACCGGCACCTTCAGCCCGGCGGCGATGCTCAGTGTCGCCAGCCGGTAGCCGTCCGGGGCCGGCGGGGGAATGCTCGTGAGCATCGGCACGGTGCCGTCCTGCATCATCCGCCTTACCGAGGCGGCCATGTACTCGGTGTACTCCGGCGGGCAGATCCGGCCGCGGTCGTTGGTGCCGAACATGATGACGGCCGTCTCGGGGTTCATCTTCTTCTGCCAGGCGTCAACGTTACGGAACAGCCAGTCGGACATCATCATGCCGGTGTTGCCCCACTCGGCGCCCTTCCATCGCCACCACAGCTCGCGGTCGGAAAACCTGTCCACCACCTCCAGCTCGGCCCTGACCTGGGGCGGCGTGTTCTCCAGGGCCAGTTGCGGCCGGGGCGGGGTGACGTCCTTGGGCGCGTTCTTGCCGAAGCGATAGGCCAGGAAGGCCATGCTCACGGTGATGCTGTCGCCGTACTGGGCCAGCGTGCCGGGTTTGCCCTTGAAGAGCTTGTGGACTTGGCGCATCGGCTGGACCCAGTAGTCGCCCGGCGGCAGGGCGGGCTTGGCCTCCGCCGGGGCGGGCTGCTTGCCGATGGCCGGCGACAGCATGATCTCCAGGTAGGGGCGGAGCTCGGGCTTGAACGACCGGCTGGAATAGAAATCATACGCCCCGCCCTCCAGGCGGTTGTCGAGCACGAGCCCGCAGTTGGGAATCTTGCCCGCCGCCCAGGCGCGGACCGCCCCGGTCAGGTCGAACTCCATGGTGCCCGCCGAATCCGGGCTTGAAGGCTTGAGCGCGGCCTGGCCGATGGCCAGCGGGTTGGGGCCCGAGGTGGCCAACAGCCCGCCCTTCGGCCATGCCCGGCCTTCCCGGCAGTGGCTGGAGGTCACCTCGTCGGCCTGCCAGCCCGGCTCGCCGGGCAGCTTCAACAGGTAGGCACCGTAGCGGTAGCTGCCGGCCTGGCGGTTGGTCCAGGGCGTCAGCGACAGCACCAGCTTGGCCTGCCTGATGGAGGCGGTCTTGGGGATTTGCTTCAGGTCGAAGTACAGCAGGGCGCGGCTGAAGTCTCCGGCGCGGCCGCCGACGCGGCACATGTTCATCCAGCCCCAGGTGCCGGGATAGGTGGCGGCGGCCTCCTTGACGTAGGCGTCGGTGCTGGCCCCGCGGAGGGCGCAGTTGGCGTTCTGGCCGACGCGGACGGCGGCGTAGTCGCCGGCGGCCTCACCGGCGTCGGGCGTGGCCGAAATGCCGTCCAGCTCCACCTTCTCGGCCGCCGGTTCCAGCGGGGCGTCAGCCACTGCCTCTGCGCCCTTGGGGCCGTGGGTGACGATCAGCATCGGCCGGTAGGCCGGCACGTGCCACTCGCTGCCGGCCACCGTGCAGCCCGGCGACTTCGGCGGCGCCTCCAGCGCCAGCCCGTGGTTGGGCGCCTGCCCGCTGTGCCAGCGGCGGACGATCTCGGTCAGGTCCAGCTCGTGGACGTGGCCCCACGGCCCGTCGGCCGTCGTGTCGGCGGTGATCAGGCCCTTGGTCTGCCCGCCGAAGTCGGCCTCGAGGTCGATGTCACCTCCGGGGCTCTGCCAGTCGCCCGCGTCCTTCTGCTTGTAGTTGGTGCGGGTGTGCTCCAGCCAGTTGGCGTCATCCTGCCACGGCCGGGTGAGCCGGTAGGCGTGCAGGCGGACCGGCCACTTGCCGGCGGCCTTGCGCGGATAGCCGGTATCGGCCAGCCGCAGCACGGCCTTGTGAATGCCCTGTGCCTGGGGGATCGGCGAGAGGTCGAAGCGGATGAGGATGCGGCGCTTCCCGCCGGCCCGCAGCTCGGCCGAGCCGCCGTAGTTGCGGTTCTCTTCGTAGGGCTCGCCGCTGATGCACGTGTCCTGGCAGCCGGCGTAGTCCTTCGTCGGCGCCACCCCGTTCTGAAGCACCTTCACGCGGTCGCCGGCCTGGCAGCCCCCGACCCACAGCCACACCAGAAGCACGCCAAGCATCATTCTCCTGTCCACGGCAGCCTTCATTTTGCTCTCCTTTCCCCGCTGTCGGCGCTGGGCCCTGATGCGGTCCCTGTCCTTCGCGGCGATCCGGCCGTTCATGGTAACCGGGCTCGACCGACCGTCTGTCGCCGGCCTGTAACTTATCCCCGGTTTGGCCCGGACCATCAAGCCTGAAGCCGCCGCGGCCGGAATCGCCGGTACTGCCGCCGGGGCGGAGCGTTTCATTCGTAGTTGACTCCGCCACGCAGATACGTTGCTGTGTTGGCCTGAGGATCTGACATTCGGAAGGGATCAGTCATTGGCTGAAAAGAACCCATCAGCGGCGTGGAGCCGACGTGCGGCACTGGGCGCGCTCTTGCTGGCGGCCTGGCCGGCGGCGCTGCGCGCGGCCGAGGCCCAGGCATCGCCCGAAGAGGCCGTGATTCTCGCGGCCGGCGGCTACTGGCGGCAGCACGTCACGCGCATGCCGCCGCTGGTCTCGGCGGCCTCGGCCAAGGCGGCGGGAATAAAGCTCGACGACGCCGCCCGCCAGCTCACGCTGCGGGGGGGAAGGTCGAAGCTGATGCCCGGCCGGTCGTCCCCGCCGCCGCCCGGCTGGACGGAGGTGGGCTTCGACGACGGGGCCTGGGACCTGGTGCGGGGCGCGTTCGCCACCGAGCGCCAGGAGCTGGGCCTGCTGTGCCGGCGCGGGAAATTCCTCGTGACCGACCCGGCCGCCGTCAAGAAGCTGGCCCTGGAGATCGACTACTGTGGCGGGGTGGCGGCCTACCTCAACGGCCGGGAGGTCTTGCGCGCGTCGCTGCCGCCAGGCCGGCTCCACCCGGGCACGGCGGGGCAGGACTATCCGGAGGAGGCCTTCTTCGTGAAAGACGGCCCGCGCAAGGGCGAGCTGCTGCACCACTATTACGACCGCCAGCGGACCGACCAGCTCGCCCTGCGGCAGCGGACGGTCGGCCCCGTGGCCCTGCCTCTGGAGTTGCTGCGAAAGGGCGTCAATGTGCTGGCGGTGCGCTGCCACAGCTCTCACTACCCCGCCCGGTGCCGCCAGGCGGGACTCGGCGAGTTCGCCGCCGTGGCCCTGAACCGGCTTTTCCTTCGCGCGGTGGCGGCCGACGGCGCTGTCACCCCCGCGCTGGCCCGACCGGCGGGCTTTCACGTCTGGAACGCCGACGTCATCGCCGAGGTCACCGAGCTGAGCTTCCCACCCCCCGGCGAGCCGCTCACTACCATCCGCCTCTCCGCCCTGCGCAACGGCCGGTTCTCCGGGCAGGTGGTGGTCGGCTCGACCACCGAGATCGCCGGCCTCGCCGCCGAGGTCGGCGACCTGGCCCGGGCCGGCGGGGGCCGGATCCCCGCCTCGGCGATACAGGTCCGCTACGGCCTGCCCGGGCGGCTCATGCATTTCCTGGGCGGGCACGTGTACGGCGGGCCGACCGGGCCGTCCCTGGGCGTGTACTTCCGCCGCTTCGACGGCCTGGCCAGTGAGCCGCCGACCGTCGTCCCCGTGACGCGTCCGGCCGAGAAGCTCCGAGGCGAGACCCGCGCGGCCCTGGGCCTGCCGGGGCGGCCCGTTCCCGGCGCCGTGGCGCCGATCTGGGCCACCGTCGAGGTGCCTGCCGAGGCCGCCGCCGGGGTCTATATAGGTGCCCTCACGATCTCAGCAAAGGATCAGAAGGCCGTCGTCGTGCCCCTCGAGCTGGAGGTCTTCGACTGGGCGCTGCCGGACGTGGCCGACTACGTCTCGCGGCTCTCGGTGTACCAGTCGCCCGACACCCTGGCGGCTCATTACGGCGTGCCATTGTGGTCGGAGCGGCATTGGCGGCTCATCGAGCGCTCGGTCCAGCTCATCGGCCAGGCCGGTAACCATGCCATCATCATCCCCCTGTTGAGCAAGGAGCAGCTCGGCAATGAGGAGTCCTATGTGCACTGGGTCCGGCAGGCGGACGGCTCCTTCACGTACGACACCACGGTCATGGACAGGCACCTCGACCTGTACCTGAAGCACCACGACCCCCGGCGGATCCAGGCCGTCTGTTGCGTCGTCTGGGGCAACGCCGGCGTGGCCAGCGGCAACCCGTACCAGAAGGAGAAGTACGACGAGCGCGGCTTGCCGAAGCAGACCCGCGGCACCTTCACGGTGACGGCGGTGGACGCGGCCACCGGCACCAGGAGCGACATGCCTCTGCCGCCGCTGGGCGGCGAGGAATACCGGGACTTCTGGCGGCCCGTGCTGCTGAAGGTTCGGGAAGGGCTGGCCAAGCGCGGCCTGGCCGACCGGATGATGCTGGGCATGCCGGCCGACCCGCCGATCCCGGCGCTGGCGGTGAAGGCCTTCCACGACATCCTGCCGGAGGTCGGCTGGTTCGTCGGCAGCCACCAGGGGGCGGGGTACTACCGCTACGACCGCGAGGACAAGGGCAAGAGGGTGCCGGCCTCCCACGTGGAGCGGGTGTACACCGCCCCGATACCCGATCCGGCGACGAAGCGACACTTCGGCTGGCGGCGGAAGGACATGGTCCTGGCCTTCAATCGGTACGGCTTCGGTCCGCTGTGCCTGTTTCCCGACCCGGCCGTCTGGCCGTTCCGCGTCCTGATGGAGGCCGACCTGGCCGCCGACTACCGCGGCGCCGGACGCATCGGCGCCGACTACTGGCAGATGCCCGGCATCAAGTACAACAGCGGAGGCGGCGGCACCTTCTATGCCCGCTACCCGCAGTCTGCCATCGGCCAGACGGGCATGGCCTCCAACTGCGCGGCCCTGCTGGCCCCAGGTCCGGCCGGGCCGGTCACCAGCGCGCGCTTCGAGAACGTCCGCGAGGGCACCCAGAATGCCGAGGCCGTCATCTTCATCCAGAGGGCGCTGCTGGAAAAGGACGTCACCGGGGATCTGGCCGCGAAGTGCTGGCGGCTGCTCGACGAGCGCGTCAACGCCATCCGTGGGTACACCTTCGGCCTGGGCCGGGCCGGCTGGCGGCAGCGCGACCGGGAACTGTATGAGCTTGCCGGCGAAGTGGCCGGCCAGCTCCGGCCGGCCGGCAAATCTTCGAACCGGCCGGGCGAAAAATGAGTTTAATAAACGATTGGTCGCCATTGCTCCGGCCTGGCGCCGCTATGATCCGCAATGGAGCCTGGCAGTGAAGGTAATGAAGTTTGCCTCGGCAGCAGTTGTGGTTTTGCTCGCTCAGGCCGCCTGGGGGCTGATCAACCCCACCTTCACGCCCGTCCACCTGGTGGACCAGTCGCAGCTCATCCTCAAGGCCACCGTCGCCGCCAAAGACATCGGCGACAGCGTGGAGTTGACGGTCGAGGGCTCGCTGAAGGGCAAGGCCCCCGGCAGGATCACGCTGGACCTGACCAAGGCCGTCAACAAGCAGCACGCCGAGGCCGCCCGCAAGCAGTTGGCGGCGACGGCCGGCCAGACCGTGCTGCTGTTTGCCGGCAAGTACGAGGACCAGGAAAAGGCCTTCCTGCACGCCGGCGGCATGTGGATGCTCCTGTCCGGCGGCGCCGCCAGGCGCTGGAGCTTCGACGCCGTGGTGACCGAGCTGGCCGCCGGCGGCGCCACCTGGGCCGGCGGCACCGACATGCTCGCCCGCTGCGTCCAGTACATCCTGGCCGCCGGCGCCACCGCCACCGTCCCGGCCGACAGCGGCACCTCCTGGCGCCAGGGCGGCATCCTCAAGGTCGCCGCGGTCAAGGGCCAGGCCGCCGCCTGTGCCGTGGACCTGGTCGGCGACGGCCGGCTGTGCCTTTACGTGGCCTCCCCGGCCGGCGACCTGCTGCTCCGCCCGGCCCAGGGCAAGCAGGGCTTCCAGGACGTCGCCGCCGCCCTCAAGCTCGCCGCCAGGAGCCAGGCGTCGGCCTGGGGCGACTTCAACGCCGATGGCCGGCTGGACCTGGCCTCCTTCGACGGCAAGGCTCTCGCCCTGTGGCTCCAGGCCGCCGACAGCACCTTCTCATCCACCCGGGCTGCCGGTGCGTTCGCCATCCCCGCCAAGTGCCGGTCGCTGGCGACGATCGGCGGCGGCCGGGACGCCC
>Ga0111187_1115_pt1 | contig 10434 bp, 4 predicted proteins | sample DeeMarSWOR324_28_FD_80242 | JGI IMG/M metagenome (GOLD analysis project Ga0111187, IMG submission 80242) | Phycisphaerae bacterium SM23_33 | reverse complement strand
CGGCTGCCACCGGCCGGGAAAGGTACTCCGCCATGTCATTGACAAACGGCAGGAAGGTCAGGTCCTTGGGCCAGTCGGTCCATTCGATGTCGGCCGTCGTGCAGATCATCATGATCGAGCCGCGCCCGTACTTCCTTGCCACCACGGCCGGGCTGTACTGGGGGGTGGTCTGCTTGTTGTCAAAGCGGGCCAGCACCCGGACCGGGCCGAGCTTGGGACTGGCCACGGGCGGGGCGGGCTCGGCCGGGGTGTAGCCGTAGAAGCGGACGAAGCGGGTGAACTGGGAGCGGTTTCCCTGGAAGACCTGCATGACCTGGTCGGTGGAGATGCCCTCCCGCTGCAATCGCACGAACTGGATGCGGTTCCGGGCGTCCTCCACCGGGGGATTCAGCCGCAGCGGGCACAGCCCCTCGCCCTGGTTGTAGAACGGGCCGTTGTAGAAGCTCAGGTTGAGCCGGTTTCCGGTGAAGATGGCCAGCCCGCCGCCGGAGGCGACGTACTGCTCCAGGGTCTTCAACTGGCCGTAGCCCATCATGCCGGCGGCGTCAGGGGTAAGCGGGAAATCGCCCACGTTGGCCAGGATCACCAGTTCGTAGTTGGCGAAATTCTCCTCCGCCAGCCGATTCACGGAGACCGCCTTGACCTCATTGCCGTAGCCGTGGTCGCCCAGGGGGTCCAGGGCCATCACCAGGTAATAGGACTCCCACAGGGTCGGGTCGGGCCTTTCCTGGTCCCCGTCCACCACCAGCACCCGCCGGGCCTCGCGAACCTCCACGGCCAGGAAGCCGATGTTGTCGCCGGTGAGGCTGTCGCCGGGCAGGTGAACCTCGACGGCGGCGGCGCCCGCCTCGGGCAGGTCGGAGCTGATCTGGACCAATTGCGACTCGCCCGGCTCGATGGAGCGAATGGTCTTGGCCGGCAGCCGGGCCTCCAGCCCGCCGGCGTCGCGGATGACGAACCCCACCGCCACGTTCTCCGCCGGCGAGGGGCCGTTGTTCCGCACCCGGGCCTGCACATGAACGGGCTGGGAGGCCAGGGTGAGCTTGTTCAGGGCGACGATCTCCTCGACGGTCAGGTTCGAGGCGGGAGCCGAACCGTAATTCAGCAGCACCACGCCGACGTTCCCGTCGCGCAGCGCCCTCAGCTCGGCGCGGACCCGCTCGCTGAAGTCGGGGCCGGCGTAGTCGGCCCGGCGGAAATCGCTGAAGGTAGAGTCGTTTTGCCGTCTTGCCGGGCACGAGCTGGAAAAGCTCTCTGGCCGTTTCCAGCGTGCGGTCCAGCTCGCCCCGGGCGTCGGAGGGCTTCAGCGCCTTCAGCCGGTCGCCCAGCCCTTCCGGGTCGGACAGGGTGCCCAGGTCCACAAAGGCCTCGGCCCGCCTGGGCCGGCTGGTCAGCAGCACGGCCACCCGGTCGGCGGAGGAGACCTGCCGCAGCATCTCGGCGAGGTCGTTGGCGGCCTTGTTGAAGGAGGTGGTGTTGGCCAGTTTCTGGCCCATGGAGACGCTGTCGTCCAGGACGAACACGTGGGTCATCTGGGCGCGGGCGGCGACGACGGACATGGGGGCGGGGGCGCAGCCCACGAAGCGGCCGACGGCGACGGCCAGCAGGAAGATGGCCAGGCAACGCAGCGCCAGCAGGATGAGCTCTTCCAGTTGGATGCGGCGGCGGTTGCGGCGGACCGACTCGCGCAGGAATCGCATGGCCGCCCAGTCAATGATCTTGTACCGCCGGCGGTTGAGCAGGTGGATGATGATGGGGACGCTGGCGGCGGCCGCCCCCATGGCAAACAATCCCGGGTTCGCAAAAGGCATCGCCCGTCCTCAAAGCAGCCACGCAAACGCGTTATCTTTTCGAGCCGGCCTTGCGCACGGCCGCCGCCCGGGCGGCCAGGAACGCCAGCAGGGCCGCGTCCAGGTGGTCGGCCGTGGAGATCAGCTTGTAGTCGATCCGGTCGGCGATGCAGCGGCGCTTCACCTCCGCGCAGAACCGCCCGACGGCATCCAGGTATCCCTGGCGGAGCGCCCTGGGCTGGACCATGAGCTGGCCGGTGGCCTCCAGCCCGCGGAACAGCGTGTTGCCCTGGAAGGGGAACCCCAGCTCGTCCTCGTCCAGGATGTGCAGCACGATGACCTCGTGCTCGCGGTGGCGGAAGTGCCACAGCCCGCGCATGAGCCCGTCTGTGTCCACGAACAGGTCGCTGACCAGGCAGATCATCCCCCGCCGGGGGATCTTCTCGGCCAGGCTGTGGCAGATGTGCTCCACGGTGGTCTTGCGGACCAGGCTGGACACGTCCAGCTCGTGCACGAAGCTCTTGATCTGGTTGGGATTGGCCGAGGGCGGCACGTATGCCCGCAGCTCCTCGTCGAAGGTGGCCAGGCCCACGGCGTCCTGCTGGCCCAGCAGCAGGTGGGCCAGGGCCGCCGCCGCGCAGGCGGCGTAATGAAACTTGCTCATGCGGTCGGCCCGGCGGCCGCCCTCCTCGCCGTACCGCATGGACTCGCTGATGTCCACCAGGAAGGTGGCCCGGAGGTTGGTCTCCTCCTCGTACTGCTTGATGTAGAAGCGGTCGGTCCGGGCCAGCACCTTCCAGTCCAGGTGCTTGATGTCGTCGCCGGGGGTGTACTCCCGGTACTCGGCGAACTCCACCGAGAAGCCGCGGAACGGGCTGCGGTGCATGCCCGAAATGAACCCCTCCACCACCAGCCGGGCCTGAAGGTCCAGCCGGCTGATCTTGCTGAGCACCTTGGGGTCCAGGTACTTCTGTAATTCCGTCTTGGCCATCTTCGATCCGCCACCTCCTGGGGGCGCATGACCGGCCGGCCCTCCGGCCGCTATTTCTTCAGCACGCCGGCGGTGTCGGGGCTGGCGGCGATGGCGCCTTCCTTGGCGGGGATGGTCTCCAGCAGCCGGTCCGCCAGCTTGTCGGTGGTGAAGCCCTCGGCGTCGGCGTTGAAGTTCGTGACGATGCGGTGCCGCAGCACGGGTCGGGTGACGGCCTGGATGTCCTCGGTGGACACGTGGTATCGCCCGTGGAGCACGGCCCGGACCTTGCCGCCGAAGATGAGGTACTGGCAGGCCCGCGGGCCGGCGCCCCAGGAGACGTATTCGTGGATGAAGTCGGGCACGTTGCCCTCGTGCACGCGGGTGGCCCGCACCAGTCTCATGGCGTAGCGGATGACGTGGTCGGCCACCGGCACGCGGCGGATGATGTGCTGCAGCTCGATGATCGCCGGGCCGTCCAGCACGGGGGTGAGCTCGGCCTCCTCGATGGCCGTCGTCAGCCGGACGATTCGGAACTCCTCGTCCCAGTCCGGATAGTCCACCAGGATCTTGAACATGAACCGGTCCTGCTGGGCCTCGGGCAGCGGGTAGGTGCCCTCCTGCTCGATGGGGTTCTGGGTGGCCAGCACGAAGAACGGGTCCTTCATGGGCATGCGCTTCCCGCCCACGGACACCTGGCGCTCCTGCATGGACTCCAGCAGGGCGGCCTGCGTCTTGGGGGGTGTGCGGTTGATCTCGTCGGCCAGGATGACGTTGTTGAAGACCGGGCCGTGGAAGAACTTGAACTCGCGCGTGCCGGTGGACTTGTCTTCCTGGATGACCTCGGTGCCGGTGATGTCGGAGGGCATCAGGTCGGGCGTGAACTGGATGCGGGCGAACTGAAGCTTCAGGCACTTGGCCAGCGAGGAGACCATCAGCGTCTTGGCCAGTCCCGGCACGCCTTCCAGGATGGCGTGGCCGCGGGCGAAGATGCACATGAGCAGCTCCTCCAGCACCTGCTCCTGCCCCACGATGGCCTTGGCCAGTTCCGCCCGCAGGGTGGCGTACGCCTGCGTCAGCCGCTCCACGGCGGCAATGTCATCTCGGGTCATCTCCCCGCCGGCCAGGCCCGCCGGCGGCTGTTCCGGCAGCCGGCTGGCGGCGTGCTCGGCCCCGATGGCGATGGCGTTGCCACACGAGGGGCACTTGGCGAACTTGCCCACGTACTCCTGGGGAACCTGCAGTTGCTTGCCACACTTGCACGTCACGGTAATGGCCATGCTTTCTCTCCTGCTGGATCGGCCGAAAAGCTTGACTCACACCTCGCTGAACTACCGCTGGCAAATCGGCAGGTACCCGTAGGGCAACTGAAGGATGACGGTCGCAATCGCGGTGCCGTACGTGGTGCCCACGCCGTCGCCCATCCACGACCCATCCACCCCCTGGGTCTGGATCAGGCGATCCCGAATCTGGGGATAGTGGTTTTTCCAGTCCTGCCCGCCCCGCTGATACATCCCCTGGGCGTAATAAAAATGCATGTAAAAATAGTGCCCGTCGCTTCGATCCACCGAGATCACCCGCTTGCAGTAGGTCACCAGCTTCTCCACCATCTTGGCCTCTTCGCTCTCCGGGCCGCCGCGCTGCCGGTCATAAACCCCCGCGGCATAAAAGCAGGCGATGGCGGCGGCCGATATCGGCGGCCGGGAAGAGCCCCGGCTTCGGGCCGAGTAGCAGATGCCCCCGTCGGGCTGCTGGCAGTACTTCAGATACTCCACCGCCCGCTCGATGGTGCTGTGCGGCACCTTGACGCCCACGTTCCGGCAGGCGCGCAGGGCCTGCAGCTGGGTGACCGTGACCGAGCCCTCGTCGGCCGGCTGGGCGGGCGTGTAGATCCACCCGCCGGCGTGCTTGTGCTGCGCCCCCAGGTCCGACTGGGCCCGGGCGGTCAGCGTCACCGCCTTGTCCAGAACCTTGCGGATTCGCTCGCCGAATTCCTTGTTCAGGTCCATGCCGTAGCACTGGGCGAGGAACAGCATGGAGAAGCCGTGCCCGTACATGCTGCGCGCCTCCCCGGACGGCCCGCAGATCAGCCCGTCCTTGCTGGACTCGGCCAGCCGGAGCAGGTACAGCATCGCCTTCTTGACCTGGGCGGCGTACGGCCCGGTTTCCGGGGTCGAGCCGGAGGCCAGCAAGGCCATCCCCGCCAGCGAGGTCATCACCGCCGGGTAGTTGTACCCGCCGCTGTTGAACCAGCTTCCGTCCGGCCGCTGCGTCCGGGTGAGGTACTTCAGGCCCTTGTCGATGGCCTTTGCCGTTTCCAGGCTCACCATCTCCGGCAGTTGCCGGCCCGGCGCGCCCGCCAAGGCCCGGCCGCCGCTGGAGGGCGGCAAATCAACACCGCAAGGCATTACGACCACAGCGCTCATTGCGGCCGCCAACAGCACGTGTCTTTTGCCTATTGCCCTGGCGCTCACTGGCGTCCTCCGTAAACCCAAAGCCCCTTGTGGGTTTCCAGGACCACCCGGCCGTTGATAATCACCGGGCCCGAAAGCCACATGTGCCGGAAGTAGCGCATCTGAACAGCCACCCCCTGCGCCCCCGGCACGGTGAACTTCTGAACGATCTTTCCCGTCCGGTCGTCGATAAGGACCGCGGTGGAAGGCCGCGTGTAATGCTGGGACTTGACCAGCACCGAGACGTGGCTGCGGCAGACCTCCAGCGGCATGACGTAGCTGTACGGCTGGGCCCCGCCGAAGGCCAGGTTGGCCACCCACAGCAGTTCCCCGCTGGCGCGGTCGAAGACCTGGAGGCTGGGATTCTCCACGTATGACAGCCGGCCGGTGAGGATGGCGTTGCGGTTGCCGCCCGCCAACTGCCCCGCCACCACGTACAGCCGGTCGCCCACCAGGGCGGCGCTGACGGGCACGGCGGTTTGCCCACCCACCGCCTCCGTCTGGAAGCTGCGCTCGATCATCCCGTGGTGCACCAGGCTGCGGAGTTCGATCAGACCGCTGTTGTCGGCCGGCGAAACCGCCGCCTGCGTGTCGGTCGCCGTCAGAATCATCGGCCCATGCTGCCCCGGAAGCCCGACGCTCCAGATGGGTTGATTGAGCCCCAGCACCGGCTCGATCAACCGCAGCTCCCGCCCGTCGCAGGCAAGCACCAGCCCGTCGCCCGTCACCTGCACCTGACCGCCGGTGGCGCCAAGGGGGATTGAACCCAGCAGCTTCCCGCTGTCCAGGTCGTACACGCTGGCCCGCCATTGCGTCCGCCCGTGCACCGTCACCAGCAGATGCCCGGCAATCTGGGCCGGCGCACGCCAGGGCAGCTGGGCCACGGTAATGCTATGACTGAAGGCCTGCTTGCCCGTGGCCAGGTCCAACCCGACGATGCTGCCGGTGCTGTCCAGCACCACCAGCTGATCCTCCCCCAGGGCCAGCGACTGCATCCGCGACACCACGGAATCGTCCGTCCCCTTGTGCCAACGCATCTTGCCCGTCTTCACGTCCACCCCGAGGAAGCCGCCCCGGCAGGCCGCTACGAACACCGACTTGTCCTTGCTCAGGCCGCACACCATCCCGTACGCCCACGAGGCAAAGCCAAAGCGGTACAGGCGCTCCGAGTCCAGCGGGACCGCCGCCTCCCAGCGCAGCCCTTGCTGGAACGATTCGGCCGCCGGGTCGAACAGGCAGAGCCTGTCGCCCCGCAGCAGGAACAGCGCCTGCTCGTGCCGGACCGCCTGGCCGGCGGCATCCCGCAGGATCAGGGCCTCGTCGCCCCCGCCGAACAGTTGCGCCAGCGGCGGGGCGAGCGACACCGCCAGCGGCTGCGGCTCCGGCCGCGACCGCAGCGATTCGGTGCCGAACTGCCTCAGCACCTCGGCCAGCGAGCCGGACACGCCCGCGAAAGACACCTGCGTCTGCCCGGACAAGCCCTTCAGGCCGTAAAGCCCCAGGAAGGCGATGTTCGGCTTCATCCGCTGATACACCATCGCCCGGCCCAGACAGGCGGAGGGGGCCAGGTCGCTGTCGGGATACTCCATGTTGATGCGGCTGAGATACTCACTGGCCTCGGCGAGGCGCTCCAGCTTTTCGGCGGGCTGTTTCAGGGCCCGGCGATACCCGGACTCCGCCGCCCGAAGCAGCGCCAGCGGCGCCCAGCGGCTGTGCCGATAGGTGTCGGTGACTCGGACCATCGCCTCGCTGTCATCGGCCTGGATGGCGGCGTCCAGCTCGGCCTTGGCCTTCGCGTCGAAGGCCTCATAGCTGCTTTGACCGTGCTGGGCGATCAGCTCCCCGATCAGCTTGTGGCCCAGGTCGTAGCCGGTGAAGCGCCAGGTCTCGGGGTCATCGCGGACGTACAGGTCGGCCTTGGGCCCGATCTCCACGTCGGCCAGGTCCGTATCGGTGAAATCGCCGGCCAGCTTCTGGGCCACCGCCGCGGCCTTGGCGAACTGCCCCACCCGCGTCCAGTACTTGACCATTCGCACGAGCATTTCGGCCCGGCTGCGGTCGCTGTAGGCGAAGCCGTCGGCCTTGTGGAACATCTCCAGCATGGCGGCGCTGTCCGAGGCCCGGTTGGCCAGGGACACGCAGACGCGATACAGCGACTGCTCGGCGCGTGCCAGCAAGGCGCTCTGGCCGGCCTGCTGACAGCCCTCCCGGGCCGCCAACAGGTCCGGCAGGGCCTTTTCGGGTCTGCCGTCGTTGAAGGCGTTCATGCCCCGCTGGTACCACAGAGCGGGCAGCTCATGCTTGGCCGCCTTGTTGATCCGCCCGGTCAGCTCGGCGTGGGCCTCGGCGAAGTCAAAGTACGCCGACATGCCGGCGACGTTGGCCGCCAACAGCTTGCCCTGCACGCACACCAGGTTGCCCAGGACGGCATCCGCGGTGCCCAGCGGCGACTGCGCCATGGAAAAGTCCGGCAGCGACACGCGGACCACCAGCCCCTTGCCCGAGGCCAGGACGGCGTCGGGCGTCACCGCCGGCCGGCCGTGAATGTCCTCCGGCTGCGACGGCGCCCACACCGCCTTGCCATTGACGGCGTTCATCACGATGAGCCTGGGGGCCGAAAGCAGCACGTGGGTCTCGCTGATGGCCGTCAGGTGTCTCTGCCCGGCCCGCTCGGCCGCCCATTCCAGCTCGCCGCTGTCGGCCCGCAGCGCCAGCACCTGCTCGCCGTCGGAAGGCAGGCAGATGACCCTGCCCCTGGTCACCACAATCGGGTTGGGCGGATACGTCAGCGTAGGCTGCCCGGATCGAACGATCCGCCCGTTCAGCAGCCGCATCTGGTTGCGGCTGCTGTCGTACTGGTAGGCCCACAGCCCGCGGCCGGAGTCGGCGTCGAAGGCCGCCAGCACCCCGGCATTGGTGCAGGCATACACCCGGCCATCGGCCACGGCCGGCGGGCTGCCGCTTTCCTGCGAGAAATAGTACCCCGAGCTGTAGGCCATGCCCGTCGGCGGGGCCTGGCTGACCATGGGCGGATCGACCCAGATCGTGCGCCCCGTCTCGGCGTCCAGACACACCAGGTAGTAAGACTGCGTGTGCTGCACGAGCACGTACAGCTTGCCGTCCACGTACGTCGGCGCGGACAGGAACCGGCAGGAAGGAAGGAAGTCGCCCTTGCCCTCATCCTCGCTGCGCCACACCAGCTTGCCCTCCCCGGTCAGCGAGAAGGCCGCCAGCACGGAGTGGTCGGAGACCTGGCCCTGCCGGCTGCGGGCAATCTGGTAAGCCAGCAACGGAGGAGGGAACTTGCCCACGGCGAAGACCTTGCCGCCCCCCACCGTCAGCGTCCACAGCCCGTCGTCTTCCGGCGACCAGTTCGGGTGGGGATACAGGCCGGCCACCATGCGGCGGCCGTCGGTTGCCTGCAAGGTTTGATACAGCGGAAAGGCGTCGAACGTGTCCCACAGCTTCTCCCCGGTCAGCAGGTCGTACGCCACCACCCCGCCGGCCTCGCGCGCCAGCACCATCATGCCCACCACCACCGGGTGGATCACCGCCGGCAGCACCACCGTCCGGACGGCGCTGCCGATGCGGCCCCTGTACATGACCCGCCCCTCTTCCAGGGCCAGACTGTGCTGGTACTGCTGGCGGTAGCGCGGGTCTTGCAGCAGGTGGGCGGGAATGGGGGGCGTCGGGCCCAGCAAGGCCCGGATGTTCTCGTTGTCTTCAACCTTCTCGCCCGGCTTGGTCCATCGGGGGCTCAGCACCGGCCGGCACGGGCTCATCACCGCCACCGAATCGGGTGCCCCGGCCAGGGAGTACCAGCCTTCGGCCACCCGGCGGATCGGGGCGAATTCCGGGACCGGCCCGGTGAGCATCCTTTCGGCGAAGGCCACCACGTTCCGGCTGGTTCCGCCCAGCACGGCCTGGGTGTCCGAGTAGCGCGTCTTCAACAGCTCCAACGCCTCCTGGGCCGCGCGCTGCTCGTCGGCGTAATGGTGGGCCACCGCGGTCTTGGCCAGAACCACCGCCGGCGCCAGATCGCTGTCCTTATACGCCCGCAGGATCCGCCACCAGCACCGGGCCGCCTGCGAAAACTCGCCCCGGTCGAACAGGATCGTCCCCAGCAGGTTCAGGGCCTTGTCGCCATAGCGGGTGTGGAAGTAGCGCTCGATGATCTCGCGCAGCACGCCCTCGTCGTGAGTTTCCTCCGCCAGCTCCAGCAGCCGACCCGCCGGCGGGTCGTACAGGCTGCGGTACATCCGCATCCCCTGCGGCGGCAAGTCGCCGATGACTTCGGTCGCCCGCCTGCCCAGCGACACGTACAGGCGGGGATCCTCGGTGGGCACGAAGCATTGCTCGGGGCGGTTCAGCAGGGCCTGGAGAATCTCGATCGCCCCGGCGAAGTCGCCCTTCTGGGCCATCTCCTGGGCCCGCTTCAGGTAGGCGGCCATCTCCTCGTCGGCGTTCACCAGCGGGATGGGCCTGCCGGAATCATCGCCGCCGGAGACCCGCTCGCCGGCCAGCACCACCAGCCTTGCCTTCTGCGCCTGCACCGGCGCACTCACCCCCCAGCCCACCGCGGCAGCCGCTGCGGAGGCACAAACGACGGTCATCAACCTGCGACTCACCGTGATCGTCCTCCCGGGCCCGGAGCGCCACATGCCGCTGCCGCCAATGCTCGCGCCCTCCCCCAACGCCATCGTGTCATCGCACGCACCATCCTATGATACCGATTACCCGGCCGGCGCACACAAAGCTTTTTGCCCTCGCTTTAGTCGCACCGGCTGGCGGGAAGTTCCGAGAAAATCCGCAGACGCCCCGGCCCTTGACGATCCCGCTCCACGCCGCTAGCCTGCCCGGTCATGCAGCCACGCATCGCGGTCGTTATTCCCTGCCTCAACGAGCGCCAGACCATCGGCAAGGTCGTGGACGACTTCCGCCGGGCCCTGCCGCAGGCCCAGATCTACGTCTTCGACAACATGTCCGGCGACGGCTCGGCCGAGGTCGCCGCCGAGCACGGGGCCGTCGTCCAGAAGGTCAAGCTGCGCGGCAAGGGCCAGGTGGTGGCCAGGATGATGGAGCAGGTGCCGGCCGACATCCACCTCATGGCCGACGGCGACGACACCTACCCGGCCGAGGCCGCCCCCCGGCTCATCCAGCCCCTGCTGGACGAGCAGGCCGACATGGTCGTCGGCACCCGCCTGCGGCGGCACAGCGACGA
>Ga0111187_1168_pt1 | contig 10513 bp, 6 predicted proteins | sample DeeMarSWOR324_28_FD_80242 | JGI IMG/M metagenome (GOLD analysis project Ga0111187, IMG submission 80242) | Phycisphaerae bacterium SM23_33 | reverse complement strand
GACCTCCAGGGCCGCCCAGGCCGGCGCAAGCCCTGGGTGGATGAGATCACGCTGGCGATTGGCTGGTGCGACGGCGACGTGGAGCTGCTCGACGCCCTCACCGAGAAGGTCGATCCCAAAAAGACACTCATCCACTTCTCCAATTGGCGGACCGACGGCTACGACGAGAACTACCCCAGTTACGTGGCCTCGCCCCGGGCCCGGGCGTTCATCGCCAAGGGCGCCGGGATGGGCTTTCACATCCTGCCGCACTGCAACTCCATCGACATGGACCCGACCCACCCCGCCTACGCCTACCTGCGCGACTTCCAGTACCGCGACGTGGCCGGCAAGGGCCTGCTGGGCTGGGGCTATGAGCGGGAGGAGGGCGTCTTGAGCGTCCCCAACTCCAACGTCAGTCTCCTGGAGAACCGTCAGCGCAAGGTCATGGTGAAGATCCATCCCGGCCTGGGCATGTGGCGGTCTATCCTGGCCGAGAACATTCAGCAGGGCCTGGCCGATCTGCCGGTGGACGCGGTTTTCATCGACGTGACCCTCTGCACCTACAACCTGCACAATGGCCTGGTGGAGAACCTCACCAGCACCCAGGGGATGAAGCGGCTGATCGATCACGTGGCGGAGCTGGAGACCGGCGCGTCGGGCGGGTCGGGGCTGGCCGTCGGCGGCGAGGGTCTCAACGAGATCATCGTGCAGGGCCTCTCCTTCGGCCAGGTGCACCTGTTCAGGAGCTCTGGCCGCAGCTGCAAGGGCCTGGAGCGCGCCGGCGGATGCGCCCTCAACGCGCTGCTGTTCGCGGGGCTGGCGCGGAGCTTCGGCTACTCCGGGCTGTCGGGGCGGACGGAGGACGAGGTCCTGCGCAGCAGCGTCCACCTGTCGCTGGGCGCGATCCCGACCCTCACCCGCGTGTCGGCCCGCGACATCCGCCAGCCCAGCCCGCACGTCAAGCAGCTCCTGCAGATGGCCGTTGATCGGGCCGGCTGACGGGCGGGCGTGCCCGGGAACGAGTTGGTTCCCGCCTCCGGAGAGATAGGGATGCCTGGCACCGACGTTGCGATCTGGGAGGAAGCGTTGACGGTTCCCACGTATTGTGTGGGGCCTGCCGAGCTGAGCCCGATGTTCTACACCGGGCGCGGATACCAGGGCGCCAAGGGGCCCATCTATCCGTACCCGCTGCTGGATAAGCTCACGGACGTCCGGGAAGAGAAGTCCTATCGTGCGGTCTACCTGGAGAACCGGTACGTCAAGCTCTGCGTGCTTCCCGAGATCGGCGGAAGGATCTTCTCCGGCCTGGACAAGACGAACCAATATGACTTCATCTACCGCCAGCACGTGATCAAGCCCGCCCTGATCGGGATGCTGGGGGCGTGGATCTCCGGCGGGGTGGAGTGGAACATACCGCATCATCATCGGCCCTCGACGTTCATGCCGGCGGATTACCGCCTGGCCGAGAACCTCGACGGCAGCAAGACACTCTGGCTGGGGGAGATCGAGCTGCGGCATCGAATGAAGTGGATCGTCGGCCTGACGCTGCATCCGGGCAGGTCCTGCCTGGAGGTCACCATCAGGATTTTCAACCGCACGCCGTACGTGCACTCGTTCCTGTGCTTCACCAACGTGGCGGTGCACGTGAACGGCGACTATCAGGTGATCTTCCCCCCCGGCACCGAGTATGGGACCCAGCACGCCAAGTGCGAGTTTGTCCGCTGGCCCATTGCCGACGGGACGTACGCTGGCGTGGACTACTCCGCCGGCGTGGACGTGAGCTGGTGGAAAAACCATCCCAGCCCGCTGTCCATTTTCGCCTGGAACCATGAGGACGATTTCTTCGGCGGCTACGACCACGGCAGGCAGGCCGGTATCCTTCACGTCGCCGACCACCACGCCGTCCCCGGAAAGAAGTTCTTCACCTTCGGCAGCGGGCCCGCCGGCCGGATGTGGGACAACATCCTCACCGACGCCGACGGCCCGTATCTGGAATTGATGGCCGGGGCATACTCCGACAACCAGCCGGACTACAGTTGGATCCAGCCCTACGAGACCAAGACCCTCACGCAATACTGGTACCCCGTCCGGCAGCTCGGCGGCGTCAAGAACGCCAATCGGGACGCGGCCGTGAACCTGGTGGTGGATGAACGCAACGTCGCCCGGCTGGCCTTCAACGCGACGGCGGAGTTCCGCGATGCGGTGGCCGTGTTGCAGGCGGGCGAAAGCAACCTCTTTCAGGAGAAAGTGACCATCGGTCCCGACAAGCCGTTCGTGAAGGAGCTGCCGCTTCCGCACGGCGTGAAGCCCCGGCATCTGAAGGCGGCCCTGCTGTCCTCGTCAAAGAGGGAACTGATCAGCTATCGGCCGGTCGAGCCCAGCCGCAGGCCCATGCCCGCGCCCGTCCAGCCCCCGTCCCGCCCTGAAGAGATAAGAACCAATGAAGAGCTGTATCTGACCGGCCTGCGGCTGGAGCAGTTTCACAGCTCGGCGCTGGAGCCGTATCCCTACTACGAGGAGGCCTTGAAGAGGGACCCCGGCGACGCCCGGGCGAATACGGCCCTGGCTGTTCTGTACTGCAAGCGGGGGATGTTCCGGCAAGCTCGAGAGAAGCTCCTGGCGGCCATCCAGCGGCTCACCCGGAACTATACTCACCCCAAGGACGGCGAGTCGCTGTACTATTTGGGCGTGGCCCTGAAAGCCCAGGGCCACTTCGCCGCCGCCCGCGACGCCCTCAGCAAGGCGGCCTGGAGCCACGCCTGGCGTGCCGCAGGTCACTATGTGCTGGCTGAAATAGCGCTTCAGCAGGGAGACCTCACCGGGGCGATGGAGTCCGTCGAGCAGTCGCTTTCCTGCAATGCCCTCAACACCAGGGCGAGGAACCTCAAGACCGTGCTGCTGAGGAAGGCCCAGCGTCCGGAGGAGGCCATCGCCTTGGCCTGGGGCACCATGGCCATCGATCCCCTGGATTTCTGGGCGCGCAACGAGCGGGTCCTGGCGGAGGCGGGCCTGGGCCGACAAGGGCGCGCCGAGCGGGAGCTGGCCAGGCTGACGACCCTGATGCGCGACGAGGCCCAGTCCTACCTCGAGCTGGCCTGCGACTATGAGAATTGCGGGCTGTGGGACGAGGCCATTGACGTCCTGGCGCGCTTGCTCGGCAGCACCGGCCAGGCAGGCCCGGCCGACCCGATGGTTCACTATGCCCTGGGCTATTACTGGGAAAGCAAGGGGGACGAACCGAAGGCCTCGCAGCATTATCGGCTGGGCAGCCAGATGCCGACGGATTACTGCTTCCCCTTCCGCCTGGAATCGGTCCGCTGGCTTTCCAGCGCGATGAAGAATAATCCCGCCGACAGCCACGCCCCTTACTACCTGGGCAACCTCCTGTTTGACCTCCAGCCGGAGAATGCCGTCCGCGCCTGGGAGGAATCCAGGCGGCTGGACGATACCTTCGCCATCGTTCACCGCAACCTGGCCCTGGCCTATGCGCGAACGGACTCGGACAAGGCCAGGGCCATTGCCAGCCTGAAAAGGGCCATCCAGTGCAACGGGCAGGACCCGCGGTTCTTCGCCGAACTGGACCAGCTCCTGGAGGCCGAAGCTGTCTCCCCCCGGGAACGGCTGTCCCTGCTGGAGGACAACCACGAGGTCGTCGCCAGGCGGGATGATTCCCTGCTCCGCCGGATCAAGCTGCATGTTCTGCTGGGGCAGTACGATCGGGCCGTCCGGCTGCTCGAGAAGCATCATTTTCGCGTCTGGGAAGGCGCCGAGCGGGCCGCGCACGACGCCTACGTGGACGCCCACCTGCTCAAGGGCCGGGGGCTGTTCGCCGCCGGCAGATACCCTAAGGCGCTGGCCGAATACGAGGCGGCCTCGGAATATCCGCCTCACCTGGAGTTCGGCCAGCCCCATGACGGCGGCAGGGCGGCGGAGGTCTGGTACCTCATTGGAACGGCCTGCGAGGCCCTGGGCGACGGCGAGAAGGCCCGGGCCGCCTTCCAGCAGGCCGTGCAGAAGAAAAAGATGGGAACGTATCTTTCCTATTACCAGGGACTGGCCTGTCGAAAGCTCGGCCAGGAGGCCGAAGCCGCCACCCGTTTTGATGAACTGATTCAGCTTGGCCGGGACATGCTCACCGCCGGGCCCGAGGCGGACTTCTTCCAGAAGTTCAGCACGCGCCGGGACAGGCCGGTGGGCAAAGCCGACGGCCATTACCTGCTGGGCCTGGGCCTGCTGGGCAAGGGCGATCCCGAAGCGGCCAGGCGGGAATTCCAGGAGGCCCTGCGACTTCGCCCCGACCATCTCGGCGCCCAGACCATGCTGGCCGAGCTGCCCTGATCCCGCAAACGCGCTTGGCTTCGTTCGAGCCGGCAGAGGCGCCGGGGCGGGGCGGCGGCCCGGGTCGACGGTGGGCGGCTTGAATCCTCTGGGGGCGATGCCATACACTTCGCCGGTAGCCCATGACGGATTCGACGTTCAGCCCGGTGCAGAAGAAGTGGCGGCTGGTTCGGGCGTGGGCGGGCCGGCACCCCGTCTGGTGCGCCTGGCAGGTGACGTACCGCTGCAATTTCCGCTGCCGCTTCTGCAACTACTGGGCCCTGGCGGCCCGGCCCGAGGACGAGCCGCCGGCATCGGCCTACGCCGACGGCTCGCAAAAGTTGGCGGGGATGGGGACGCTGCTGATCAGCCTGGCCGGCGGGGAGCCGCTGCTGCGGAGCGACATCCCTGAGATCGTCGCCGCCGTGGGCCGGTATCACTTCCCCTTCCTGACCACCAACGGCTGGCTGGTCACGCCCGAGGTCGCCCGCGACATCATGCGGGCCGGCTGCTGGGGCGTGTCGGTGAGCATCGACTACGCCGACCCGGCCCGGCACGACGCCCGCCGCGGTGTGGCCGGGGCCTGGGAGCAGGCCTGGCGGGCGGTGGAGATGCTTTCCCAGGCCCGGGTGCACCGCTGGCAGCGGGTCAACGTCATCGCCGTGCTCATGGACGACAACGCCGGGCAGATGGAGGAGCTGCTGGCCATGGCCCGGCGGCGGAAGGCGTATTTCATGGTGCAGCCGTACGGGCGGCTCAAGACCGGCTCGCCCGCCTACGTGCACCGGGACGGGCAGGTGTCGGGCCGGCTGCTGGCACTGCACGGCCGGTTCCGAAACTTCCTGTCCAACCCCTACTACCTCGACCGGTTCGATGCGTTTCTGGCCGGCGGGGTGCCGCACTGCCGCGCCGGCCGGGCCTTCTTCAACATCGACGAGACCGGCGACGTGTCCATCTGCGTGGAGCGCCGCGGCCGGCCCGTGGCCAACCTGTACCGCGACGGGGTGGGCGTGGTGCAGCGCCGGCTGCGCCAGGCCGCCCGCGGCAACACCTGCCAGGGGTGCTGGTACAACTGCCGCGGGGAGATCGAAAGCCTGTACCATCCCGCGGGGCTGCTGAAGTCGCTGCCGACCCTGCTTTTCGACCGCGGCGCCGCCTCGGACGGGTAGCCGGCGGCGGTGGGGGCCGGCTCAGTCCGGGATCTGCTTGCCCACGTGGACGCGGATGTTGGTGAGGTACGGCCGGCCCCACTTGTGGAAGGGCCCGCCGGGCCAGCCCGAGACGTACACATCCGTGCCCGGTCCTTGCCAGTTGTGCGGCGCGTCGTCGCCCGTGCCGTAGTAGTGCACGGCGTCGTCCTGCGACCAGGCGTTGCCGATGAAGACGGTTTCGGCGGCGGTCTCGAAGTCCCAGCGGGTCCATCCGCCGGGAGTGCGGGCGACGGCCGGCGGGGAGCGGGCGATGAGCGTGTCCGGCACGCCGTCGCCGTCGGCGTCGGAATAGGCCACGTAGTGGAATGCCCCGACCGGCCCCGCCTCCGGATGGGCCATGGCCACGGTGTAGTTCCTCCGGCCCCGTCCCGGCGGCAGCGGCCACACCTGCACGCGATGCGGCAGGACGCGCCGACCCGCGATCGGGCGGACCACGCCGAAGTCGCCTTTGGCCAGCCGGCCGGGCCCGGCGGGAGTCACCTTGCCCGTTTCGCTGCCGGGCGGCCCGGCCTGCCTGGTCGTGAGTTCGGAAAGCAGCCTCTCCAGATTCAGGGTCCTTTCGAGACTTTCCTGGCGGGCGGCCTGGGCCCTTTCCAGCAGCAGCATGGCCGGCTTTTCGCCATCGGTGCCCTTGGCCTTTGCCAGCAGCTCGGCGGCCTGGATGATGGCCTTTTCGGAGATCTGCTGGTGCTGCTGCTCGGCCTTGAGCGTATCCTGGAGCTGGCGGATGAGTTCCTGCCGCCGCTTCTGTCGGCTGGGGTCGGCGGGGTGGCTGGCTGTGGGCCCGGGGGCTTTCCCGAGGTCCGCCTCGCCCACCCAGGCCCGTCCGTCCCAGCGGAGTTCTCGGGATACTGTCCGGCCGGTCTTGATGAAGGTTCCGCCGCGGCCACTGGTGGAAAGGATGGACAGACCGGAATCAGGCCCTTCAATCCGGCTGATGCGAAGGACCTTTTCGATGCCCTTGTTGGTGGTCGGGACGGTGCTGAGGTCGCGGATCGTGCCGTTGCCGTAGCTCACCTGGTAGTACACGATGCTCTCGCTCTGGGCCGGGGCGGTTCCCGGGCAGGCGACAACGGCAAGCATCGCGGCCAGCAGCGGCTGGAGGCGCCGCGGTCGACGGCGTGCCGGCGAGGATGTCATGACGATCCTTTCTTCAGGTCCCCTCTGTTGCCAGTAAACCTTATCGGCAGGAAACGCCCGGCAGTCCTGAGAACCTGCGGCTGTCCGCAGGCGATCCCGGGCGCGGCAGAGCCCGGCCGGATTGGACCCCGCCGGGCGACGGCGGCGGAAGTTTTGTTGACGCTGACGGCTCGCCCACCTAGAGTATAGCCCCGGCAAGGTCGGCGGGGCTCCAGGTGTTGCGGCGGGGGGCCTGGAGGCCTGTTTGGGGCCGTTTGGCGGTTGCGTGCGGTTCCGCCCGGTCACGCGAGGATCCGCCTGTGACTTCCGCCCGAGGCGACAAGAAGCAAGACCGCGAGGTGAAGCGTTTCGTCCGGCGCCTCACCCCCGAGGAGCGCATGCTCGTGGTGCTGAAGCGCGAGCTTTACGACGGCAGTTGGGACGACATGGTGGCGGACCTGCGGGCCCGCCTGGATGGCCGGCCGTACATCTTTAAGCTGGTGAACCGGATCGGCGAGGACCTGGAACGTATCGAACGGCTGCGGGCCTTCGAAAAAGACTACGACGTGGACCTGGGCGACCACGTGCAGATGCACTGAATCCATACATAGATGGCTGTCCTGGCCGGCCGCGATGGTGGTCGTGCTGGCGTTGGAACCTTGAGTCGGTTGCATGGCCGAGAGGCGACTGTCCGGGCGGGTCCTGGGGGGTGCGGGCGTGACCGGCCCTTACAGGAGAAGTCGCATGAGGTGTGTGGGCAAACTGGCGGGCCTCGGATTGGCTTTGGCGCTCCTAGCCGGCTGTGGGCAGCCCCCGAGCGCCGAGGGAGATTGGACCGGCGTGGTCGGGCCCGAGGTGCTGGCCAAGGCCTCCCTGGAGTACTATTGGAAGTCCCAACTGCCTCTGGAGCAGGCAGAGCAGGTTCGCCAGATCTGGCGGCTGGACGAGAACATCTACGCCCTGACCTCGAGCAACCGGCTGCTGGCGGTGGACGCGGTGCGGGGGCGGTACAAGTGGTGTTACGAATTGCCCGGGCCGGCGCAAAAGGTCTTCGCCCCCTGCCACGCCGACGACGTCCTGCTCCCGGAGGCCGGCGGAATCGCCGCCCTGCTGAACCCGCCCGACCTGGCCAGGGTCACGCCGTTCAAGGGCGTCATCATCAACACGGGCAGCTACGCGCTGCTGTTTAATCGCGACACCGGCGGGCTCATGCGGAAGCTGGACTTCGACTTCGCGGTCACCTCCCCGGGCAGCAGCGACGGCCTGCGCTTCTACGTCGGCTCGGTGAAGGGGTGGTACCACGCGGTGCGGCTCAGCGAGGGCCTCAACGACTGGACCATGTCCACGGGGGACATGATTTCGGCCAGGCCCGTGCTCTTCAAGGGGCGCCTGTACGTTGGCAGCCAGGACGGAAACCTGTACGCCGTTAACCCCCAGGCCTCGGCCAACCGCCGCCTCTGGCTGGAGCGGACCGACGGGCCGATCACGGCGGACTTCGCGGTGGACGCCCGCGGCTGCTTCGTCGGCAGCCACGATTACAGGCTGTACGCCTACGACCTGCTCACCGGCGCCCAGTTGTGGGCGTTCCGCGCCCAGGGACCGCTGCGGCAGCCGGTGCAGCTGGGCACCCGCAGCCTGTTCCTGTGCGCCGACAAGGACCGCTTCTATGCCGTGGACGTGGCCTCCGGGCGAAAACGATGGGACCTGCCGGACGGGCGGGTGGTTGTCGCCGCCGCCGAGCCGCACGTCTTCGTCCTGAACGCCGGCAGGCAGCTGTTGATGGTGAACGAGTCATTGGGCCAGGTGGAGTTGTCGTTGCCCATGAACGGCCTGGACCTGTTCGTGGCCAATGCCGACAAGCCGGTCATCTTCGCCGGCGCCGCGGACGGCAAGCTGGCCTGCATCCGGCCCGTCTCGGAGGAGAAACTGACGGAGTTCATGTTGAAGGACTGACGGGGGCGGGCGAGGGCCGCGGTCTGAGTCACCTGCAACAATACTTCAACGGTCTTCGAGTTCGGTCCGGGCGAGTTCTGACGGATCATTCCACGAATTGCCCGGCCGGAGGTCTCTTGGCCGTGCAGACTTTTCCGAAGGCCCATTAGCTGAAAGGGACTACATTCGTGAATGTCAGGATCCAGCGGGCGTTGATCAGCGTATTTGACAAGACCGGGATAGCCGTCTTCGCCAAGGCCCTGGCGGAGATGGGCGTGGAGATCATTTCCTCCGGCGGCACGGCCAAGGCCATCGAGGCCGCCGGGGTGAAGGTCCGCCTCGTCCAGGAGTGGACCGGTTTCCCCGAGATGCTGGGGCACCGGGTGGTGACCCTTCACCCCAAGGTGCACGGCGGCATTCTGGCCTTGCGGGACGACCCCCAGCACCGGGCTGACATGGCCAGGTACGGCATCCAGCCGGTGGACCTGGTGTGCGTGGGGCTGTATCCGTTCGAGCAGGCTATCGCCAAGGAAGGCTGCAGGCTCGACGACGCCGTCGAGATGATCGACATCGGCGGGCCCGCCATGGTCCGGGCCGCCGCCAAGAATCACAAATACGTGACCGTCGTCACCGCCGGCGAGCAGTACCAGGAGGTTCTGGCCGAGATGCGCAAGAACAAGGGCGCCGTCTCGCCGGCGCTGCGCAGCCGGCTGGCCCGGGCCGCCTTCGCCCTCACGGCCCACTACGACGCCGCCATCAGCCATTACCTCTGCCAACAGGCCGGCGAGGACTTTCCCGATCGCATCAGCTTCAGCTACACCAAGGCCGCCGACCTGCGCTACGGTGAGAACCCCCACCAGCAGGCGGCGTTCTACTTTGGCGCCGACGCCGCCGAGCCGTGCGTCGGGCACGCCAGCTTCCTCGGCGGCAGGCCGATCTCTTACAACAACTACTTCGACGCCAACGCCGCCCTGGAGCTGGTGAAGGAGTTCGACGAACCGGCGGTGGCGATCATCAAGCATTCCAACCCGGCCGGCTGCGCCATCGACGCGGACCTGGTCGAGGCCTACCGCAAGGCCTACTTCGGCGACGTCAACGCCGCCATGGGGGGGATCATCGCCGTCAACCGCCCCGTCACGACGGACCTGGCCCGGGCCATCACCGCGACCTACAGGCGCTGGGGCAAGGACCGCGGCGCCGGCGGTTTCTACGCCGAAGTCGTCATCGCCCCCGGCTTCAAGGACGGCGCCGTGGAGCTCATTCGCGCCCGGGAAGGCTGGGGGGCGGACGTCCGGCTGCTGGAGACGGGGGAGCTTAGGGGGGCCCGCAACGGCGAGAAGTTCCTCAGGTACATCGTCGGCGGGCTGCTGGTGCAGGACCGCGACCTGCTGGGGCTGAACGAGTCCGACTGGAAGGTGGTGACGAAGCGCAAGCCCGACGACCGCCAGTTCGCCGACATGCGCTTCGCCTGGCTGGTCTGCAAGCACACCAAGTCCAACGCCATCGTCCTGGCCAAGGATCGTGCCCTGCTGGGGGCGGGGGCCGGTCAGATGAGCCGGGTCAACTCCGCCCGCTTGGCCGGGCAGATCGCCCGCGCCTACGCCGGCGGCGAAGGGATCGACACCCGCGGATGCGTGCTGGCCTCCGACGCCTTCTTCCCCTTCCCCGACAGCCTCGACTGGGCCGCCGACGTCGGCGCCACCGCGGTCATCGAGCCCGGCGGGTCCAAGAAGGACGACGACGTCGTCGCCCGCGCTGACGAGCTCGGCCTGGCCATGATCTTCACGGGAACCAGGCACTTCAACCACTAAAGCGCGAAGCGCGGCAGGCGGCGCCCTGTCACGGTTTCCAGGTGGACTCGCGGACGTTGCCGTCGCGATTGGCCTTGCGCGCCAGCGCGAAAAGAAGGTCGGACAGCCGGTTGAGATACCTGGCCACGGCCGCAGCCGTTG
>Ga0111187_1255_pt1 | contig 10572 bp, 9 predicted proteins | sample DeeMarSWOR324_28_FD_80242 | JGI IMG/M metagenome (GOLD analysis project Ga0111187, IMG submission 80242) | Phycisphaerae bacterium SM23_33 | reverse complement strand
CCTGCCCACGGGGCGCCGGGTGGCCTGCGTGTACTGCCTCCGCAGACGCTGACGGACGGCGGGGTCCAGGTCGCGAAAAGCCGCCACGCGGTCCCGCCCGGAGTCTTTGGCCACCAGGAGGGCCTGATCCGCGCAGTAGACCAGCATGTCCGGTTCCGTGATCTCCGGGTCGCCGGGGAAGCTGGCCGAGCCGACCGATGCCGTGATGTGGATGTGGTGGCCGTAGACGATGAAGTCCCGCGCGTGGACCTCGCTGCGGATGCGCTCGGCGAACTGGTTGGCCTGCTCGCGTGCGGCTTTCGGCAGCACCACGCTGAACTCCTCCCCGCCGGTACGCGCCACCACGTCCGATTCACGGACCGAGCGGGTCAGGATGACGGCCAGCTCCTTCAGGACGTAGTCGCCGCTGGGATGGCCGTGGGTGTCGTTGACCACCTTGAAGTGGTCCACGTCCAGCATGAGCAGGCTGAGGCTCTGGTGGTAGCGCTTGGCGATCCGGAACTCGTGGGCGAGGAGGTCGCGGAAACTTCGCACGTTCTGCACGTGGGTCAATGGATCGGTGGTGCACTGGGCTTGGAGCTGGGCGTTGTCGCGCTTGAGCTTGGCCAGGAGCTTTCGTTCGCGCTGAAGGGCCCGCCGCAGGGCCAGCTGCGAGGCGGCCAACTGGTCGTGAAGCTCCTTGATCCGCAGCAGCGCGCCGATGCGGGCGACCATCTCCGCCGGCGAGGTCTGCTGGCAGATCACGTCGTCGGCGCCGCCGTCGAGGAAGCCGCAGCACTGTTCCTCGGCCGGATCGTCGGTCAGGATCATCACCGGCAGATACGCCGCGGACGAGACCTTCCGGAGGACGCTGGGCAGATCCAGGTCCGCCGTCTCGTCCACGGGCATGTGCAGCACGACGAGGTCGATGGCCTGGGATCTGACGGCCGTGAGGGCCTCGACCTGCTCCACGGCGCGGACGACCTGCCAGCCGGCCACGATCAACTGCGCGCAGCGGCTGTCCGCTTCGGATAGGCTCCGAGACATCACCAGGATACGTGGAGCATCGATGGCGCTGGCCTGACCCATGCCCTCGGGTGGACTCGCCGGGAACCTGTCAAGGCGACCGGCCCGGGCGCCGACGCTCACACCGGGCCTCCGCCTACGATACGCCGGCCGCCACGGCCAAGGCCCGCCGACACACACCGGCAAGGGGCAAGGCCGCTCGTCCGAGAGATATTGCCAGCCGGGCGCGGGCGAATATAATGGCGGGACGTTTGCTGTTGTCGAGGACACCAGGGCGCAGGAGAGGCACAAGCATGGTCGCATTGGCGGGCAGGGCGCTGGTGGCTCAATCGGGCGGGCTCACCGCCGTGATCAACCCCGGCGCCTGCGGCGTCATCCAGACCGGGCTGGCTCGTCCCAACGTGTTCCCCGGCGTCCACGGCCGGCTGAACGCCATCCTCGGCGTGCTGCGGGAGGAGCTGTACGATCTGGGCAAGGAGGACCCGGCCGAGATCGAGATCGGCCAGGACGGCTTGCCCGTATACGCCGAGCCGGCTGCGTTGTGCGTTCGCAGTGTCCCGATATCCATCGGGATCGACGTGCGAGAGCCGCCTGACGGCGATACCAGAGACGCACGATCTGCGCACTGCGACCCCTGCCTGTCGGCAGGCAGGTTCGAGACGCACCCGCAACACAACCGGCTCGTACGCGCCAGATCGGCCAAACACATGGTAGCCAGAAAGACCGGCCGAGAGTATCCTATTGGGTAGGGCTTGGGCCCTGGGGTCGGCACCGACCGGCAATGCGGATGGCCCTGCCTGTCTGCTCGCCGCATCGAGCGGCCCGTGGCGACCGGCAGGCAGGCCGGAGGCAGAGCATGCTGCGGTTTGACGTGTACAGCAACGGCGCCCCGGCCAAGGATATCGACCTGTCCGGCGCGTACATGTTCGCGCAGGACTCGATCCCGCTGCGCGCGGACCTTGCCGCCGGCAACGGGCAGGTGCGGTGTATGAAGCGCATTCCGGGTGCGTGCGGCCTGGCGCTGATGTGGGAGGCGGGCACGGCGGGGCGCTTCCTGGTTCCGACGACGCGGCTGCCCGAGCGGAGCAAGGCCTATAACCTGAACGTGGAGCTGGCCCGGGCGCAGATGATGCGGATCGCGCAGAAGCGGGAGGACTGGGGCCTGTTCGACTACCCCGATGCCGAGCTGCTGAACCAGGAGTTCGGTACGATCCGGAAGAAGTTCATCGCGTCGCTGAAGGCGTCGGAGCCGTCGGCGGCGGCGGCCCTGGCAGACCAGGCCCTGGCCGAGGGCGTCACGCTGGGCGAGAAGATGGCCCTGTTCCACGCGGACATCTTCATCCAGCGCCGCATGGCCACCGGCGGGGCGAACTGGAGACCCAGCTTCGGATGCATGGTCGACCTGTTCAGCACCTCCGAGGAATACCAGGAACGTCTGCGGGAGATCTTCGACTTCGTCAGCCTGCCGATCCCCTGGAAGCACGTGGAGCCGAAGGAGCGCCAGCTCCAGTACGCCCAGATCGACTCGTGGGTCAACTGGGCCTCCGTGGCGCGCAAGCCCCTCCAGGCCGGCCCCCTGCTGAGCTTCGAGCCCACCCACCTGCCCGAGTGGCTGTACATCTGGGAAAACGACTACGAGTCCTTGCGGGACATGATCTACGAGCACGTCCAGCGGGTCGTCGAGCGGTACAAGCGGCAGGTGGGCGTGTGGAACGTGGTGTCGGGCATTCACGCGTACAACAACTTCAATCTGACGTTCGAGCAGCTCATGGAGCTGACCCGAATGTGCTGCCTGCTGGTCAAGAAGCTCGTGCCCCGCCGGCAAGTCATGATCGAACTGGCCATGCCGTGGGGGGAATACTACGCCCGGAACCAGCGAACGATCCCTCCGCTGATGTACGCGGACATGGCCGCCCAGAGCGGCGTGAAGTTCGATGCGTTCGGCGTGAAGCTGCTGATGGGCGTCCCGCAGGACGGGCTGTACGTGCGCGACCTGATGCAGGTCAGCTCGCTGTTGGATGAGTTCGTCTCCTTCGGCAAGCCGGTCCACGTGACCGCCTGCCAGGTCCCCTCGGACGTTACCCCGGATGCCTGGGACGCCTGGGGAGGGCAGGCCCCCGTGCCCAAGGCAGGCCTGTGGCACCAGCACTGGAGCCCCAGGCTCCAGGCCGAGTGGCTTCACGCCTTCTACAAGATCGCCATCTCCAAGCCGTTTGTGGAATCCATCTGCTGGCGCGACCTGGCCGATTACGAGGGACACTACATCCCCCACGGCGGGCTGTGCCGCAACGACATGGAGCCCAAGCTGGCTTACAGGGAGCTTCGCAGCTTCAAGACCAAGCTGATCCGCGAGACCCCGCAGGAACCCGAGGGTCCCGAGGGCGGCGAGGCTGGCGAGGCAGCCCAGAGAATTGTGCCGCCGGGATTGCCGGAGGAGTGATCGGCCGACGGCGGTTCCCTCCGGCCCGCGGAAAGCTCCTCGTGGTGGTTGGCGGTTCTCTTTGCCTCCTCCGGTCAGGGACGTAGGTGCTCCGGCGGCCAAGAGGACCGGTCTTATTCCGTTGAGTCATGGGCATTGCAGCTTCTCCAGCGGGTCGAGTGCACGATCTGTCGTGGCGGCGCCACGATCTTGGCCCGCTGGTTGCGCTGTGCGTCGTGGGCGCGGCGGTCCTGGTCCCGGCGGCGCTGCCGGAGCGGGCGCGATTCGATCCGGCCGGCTCGGCCGACCCGCGCCGAGTAAGCCTGGCGGCCGAGAAGATCGACCCGAACACGGCCAGCGCCGCCTCCCTTCGGCGGCTTCCAAACATCCGCCTGGTCAGGGCGAGGGCGATTGTCGCCTACCGGCGCGAGCACCCCTCCCCCGCATTCCGATCGGCCGAAGACCTCGCCCGCGTCCGCGGCATCGGGCCGGGCACGGTCGAAGCAATCAGGGACTACCTCAAGCTCGGCGCCCCGCCGGGGACGGACGCCCCCGGCCAAAGATGACAGGGCTGCGGCGGTCGCACCCAAGGGCGCCGAGGGCGACGGCGGGCTCCCTGAGGCGAGTCCGCCTGAGGGGGACACAGGAATCGCCGGGGGTCGAGCGCGGAGGGCAGTTTTCTCTGGAGGGGGGTACCCCCGGCCGACATAATGCCTCCATGCCACGGAAGCGCCGCTCATTTCCTCGCAGGATCGAGACCTACTTCGATCAGACCCAACTGCCCTGGAACAGCCTGGTGTTTGTGTTCCCGCTGCTGCTGACCTTCCACGTGGGGGCGCTGTTCTGCGGCACCAGGCTGATGGCTCCCCGCGACATCACCAGCCTGCTGCGCTACTTCGGGGCCGAGGCGTGGTGGTTTCTGCCCGGACTGGCCGTCGTGATGGTGCTCCTGGGCCAGCACTGGGCCCAGCGGCGTCGCTTGCGTTTCGAGCTGCGCGGCCAGGTGCTGGCGGGGATGGTCGTGGAGTCCCTGATCGAGATGCTCCCGCTGATCGTCATCAGCCACGTCACCGGGCGAGTGATCGCGAGCTTGGCCGCCACGGCGCCCGCCTCGAGGGCCCAGCTGATCTTTCAGGAGGTCCTGGTGTCGATCGGCGCGGGCATCTACGAGGAGTTCATCTTCCGCCTGGTGTTCATCAGCCTGGTGCTGCTGTTGCTGGTGGACGTGTTCGGCCTGAACCAGCGCGCCTGCTCGTTGATGGCGGTGGTTCTGGGCGCGGCGCTGTTCAGCCTGTATCACTTCAGTGCGGCCCAGATGACCTGGGCGAGCTTTCCCTGGGGCCCCTTCGTCTTCCGCACGCTGGCAGGATGGTACCTGGGTGCGATCTTCGTATTCCGCGGCTTCGGCGTGGCCGTCGGGGCGCACATCTTCTGGAACCTGTACACGATGATGTACCGGCTGTAGGAACGGGGGATTGCGGCGTGCTTACCGCCTGCTTTGCCGCCGCCAATACTCAGCGATGTTCGTCTTGCAGTGCGGACAGACGTCCACCGTGCCGGCCGGCGGCGGCTCGCCCCGGGTAATCTTCACCGCGTTCTGGACCCCGTACGGGACGTACCGCTTCCCGCAGTTGGGGCAGCGGACCATCATGGCGCACGAGTGCTTTCCGCCGCACTTGGGGCAGTGCACCAGGCTGGCGGAGGCCCGGTCGCGCGACCGCAGGGTGGTCAGGAAGCCGTCGAACTCCTTCGAAGATGATCACCAGCAGCCCCGCCATCACGACGTACCGCACGCGCCCCTGCCCCCCAAGAGACAGCGCCAAGCGCATCGCGCCCGAGCAGGAAGGAGCCGATTCTTTCATGGGACAACTTGACGTTTGCTCACAGGCCCGGCCGTGTCGCCGCCCGCGGCCATCCCCAGGACACCCGGCAATCCGCTGCCGGCGAGTGCGGTGCGACTGGCCGCTGACGCCGGCTGCACCAAGAGAGCCGACCGGCTGGAAACGCCACTACCGCGGATAATAAACCTTCTGAAGCCGCATCAGATCGGACCCGGGCTGATTCTTACCAAATTGGCGCCAGGTGTAGCTCCTGGGGTCTTCCCATATCCAATGATCGACGTGTCCGTCGGAGAAAGCCACGTTCGCCCCGCCGTCGTGCCAGCCCACCACGTAGTCGATCCATTGGTTGCCGGAGAAATTGGTCATCCACGAGTTGGTGTTGTACCCCCGGTAGTCGTCCTCCTCCATCAGCATCATCGTGGCGGTGGGATCGATGATCTGGTTGTACCGGATGTACCGGGTGTGCTCGCCGTTCATCACGGCGCTGATCGCGTACGTCCAGCGGTGGTCGGAGGTGTCGCTGGGGCAGTGGTAGACGCCGAGGACCTTGGACGTATACGGCCACAGCGCCCCCCGCTCGATCGCCCTGCGGGCGTCGTCCTGGTCGCCTTGCCACCAGATCCAGTCCCAGGAGCAGCGGGTCCAGCCGCCGCAGATCAGCCCGTTGTTGGCGTTGGCATAGCTGAGCCACGCGTTGGAGATCTCGCTCATGTTGGACGCGCATTGGATCCGCTCGGTGAGCGTGTATGCCCGCTGCATCGTCGGGGCCAGTATGCTCAGCAGCAGGGCGATCACGGCGAGGATCACCAGGAGCTCGACCAAGGTGAACGCACACCGCCTGGCCATTGCCGGTTCTCCTTCCGGTTCAGGCACAATAGACCTGCGCCGCTCCGCCCCCACATCCGTATTCTAACCCTTCGGTGCCGATAGCCAAGCCGGAAATGAGTCGGCTTTCTTCCGCGTTGGTGCTTCGGGGTCCTTGCCGCGCCGCCTCGGGCGGTCGGCTTTGCAGCATGCGGCCGCCGACGGGGGCGGCGGCTTGGAACGGAGCGGCATTTGGCGCTATTGCCTCTGTCCCCGTCGGGACCGGCTCTTCCAGTAGGCCGCGATGTCGCTGTTGCAGTGCGGGCATACATCGGGAAGATCCGACGGCACCGGCTCGCCGCGGACGATCTTCGCGGTGATCTCGATCCCGTGGGGCACGTAGGGTTTGCCGCACTTGGGGCACCGGGCCATCGGATACCCGCTGTGCCTGGCGCCGCACTTGGGGCAGTGGACCAGGAGGGAATCGCCGGAGCCCTTGGGGTCGAGCGATTCCATGAACTTCCTGAAATCGTCGGCCGTCATGAGGAATTGGTGTCGGCACTGGAGGCACACATGGGGGGTTCCGGCCTCCTGGGACGTCGAGGCCGCCGGGCCCGGCCTGGACCCCCGCAGCAACGTCCGGATCCCCAGCCCGCCGGCTATGACGATGGTCAGGCCCAGCCCCGCGATCACGACGTGCCGCCACGGCCCCCCCGCTCCGCCGGGCAGATGCAGCCGCTTGGCCCTAACGCGATCAAGAAAACGCATTCTCACGGGAAGGGCATGTCCTGGCCCGCTACAGGCGTGCTGGCAGCGGGGGCTGAGGAATCTGTCAAGGATTGCGCCGCGTGGCGGATCGCGGCCAGTACACTTTCTGGAGCCGTCTCAGGTCCGGGCCGTCCGGGTCGTTCCTGTAGAACGCCCGGTACGTGCACGTCTTCTCATCCGCCCACTGCCAATGCTCGGCGTGGCCGTCGGCCATGGCCAGGTTCGCTCCGGCGTCATGCCACGCTACCACGTAGTCGATCCACTGGTCCTCGCGGGAATCACCCAAGGGGTTCGTCAACCAGGAGTTCATGTTCCCGCCGGACCGGTAGTCGTCCTCTTCCATGAACACCAGGCTCATGGTGGGATCATCGAGCTCCATGAACTTGGTGTAGAGGTATTTGGGCTTGCCCTGGCCGTCCTTGTGGCTTCCCCAGCTTCTTTCCTCGCCGTTCATCGGCCCGCTGATGGAGTAGGTCCACCAGTGATTGCTGGTATCGCTGGGGCACCGGTATACGCCCACCGTCTTGATGTACGGGTACAGCTGCCCGACCTCGACGGCCACGCGGGAATTCTCGTACTTGCCGATCCAGTTCCCCGAGCCGGTATACCCCCCAGGCATGATCCCGAGATTGTCATTGGTAAAGCAGAACCACGCCTGGCCCAGCTTGCCGACGTTGGAAAAGCAGGTCACCCGCTCGCCGAGCACGTACGAGCGCTGAATCGTGGGGGCCAGTATGCTCAGCAGCAGCGCGATGATCGCCAGGATCACCAGGAGCTCGACCAGGGTGAACGCGCGTTGCTTGGCCATCGCCAGTTCTCCATTCGGCTCAGGGCCGTCACACCTGCGCCGCACGGGCACCCGCCCGCATTCTACCGGCCAGCCGGTGCCAGCAAAGGCGGCAATCAGTCCGGCGGCTTCTTCGTTCGCCTTTCGTAGTCTTTGCGGTACCACTCCACGCGGTCCGTCTTGCAGCGCGGGCAGACGTTATTGGCCCTGCCCAGGGCCACCGCCCTGGGCTCGGCGCTCGACTTGACGAACTCGAACGGCACGAAGTGCTTGCCGCACTCGGGGCACTTCACCATCTGCCCGCAGCATCGCTTGCCCTTGCAGGCCGGACAACCGATCATGAACCGCGGGTCCTCCTCGTCCACCACCTCGCCGCCGGCGGCTTCGGCGACGAGCTCCTGAGGCGTCTTGACGAGCTCGTGCCCGCACAGGCCGCACTTGTAGTGGAACTCGTTCGGCGGGACCGAGGCGCCCTGCTCGGGATGCAGGCAGCTGTACACGCCCACGGCCACCGAGCCCGCAATGATCAGCACCAAGGCGGCGACCATCAGCCGCTGCGTCCGTACCGAACCGCCCACACCACCAAGCTCCATGACTGTCGCTCCGCGGGAGGAGTCTCACTTCACTTGGCCGTACAGACTGCCGCCTGCACGCGCCTCAGGTCCGGGTTGTCCACGGTGACCAGGCGGACTTGCCCATTGAGCCTCGTGGTTCGTTCGTCCTTCCATCGCCGCCGCTCGCGGCGCCCGCCGGCGCCGGGCTGACGCCTCAAGCCCAGGGGAATTGTTTGCCCGTCAGACGCGTGTAGGCCTCGATGTACTTGGCCCGCGTCTTCTGGACGATCTCCACCGGCAGCGCCGGCGCCGGCGGAGTGCGGTCGAACTTGATCTTGTCCAGGTAGTCCCGGACGAACTGCTTGTCGAAGCTGGGCTGATCGCGTCCGGGCTTGTACTGGTCGGCCGGCCAGAAGCGGGACGAGTCGGGCGTAAGCACTTCATCGATCAGCATGAGGGTGCCGTCGGGGTCGATTCCCCACTCGAACTTCGTGTCGGCGACGAGGATTCCGTGCTCGGCAGCGTAGGCCTGCGCGCGGCGATAGAGACGGGTGGATCGATCGCGGATCTCGGTCATGAGGTCCCGGCCGGCAATTTCGCAAGCCCTCTCGAAGGAGATGTTCTCGTCGTGGCCGGATTCGGCCTTGGTGGCGGGGGTGAAGATCGGTTCGGGCAGCTCCGAGGCCTGCTTGAGCTTGGCCGGAAGCTCCACGCCGCAGATCGACTGGCTCTCCTTGTACTCCCGCCACCCGCTGCCGGCCAGATACCCCCGCACCACACACTCCACCGGCACGACCTCGGCCTTTCGGCAGAGCATGAACCTGCCCTCGATCTCCTCGGTGCGGCAGTCTTCCGGCAGGTCTTCCAGGTCGGTGGAGAGCATGTGGTGCGGCGTCACGTCGGAAAGCAGGTCCATCCAGAAGGCGCTGATCTGCGTCAGCACCCGCCCCTTGTCGGGGATGCCGTTGGGCATGACTACGTCGTAGGCGCTGATCCGATCGGTGGCCACCAGCAGCAGCGCCTCCGGCAGCTCGTAGATGTCGCGGACCTTCCCCGACCTCTTGGGGTAGTTCCCGATCGTCGTCGTCAACACCGCCGTGGACCGCATAACCTGTTCCTTGTACCACTGCATTCTCAGCAGGTCAAGGCCTGTCTTGACCGCCGAAGCCGGTTGCGTGGTGCGTTCGTAGTGTGCCCGTAAGGGCATCGACTTGCAAGAACCGCCTGACGGCGGCGCTACGAACGGACGATCTGCACACTGCCACCTCGCAGCCGGGGCACAACGCGCCCGGCTCCGGCCGCCGCGAGCAACGGATCTCCGAAGGCCCGGATACCGGCGGCGACCCACGGGCTCGCGCCGGCCCCGGCAGCCTCAGCCCTTCGGTCGCCCGGGCGCCCCGCGGCGCTACGAGGCGAAGAAGTCCTTGATCTTCCCGGCCACGTAGCTGATCTGTTCGTCGGTAAGCTCCGGATAGATCGGCAGGGCCAGGCACTCGCCGGCCGCCCGTTCCGACACGGGGAAGTCGCCGCGCTGGTAGCCCAGGGCGGCAAAGCATTCCTGCTCGTGCAGGCTCAGCGGGTAGTATACGCCCGTGGCGATGCCTTGATCGGCGAGGAACGCCCGCAGCTCGTCGCGCCGCGGCGTGCGGAGGACGTACTGGTGGAAGATCGCCACGTTGTAGGGGCGGATGGTCGGCGTGACGACCTCGTCCACGTCGGCGAGCAGCTCGTCGTAGCGGGCGGCGTTCTGGCGGCGCCGGGCCGACCAGGCCTCCAGGTGCGGCAGCTTCACCGTCAGCGAGGCCGCCACGATCGAGTCCATGCGGAAGTTCCCGCCGACAACCTTGTGGATGTAGGAGCGGCCTTGCCCGTGGTTGCGGTGGATCTCCAGCCTCTCGGCCAGGTCGCGGTCCTGCGTGAGGACCATTCCCCCGTCGCCGAAGCCGCCGAGGTTCTTGGTGGGATAGAAGCTCAGGCACCCGACGGTTCCGATGGAGCCGGCCTTTCGGCCCTTGTAGGTGGCGCCGATGGCCTGGGCGGCGTCCTCGATCACGAACAGCTCGTGCTCGTCGGCCGCGGCCATGATCTCATCCATCTCCGCCGGCTGGCCGAACAGGTGAACGGGGATGACGGCTCTGGTCCTCTCGGTGATGGCCTGGGCAATCCCGGCCGGGTCGATGTTGAGCGTGTCGGGCTGGATGTCCACGAACACAGGCCTGGCGCCGGCCCGCCAGACGCTGCCGGCGGTGGCGAAGAAGGTGAACGTCGGGACGATCACCTCATCGCCCGGGCCGATCCCCAGGGCCATCAGGCTCATCAGCAGCGCGTCGGTGCCGCTGGAGACGCCCACCGCCGCGGCGCAACCGCAGTACGCCGCCAGCTTGGCTTCCAGCT
>Ga0111187_1088_pt1 | contig 10602 bp, 13 predicted proteins | sample DeeMarSWOR324_28_FD_80242 | JGI IMG/M metagenome (GOLD analysis project Ga0111187, IMG submission 80242) | Phycisphaerae bacterium SM23_33 | reverse complement strand
CTGAATGCCCAGGATGACACGGCGGCAGGGGTGCATCATGTTCAGCAGGTCCAGGAAGGCGATGGGGGCCGGGCCGTGCGTGCTGGGGCCCTGCCCGGTCACCGCGTCGGCGGCGAACAGCTCCACCGCCCCGGCGGCCGCGCCGAAGTCCAGGGCGTCCACGACCATCACCGTGTCCGGCCCGGCCTGGACGATCTTCATGAGGAAGCTTTCCGGGACGCTCTGCACGTCCAGGACCTGCCAAGGGCCCTTTCCGGCGATGCGCCTGGCAATGGCCGGGCCGGCGCCGTCGTCGCCGCAGATCTCGTTGCCGACGCACACGATGATGCTGCGGTCGGTCAGCACCTCCGCCAGGTGCTCGGCCAGGTGCTCGGCCGTTTCAATGCCGCGGGAGGGGCCTTGGCCGCGGCCGGGTTGGTGACTATGTCGCTCCGGCATAGTTTCCCCGTATGCCAAGCGCGCGGGTGCTGCAAGGAAAATTGGCGGCTGGATCGGGTGGGCCGGCCGCCGCCTCACTCGCCCCACAGTTCGCGGACGACGACGGTCCGCCGGCAGGCCGGGCAAAGCACCCGCATCATCTCGTTGCGGGCCAGCGGCTCGGGCACGCCGGTGGCGAAGGACTCCGCCAGGCTCATGCCGCCGTCGGCGGTGACGATCAGCGTGGGGTTGGCGTAGGCCTTGGAGCCGAGCTTCTCCGCCACCCATATCAGGTGTTTGCGGGCGCCGATGACCTCGCCGCAGCCCTGGCAGACGACCAGTTCGTGCTCGATGGGCTCGCGGAACTGCGAGCGGTCCAGCCCGGCCAGGTCGTACTTCTTCGTCAGCCGGATGCCGCTCTTGACGCCGTCGTTGGTGGTGCAGTTCAGCTCGCACTGGCCGCAGAAGATGCACTTGTCGTAGTGGACGGTCAGGGTGCGCGTGGGCGGGTCGGCCTCCAGGTCGTCCACGACCTTGATGGCGATGGCCGGGCACACCATGGCGCAGGCCCGGCAGCCGATGCAGTCGTCGGCCTGAAACTCCGGCTTGCCGCGAAAGCCCTCGGGCGGCTCATGCGGCTCGAACGGGAACTTCGTCGTGTACGGGCCGCGGAGGACCGCCAGCACGGCCTCTTTCAATTCTCTGAGCTTCGGTTTCCTCACGGCAAGTCTCTCGTTGTCTATTCGTTGCGGATGGCCTCGGCGCGGTCCACGAAGACGTCCTCCACGCTGATGTCGGCCAGCGGCACGCCGCCCAGGTAGGCCCCGCGGCAGACGGCGTGGGCGCCCACCGGCGAGGTCAGCAGCACGAAGGCCGCGCAGATCATGGCCTTGACGAACATGGGCCAATCCCGCCCCACGCCGAACAGGGCCGTGGCCAGCAGGATCATGCAGGTGCCCAGGGTGACGCACTTGGTGGCCGCCTGGGCGCGGTTGTACACGTCCGGCAGCCGCACCAGCCCGATGCAACCGAGCAGGTCGAACGCCAGGCCCACGCCGAAGATCCAGTAGGCGATGGTGTCAAGCATCGTAGCTCCTGCCTTCGAGGTACTTGGCCAGGGCCAGCGTGCCGATGAAGCTGGTCAGGGCCCAGGCGATGGCGACGATCATGAAGTACTCCTGAAAGCGCACGACCTTGCCGTCGGCCTGGGCGTGCGGCCACAGGGCCATCACGGAGCAGAACGCCACCATGAGCGTGCCCAGGATGTCGATGGCGACGGTCCGGTCCGGGGCGCTGGGCCCGCGGGCGATGCGGTACAGGCACAGCGCCGAGCCCAGCACCAGCACCAGCATGGCCGCCTCCAGGAACCCTTCCAGGAAGGCCGCGTTCATTCGAAGATCCTCCGCAGCAGCGGCTCAAAGCGACCCACGATCTCCGCGTAGCGGCGCTGGGGATCCTGGGTATGGATGTTGATCCAGTGGACGTACAGCTCCTGGCCGTCGATGTCGATGGTCAGCGTGCCGGGGGTGAGGGTGATGGAGTTGGCCAGGAAGGTCTTGGCCATGGAGCTGCTCAGGTGGGTGCGGACCTTGACGATGCCGGGGCGGATGGGCAAGTCGGGGTGCAGCACGCGGATGGCCACGTCCAGGTTGGCCTTGACGCAATAGTAGAGGAAGTAAGGCAGATAGATGGCGGCGAAGAACCACCGCCGGGGGTTGAGCATCTTGGCGGCCCCGGCGGGGAACCTGTGGACCAGCAGGGCCGTGACCAGGGCGGCCGCCAGCACGCCCCCCAGCACCACCGTCCAGTGCAGCGACCAGAACAGCAGCAGCCACACGGCCAGGGCGACGACGAAGCACATGGCCGCTTTCATTGCCCACCTCCCATCGCCACCCCGCTGGCCAGCTTCGCCCCGCCCAGCAGGGCCTCACCGGCCGGGCCCAGCAGATGCTCCTTCAGCGGCCCCACCGACAGGGCCACCCCCGCCAGCAGGCACACCGCGGCCAGGATGGCCATGCCCGCGCCCATGGCCCAGTGCGACTCGCGGGCCGCCGCCACCCGCGGGCCGGGCTGCCCGTCCAGGGCGTAGCGCTGGACCTTGACGTACATCAGCAGCGTGCCCACGGCCACGGCGGCGGCGATGCCGCAGAGCACCACGCGCCCGGCCAGGGCCAGGGCCACGATAATGATGATCTTGGAGAAGAACCCGTTGAAGGGGGGGACGCCGGCGATGGACAGGGCGCCGATGCGGCAGCACCAGCCGGTGACCGGCATCCGCCGGACCAGCCCGCCCATCTCCCGCAACTGCCGGGTGCCGGTGGCCTGCTCGATGGAGCCGCTGCAAAGGAACAGCAGGCTCTTGAAGGCGGCGTGGTTGAACAGGTGGAACAGCGCCCCGAACGCGCACAGCCCGGCCAGGGCCCGGTTGTGGGGCAGCAGCGAGGCGGCCACGCCCAGGGCGAGGATCATGTAGCCGGCCTGGGAGATGCTGCTGTAGGCCAGCAGCCGCTTGAGGTCCCACTGGCCCAGGGCCAGCAGCATGCCCACGACCATGGAGGACACGCCCAGGGCGATCAGGACGTTGGCGTAGACGGCGTGGACGCCCAGGACGCCGAAGACGAGCCGGGCGATGGCGTACACGCCCACGGTCTTGATCAGCAGGCCCGACAGCATGGCGGAGATCGGGGCCGGCGCCGAGGGGTGGGCATCCGGCAGCCAGGAGTGGAACGGCACCATGGCCGCCTTCAGGGCCAGCCCGCCCAGCAGACACCCCGCCGCCAGCAGCACGGCCGGGCTGGTGCCCAGCTCCCCCAGGGCCGCGGCCACCCGGGCCATGTTCAGTTGGCCGGTCAGCGAGTACAGGATGGCGATGCCGACCAGGATGAACGAGGAGGCCACCACGCCCAGCACCAGGTACTTGAAGGCCGCCTCCAGCTCCTCGCGTTCGGTGCCGAAGGCCACCAGCCCGTAGCTGGCCATGGCCGCCACCTCGATGAAGACGTACAGGTTGAACAGGTCGCCGGCCAGGACCACGCCGATCATGGCCCCGGTCATCAGCAGGAACAGGGTGTGAAACAGCCACACCGTCGTGAACCGCCGCATGTAGGCGCCCGAGAAGACGATCACGGCGAAGGCGACGAAGCTCACGACAATCACCATGAAGCGCGACAGGCCGTCCCACACCAACTGGATGCCGATGGGCCTGGTCCGCTGCTGGCCGGTGGCCTGGTCCAGCTCGGTCTGCCCGTCCCACCTGCCGGCCCAGACGGTCCAGACGGCGGACTTGGCGCCGGGCTGGTCCTGGCCGGCGGCGGCAGCCCAAAGCCCGATGCCGAGGGCGAGGTTCGCCGCCACGGCCAGCGTGGCCAGCGCCCCGGTCAGCCGGGCGCCGCCCCTGACGTGGGCCAGGATCGCCACCAGAAATGCCGCCCCCAGCGGCAGACCCACCAGCACTGGCACCAGTTCCTTCATGGGCCCTTAGCCTCTCAGATTGCGGATGTCGTTCATGTCGAAGGTGCCGTACTTGTCGTACAGCCGCACCGCCAGGGCCACGGCCAAGGCCGTCACGCTGAGCCCGATGACGATGCTGGTGAGCACCAGGGCCTGGGGCAGCGGGTCGACGGCCCGGGCGGCCAGTTCGGCGGCGGTCTGCCCGCGCGGCAGGATCGGCGGGGTGCCGTCGCGGCGGTAGCCCACCAGCACCAGCAGCAGGTTGACGGCGTACTCCAGGATGGCGATGCCCATGATGATGCGGACCAGGTTCTTCTTGGCCACCAGGGCGTACACGCCAATCAGCAGCAGCAGGAAGGTCAACATGTATATGGCGATTCCCATCGGTCTACTCCTGGGAGCTGGGCTGCCGGGTGGCCAGGACCAGCGCCAGGAAGATGCCGATCAGGCCGGCGGCCACCTTCAGGCTGATGGCCAGGTTGGCCGGCAGGATCATGCCGCCGCTGACGAGCTGGTGCACCCGCCCCCGGGGGAGGAAGTTGACGAAGAACCCGCCGGCAAAGAAGCCCAGCAGCGCCACCAGGGCGAAGGCCAGGGCCCCGGAGCCGTCCAGGACGTGGCAGCGGCTTTCGGCCAGCAGCTCGTTGGCCCGCTCGCCGCCGAAGGCCAGCACCAGCATCACCACGCCGGCCATGATGATCACCCCGCCGGCAAAGCCGCCGCCCGGGGTGAGATGCCCGGTGCAGGAGACGTACACGCCGTACACCATGACCACGCCGGCGACCAGGCGGGTGACGTCTCGCACGATGGAAGTCATTCCCTTCATGGCGACGGCTCCTGGGCTTGCCTCTTCCGCCCGACTTTTCGCAGCACCACGTACCCGCCCATGATGGCCACGAAGATGACGGTGGCCTCGCCCAGGGTATCGTAGGCCCGATAGTCCAGCAGGATGCCCATGACGCAATTGGCCACCCCGGTGTCCTTGTCGAACTGCCACAGGTAGGCGGCGCTGACGCCGGGGTGCCCGCCGGCCAGCAGGGGCTCGCCGAAGGCCGGCACGGTCGCCCCCGCGCCCAGGCCCACCACGGCCAGGAACGCCGCCACCAGGAAGACCCCGCCGCCCAGCAGCACCACCGCGGTCCGCAGGGTGTCCCGCGGCGTCTGGCGGGAGGTGTCCCGGCGGGTCATGATCATGCGGATCAACAGCACCAGGGTGATGATCTCCACCAGCACCTGGGGAAAGGCCAGATCCGGCGCCCCCAGCAGCAGGTCGATCACGGACAGGGCGAAGCCGGCCGCCCCCACGGCGATGACCGCGCTGAGCAGGTCGCTGGTCTCCACCGCGATCAGCCCCGCCGCCAGCATGAACCCGATCAGCAGCAGGATGAACAAGTCGATCGTCATGATTTCAGGTACCCCGCCATCAACAGGTAAGCCAGCACCGCCGCCAGCCCGACCATGACCCAGGCCACGTACAGGCTGATCAGCCCGGTGTGCTGGGCCCGAAGCGTCTGAACCACCCCCCCGCCATACCGGCCGAACCAGCGATACAGGTCCATCGCCCCGCGCTCGCCGTGCTCCAGCAGCGGCTTCAGCGCCGGCATTCGCTTGACGGTTTCGTAGAAGCCCGTGCCGGGCATGCGGTAGCGGTCCTCGCCGATGCCCAGCTCCCCGCCCAGGAAGGGGCGAACCACCCGCACCTTCTTCAGGGCGAAGATCCCCAACAGCACCACCCCGCCGAGGATGCCCAGGACGATAAGCACGAAGGCGGTGAAGGGGCTCCACTGACCAGCCTCGCCGCCAGCCATCCCCCAGACGGACGAGCCGACCTCCTCAGCCGCCTTGGGAAGGACCGGCTGGACGGCCGGCACCAAGACGTTGCCCACCACCAGGTGCGGGAACAGCCCCAGCACGACGCAGCCGGCCGCCAGCACCACCATCGGCGCCGCCATGGAGAAGTTCTCCCTGGCGGCCGCGATCCGCGCCGCCGCCTCGACCGGCGGGCGCGAGAGGAACGCCGAGTACAGCACCTTGACGAAGCTGGCCAGGGTCAAGGCGCTGCCGAAGACCGCCACCACCAGCATGACCGCGCCCAGCCCGCTGTGCAGGCTCAGCGCCCCCTGGTACACCAGCCACTTGCTGACGAAGCCGTTGAAGGGCGGCACGCCGGAGATGGCGGCGGCGGCCACCGCCCCGCAGACGAAGGTGACCGGCAGCCGGCGGGCCAGCCCGCCCATGTCCTCGATCTCATCGGAGCCGGCCGCCCGGCCGACGGTCCCGCTCATCAGGAACAGGCCGGACTTGTAGATGGCATTGTTGAGCATGTGGAACAGGCCGCCGACGATGCCCAAGGCGGTGCCGGTGCCGATGCCCAGCACCATGTACCCGACCTGGCTGACGGCGTGGAAGGAAAGCAGCCGCTTGAGGTTGTGCTGCATCATGGCCATGAAAACGGCCGCGATGATGGTGACGGCGCCGATGCTCATGAGGATGAGCTGCATGGTGTGGTCCGGGCGGAAGACGTCCAGGGCCACCCGGGCCAGCAGGTAGATGCCCAGCAGCTTGTCCAAAGCCGCCGGCAGATACGCCATCACCGACACGGGGGCCCGCTCGGCGGCGGCCGGAAGCCAGGTGTGCAGCGGGACGGCCCCGGCCTTGGCCAGGGCGGCCACCAGAAGCAGGGCGTAGATGGCATATCCGATCGCCCCCAGGCTGCCCGCCAGCAGGGGCGCCGCCCTTGCCGGCAGGGCCAGGTTGTACATCGGCTGGCCGGGCTGAAGCTTACCGGCGACGCCGGGGGAAAGCATCAAGGCCACCGCCAGCAGCAGGCAGGCGTCGGCGAAGCCCAGCACGCCGTAGGTTTTGGCGGCGCCAATCTCGGCGCCCGGCTGGCCCTGGTTGAGCATCAGGAACAGCATGACCGTCACCAGCTCCCAGCCCAGCAGCAGGGTGAAGAAGCTGCCCGCCCAGCCGACCAGGCAGGCCCCGGCCAGGGCCCAGATCAGGTAGGCGTAGAACTTCCCTTCCCAGTACTCACCGGCCATGCCGCGGAACGAGTACAGGGCAATGAGCACGGCGAAGGCCCCGGCGCCGATGCCCACCAGGCAGCCCAGGTGGGTGACGGCGAACCGGATGGGCAGGGAAAGCTGCCCCACCGCGATCGCCCCGACCAGCGGGCAGTCGGTGGGCACCTCGGCGGCCAGGAAGGCCCCGCAGACGATCACGCAGATGCCCGCGGCCAGCGCCAGCAGCCGCCCCACGGCCGCGGTGGCGCGCGAAAGCACGTAGGCCACCGCCCCGAAGGCCAGCACGGCCAGGATCGGCCGCAGAACCGGGTCGTTCCAGATCTCGCTCATGCGTGTTTCTCAGTTTGCTCGACCAGCGGCCGCCGGACTTCTCAGAGCTGCCGGCGAAGCCGCTGCGTCTTTTCCTGCGACAGCTTCACCAGTTGGGCGAAGTCGAACATCCGCCGGCCGCTTTCGGCGTCCACCGCGGCGCACATCCGCTCGGTGCAGGAGTAGCAGGGGTCCACGCTGGCCAGCGTGATGGCCACGTCAGCGATCTCCTGCCCGATGCAGGAGGCCTTGAAGGTCGGGATGTTGTTGAAGCTGGGTGCCCGCACCTTGTGCCGCACCGGGTAGTTGGAGCCGTCGGAGCGGACGTAGTGGAAGGTCTCGCCGCGCGGGGCCTCCACGTGCCCCACCGCCTCCCCGGGCGGGATGTTCTGCACCTTGGCGTCGATCTCGCCGCCGGGAATCGCTCGAACCGCCCGCTGAATGATCTTGACCGCCTCCAGGGTCTCCAACAGCCGCACCTTGGCCTTGGCGAAGACGTCGCCGGATTCCTCGTAATGAACCTGCCAGTCAATGCGGTCATAGGCGGCGTACGGGTCATCCCTCCGCACGTCGATCGGCAGGCCCGAGCCGCGGCCCGTGGGGCCGGTGGCGCCGTACGCCCGGGCGTCCGCCTTCGACAGCACCCCCACGTTCTTCAGGCGGGCGTGCAGCACCGGGTCGTCGATCACCGCCTTCGTCAGCATCTCCACCGGGCCGTAGGACTCGGTGGCGAGGCGGTCAATCTCTTTGAGCTGCTCGTCGGTCATGTCGCGCCGGACGCCGCCGATCTTGCAGTTGGCGTAGTTAACCCGGCTGCCGGTGGCGACCTCCAGGGCGTCCAGGATGGGCTCGCGGTACTTCCAGGCCCACATGAACACGGTGTTGTAACCGAGGAAGTGCCCGGCCAGGCCCACCCACAGCAGGTGGGAGTGGATCCGCTCCAGCTCGTTGACGATGGTCCGCAGGTACAGCGCCCGCTCGGGCACCTGCACGTGGGCGATGTCCTCGACGGCCTGGACGTAGGCCAGCGGGTGCGAAGCCGAGCAGATGCCGCAGACCCGCTCCACCACGAAGGGCACCTGGTCGAAGGTCTTGGACTCGTCGAGCTTCTCGATGCCGCGGTGGTTGTAGCTGATGCGGACGTCCACGTCGACGACGCGCTCGCCGTCCACGTAGAGCTGGAAGAACTCGGCCTCTTCCTGGAGCGGGTGGAAGGGGCCGATGTTGATCATGGTTTTGTGACTCACGGCAGTGCCTCCTCCGGCGCGGGCGGGGCCGGCGGCAGCGGCGGGCGGTCCCGCACCTGGTCGAAGTCCTTCCGCAGCGGATACACGCCCTCCGGCCAGGAATCGTCCAGGATCAGCCGGCGCATGTCCGGGTGGCCGCGGAAGTTCGCGCCCAGCAGGTCGTGCATTTCCCGCTCGATCCAGTTGGCCGCGGGAACCACCGGGGCGATGGAATCGACCGTCATCTCCGGCCCGGCGGCCAGCACCTTCAGCGTCACCACCACCCCCTGCGGCTCGATGCACCAGTGATACAGCACGTCGATGCCGTCGCGCACGTCAATCCCGGTGGCCGTCGCCAGCCGGGTGCCGGCCATGGCGAGCATCCGCCGGGCCACCTCCACGGTTCGCTGCGGGTCGATCCGGGCGAAGCCGCGGCGCTCGTCGCAGCGCTCGACGCCGATGACGGCGTCGCCCAGGGCGCCGAGCACCTCGCCCACGAACCCCTCCAGCGGCACCTGCACCTCTCGTGGTATCGCAACCTCACTCATGACGTATGCTTCTCCTACAACGTATCGATCACGTCCCAGGCCTTGACCACGGCGGCGATCATGGCCTCGGGCTTGGGCGGGCAGCCGGGCACGTAGGCGATGATCGCGTTAGGGTCCACCGCCCGGATGGTCTCGTCCACGGGCGAGCCCATGTGGTAGGCCTCGGTGAAGATTCCCTGGGCGCCGGCGCAGGAGCCGATGGCCAGCACGACCACCGGCTTGGCGGCCTGGCGGTACAGCTCCTGGAGCCTGGGCATGGCCTGGCGGGTGCACGTGCCGGTGACGGCCAGCACGTCGGCGTGGCGGGGCGAGCCGACCAGGATCATGCCGAAGCGCTCGATGTCGAACCGCGGGGTGAGCAGGTCCAGCACCTCGATGTCGCAGTTGTTGCACGCGCCGGTGTTGACGTGATACACCCACAGCGACTTCTTCAGTGCCCAATGCTTCACAGCCATGACAGCCCCTTGTACCTGCCCACCAGCGCCAGCACCGCCGCCAGCACCGCCAGCGGCGTCAGCCCCAGCCAGAAGAACCGCACCGCCTGGTCGATCCGCAGCCGGGGGTTCGTGTTGCGAATCAACGTCACCAGCGTTAGCAGCAGCAGGTACTTGCCAAGAAAGGCCGGCACCCCCGTCAGCGTCAGCTTCAGCCCGCCCCAGAACACCAGGATCAGCAGCAGCGGCAGGGTGGCCAGCAGCATGGCCCGGCTGATGTAGATCAGGGCCAGCGGTGGGCCGGAGTACTCCACGAACACGCCGGACATGATCTCGCACTCGGCCTCAGCCAGGTCGAAGGGCACCTGGCCGAGCTTGGCCTGGACGGCGAGGATGGCCACGATCATGGCCAGCACGCCGGAGATGCTGTACAGGGTCGCGCCGGCCTGGCCCTGCTGGTCGGCGGCCATCTTCCCCAACTGGAGCGTCCAGCCGCTGTGGATCACCCCCACCAGCAGCGCCAGCACGAAGGGCAGCTCGTAAGCGAGGATGAGCTTCATTTCGCGGCTGGCGCCGACGGCGGCGTGGGGGCTGCCGGAGGCGCTGGCCCCCAGGATGGTCGCCAGCGGCGGGATCACCAGCAGGTAGATCACCACGATCAGGTCGCCCAGGAAGCTGCCTTCGTGGGCGAACAGGGGGGCCCAGAGCATGGCCGCGGCCAAAGCGGTGGCCCCCAGGGCGATGGCCGGGGCGATGAGGAAGCCGGCGCCCCGGCCCGTGGAGGGCACCAGCGTTTCCTTGTGCAACAGCTTGAGCACGTCGGCGACGGGCTGGTACCAGGGCGGGCCCTTGCGGTACTGGACCCGGGCGGTGACCTTGCGGTCGAACCACTTGGCCGCCAGTCCCAGCAGCAGCGTCCCGGCCGCCGCGGCCAGGTAGGTCAGGATGATCGCGGGCACACTCATGTACGGTCTTACCTTCGCTTGAAGGGGTCTCGCCCGATGGTCCTTCCGCCGACCACCAGCAGCTTGGCCTCTACGGCCTTGTGCTCGTCCTCGAACTTCAGGGCCCCGACCGGGCAGGCGGCCACGCAGCGCGGCACCGCCTGGCCGTCGGCGGTGACGTCCTCGCACAGGTCGCATTTGGCGATTTGCCGGCGGGTGGGCTCGGCGGGCAGCACGCCGAAGGGGCA
>Ga0111187_1086_pt1 | contig 10739 bp, 7 predicted proteins | sample DeeMarSWOR324_28_FD_80242 | JGI IMG/M metagenome (GOLD analysis project Ga0111187, IMG submission 80242) | Phycisphaerae bacterium SM23_33 | reverse complement strand
GTGGTACCGCAACGGCCTGCCCGGCGGCGGGCCGGATCAGTCGGCCGGGCTGGCCGAACTGGCCGAGTACATCGTCCGCTGCCGCCGCGCCGACAAGCCCGTGGTCGTCATGACCGGCGCCCACCCCATCAAGAACGGCGAGATCTCCATCGTCATCGACCTGATCGAGCGCGGGCTGGTGACGCTGTACGCCACCAACCTGGCCGGCGCCATCCACTCCTTCGAGTTGGCCCTGACAGGGGCGTCCTCGGAGTCGGTGCGCGACGCCCTGCCGGTCGGCGAGTTCGGCATGGCCTTCGAAACCGGGGCCTACCTCAACTACGCCATTCAGGTCGGCTGCGAGAACGGCTACGGCCTGGGCGAGGCCATGGGCAGGCTGTACGGCGACGCGGACTTCCGCCGGCAGGTCATCGACCGCGCCTTCGCCCGCCATCCCGACACCGGGCAGTACCTCAAGCCCTACGAGGGCTTTCCCTACGCCGGCGCCTGCGTCCTGGCCGCGGCGTATGGCAAGGGCATCCCGGTCTGCGTGCACGCCTCGATCGGCACGGACATCACCGACCAGCACCCCAGCTTCGACCCGGCCGCCAAGGGCGCCGCCAGCGGGGCGGACTTTCTGGTCTTCGCCGAGCACCTGTGCGGCTTCACCTCCGGCGGGGTGGTGCTGAACATCGGCACGGCCATCATGGGGCCGGAGGTGCTGCTGAAGGCCGTCTCCATGGCCGCCAACGTCGGCTGCAAGCCCGACGGGCTGTGGACCGGCAGCTTCGACGTCCGACCGTTCGTCTTCGACGACCAGGCCCGGGACGAATCCCAGGCCTACTACTACCTCCGCGACCAGAAGTCGGTGGCCACCCGCATCCCGAAGGTCTTCGGAGGCGTGGGCTTCTACTTCCAGGGCCTGCATCGCGAAACGCTGCCGCCGCTGTACCAGCACATCATCCGCGCTGCGGAGGCGTGACGGTCCCCGCCGCGGCCGGCGCGCCCTGCCGGCCGGGGGCGCAGCAACAGCCTTGTCCGCGGCCGGCGGCAGGATACAATGGCCCGCGAGGCTCGCGAGGGTCGTGGCCGGGAGCGGATCCGGGAATGTCGGTTCAGACGATTCCGTGGAGCGGAAACGCGTGCCTCGTTCCCCCGCCAATTATCGGCCTGGATGACGTGCTCCGGCCTGTGACAGTCCCCCCCGCATGGGCAGGGGCGATCGCTTTGACGGAGCCGAGCATCAGGCAATCTGCGTCACGATGTGGAGAAGATCATGGCCGCCGCGAACGAACTGAACCCGACCGCCCGGTTCCTCATGGGCCCCGGCCCCAGCGACGTACACCCGCGCGTCCTCCAGGCCATGGCCACCCCGATGATCGGGCACCTGGACCCGCAGTTCATCGTCATCATGGACGAGCTGAAGCAGATGCTGCGGGAGCTGTTCCGCACGCGGAACGAGCTGACCTTCGCCGTCTCGGCCACCGCCAGCGCCGGCATGGAAACATGCTTCGTGAACCTGCTCGAGCCGGGCGATGAGGCCGTCGTCTGCGTCAACGGCGTCTTCGGCAACCGGATGAGCGACATCGTCGGGCGATGCGGGGCGAAGCTCACGCGGGTGGACGCGCCCTGGGGGCAGCCGATCGACCCGGCCGCCCTCAAAAAGGCGCTGGACGGACGCAGGCCCAAGCTGGTGGCCGTCGTGCACGCGGAGACCTCCACCGGCCTGTGCCAGCCGCTGGAGGAAATCAGCCGGCTGGCCCACGAGGCAGGGGCGCTGTTCCTGGTGGACGCCGTCACCTCCCTGGGCGGCATGGACGTGCGGACCGACGAATGGGGCATCGACGCGATCTACAGCGGCACGCAGAAGTGCATCAGCGCGCCGCCCGGGCTGTCGCCCGTCTCGTTCAGCCCGCGGGCCGTCCAGGCCATGGAGAGCAGGAAGGCCGCCAACAAGGTCCAGAGCTGGTACCTGGACCTGGGGCTGCTCCGGACGTACTGGCAGGGCGCCAAGCGGGCGTACCACCACACCGCGCCCGTCTCCATGATCTACGGCCTGCACGAGGCGCTGCGGATCATCTTCGAGGAGGGGCTGGAGGCGAGGTTCGAGCGGCACCGCCGGAACCACGAGTTGCTGCGGGCCGGGCTGGAGGAGCTGGGCTTTGAGTTCGTGGTCGCGCCGGAGTATCGCCTGCCCATGCTGAACGCCGTCCGCATTCCCGAGCCGCTGGAGGATGCGCCCGTCCGCAAGCGCCTGCTGGAGGAGTACAACATCGAGATCGGCGCGGGCCTGGGCGAGTTCGCCGGCAAGGTCTGGCGCATCGGCCTGATGGGTTGCAGTTGCACGCCCAACCACGTCAACATGCTGCTGGCGGCCCTGCGGCAGATCCAGCAGGACCGGTGAACGAGAGGTCCCAGTGAGCAAGAGCCAGCCGGCGTCATTCGAGCAGGACCTGCGGCGGGGCGTCCGCGGGGAGGTGCTCTTCGACGACGTGTTGTTGGGCGTCTACGCCACCGACGCCAGCATCTACCAGATCCGGCCGACGGCCGTGGTGCTGCCGCGCGATGAAGACGACGTTCTGGCCGCGGTGAAAACGGCCCGCGACCATGGCGTGAGCATCCTGCCGCGCGGGGCGGGCACCAGCCTGGGCGGGCAGGCCGTGGCCCCGGCCATGATCCTCGACTTCTGCAAGTACATGAACGCCCTGCTCGAGCTGAACGCCGCCGAACGCTGGGTGCGCGTGCAGCCGGGGCTGGTCCTGGACGAGTTCAACGCCGCCCTGGCACCGCACGGGCTGCACTTCGCGCCCGACCCGGCCACCAGCAGCCGGGCCACCATCGGCGGCATCATCGGCAACAACTCCTCCGGCACCAAGAGCATCGTCTACGGCATAACCAACGATCACGTCCTTCAGACCCGCGTCATCCTCTCCGACGGGAGCGTGCTGGAGCTTGGGGAGCTGACCAAGGCCCAGTACGACGCCCGCGCCAACGGCGAGCGCCGGGAGGCGGCGATCCTCGCCGGCTTCAGGCGGATCGTCGAGTCCAACCGCGACGAGATCGCCCGCAGATACCCCAAGGTGATGCGGCGGGTGCAGGGCTACAACCTCGACTCCTTCACCCGCACCGACCGCTGGAACCTGGCCAAGCTCATGGTCGGAAGCGAGGGGACCCTGGGCGTCGTGGTGGAGGCGAAGCTCAATCTGGAGCCCTTGCCAAAGTTCAAGGTGCTCGTGGTGGCGCACTTCGCTGAGCTGCTCGAGGCCATCGCGGCGGTGGCGCCGGTTCTGGAGCACGGCCCGTCGGCCGTGGAGATCCTGGACTCCGAGGTGCTGGCAATGGCCCGCAGGAACCTCAACGTCGCGCCCCTGTGCGGCTTCCTGGAGGGCGACCCGGCCGCCGTGCTGGTGATCGAGTTCTTCGGCGATGCCCCGGGCGAGGTCGCCCGCAAGGCGGCGGAGCTGACCAGGGACCTGCAGCAGCGGCGGCTGGGCTATGCCTGCCCGACGATCACCGAGCCTTCGGAGCAGGCGAAGGTCTGGGCCGTCAGGAAGAGCGGGCTGGGGCTGATGCTCGGCATGAAGGGCCGCCGCAAGCCCACTCCCTTCATCGAGGACTGCTGCGTCCCCGTTGAGGTGCTGCCGGAGTACATCGGCAAGCTGCTGCGCTTCTGCGAGCAGCGCGGCGTGCCCGTGGCCATGTACGCCCACGCCAGCGTGGGCACGATTCACGTCCGCCCGATCCTGGACCTCAAGCGGCAGGAAGACATTGACTACATGAAGGCCATCGCCGAATACGCGTTCGGGCTGGTCACCGGCTACGGCGGGTCGTGGAGCGGCGAGCACGGCGACGGGCGGATTCGGAGCCCGTTCCTGCGGAGGTACTTCGGCCCCGAGGTCTACGGCGCTCTCAAGGCCGTCAAGCGGCTGTTCGACCCGGCCGGCCTGATGAACCCCGGCGTGATCGTGGACAGCGGGCCCATGGACCGGAACCTCCGCTACGGAACGAAGTACATCGCGCCGGACATCGCCACCGAATACCGCTACCGCGACGTCGGCGGCTTCGCCGCGGCCGTGGAGATGTGTAGCGGCGTGGGGGCGTGTCGCCAGGGGCTGGCCGGCAGCATGTGTCCCACCTACCGGCTGACGCGCCGGACGGAGCAGTCCACCCGCGGGCGGGCGAACGCCCTGCGGCTGGCCATGAGCGGCCAACTCGGCCCGGGCGCGCTTGCAGGCCAGGCGGTGCGGGAGGTCATGGACTTGTGCCTCGGCTGCAAGAGCTGCAAGTCCGAGTGTCCCAGCAACGTGGACATGGCCCGCCTGAAGAGCGAGCTGCTCCAGATGTGGCGTGACGCCCACGGGGCGCCTCGGCCGATTGAGATGGACGCCCGCCGGCAGGTGCCCGCCCGCGCCGACGAGCCGCTGACTGAGTGGTTCGCACGCCGCTCGAAGCCCGGCGGCCGGGGCGGCAGCAAGGTCGTCCTCTTCGACGACGCCTGCATGAACGAGTACGACGCGGCCACCGGAAAGGCGGCCGTGGAGCTGCTGGAATCGTGCGGCTACGAGGTGATCCTGGCCCGGGCGGGGGGCTCTCAGCGCGACAGGATATCGCGCGGACTCCTGAGGGAGGCCCGGCTCGAAGGCGAGAAGACCCTGCGCAAGCTGGACGCGTTCATCCAGCAGGGGCTGAAGGTGGTCGTCTGCGAGCCCACCTGCGCCTCGGCCCTCACCGACGACCTGCCCGACCTGATCGACGACGAGCCGCTGGGCCGGCGGATCGCCGAGGGCGTGATGATGATAGACGTCTTCCTCGCCGCCGAGGTCGCCGAGGGAAGGCTGACCTGCGCGTTCGCATCGCCGTTCGAGAAGATCCTCATCCACGCCAATTGTCATCAGAAGTCGCTGTACGGCACCGCGGCGATGACGGGCCTGCTGGGGCGCGTGCCGGGCCTGTCCGTCAGCGAGATCGACGCCGGATGCTGCGGGCTGACGGCCGCCTTCGGGTATCGCAAGGAGCAGTACGACGTGTCCATGGCCATCGGCGAGCAGCGCCTCTTCCCCGCCATCCGCAGCCGCCCGGACGGGGCCGTCGTGGTGGCCTGCGGCTTCGACTGCCGGCGCCAGATCGCCGACGGCACGGGGGTGAAGGCACTCCACTGGGTGGAGACGATCCGGGGCGATCGCTCCCCCGCCTAGGGCCCGGCGGAGGTGGCTACTCCAGGGGGCGGACGAACGACTGCGGCCGCAGGTAGTCGAACAGCGTGTCGGGCCCGAGCACCCCGCCGCCCAGCCCGGACAGGTTGCATCCGGCGTACGGCACGCCGTGAGGGAAGAGATTGTGGCCGTTGATCCAGCTGCTGCCGGCGACTAACGACTCGGCCACCCGACGTGCCCGGTCCAGGTCGACCGTCCAGACGCTGTTGGCCAGGCCGTACTGCGAGCGATTGACCAACTGGATCGCCTCTTCCTCGTCCCGGAATCGCATCAGATACGCCACCAGGCCGAAGATCTCGTCCCGGGCACAGACGTTGTCCGGATCCCCCGTGAGCATGGCCGGCTTGACGTAGAAGCCCTTGGGATGCCCTTTGACCTCTGCCGGCCCGGCGGGCAGAAGCGGCTCGGCGCCTTCGTCCAGGCCCCGCTTGAGGTAATCCAGGATTCGCTGGCGCTGCTTCTCGCTGACGGCCGGGCCCATCTGGGTATCCGGGGCCAGGCCGTGGCCGATCCGGATGCCCTTCAGCATCTTCCCGGCCACCGGCACGAGCTCGTCCCAGAGCTTTTCCTGCACCAGCCAGCGCGTGGCCGTGCAGCACACCTGGCCGGTGTTCAGCGTGAGGGCCGCGCCCGCCGTTTCGCCGTAGCCCGGCACGACGTTCACCACGCCGGCCGGCAGGCCCGCCTGCTCCACGAGCTTGCAGAAATACACCGTGCTGAGGGGTGTGTCCTCGGCGGGCTTGATCACCACGGTGTTCCCGACGGCCAGGGCGGGCGAGAGGTTCCAGCCCACCAGCAGCAGGGGAGGGTTCCAGGGCACGATAAAGGCGGCCACCCCGTATGGGAACCGCACCTGCCACGCCTCGTGGTCGGGAACGGAGATCGGCTGGCGAAGCCTCGTGCCGGGCGGCGGTCGGCTTTGTGCCGAACGCCGGGTGAACGCGAAGAGCCCGGCCGGCTGGTGGACGACTGCTCGAGCCGCCGGGTGGGTTCGTGCGAACCGGGTGGGTGCAGGAATGAGCCCGGGCCTAACCCGTTCGGTCGGGCGCGGGCCAGACGGCGCCTTGGAGGTATCGGCACGCGGCTTTGTGGCCGGCTTGGCCCGCCCGGGACAGGTCCAGGCGGCCGGCGCAGAACCCGACCCGCTGGGTGATGACCTCGGCGTAGACGCCCGCCCGGAAATTGTCGCCGGCGCCCGTCAGATCGGTCGGCGTGAACGTGCCGTAGTCATGGTTGGGTATCCATTCGTTGGCGAGCGTTTCATGCCGGCCGTAGGCGAGCTGCGCGCCTTCGGGCATCGCCAGGCCTAACAGCCGATACCTCGACGGATCCGCCGCGCGAAACTGCGACCACATGGCCCAGACGATCTCGTCGGGTGAGCCCGCCCTCAGGCCGGTGATACCGGCGCCCTCCTCTTTGTTGCAGATGAAGATGTCCGCAGCGGGCACGGGCTTTTGCAGCATGGCGTACGGGGGGACGGTGTGAGTATCCAGGGCGACGATCGTCCCGTGTTCCTGCACGGCGGCGATCCACTCGGCCATGGCTCGGCCGCCGTCGGCGTCCATCCTGCGGAGCAGGCCCGCATAGCCGATGGCCAGGAGCGCGGGCTTGTGCCTGGCGACGAAGGCCATCTCCGAATCGCCCGGAAGCAGCTCCGCGCTGGCGCCCGGAGTATGGTCGACGTACCGCTGCTCCTGCGTCAGTCGAATGAAGGAGCTGCTGGTCGGGGCGTCGATGGTTCTGACCGCCTCGACGTTCAGGCCGGCCTCCTCGGCCAGGTAGGCCCTCAGCCCGTAGCCGGCGATGTCCCGCCCGACGCAGCCCATCAGGGCCACGTCAAAACCCATCCGCTGGAGTGCCGCCGCCAGGATGGGGATGCCGCCGACGTGCAGGTCCACCGCCTTTCCCACGGTGCGGAGGGGGGCGTCGCCGGTCCCGGCCGCCCCCGCCGCCCGGCGATGATCCACCACGATGCTGCCGAAACAGATCGCGTCCATGTGTGCCTTCCCGTCACGCCAGGCCGCAGAACCGCACCAGGGTCAGCGCCAGCACCTGGGCCGTCTGCACCAGCGAGTCGATCTCCACGTACTCGTCCGAGCCGTGCCCGTACGCACCCCGCGGACCGAACAGCACCGTCGGTATGCCGAAGTGCTCGAATACGAACATGTCGCAGGGGAACGGGCTGCCGACGAGGTTCACCGGCCGGCCGAGCACCCGGCCCGCGGCCCCGCGCATCGTCTGGACGATCGGCTCTTCGGGGTCCGTCCGCGCTGCCGGCATCCAGCGATGGCTGAAGCGATGCTCGATCTCGAACTGCTTCAGGGACGGGTGCTCTTCGATCCAGTGGCTGAGATGGTCGAAGAGCTCCCGGTCAATTGCCTGGCGGGTCTCGCCGGGCATGGTCTGCCAGTAGATCTCCAGGGTGCAGGTCTCGGGGATCTGCATGGGGATGTTCAGGCTGAACTCGCCGGCCTGGAGCTTGTTCATGAACACGGGCACGGGGTCGGCGTCGTGGGCGTACTCGGGGACCCCGGCCGCGGCGCGGCGCCGCCGTCGGCGGAAGGCCTTGAAGCAGTCGATCAGCGAGCCGACGTGCTCGACGGGGTTGGGCAGGTCCTCGCCGGCGAAGCTCATCCCGCTCCGGCCGCGCAGCGTCAGGTGGACGATGCGGAAGCCCTTGTGGGCCGGGTACAGTTGAAGGTTGGACGGCTCGGCGATGACGGCGGCGTCGCCGTTGTATCCGGCCAGGCGGTTGGCCAGCGTCCCGTTGGCCCCGCCGTGCTCCTCGTCCACGACGGTCTCGAACACCACGTCGCCGGCCAGGGCGACACCGGTGTCTCGGACGGCCCGCAGGGCCGCCATCGCCGCGGCGATGCCGCCTTTCATGTCCATGCTGCCGCGCCCGTACAGCCGGTTGCCCTCGACCTCGCCGCCGAAGGGGGCGCGCCGCCAGCGGGTCTTGCCGGCGGGCATGGTGTCGATGTGGCCGGAGAGGACGAGCGACCGGCCGGTGCCTTGGCCGCTCAGTCTCGCGGCCAGGTTGGGGCGGCCTTCGTATTCCCGCCGCTCGTACCCCTCGCCGCGGAAGAACAATTCGTGCTCGGTCAGGCCCTGCAGCCGGGTCAGGTCGATGAGCTCCGCGGCCACCCCAACATCGGCCAGCCACTTCTGAATGAACACCTGTGCCGCCTGTTCCCCGCCGGCGGGGGGGCGGTTCTCGCTGGGAATCCGCACCAGCTGCTGCGTCAGGGCCACCAGTTCGTCCGCGCCGGCCTGGACGGTTTTGAGCAGCCTTCGCTCTGTTGATGTCAGGTCGGTCATCGTGCGCGGCTTCGGCTTGCCCGTCCGGCGCGCTCGGTGCGTCCCTCCGCGGCCTCGCTGGGGCAGCTCAGAACGGCCTGGCCTCGGGCGGCGCGGCCGTGAGCGCGTCGATGCTGACGGCGAAGCTCTTGTGGGTCTTCAGGAACGTGCCAGGATACTCCACCGTGGGCTCCTGGAACAGCGTCCGCCGAAAGACGGTCCGCTGCCAGTGTCCGCAGTAGAAGACCCCTTCGATGTGCTTGGAGGCCATGATGTCCTTCATGCCGACGGTGACGGCGAAGGGCGGGATCATCTGGCAGTTCCCGCCGGCTTCCCGAACCGAGTTGATGACAAAGGTGTCGTCCGCCAGGGCCACGATGTGCGTCCGGGCGTCGAGGAACTCCTGCTCGGGCACCTTGTACCATCTCGAGACAATGCCCTCGTTGAAGGCGACGTGACCGTGATAGCCCACGCCGGCGTAGCAGACGTCGGCCGGGCCGTAGGTGTCGAGGGCCTGGTCCATTTCCTCCGGACAGCGGGGATCGGGAAAGAACATCCGCTCAGCCGCGATGCGCAGGGGCTCGTCCATCCGGCTCCGCAGCAGCTCTGCCATGGTCCTTTTGAAGCTCATCGGGTGGCTGGTGGGGATCACCTTTCCCTGCCAGTCCATGTACTCGTCCATGTTGAACGTGGTGACGTTGCCGCAGTCGATCCGCTCGGCGTTGACGATTTCGGCCAGTTCCGGGTACTGCCCGGTGGGGCCCACCGGCAGGATGAAGCTGGTGGGCCTGCCCATCTTGTTGTTGGCGATGATGGTGTCGGCCATGTGCCGGGCGAGGTGCTTGTGAAATCGATCCAGGTCCGGCAGCACCGTGATCGGGATTCTCGTACGCTTCGGGAGTTCATCGGTTGGAATGGCCAGCATCTCGTTCAGTTCCATGACGACCAGCTCCTTTTCGAATCGATGCCCGGCGGCCGCCGCTATTGAGGCTGGATTGCCGCAGCCGAACCCGCCACCTCCAACTGCGTCACAAGCAGATTCACCACTGCGTCGTAGACCCTCTGGCAGGCAGCCGACTGCGACTGGGACCGGTGTGCCTCGTAGGCCTGACGAATCGTCGTGCCGATGTTGATCTTGGCCACACCGTGCCCGAAGGCCTGCCGCAGGTACTCCTTCCGGATGCCCGAGCCGCCGTGCAGCACCAAGGGCACGGGCGCCGCTTCCTGGATCTTGTCGAGATGGGCGATGTCCAGCCGGGCTTCGACTTTCTTCTGCGACCTTGCCGCCCCGGAGATCGCGCCGTGGATGTTCCCGATGGCCACCGACAGCCAGTCGGCGCCCGTCTCGGCGACCAGGCGCCCGGCCTCGGCGGGGTCCGTAAAGCCCCTGCCCGACTCGAAGAGCTCTTCGTACGGCGGCAGCGGGCCGGCCTCGTGGCCGAGCACCATCCCCAGCTCCGCCTCCACCGGAATGCCGGCGTCGTGGGCCATCTTCACGACCTTCCGGGTGGCCTGGATGTTCTCCTCCAGGCCGAGGCGCGACCCGTCCACCATCACCGACTCATAGCCCAGATCGACGGCCTCGGCGATGATGGCCTCGAAATCGACGGGCAGGCCGTCTTCATCGAGGACGGGCACGTGGTCCAGGTGCAGGCGTGTGTAACGCTCGTCCTTGACCCGTTCGTACTCCTGGCGGATGGCCCGCAGACTCCTGGCTTCGAACTTCTCCCATTCCGGCCTGGCCACCTGGACCAGGGCGAAGGTGTTCGTGTCGCGCAGCGCGCACACCACGGCTTTCATGATCGGAAGGTACGGGATATTGAAGGCCGGAATGACCTTCCCCGCCCGCCAGGCGGCGAGCATGAGCTCCTGTGTCTTAGGCTTCACGGTGTTCCCGGTCTGACGATGCTTGTGCTCAAGGCCGTGAGTCGCGGGCACTTTCCCGAGCACGGTTCCCGCCAACGTGGCCCCCGCCAGCCACCGCGCGGCGGCGGAACCTTGCCCTCTTACTGTCGGGGTCGACACAAAGCGGCCGCGCCTGCCCCGTCACATCGGCACCCGCAAGGCCCGTCCTTCGGGCGGAAGATACCCTACCAGCCCGGTGCCGACCGTACAAGAGCACCGGCCGCGGTCGGCTCCGGCCGATGCCGTTTGCGGTCACCGACCGCGTTCTCGCGGGGCTCCGGCGGCCGCGCCGGCCGGTCAGGCTCGCGGGTCCGGAATGCTCTCGGCGTCGGCTGCGGGCGG
>Ga0111187_1137_pt1 | contig 10870 bp, 8 predicted proteins | sample DeeMarSWOR324_28_FD_80242 | JGI IMG/M metagenome (GOLD analysis project Ga0111187, IMG submission 80242) | Phycisphaerae bacterium SM23_33 | reverse complement strand
CATGGACAAGAACCGCCGGGAGGTGGAGAAGGTCCTGCGCGGCGAGATCCGCAAAGACAGGGCCCGCACGCAGATCCTGCGCATGAGCCGGTTCGGCATCGTGGAGATGACCCGCCAGCGGATGCGGCCCTCGCTGGCCAGCAGCATCTTCCGCCCCTGCCCCCAGTGCGGCGGGGCCGGGCGGATCAAGTCGGAGGAATCCCAGGGGCTGGCCGTCATCCGCACGCTGCGGCTGGCGGCCGACGACCCACAGGTCGCCAGGATCGAAGTGACCGTCTCGCCCCCCGTGGCCGACCACATCCTCAACCAACGCCGCGGCGAAGTCACCGCGCTGGAGCGGGCCTGCTCCACGAAAATCCTCTTCCACGCCGACCCGCACATGGCGGCCGACCAGATCCGCATCATCTGCACCGACGCCCGCGGCTCGACGCTGCCGTGGGAGGCCTCCAGGGCATCTGAACGCCGGCCCAGGGAGGTGCCCACGCGCGAGATCACCGAAGCCGACGTGGCGTCCTTCCGAAAGCGCCAGCGGGCCGCGAAAGAGGTGGCGGCGCCGCCTCCGGCCCCGGCCGAGCCCAAGGCCGAGCCGCCGGCCGGCGAACAGGCCGAGCCCAGGAAGAGGGGCCGCCGCCGTCGGCGCAAGAAGCCCGCCCAGGCCCAAGCCCCCGCCGAAACCAAGCCGCCTGCCGAAGCCGCCGAGCCGCCCAAGCCGCCGGAGCAGGCCCAAGCCGCCCCTCCGCCCAGGAAGAGGCCGCGCCGGCGCAGACGCAGGAAAAAGTCGACCGCGACGCCGGCCGCCAGCGGCCAGGCCGGCGCCGCCCCGCCGCCGCAAAAGTCAGACAGCTAGGATGTCCGGGCGGGGGAAGCTCCTGCCCTGCCAGCTTGCCTCGATGCTGGGCCAGCGGCCGGTGTGGGTGAGAACCTCGGGGCCGGATTGCGTGCACAGGATGGTGTCTTCCGACTTGGTGCCGGCGATGGAGGGATTCCAGGCAAAGGCCTGATCCGCCAACACCTTTACCGGGCAGCCCGGGGCGGCCTTGACCTCCCGCGGCAGATACCCGATCGAGCCGCCCTGGTGGTGCCGCCGCCACTCGTCGGGAAAGCCCGCCCGGGCGTAGGCCTGCTGGGCGGCCGCGAAGATCTCGCCCAACGTCGTGCCGGGTGAGGTCGCCCCGATCAACGCCGCGTCCACCACGGTCACGGCCCGGTGCCTGTCGCCCAGAGCCCCGGAAATCCCCCCGAAGGCCGCCAGCCGCGTCACCGCCGCCAGCATCCCGCCCCGCTCGGCGGTCGTCACCAGCATCGCCAGCTTCCGCAGGGGCTTGTCCGTCGGCAGCGGGTGACGGTGCAGGGCGATCCGCCCGTCGCAGCCGACCAGCAGCACCCAAGGGATGATCCGGCGGCCTCTCAGCTCCGCCGAAAGACCCCCGGCAATCGCCGCCTCCGTCATGCCGGGCACCGCCCGGCGGGCGACGGCCTCCACGCACTCGGCGACGTCCCGGCAGAGGCCGCGATAGCGCTCGATCTCCGGAGCGGTCAACTGCCAGCGAAGCCGATCAAATTCCTCGTCGGTCTGCTCCAACTCCAGCCCCTCCAGGGCCGCGTCGGCGGCCCACCGGCCGGCGCCGGTGGCCTCGGCGAAGGCGGCAAGGCGGCGCCGCCCGTCGTAGTACGGGTACTCGATCACGGCGATCTCGGCCGGCAGGTCCTCGCCCGCCAGGCGGGTGGCCTCGATGTTGTTGGCCACCACCACCGCCCGCTCCCGCGTCACCACCAGCGAGCTGACCCCCACGTCGCAGGCCTCGGCCACGTGGTTGTGGGCCCCGCCGGTGTACCAGCTGAAGTTGCATCGCCGGGTCAGGACGACGCCGTCCAGCCCGCGCCGCCCCAGGTACTCGATGACCCGCTCGTGCTTTTGGCGTCGCTCCTGCGTCACGGCGGAAGCTCCACGACGTAACGCTGCCGCGTGCCTTCGTGCATGCCGTCGAAGGCGATCTGCCGGTCGTCGTCGCTCCAGGACGGATGCAGGTCGCAACGGATCTCGTGCCGTTGGGGGTCCACCGGCGAGTGGTAGCTGCCCAGGGACAGCTTCCGGCCGGTGGCGCATTCGACGAGGAACAGCTCGCGGCTGCCGTCCGGCCCGGGATACGTGTCGGTGACGACCCGGCGCCGGTCGCGGCTGTAGCAGATGTGGCCGTCGCGGTCGATGGCGTCGCGGAACACCGCCGCGGGCGGCCGGCGGGCCATGCCATCCACCTCGTACATCGCCTCCACGCCGCCGACGCCCGTCCAGGCGATGAGCGTCTGGTCGTCCTTCCAGTCGAAATGGCTGACCAGCGGCCCGTCCAGGCAGCGGACCAGGTCCTTTCCGTCCAGCCCGACCGTCCACATCTGCGTCAGCCAGCTTTTCTGCCCCGGCGGGACCCACCGGCACAGAAACGCCAGCCGCGTGCCCGAGGGATTGAAGTACACGTGGTTGAACCAGACTTTCCCCCCGCCGTAGGCCAGCTCCGGCTGCTGCTGCTCGGTGAGGTCGGGGAATGAAACGATGATGCGATGCCGACCCGACGCCACCTCCAGCAGCCCCAGCCCGTCGTCAGGCGGAAGGTTCGCCTCGTTGCGCGGGTCGTCTACCCCCTCGTAGCCGTAGCCCGGCCGGGTAATCGCGATCCGCGAGAAATTCAGCGTGGCCGCGAATCGGCCGTCCTCGCTCAGCGCCCCGATGGCCGGGCCGAGAACCTTCTCCTGCCCGGAGCCCATCTCGTGGGCCACGCAAACGAACCGCCCACCCCGCCGGTCGTTGAACAGCACCGTCGGCTCCGCGCCCGCCAGCCAGTGCAGCATGGCCCCCTGCTGGAAGTTCCAGGCCCGGGTCCGCGCCAGCGGGATGAGCTTGCCGCCTTCGGCGAGGTCCACGACGCATACGGCGGCGAAATCCTCCCGCGCTGGCGGCCGGTCCATGAAGCCGACCTCCAGCACCAGGTGGTACCGGCCGGCCGGGTCCCACGGGCGCATGTCGTAGTAGCCAAAGAAGTGATGCTTCGGCGGCTGGGTAATCGCCCTGACGCGGTAGTTCATGGGCTGGAGCCTCGACGGCCCGCGCTGCCCGGCCCGGCTACTTGCCGCACAGGTCGATCAGCCGGGCGATCTCGCTCCGCAACTCCTGGCGGGGAACGATCAGGTCGATGAAGCCGTGCTCCAGCAGGAACTCCGCCCGCTGGAAGCCCTCCGGCAGCTCGGTCTTGATGGTGTTCTTGATGACGCGCTGGCCGGTGAAGCCGATCAGGGCGCCCGGCTCGGCGAGGATGATGTCGGCCAGGCTGGCGAAGCTGGCCAGCACCCCGGCCGTGGTCGGGTCGGCCAGCACCGAGATGTACAGCCCGCCCGCCTCCTCGAACCGGCCCAGGGCCGCGGCCGTCTTGCCCATCTGCGCCAGGCTCAGCACGCCCTCCTGCATCCTCGCCCCGCCGGAGGAGCACACCATCACCAGCGGCAGGCCGTGCTCGGCCGCGTGCTCGATCAGCAGGGTGGCCTTCTCCCCCAGCACCGAGCCCATGGAGCCCATCAGGAACTCCGGGTCCATCACCCCCAGGGCGGTGCGGCGGCCCTTGATGTAGGCGATGCCGGTCAGGACGGCCTCGGTGTTGCCGGTCTTGGCCTGCTCCTTCTGGATGCGCTGCTCATAGGTCTGCCCCAGCCAGGTGAACCCCAGCGGGTCCTCCGGGGCGATGTCGGCGAACAGCTCCTCGAAGGTCTCCGGGTCGGTGAGCTGCCCGATCCGCGTCCTGGCCCCGACGCGGAAGTGCGCCCCGCACTCGGGGCAGACCTCCAGGTTCTCCGCCACGCTCTTGCGGTACAGGGTGGCCTCGCACCCGGTGCAGCGCATCCACAGCCCGTCGGGGACGTCGCGTTTTTTGCGGACGGGCGGCCCGGCCGGCGTGGGCACGTACTGGAAAGGCGTCAGTGCTGGCTGCTCCTGCTCCGGCATTTCTGTGTGTCTCCTGCTGCTTCCATGCAGCGCTCGGCGGCGGCGACGCGGGTCGCCCGCGCCGTCACCGCCTCGGCGCCCCGGCGGCCGATCGCAACCCCGCGATCGCGCCGGCAATGTCGCCGCTGCGAAAGACGTTTACTCCCGCCACGAACACGTCGGCGCCGGCCTCGGCGCAGGCCCCGGCGGTCTGGACGCTGATCCCGCCGTCCACCTCCACCCGCCTGCCCGCGCCCAGCCACGAGCGAACCTGCCGGACCTTGGCCAGCTGGTCTTCCCTGAACTCCTGGCCGCCGTAGCCCGGCTCCACGGTCATTACCAATACCATATCGACGCTTTCGATGAAAGGCTGGATGGCCCGGGCGGGGGTGGCCGGGCGCAGGGTCATGCCCACCCCCAGCCCGCGATCGCGGAGCAGTTGAATGACCTTGACCGGGTCGCAGTCGGCCTCGACGTGGAAGGTGACCGAGTCGGCGCCCGCCTCGGCGAAGGCCTCGGCGAAGCGCAGGGCGTCGGTCACCATGATGTGCACGTCCAGGGGGTGGTCGGTGAATTCGCGGGCGCTGCGGACGAACCCCGGCCCCATGGACAGGTTGGGCACGAAGTGCCCGTCCATGATGTCCACGTGCAGCACGTCGGCCCCGCCGGCGATGGCCGCCTGGGCCTGCTCCCCCACCCGCATGAAGTCCGCCGCCAGCAGCGACGGCGCGATCAGCGGCCCGGGGCCCAACTGTCTCCACGGATTGCCCCGTCGAACACTCAATTGTCCGCCTTCAGGCGCAGCGCGTACAGACGCGCCTCGGCCAGGTCGCCCTTCTGGCCCTCCAGCACGGCCGCCATGAGCGTGCCGAAGTAGATGACGCCGTCGGCGACGACCGGCCGGCCGCAAACGGGACCGGGGGTCTTGAAGATCCAGAGCTGCTGTCGGGTCTGGAGGTCAAGGGCGTGCAGGCCCTCGCCGCTGCCGAAATACATCACGCCGGCGTGGATGGCCGCCGGGGTGAGCTGGCAGAGGCCCAGCCCCGGCGTGAGGCTGACGACCCCGGCGATCATCACCACCGCCTTGCCCTGCCCGCCGAGCTGCTGGATCACCTGTCTGCGGACCCCGTTGCCGCCTGCCTCTTTCAGTTGCGGCTCATGCGTCCATTGCTGCCGGCCGGTGTCCGCGTCCAGCCCCACCAGCCGCTCGCCGGCGGCAAGATACACCGTGCCGTCCGAACAGGTCAGCTCCCAGGCGTCGGTCAGCCTGGGACCCAGCTCGATCTGCCTGCCATTGACAAAGACGCGGCCCCGCACCTGCACGAACGCAGCCGGCGCGGGGTTGCCGCCGGCCAGGCTGTATTTCCACAGGAGCTTTCCCGACTCGGCATCCAGGGCCTGGACGCCCTCATGGGATCTCGAAATGACGCGTCGGCCATCCAGGGCCAGGGCTTGGATGTTGGGTCTGCCGTCGGCCTTGGCCGACCACGCCACCTTGCCCGTCCGGCGATCCAGGGCCGCCACCGCCCCGTCGGAGGTAAGCACGTAAACGGCCTTTTCTCCCACCACCGGGGCCGGGCATGAACCCATCCGCACCGCCATGGTCTCGCACTTCCACACCGTCCGGGCGGTCTGGGCGTCCGCCGCCACGAACGTGCCGAAGACCGTGGGGGCATAGATTACGCCCTCGGCCAAGGCCGGCGTCCCGGCAATGACCTTGCAGCGGAACTTGGGGTCCAACTTGCCCGTCTTGGGCTCCAGGCGGCAGAGCTCGTCGTCCTTGTCGAAGGCATAAACCGCCCCCTGGGCGGCCAGAAAGCCGAATTCCGCCTTTGAGGCGAACTCCCACAGCCGCTTGCCGGTCCGGGCATCCACCGCCTCCAGGTTGCCGTCGGCGCGGCTGAACACGACCGCGCCGCCGGCCACCGCCAGCGGCCCGGCCAGGCCGGCTGGAACCCGGCAGCTCCAGAGCACGCTCTTCAGGACGTCCCGGCTGGCCTGCTCGGCGGCGTTCTTGCGGATCTCCGCCAGGGCCTTCTGCGACCGCTGACGAACCTCCATGTCGGCCGATTTCAGGGCCTCTTCCAAGGCCTTGACCGCCGGCGGGCCGATCTTGACCAGCTCCGCCTGGGCCTGCTCGCGCAGGCGGTAACTGTCCGCCCCCAGGTCCCCCACCAGCCGCTGGATCTTCGTCTCGTCCGCCGCGGCGTCCTTGCTCCCTGCGGCCCCGGCTCCGGCCGGCCGGAAACAGCACGCCAGGGCGGCCAAGGCCGCCCCGCAACGGGCCATCTTCCAGGCCGTTGGAGTCTTGCCTTGCCTGTTCATTGCCGCGCCCTTCCGGCAAAACATAGTTGCAGCGCACGGGCCCGCCCGGCTCCAGACCCGGCCCCCGCCGGCCACCCAAAAGCCGCCGAAACCCCGGGCGGGCTTCCCCTTATGGTACCAGATGCCGGCCGTTTCTGCTGCACTTCTTGCGGGGATTCACCAGCGCCGGCCCGCCCCGGCGCCCCCCACCGAGGCCGACGCTTACACGACCTTCTGAGTGGTGAAGCCGTGCTTGTTCACGTCCCGGTATTCGACGGTCTCGGGCGTGACCTTCAGCAGGCAGTATTCAGGGTCGTCCCTGCCCTTCGGGAAGAACCTCTTCCACTCCTCACGCCACATCTGCCGGCGCGTCCGCTCGTCGGTGAGGACCTGGGCCGATCCGAGGACGCGTGCGTCCCTGCCGGACTCCCAGATGGACACGCAGACCTTCGGGCACTTCCGGATCTGCCTCACCTTGTTCGAGGAGGCCCCGGACACGTACCAGATGCAGAAATCGTCATCTACCTGGAAGACCTGCATGATCCGCGTGTACGGGGCATTGTCCTCCACCGTCGCAAGATGTGATGTCGGATGGTCCCGGACGAATTCGATGGCCTCGGACCTTACATCGCTGCTCATGATCGCCCCTTTCCCTTGACCTGGCCGGCTTGGGCGGCGCGAAGCCCCAAGCTCGAATCTCCAAATCCCGAGCAAATCCAAAGCTCAAATCGCAAATACGGAAACCGCCATGGAGCCTCCGGCGGCTCCATTTTGAATCTTAGGCTTTGAGCAGCGGGTATTGCCTCGGATTTCGCATCCGGAGATTCGGATTCTCTACTTCCGGTCCAGGACGTCGATAGCGGGCATGGCCTTGCCTTCCAGGTAGGTCAGCGAGGCCCCCCCGCCGGTGGAGACGTGGGTCATCTGGTCCTTCAGCCCCATCTGCTCGACGGCCGCGGCCGAGTCGCCCCCGCCGATGACGCTGACGGCCCCCGCCTGCGTGGCCTTGGCGACCGCCCGGGCCACCGCCTTCGTGCCGGCCGCGTAGCCCTCCTTCTCGAACACGCCCATCGGGCCGTTCCAGACGATGGTCTTGGCCTTGGCAATCTCCTCGCCGAAGGCCCGGACCGTTCGCGGCCCGATGTCCATCCCCATCAGCTCGGAGGGGATGTCGTCGCAGTCGGTCGTGGTGGGCCTTCCGGCGTCGAAGTCGTCGGTGACCACGTGGTCGGCCGGCAGCACGACCTTCTCGCCGGCCCGGGCCAGCAGCGACTTCATCGCCTCCACCTGGTCTTCTTCCACCAGGCTCTTGCCGACGGGCGTGCCCTTGGCCTTCAGCAGCGTGTAGGCCATGGCCCCGCCGATCAGCACCCGGTCCACCTTCTCCAGCAGCGTGGCGATGAGCTTGATCTTGTCCGAGACCTTCACCCCGCCGAGGATGGCCACGAACGGCCGGGTCGGGCTGTCCACGGCCTCGTGAAGGTACTTGATCTCCTTTTCCACCAGGAAGCCCGCCACCGCCGGCCCGCCCTTGCCCTGAATGGCCTTGGCCAGGCCGAACATGCTGGCGTGCTTCCGGTGGCAGGTGCCGAAGGCGTCGTTGACGTACACCTGCCCCAGCCCGGCCAGCGCCGCCACGAAGCCGTCGTGCGTCTTCTGCTGCTCGGCCGTGAGCTTGCCGTCGGGGTTCTTCTTGGCCTGGTCGGGCATGGTCTCGCCGGGGTGGAATCGCAGGTTCTCCAGCAGCACCACTTCGCCGCGGGCCAGGCCCGCCACGAGCTTGTCCGTCTCCGGCCCGACGACCCCCGGCGGACCCAGCCTGACCGGCTTTCGGCTTGAGGCTGAACTCCGCCTCAAAGCCCTTTCCCTTCGGCCGGCCGAGGTGGCTCATCAGGACCAGCTTGCCGCCGGCCTCCAGCACGCGCCGGATGCTCGGCAGGGCCTCCACGATCCGGATGTCATCACTCACCTTGCCCTGGGCGATGGGCACGTTGAAGTCCACCCGCATCAGCACCGTCTTGCCCGCCACGTCAATGTCCGCGATCATCTTGGTCGCCATAGTCTCTGTCCTTCAAGAGCAGCCCTTGTTGCTGTGCCCTTCCGCCTCGACTCCAGCTGGCGAGCAGTGACCTGCTGGACAACGAGAGTCTCCAACAAGCCGGCCGGCCGCCGCGGCCCCAAGCCACGCCGGCAACTGCTGCCGGCTTGTCCCGAGCGGCCTGGTTTCTCGCGGCGATTGTCCCCAATGAAAGATCAACGCGTCAGCCAACGGGCCCGGCGTGCTCCGGCGGGCCCAGCTTCGGCGAGCGTACTTCGGTTTTCAAGGCCGGCTAGATGGCCGCCATCCGCTCGATCAGGTCGGCGGTGCGCTTGGAGTAGCCCCACTCGTTGTCGTACCACATGGTGACCTTGGCCAGGTCGCCGTCGACCACCAGGGTGTTGTTGGAGTCGAAGATGGAGCTGTGCGGGTTGCGGATGACGTCGCTGGAGACGATGGGGTCGGTGACGTACTGGACGATGCCCTTCATGGGCCCGGCGGCCGCCTTGCGAACCGCCTCGTTAATCTCCTCGATGCTGGTCTTCTTGCCCAGCAGCACGCTCAGGTCGGTGATGGAGCCGCAGGGCACCGGCACCCGCAGGGCGAAGCCGTCCAGCTTGCCCTTCAGCTCCGGCATGACCACGCCCACCGCCTTGGCCGCCCCCGTCGTGGTGGGGATGATGTTGATGGCCGCCGCCCGCGCCCGAGCCTTGTCCTTGTGGATCATGTCCAGGATCCGCTGGTCGTTGGTGTAGGCGTGGCACGTCGTCATCACCCCCTTGACGATGCCGAAGCTCTCCTGAAGGATCTTGGCCACCGGGGCCAGCGAGTTGGTGGTGCAGGAGGCATTGGAGACGCACCGGGTTTCGGCCGAGAGCACGTGGTCGTTGACCCCCAGCACGATGGTGGCGTCGGGCTCGTCCTTGCACGGGGCCGAGATCACCACCTCCTTGGCCCCGGCGGTGAGGTGGCTGTCGTAGCCGGGCTTGCCGCCGGAGGCCCGGCTGCGGAACACGCCGGTCGATTCCAGGGCCACGTCCACGCCCAGTTGGCCCCAGGGCAGCCTGGAGGGGTCCTTCTCGCTGAGGACCCTGATCTCCTTGCCGTCGACCACCAGGGCGTTCTGCTTGGCCACGACCTTGCCCGGGAAGGCCCCCTGGGTGGAGTCGTACCGCAGCAGGTAGGCCAGCATGTCCGCGTCGCTGAGGTCATTCACGGCCACCACGTCGAAGCGATCGGGCTCTTCGGCCATGGCCCGGAACGCCAGCCGCCCGATCCGGCCGAAACCATTGATTCCAACCTTGACCGCCATTGCTCTCTCCTTACCTTATCGGCCGCGGCCGCAGCGCCCGGCTGCGCGGCCATGGGAATCCCTGTCTCATGCCGCCCGTGGGGCGAGCGGCAAAGCCTATCGCCCGGCCCAAATCCTGTCAAGGCGAAAGGCGCGCACGCGAATACACCGAAGACCAAAGCCCACGGATGGCTATCCGTGGGCTTTCGTGGGCTTTCGTGGGCTTTGGTCGGCCCGATCACCGCACGCGCAGGCGGCACGTTAACGTATCGCCTTGGGTGAGGTTCATTCGGCGCCCCAGCCGCACCCGCAGCGTGTCCGCCTCCAGGCTCGCCTCGACGCGAACCTCCTTCCCGTTGAGCTTGCAGGCCGCTTTCACCGGGCCCCGCCGCCCGCGGCCGGGCCGGCTCAGCTCCAGCACGCCCAGGGCAACCCGCCCTTCAAGGCATTCGACAGCGACTGACACGCCCGTCCGCTGCCGCCGCTGCGAGTAGACCCCGTAGCCGGCGGCCGCCGTGAAAAGGCACCGGAAGTCGTCGCGATTCACCACCGGCTTCATCGTCAGCGTGCCCGAGCGGCCGTCGTAGCGCTGCCCGGAAAGCGCCAGCAGCAGCGACCAGCTCGACATCGCCCGGGCGTAGTGGTCGCCGCACTCGAACTCGTTCCAGGGATTGCGGCGGACGCCGTCGTGGCGGTCGCGCGCCGCCTTAACCAGCGCCAGGGCCTCTTCCACGAGCCCCTCGTACACCATGTGGGCCGCCGCCTGGTACTCGATGCCCGTCCACACCTCGTCGCTGTAGATGAAGGGGAAGGCCTCGCGCCTCCCCCGCGGCCAGGTGCACAGCAGCAGCCCCGCCTCCTCGCCCAGGGCGTACACCCGCTGCACGCTCTCGTGGCGGGAGAGGTCGGCCTTGAAGTTGTGGCGGAACACGGCGGCGACGGCCGCCTTGACGTGCTCTTCGGGCAGGACGTATCCGAGTCCGGCCACGTGAGCGGCCCACTGGCCCAGGAGCTGGTCGGACAGGCACCCCCAGCCGTACTGGTACTTCGGCCGGCCGCGACCGACCGGCTGGCCGAAGACGCCCTTGTAGGCCTGCCGGGCCTGCGTGACGCGCTGGACGTAATACTCGCCGTTGAAGAGCATCCTGTCGTAGCGGGCCCGGCCGGCGGCGAAGACCTTGCGGAATCTCTCGGCCGCCTTGGCGTCGCCGGCGGCCTGGGCCATCTCGGCCCCGGCCACCAGGGCGGCCAGGTACAGCGAGCCGCACAT
>Ga0111187_1082_pt1 | contig 10932 bp, 16 predicted proteins | sample DeeMarSWOR324_28_FD_80242 | JGI IMG/M metagenome (GOLD analysis project Ga0111187, IMG submission 80242) | Phycisphaerae bacterium SM23_33 | reverse complement strand
CCATGTCCTAGCTCGTCTCTGTCGGTTTTTCAATTGTGGAATTGGTGACTTGTTGGAATATATCCCACCTGCCGAGGATATTCCTTGACATACGAGGAGATGCACGCCGAGGCGACGCGGCTGGCCAAGGCGGGGGACCTGGATGGAATCAAGCAACTCAAGCGGGTGTGCCCGCAATGGGTCGCGACGATCAACGATATTTGGAGATGGCATAACAACGTTTGGGAGTTGTGGTTTCCGAAGGCAGAAGAAGGAGCAAGCGCATGTCCAGAAAAAAGCGGGGGCGGTCGTTGATGGTGACGTTGGCTCTAGTCGTGGGTGCCGTTTGTTGCGTTGGCGTGGCGCTGGCCGTGTTCTCTGGTCGGGGCTCGTTGCCCACCCCTACCCCATCGCCCACGCCGGCGGTGGGGAAGCTGTTCTGCCCGGACTGTGCAGCGGCCGGACTGCCGGTCAACCTGTGGGAGAATGGCCGGGCGGCGCGGGGCAAGATCGTAGGCCGGGGCGAGCACGGCGACCGAGTAGAAATACTGGGGCGGCAATGGGAGGCCTCGGAGAGCCGGCATTATTACCGCGTCCGGGTGAGCGAGACCGGGGCGGAGGGCTGGGTGCCGGAGACGTTGATCGAGGTGGAATGAGGTCGCCAGGACAAAGGGTACACGGATTGGCCTCTTTTTTTGTCGGGTGGGGCTAGTGTACCTATATAGCTGCATAGGACTAATAGATTAGGAACATAACGGAAAAGGGTATGAGCGGCAAGAGCAGGTTGAGGGGCATTGATTGGGGGCCGGCGATCATCGGGGCGACGCTGCTGGTGGCCATCCCGCGCTACGTGGCGGCGTTCATCCAGGCCGAGCCGGACGTGATGGGGATCGCCATTTCGCCCCTCACCGGCTTCGGATTCGGCATCGTGTTGGAAGGGGGGGCCTATTACGTCATTGACGCGCTGTTCGATGCGCGGCGACGGGGGCTCAAGTACTGGTGGACGCTGCTGGTTTTTGCGGCGATGCAGTTGGCCATCGCGCCATTGATTGTGGCGCCGCCTATCGTGGCCCACCTGCGCGGCCAGGCACTCAGCGTCGTGCTGGCACGGTTCGACTGGGTCTGGGCGACGGTCGTGGCAGTGGCACCGGTGTTGCTGATCGCCGGCGTGGCGCTGGCGCACGCGATGCGGCCGCAGACAAAAGGGGCATCGAGTACGAGCACGAGCGGGCGCGATACGGGCACAGTGCGGGCTGATACGGTGGCCGATGCGGGCAAGAGCGGGAAAACGAAACCGGCGGTCGTATGCCGCGCCGTAGGCTGCCCGAAGTACGGGCAGGCGTTCGACAGCCAGCCCGCATGGGCGGGGCATTGCGGCAGCAAAGCGCATCAGGCAGCCGTAGAAGCGGCGCTTGATACGGATAATGCGGGCAGTGCGGGACCGAGTGACAACGGCAGCGGGCAAGAAGCGAGTAAGGGGGATTGGGACGAGGTGGCTAAGGCGCTGGTTGAGGAAGGCGAGAGCTAGATACTGGATATTGGAGATTGGTGGCATGGGGACCAGGGATCGTTTGTTGCAGGAGTGGAGCCGATATATTCTCCGGGCAGCTTATCAGGGGGCGTTGACCGGGCGGCCGTGCCCGATCAGGCGGGTCGAGGGCATCGCCGGGCCGCGGGCCGGGGCATTGGAGATGCAGGCCGGGCTGGAGGCGGGGCGGCTGCTGAAGGCGCTCAACCGGGACGATGCGGCCGTGTTGCGGCAATTTATCCCCTGGCCATTCGCCGGTGAACCGATGGCCTATATGGCCGGGCGATTCGTGCGGGTCGAGGCCGGCTGGCCGGACCGGCTGGCCGAGACGCTGATCCGACTCGGTGACCTGGGCAGCCGACCAAGGGGCAACGGGCGCTGGATAGCGGGAAAAAATGAGTGTGGGGCAACGATCATCGCCGGGCTAAACGACCGCACACCGCATTACCTGGTCTCCGGCGCAACCGGCAGCGGTAAGAGCGTGGCCTTGCGCGCGGCAGTGCTGCAATTGAGCCACGATCCGACAAATCATTTTGTGTTGATTGATGGCAAGTACGGCGAAAGCCTGCGCCAGATCGGCCACCTGCAGGGAATCGTGGGGCCGGTGGCAGTCGAGGGGCCGGACGTGCAGGCGGCGCTGGGTTGGGCGTGCGTCGAGATGCGCCGGCGGTACGAGGCCGGCGTCAATGGCCACGGGCGGGTGGTGGTCGTCTTTGACGAGATCCAGGAATTCGTAGGAGATCCGGTCGTGACGGGACTGATGGCCAAGCTAGCCGGGCAGGGCCGGGCGGCGGGTGTGCACCTGATTGCTGCGACACAGCATCCGACGGTGGCTGCCTTTGGCGACGCCAGCACGCGGCGCAACCTGACGGGCAAATTGGCGCTGCGGGTGAGCGACCCCGATGCCAGCCGGGTGGCCGTCGGCGGGCGTCTGCCCCGGGCGGATCACCTCCTCGGCGCGGGGGATTGTTACACGGTAGCACCGGGAGCGATCTACCGGGTGCAGATGGCCTACGTAGATGGGCAGGAAATTGACGCTGCACCGGCCGGGCAGCGCAATTTCGACGAGTGGCCGACCTACCAGGCCGAGGAGGTAGGCCAGGACCTGCCGGATAGGAATATCCGGGCCTTGCAGCCGGAGGAGCTGGGCGCATCGCTCATCGCGGCCATGGAGGGCGAGGGCCGGCCGGCGTTGAAGGCGCGCATCGAGGAGGCGGGGCTGGCGAGGCCGGGCAGCGATTGGGCGCGGCGGCTGCTCGACCTGGGGCGGGAGACGCTGGCTTGCCTGGAGCGGTGGGACGTGGGGCTTTGCTATTTGACGGCTGACTGACTGACTGAGGTATACACTCTCTCCCTCAAAAAGCCTGTTTCCAGCTATTTGGTCTAGAGAGTGAGTATGTATCGGTCAGTCAGTCAGTATAAAACACAGAGAGAACAAATGGCCAGCAAGGCTGAATTCATTCGTCTGGTGAAGCAATTCCAATTTTCTTATCGGCGCGATTCGTGGCAAGAATTTGCGATGGAGTTGTCCGATTATTGGCAAAGGTTGACACCAGAGCAAATGGAAGCAGTTGCAAATGAGAGCTACCCAGCAGCAGTGTGGCGGGCAGCATGGGAGACCTCGACCGGCTTCGGCTTTTATGAGTGATGGAAAAGAGCAGTCGCGACGCGGGAGGATAGTTTGAAAGCGAGGTTTGAGAATCTAAAGGCAATGCTTGTTTTCCTGGGGATCCTGGCCGCTGTCGTAGCCGGAATCACGTGGGGTGTATGGGAGCTGATGCGGGCGTTTATCTCGCCGACGATGGCCAGGGCGTGGGCGTTGATGGCCACCGTGTTGCTGCCATTGGTTGGCTGGGGCTGTTACCAGATCGGGTTGACCGAGAGCCGGGGCAAACTGCGAGGCATTGACGCCGGGATCGGGCGGGTGACGGAGGCGGCGGCGCAGGCGATAGATTTGCGGGCGACGATGGCCTGGAAGGTGCCGGCCAGCAAGCAGGAGGCAATGACGGTGCCATTGCCGGAGCTAGACGACATATTTATGGTGCGGCCACAGCTTAAGAGTGGGGACGTGATTGATTTGTGATCGGAGGTTGGAGATTGGACGGGTTGCTGCAGGAGGCATTGGAAGTAGCGCAGGATGGGGATGAGGCGCTGAAAACGTGGTACGAAGGTCTGGGCGCGGATGAGCGGGCGCTGTTCGATGCTCAATTGTGTGGCGCACTCGAAGATATGAGAACAGCATGGCAGGCCTGGGCAAATATTCTCAGAAGGGTTCTGGATGCAGCGAAGGTGCGGGTGCGGGCTGCTGACAATCTCAAGAGGCTGTTGGAGGTAGAGCGATGAACAAAGCGGGGACGACGGTCAGGCGCGAGGTGCTGGTGCCGGTGTTTCTGGCCGGTGGGGCGTTGACGGCAGCGATGGAGGAGCGGCTGGCCGATTGCGCGGAGGAGGTCGTGACGGCCGACGATAGCGCGGCGTTGCAGGCCGACCATCCGCTGGCCATCGTGACCTGGCTGGCCGAGAGGCCGGCGATCGTGCGGCGTTGCGAGGTGCCGGGCCTGCTGAATGAGCTGGTCGGGCCGCTGATATTCAGTGCGTTGACCCGGTTGCTTGGGACAGAGATCGCCGACGTGATACCGGTCGAGCGAGTGGGGCGGATCTATACGCTGGACGTGCAACCGAAGGGGATGCCGGATCCACAGGTGATGGCAATGATCCCGGTCGATCTGGCGCTGGAGCCAGCGTGGGAAACTTATTACCAGGCGGTAAGGCACTTGATGCGTTTCCTGGTCGAGGGGCGCGAGCGGGTGGAGCGGATCGGCGGTGTCGTGGTTGATGCCTGGGGCATGACGGTACGGGCCAAGACGCGGCGGGTGGTCCTCCCGCACCTGGCCAACGCGCGGCGGGCATTCCTGGGGGCGATAGAGCGGTTCGTCGAGCTGGCCCCGGACAAGCTGACGGTGGAGGAGTTGGCGTATCTGCTGAGCCGGATCGTGGCACAGATCAACGGATTGAGCCAGAGCCAGAGTTAGAGGGAGGCTGGAAGAGATGGGGCTGGCGGTTTACTATCAGCAAGACATTCTGAACGCCTTGATGGCGGCGGAGCAGGCCAGCGGGGCAGCGGCGGCGGCGACGGGAGGGCAGGACGGGTTCGCACAGGGATACATGGCCGGCTACCGGGCAGCGTTGGCGACGCTGGCGTTGGCGTTCGGATTGCGACAGCTCCAAGGGCGTGAAAATGTCGAGACGAGATCCAATCTGTTATCTATTGGCTCTAGACAAGATTATGAGGCTGTGGTATAATAGATGGTGCATGGGGGTGTGTCGTGGCGTGGTTGTTTTGGTTAGCGGCAATGTATATCGTTGAGGCGATGCTGATCATGGCCAGCTACGAGCACGTTTTTCGTCCTCGGCCGGACAGGCCGTGGATCGAGGTCATCGTCGGGACGTTAGTCTGGCTCGTCCCCCCTTTCGTCTTCGATCTGTGTTTTGGCCTGCCAAAATGGCTGTTCCAGGTTATCCTCGTCGGCAGCCTGCTGGTGACAGGCGGCACGATGATGGCCTGGATATTTCTCGTGCACCTGAACAACAATCAGCCGCGCATCGAGCGGGAAGACTCTCCAGCCTGGCAGAAGGCGATGCTCAGGGAGATCGGGCACGCTTTGGAGCGCCAGGCTTTTTTTGTTCAGCAACTAACAGCAGGTGGTAACGAGCTCGTAGATTTGTCGAGAGCGCTGGGGAGTCTCCAGGCGACCATCAACGAGCACATCCGGCAGGTTTCTCTCTACCGCCAAATCGGTATGCAGGTCACGGACGACATTCTGTCTGGCCAATCATCCTCGTACTGTCATCGCGCACAGGATGTCGAAGACGATGAGTAAGAAGGCTTATGAATTGACCGAGGACGAATGGCAGCTTGTCCTTGGTTACCGGGCTGGCGAGATCTCGCTTTCACCCGATGGCATCAGAATTTGGATCGATATCTCGGAGCTTGAGCTGCGGGCGATCCATCTCTGGCGTCGGGTTTGCTTTGGAACAGTCACATTCGAGATAAAAAACAGTATTCCCATAGCATTCAAAGCTGATATCTGTGGGCACCTGGACAAGCCGGTTATCGAATCGCAAATGGAGTTGCTGGCGCTAAAACCAGTACACGATTGAAAATTTTCATAGCTTAATATTCGTCCGACTAGAGAGTCACTCAGGGGACGCCGTGGGCCATTCGTTGGCCCGGTGTCCCCTTTTTTGTTTCATCCTGGCCAGGGGTGGCGTTGCGGCACAAAGTGCCCACTATGTCCATGCTCGTCATCCCGGCCGGGGCCTACAACAGCAAAAGGAGAAGTGCAATGGATTGGGTAGTCGAGAATTGGCCATGGATCGTGGTCGGCGTGGTGGTTGTCTTTAGTTTCGCGCTTTACATTTTTCGCAAGTGGCGGGAGGCACAGGCGCCGGGAGACGCAGCCAAAGAGCGGATCTACGATCTGGTCGAGATGGTCCTGGACACACTGCGAAAGATGTTCCAGGATGAGATGCGACAGGTGGACGAGGCGCGCGTGGACAGTGCGGCCAGGGAAGTCTACCGGCAGTTCATCAAGCCGACGATGGTGAGCCTCTTTATCTCCGAGGACGAATTCGCGCAGCGTGTGCTGGAGGGCTGGCGGGATCTGGCCGGCGTCGAGGGGGTCGTCGCTGCGGCCGTGGCGCGGTAGCATCACCCCATGAAGGGACGGACAGCCCATGGAAACCGTTCAGGAGCGCGTCCGTCCCATCTGTGGGGCCAAGACGCGGGCCGGGACGCCGTGCAAGAAAGCGCCCATGGCCAACGGGCGCTGCCATCTGCACGGCGGCAAGTCGCTGGGAGGCCTTGCCTCGCCGACGTTCAAGCATGGGCGTTACTCGCGCTACCTGCCGGCCAACCTGACCGGGCGGTACGAGGCAGCACGGCAGGATCCGGATCTGCTGGCCCTGCGCGACGAGATCGCGCTGGTGGACACCCGGCTGGGCGGGCTGGTAGAGAAGCTCGGTTCGGGTGAGAGCGGCTCGCTGTGGCGGCGGCTAAGGGGCGCGCACCAGGGCCTGCTTCAGGCCAGGGAGGCCAAGGACTCGGCCGGCATTGCGTCGGCGCTGACCGAGATCGGCGAGCTGATCGAGCGGGGCACCGACGAGTATGTTAACTGGGAGGAGATCCTGGGCCTGCTCGACCAGCGGCGGCGGCTGGTCGAGAGCGAGCGCAAGCGGCTGGTCGAGATGCAGCAGATGATCACCGTGGAGCGGGCCATGCTCCTCGTCTCGGCAGTAGTCAATGCAGTGGCCAGACACGTACCCGACCGCAAGCAACTTAACGCCATCGCCACCGACATTAGAGGTCTCATTACTGGATCGAATGGCCTCGATGCTGGAGGCCATGGCCGAGCCGGAGGCGGCCGACGAGGCCGGGCCGGAGCGACTGACGCTGCTGGAGTGGACGCAGCGGTATCGCGTCATCCAGGATAGGCAGACCAGGGAGTATGCGCCGTTCCGGCTGGATGATTATCCCTGGCTGGTGGACGTTTACAAGGCCATAGGCGGCTTACAGCCCGGCGGGCGGGCGATGATTCGCAAGGCGGCGCAGATGGGCGCGACCGAGCTGGCCATTAACTTGAGTTTCTACTGCATTGACGAGCTGGGGGCGCGGATTTTCTACGCCCTCCCGCCTGGCCAGGGCGTGGTGGGTGACTTTGCCCACGACCGGATCGACCCGGCCATCGGGCACAGCCCGCGCATCAGCGAGCTGGTGGCCGACACGGACAACGTGGGGCTCAAGACGTTCTTCCGGGGGGCGCTGTATCTGCGAGGGACGCATATCCCCCAGGGCCGGCCGGACAAGGCGGCGCAGCTATCGGCCGTGCCGGCCGACGTGGCCATCATTGACGAATGGGATCGCATCCCGCCGGCCGCCATCCCGCTCATCCGCGACCGGCTGGGCGACAGCCACCTCAAGATCGAGCTGGGACTCTCGACGCCCACCTACCCCGGCATAGGGATAGACGCGGAATATCAAAAGAGCGACCAGCGCGAGCCGCAGATCCAGTGCCAGGCCTGTGAAGCGTGGCATTGGCTGACATGGAAGCTGGTGGCCGAGCGGGACGGGCAGGTGGCGGCCTGGTGTCCAGCGTGTGATGCGGCCATAGAACGCCGTTCGGCTTGGGAACATAAGCGAATGCGATTCGTGGCCCGCAACCCGGATAGCGGCCTGATCGGCTACTGGATCCCCAAGCTGGTCAGCGGGCGGACGGGCCTGGCCGGGCTGTGGGCGCGCTCGAAATCCACGGACGCCGACGATGTGCTGGCCTTCTGGAACAACGACCTGGGGATCGCCTACGAGCCGCAGGGGGCCAGGCTGTCGCTGGAGTTGCTGCGGGCCTGCGCCAGGGATTATGAGATGCCGGACATATCCACCTGGTCGGCGATGGGCGTGGACGTGGGGCTGACGTTGACCGTCTGGATCGTCGAGCCGGCCGGGGCGCAGCAGCGGGCGGTCTACATCGGCGAGGTTGGGGCGTGGGAAGACCTCGACCGGCTAATGGTGCGCTACAACGTGGGCTGCTGCGTGGTGGACGATGCACCCGAACTGACGGCCGACGTCAGTTTTGCGCGACGGCATCGGGGGCGGGTCTTCCTGGCCACCTACGTCGAGGAGATCGCCGGTGCGGAGTGGTGCCAGTTCGACCTGAGGCGGCAGCAGGTGCGCATCGCCCGCACGGCCGGCCTGGACCGGGCGCACGGCCACATCGAGGCCCAGGTGGACGTGCTGCCGCGAGATTTCGAGATGATCCCGGGCTTCGTCGAGCAAATGACGGTCAATCTGAAGGCCAAGGCGGTCAAGCCGGATGGGACGGTCTATTACCATTTCCCGCGAACGGGGGCGCCGGACCACTACGACCACGCCAAGGTCTACGCCGAGGCGGCGCTGGAGAGGTTGCGCAAGCTGAGGCGGCCGGACCAACGGGAGGCCGGGGACGAGGCGCCGGCGGCGGGGGCGTCGAGGTACAGGGGGAGGGTGTAGGGAGAGCAAAAGTATGGCAGATACTAACGTAGCAGAAACGGTAACGATTGGCCGGACCCCAGAGGGGCAGGTTCTGGCCGAGACGCCGATCAGCCGGCCGGTGAGCCGGCATAGCGTGTGGGGCGTGTGGGGCAACTGGCTGGGCGACCCGGAGACGCGATACGGGCGCCGGCAGCGCAGCCTGGACGTGCCGATGACGATCAAGATGGAGATGCTCAACGACCCGGTCATCGGCTGGTGCCTGGGCTTCATCTCGGCCAAGCTGGCCAATGCCCGCTACGAAATTCTGTGCGCCGACGAGGCCAAGGCCCGCTTTTTCCAGGCCATGTATGACCGGGTGCACCACGAGTTCATGCTCCAGGCCGCGCCGGCGGTGGCGCTGGGCAGCCTGGGGCTGATAAAAAAGTTTCGCTTTGAGGTACCCACCCCGCAAGACCCCAACGATCCGCCGGCCTGGACGGGCACGGCGATCCCGTTCATTCTCACCGGCTTCGACCAGATTTACCCGGTCGGGGCGACTCCCTCTTTTGACTCCCAGACGCACGAATTCACCGGCATAGACCACGCCGATGGCCACGTAGGCGCTTTTTATGCGCTGTGGCTGACGATGGGCAAGGGCAAGGCCTTCGGCCGCTACCAGGGGCACGGGCGGCTGAACTACGTCTACGCCGATTGGTGGCTGAAGCAGTTCGGGCGCGACCTGTACGTCGTGCACCTGCAAAAGAACATCGATCGGGTGGTGGCCGTCGGCTACCCGCCGGGCCAGGACAACGCGGGCAAGGACTACCGCGACCACGCCATCGAGCTGGGCGACAGCATCCGCGCCGGGGCGACGGTGGCCATCCCCAGCACGGTCTACGAGGTGGTGGATCAGCTCACCGGCGAGACGAAAAAGACCAACCAGGCCAAGTGGACGCTCAACTTTCCTGCCGGGGCGGAGAACGTAGGTGCGTTCCATGAGATGGACGACCACCTCGACCAGAAGCTGTCGCTGGGGCTGTTCGTGCCGCCGCAGGTTTACCTGAACGTGCGGCAGAGCGCGCTGGGCGGGCCGACGACGGCCGAGGTGCTGGGCGAGCTGGCCGTGGACCTGCTGCTGCTGGACGCGATAGACATTGACACCCACCTGAACCGGTACGTCTTTCCCATCGTCGAGCGGGCGAATTTCCCGGCCGATGGCCCGCGCGTGGAAAAGCGAACGACAGGGCTGGTAGAGAAGGACAAGCGGGAGATCATGGAGGTGGTGCGGGCGCTGGCCTCCAAGATGGATAGCGAGGTAGGGACGGTGTTCGACCTGCGGCGGGCGCTGGAGCGGGTGGGGTTGCCGGTGAGGTCAGCGGATGGGTCAACGGATGAAGCGGATGGAACGGATGGAGGAAGGGAAGAAGGAGGGGAAGAAGAGGTAGAGGTAGAGGGAAGTATCTGGTTAGAGATGGAGGGGGGACACGTGGCGGAGCGGATCGCGTTGCGGTGCCCGCTGTGCGGGTACGACGAGGTGGATCGGTACGCTGACCACGGAGGATTGTGTGTATGCGTGGGATGCGGGGCGACGTTTGACCCGGAGGTGGAGTGATGGCCGACAATGAGCTCTCTCAGGAGGAACGCGACGCCCGGCGGCGCAGGCGGACACTCAAGATGACGCTGGCCGAATTGACCGCCGAGCTGGCCAACGAGGACGGCCTCCGGCGGCTGCGGGAGATCACGGACGAGGAGTGGCAGGCGGCGGTGGACCGGGACGGGGGAGAGTAGATGCCGCGCGACTGGCAGGCGGTAGTTGATGGCTTGAGCAACGTACAGAAGCTGGTGCACCTGGCCATGCGGCACGACCCGTTCGAGGAGGAGCGCATCCGGGGGGCCTTGCTCAAGGCGCGGCGGCGAGCCTACGAGGATGAGCTGACGATCCAGGCCCAGCGGGTCGGCTGTAATAGCCGGGCCGGGCACCTGCGCAACGGGCCGATCCTGAGCGAACTGGCCGAGATGTGCGCCCGGGACGCGACCAGCATTGTGAATACCTATAACTATGACCTGGCGGCGGCCATCGTCAATATTCGCAGCGAGGTGCCGACGGCCAACCGGCACGTATACGCCAAGCGGTTACAGGTGTGGGAGGCCAAGCGGGCAGGGTGGAAAGACCAGCAGATCGCGCTCTATACCGAGAACTCGGCCCGGGCGCTGGCGCAGCAGCATTTTTTCCAATATAACGGCCACGGTGGGTCGGCCCAACTGCAACCGAAGGAAGCGGTCTGCCCGGTCTGCCGGGGCTGGGTGGCTCGGGGAGAGACGCCGCTGAACGTGGCGCAGAACAACCCCCCACCCTACCACGTCAACTGCCCACACTTCTGGGAAACCAAGGCCGACCGGTGGAACAAAGAGGATTGTC
>Ga0111187_1080_pt1 | contig 10977 bp, 7 predicted proteins | sample DeeMarSWOR324_28_FD_80242 | JGI IMG/M metagenome (GOLD analysis project Ga0111187, IMG submission 80242) | Phycisphaerae bacterium SM23_33 | reverse complement strand
ACTCCTTCCGCCACGGGGCCAGGTAGATGCTGACGTCGTCGGCCGAGAGCGCCGCGGCCGGGGCGGCCGCCGCCGGCGACTTCAGGTCGCTTTCCTGGCAGCGGACGCGGAGGATGATCGCATCGCGGTCTTGATGCAGCGTCGCGGCGGTGGGCTCCAGGCCGATCTCGGTCCCCTCGGCCAAGGCCGAAAGCTCGATCCTGGCCTCGGGCGCGAGCTGTCCGGCCTCGCCGCGGGCAGCGATCGCCGCCGGCCGGCCGTAGCGGGCACGCAGGATCCGCTGAAGCCTGCCCGTGTCCCTGAGTTCGGCCAGCAGGTCCCGCCCGCCCGGCCTGAAGCTTGCCAACGGCGGGATCACCCGTTTCCTCTCGACGGCCTGGAAGTACAGCCAGCCGAAGCTGTCGGGCACGTTGATCCGCAGGCTGCCGGTGGCCCGCCAGCCGGTGTCCTCGGCGAACACGCCTTCCCGGCCGGGGCGGGAGCGGGAGAAGTTGGCCCGCCAGACCGCCGGCACCGGCCCCGTGGGTACAAAGGCCCGCAGGGGCATGGCCAGCTCGGCCGCCCAGCCGGCCTTCGTGATGCGGCAGCGCCGGCGGAAGGGAGGGTCCCAGGATGCGCCGGCCGCCCCGCTCGCCCCATCGGCCGAATCCGACATCGCACCCATGGGGTTCACAATGATGTGGGCGGTGCCGACGCCGGCGTCGGCCTTGGGACGGAAAATCAGCTCGACACAGTCGTCGCGCCACAGGTGAGGCGCGTCCCGGCCGAGCGAGGTGCAGACGAGCCTTTCGGCATCATCGTCGCGGCAGTCGAAGCGGGCAAAGAGCACGCCGCCGCCGGTCAGCAGCCTCATCTTCGTCGGGGCCTGCGGCGTGTCGCCCGAGCCGTCCAGGAAAACGAAGCTCAGCGTGGCGGCTCGGGGCCAGGCCGTCGGGCGAGGCCAGCCGCCTTCCGTCTGGGAAGCGGGGACGTCGGGAATGAAGATGGCGTCCGGGCCTTGGGTCGCGTCGCCGCTGGCGGAGAGGCCGCGGTCCTTAAGCCAACGGTTGAACCCCTGGGACATGGATAGCTCCTTCCCGCCGCCGGCGCAGCCGGCCAGGCCGATCAGCAAGAGGGCGGCCCCGACGGCAAGGCACCGCGGCCATCTCGGCAATGGCTGCATCGGAGTCTCTCCCGCCTGAGCGGGCAAGACGCTCACCTGCCGGGAGCTGCCTGCGCGCGGGCGGGAAGCAGGCGTCCCGCCGTATCAGCCCAACCCATCGACATGACCTAGGCCGTGCGCCGTCGCCGCCTCACCGCCCAGAGGCCTGCGGCCAGTAGCAGTGTGCAGGCGGGCTCGGGCACGCCAGCGCCGGCGGCCTCGCAGCCGGCCTGGTAGTTCAGCGACCAGAGGTTGTAATCCAGCCCGTCCACGGCGCCATCGCCGTTGAAGTCGCCGGCCGTCCAGCCGGCGAGCGTCTCGTAATGCCCAGACCAGCGGTCGTAGTCCAGCCCGTCCACGCAGCCGTCGAAGTTGGCGTCGCCGGGATAGATTCCCGGCGGGCCGCCGGCGAAGCTGAGCACCAGGGCCTCGTTCATGATCCAGTTGAAGTCGAAGCGGTCGCCGCTGCCCAGCGCCGCCCCCGTGCGCTCGTTGCGCAGGTCGGTGACGGGGGCGTAGAACGACAGCGTGATGGGGACGGTGTTGCTCCGCAGCCCCACCGTGCTGCTGCTGACCAGCTCCTCGTAGTTCAGGCACACGAACACGATGGTGCGGCCGTCCTTGGTCCAGTAGGTGATCTCGTAGCCGTGCTCGGCGGGGCCGGCGTCCTCGATCTCGACCCAGCGTTGGATGCCGGTGTCGTGGACGTACTGCATGAACACCGCCCGGGCGTCGGCAGCCTGCTGGAACCCGGCCACGCGGTAGGCGTTGTACCACTGCGGCGAGAGGTTCATGAGCACGGCCGTGCCCTCACCGTAGGGGTTGACGTTCATGGTGGGCATGTTCCGCACGGCCTTGTAGAAGCCGCTGGGGTCCATGATGCAGGTGTTGCCGTTGGTCAGGAAGGTCTGGTAGTTGGACCAGTAGAAGTTCAGGTCCTGGTCCACCTCGCACCACAGGTTGGTCTGGAAAACGTCGCCGCGGCCGAGGTTGGGGTCGTGGGCGACGCCGAACATCTCGTCCAGCACGCCGCCGTCGGTGCGGCCCTTGCCGTGCTGGTCCCACAGCCCGGGGAGGTAGTCGGCGATGACGGTGCCGCCGGCGGCGCAGAACTCCTGGATGCGGCGGGCCTCGGCGTCGGACAGGCACAGGGCGGCGGGCAGGATCAGCACGCTGTACTCATCCGGCACGCCGTCGCGGATCAGGTCGTCGTAGCTGATGTAGGTGTGCTGGATGCCCTCGTCGCGGAGCATGTTCTCCCAGGCCCGGCGGACCATGTGCGACGAGCCGCGCTTGTAGTCGCCGTTGCGGTTGACCCAGGTCGACCCGTGGGCCTCGGCGTCCAGGATCCACGACATCTGGATGGAGGCGTGGTTGTACAGGATCGCCACCTTGTCGTGCTTCCACTCCGCCCGCGCCATCAGCGGCCCGATGGTCTGGCCGGCCTCGAGGTAGTGCGGGGCCACCTGGGCGTGCCACGGCCTGGGCGTGGTGCCGTCGAACCAGTTCTGCACCCAGCCGATGTGGCCGCGGTTGCCGTGGGCGAGGTAGTACCACGTCATCCACACGGTCTGCTGCACGGAGCTGTGGAAGTGGGTGGTCACCGAGGGGATGGCGTTGCCGGGGTTGAAGGAGCGGATCAGCGAGTTGGACCGGCCCAGGTCGTAGGACTCGATGTACTGGACCTTGTTCATGATCTTGGCGTAGTCGTAGCCGCCGAAGGCGTTGGGGCACTGGCCGCCGACGAAGCCGCACGGCGTGTGCGGATCGATGCTGTTGGCGTACTCCACCAGGTCGCCGATGAAGTTCAGCCAGTAGGAATCGTTGAAGGTCCACTGGTCCATCAGCTGACTGGCGTCGAAGGTGCGGATCTTCCACGTCGGCAGGTAGCCGCGGATGTTCTCGTAGGTGATCCAGCCGCTGTAGCTGGGGGCGGCGGGGCCGTAGATCTCGCTCAGCCAGCTCTGGTAGGCGCCCGGCTCGTCCGTGATCTGCCACATCGTGGGATGGACGAAGTGACCCCAGGAGATCTCGTCGTCCAGGGCGTAGGCGGCCCGGTACGGGGAGCTTATGACGTTGTTGATGTGGGTCTGGATGTAGTCTTGCAGGGTGGCCCGCATCTCCTCGTTGACCGGCTTGGTCCGCATGCCGTTGCTGTGCAGCTCGTCGTAGGGCGGCGTCTGGTTGCCGTCCCACAGGTGCAGGTAGCGCTTGGCGGCGGTGTGGTCCATGTAGAACCGCAGCCCGAACTGGTTGATCCACGCCAGCTTGTCGACCCCGTCCACCCAGGTATTGCCCCAGTCCAGGAACGCCCCGTTGTAGCCGTTGGCCAGCGACCAGTCGCCCGAGGCCTCGGTGTAGCCGATGGTCCACTGGTACGTCCACGGCATGTACGTCCAACTGGGAAAGGACTCGTAGCACCAGTCCTTGTCCTGGTTGACGGGCTGGAAGTCCTTGGAGGTGTTGATGTAGACCTCGTACGGGTCGGTGTCGGCCAGGGCGGGCAGCCCGGACGCCGCCAGCATCAACAGGGCCCCACAGACCAACAGCGACCCCCGCGGCAAACCGTCCGGCCTCATGTTCTCGCTCCTTTCCGCTAGTCGGGACAGGCCCTACTCACGGCGGCCATTGTACCGCGCAACCGCCGAACCCGCCGCAGTTTCCCCGGCCGGGCAGGACCGCAAATCGCCCCGCGGCCGGGGGCGAAGACGCCTCAGTCAACACCGGTTGGCAGCCGTTCCGAGCCCGGGATTAGGCTTGCCAAGTCCCCCCGCCGGCATATACTTACGCGAACAGCCCGAGATGGTCTCGTGCTGAAGGTCATCCGGGAGATGCTGCTGGAAGGAGAGCCAACATGAGTCCGGAAGTTCGTCGTATGTGGTTGGGGGCGATCATTGCCTTCTGGGTGGTGGGCCTTGCTGCTGCCCCGGCCCTGTGTGAGGAAACCGAGCCAGTCGAGCTGGACGTGCCCTACGTATCCACCCGCCCGGAGGCGGTGGAGGCCATGCTGAAGCTGGCCAAGGTCACCAGCAAGGATTACGTCTTTGACCTTGGCTGCGGCGACGGACGGATCGTGGTCGCCGCCGCCAAGGACTTCAAGGCCCGCGGCTTCGGCGTGGACCTGGACCCGCAGCGGATCCGGGAATCGAACGAGAACGCCACCAAGGCGGGCGTCACCGACCGGGTGAAGTTCAAGCTGGCCGACATCATGGTCACGGACGTCCGGGAGGCCAACGTCGTCGCCATCTTCCTGCTGAACAGCGTGAACCTCCGGCTGCGCCCGCGGCTGCTGGACCAGTTGAAACCGGGCTCCCGCGTGGTGTCGAACGGCTTTCACATGGCCGACTGGAAGCCGGACAAGGTCCTCCGCCATGAGGAGGCCTATGACGGAGTCATCTACCTCTGGGTGGTGCCCGCGCCGGTGGGAGGCACCTGGCAATGGAAAACCAAGACCTCCGAGGCAGAGATCTCCAACAGCCTGAAGCTGGAGCAGCAGTTCCAGGCCCTCAGCGGCGCCGTCCGCTTCCCCAACCAAGAGGTGCCGATCGCCGAGGTGTCACTGGCCGGCAAGCAGATCCAATTCTCCGCCGCCCCGCGTATCGCCGAAAAGGAGGTCAAGATCGTCTACCAGGGAACGGTGGAAGGCGATGCCATCCAGGGCACGCAGAAGTGGCTGACCGGGCCGTCCGCCGGCACCTATCCCTGGACGGCGAGCCGCCAGCCACTGGACATCACCGGCCGCTGGCAGGTCCGCGCGCCGGAGCGCGCCGACAACAACGGCACGCTGCGGATCCAGCGCAAGGACAAGAGCCTGCTGGCCACGTACGTCCGAGACAAGAAGCCCCAGGAAGAGCTGGCCCTGCCGGCCTTCTACGTGTGGGGCTCGAGCATCCGGTTCGAGATCCCCTCGGACCGCACCGGGCTGGTTTTCACCGGCTCCCTGACGGCCGATACCGGCAGCGGGACCGTCTCCGGCGACGCAGTGGAGAAGCAGACCCGCTGGACAGCCAAGCGCGTCGCCGAGAAATAGTGCAAGACGGCCGGCGGGCGGTTGCGGCTTGGGCGTCCCGCTGACGTGTCGTCGCGTAAGTCAGACCAAAGACAGCGGCGCTGCGCCGGAACTCAACCCGTGACCGCATCACGCAAGGGCCAAGTCGCTGCCGGGAACCGGCTGATCCGACTGGAGAGATTCGATGAGGCTGCTGGCAACCGCATTCATGGCGGCATTTGCAATCGCTCTGCTGGCGTACGTCACCGCCGCACAACCGCCGGGCGGACAGGAGGGGCGCCGGGGCCGGGCCGCGGCGCCGCTCACGGCCGGCTCGCCGTTGCCCAAGACCGAGGCCGAGAAAAAGATCCTCGCCGTGCTCGAGGACATGCGCCTGAACCAGGCCCGAGGCATGCAGAACGTCCCGCCGGAGGACGGCCGGCTGCTGCGGCTTCTCACGGAGGCCGTCGGCGCCAAGCACGTGGTCGAGATCGGCACCTCCAACGGGTACTCGGCCATCTGGTTCTGCCTGGCCCTGCGGACCACCGGCGGTAAGCTCACGACCCATGAGATCGACGCCCGCCGGGCCGCCCTGGCCCGCGAAAACTTCCGCCGCGCCGGCGTGGACAAGATCGTCACGCTGGTCGAGGGCGACGCCCACAAGGAGGTGGCCAAGCTCCAAGGACCCATCGACGTCGTCTTCCTGGACGCCGACAAGGAAGGCTACTTCGATTACCTGAACAAGCTGCTGCCGCTGGTCCGGCCGGGCGGGCTCATCCTGGCTCACAACGCCCGTTCGGCTGCCGGCCCCATGAAGAAGTACCTAGAGGCGGTCACCACCCGGGCGGAGCTGGAGACGCTCTTCCTCCACATGCACGCCGCGGGCATCGGCGTGACCCTCAAGAAGCGTTGAGGATCGCCCCATGAGGCCCCGGACCAGCCCGGCGAAAACCCTCTCATCTCTCGCCCTGCCGGCCAGCGCCGCCTCGTGGGCGGCCTGTCCCGCGGCAGGCGCGGCCGGCGGCGGCCGAACCTACCTCCGCTGCCATCGGTTTCTTTACTGTACCGGAGCCCACTGAATGACATCGAATCAGCCGTCTGCCCCCGTGCGTCACCTCTCGGTCATCGACGCCATTTGCGTGATCGTGGGCATCGTTGTGGGCGCGGGAATCTACAGGGCCCCCTCGCTGGTCGCGGCCCGCACGGGCACCCCAGGGATAATGCTGCTGACGTGGCTGGCCGGGGGCTTCCTCTGCCTGTGCGGCGCCCTGTGCTACGCGGAGCTGGCCACCACCTACCCCGTCGTGGGCGGAGAGTACGCCTACCTCTCGCGCTCCCTGGGCGGAACGGTCGGCTTCCTCTTCGTCTGGGCCCGCGCGTCGGTCATTCAGACCGGCTCCATCGCCGCCGTGGCCTACGTCTTCGGCGACTACGCCGCCGGGCTGCTGGGACGGGAGCACCCCGCACCCATGATCTTCGCCCTGCTGGCCACGGTGATCCTGACCGTCTGCAACGTCATCGGGCTGCGGGCGGCCAAGTGGACGCAGGACCTGCTGACGGCGGCCAAGGTCATCGGCGTGCTGGGGATCGTGGTGGTCGGCCTGCTGATCGCGCGGCCGGCGGCGGCGCCCGCCACGGCAGCGGCGCCCGCCACGGCAGCGGCGCCTGCCGCCACCGCAGCCGCGTCAAGCTGGCCGGATTTCAAGGCCCTGGGGCTGGCCATGGTGTTCGTGCTGTACGCCTTCGGGGGGTGGAATGAGGCCGCTTACGTGGCCGGGGAGCTGCGACACGAGCGCCGAAACATGCTGTGGGTGCTGCTGGGCAGCATCGGCCTGATCACCGTGCTGTACCTCGCCGTGAACGCGGCGTACCTTCGCATTCTCGGCATAGACGGCGTGGCCGGCTCCAGTGCGGTGGCGGCCGACGCCATGCTGCGGTCGCTGGGCAGCGGCGGCATGCTCGCCGTTACCATCCTTGTGGCCGTCTCCGCGCTGGGCGCCCTGGACGGCTGCATCTTCACCGGCTCGCGGGCGATCTGCGCCCTGGGCGACGACTACGCCAGCTTTCGCTTCCTGGGAAAATGGCACCGCCGCTTCCGCACGCCGGCCAACGCCATCGCCGTCCAGAGCGCCATCGCCGTCATCCTGATCCTGCTGCCGGGCCTGGGCGCGCGGTTCCGTGAGGCCCTGGGCGACGGCTTTGAGACGGCGGTGGAATACACCGCCCCGGCCTTCTGGGCCTTTCTGCTGTTGACGGGCATCTCCGTGGTCATCCTGCGGATCAGGGACCCCAACGCCCCGCGGCCGTTCCGCGTGCCGCTGTTTCCCGTCACGGTGACCATTTTCTGCCTGATGTCCGCCTGGATGCTCTACAGCAGCCTGGCCTACCGGCGGTGGGGCGCCATGGTGGGCGTGTGCGTGCTGCTGGCCGGCGTGCCGCTGTACCTTCTCTGCCGCCGCCGCACGCCCGCCCAATAGCCTCCCCTCCGGCCGGAACGCGAAAACCAAACCAGACTTCGCTTCGTTCGCCTCGCTTGGTAACCGCCTCTTGGCTCGCCCCCTTCAGTCGAAGCCGGGCCGGCCAGGAGAGAACCGAACGCCTTGCCGTGGGCAAGCCCAATGCAGCAACCATTCCTCCCAGTCGGCGAAAACGTCTCTGCTTGCAGAGATGGCCGCGGCGCGTATCTTGTCTTGTGCGGTGCCGACCGCAAGCCAGGGCCGCCTCGTTCAGGAGACAAGCCATGATCGCGTTGGAGGAGATTATCGGGGCACTGGAGACGACCAGCGACGAGCATTCCTGCTACTACGACCGGCTGGAGGACCGGATCGTGGAGGGGCCCTCGGACGTCGACTCGTTCGACGATGGCGACAGCGCCCCGGACTGGCAAAAGGAGCAGGCCGAGCTGGACCGCCTGATCCAGGAGGATGAAGAGGCGGCCTGGGAGCAGGGCCAGGCCAAGCAACGCCGATTCATCCCGCTGCCTGACCGGTTCGAGATCGACGAGTGGCACATGATGGAGAGGTTTGCCGCCGGCCAGGACGACCAATCACAGGCGGACCAACTGCTCGGCGCCATTCACGGCCGGGGGGCGTTCCGGTACTTCAAGGACACCATCCACCGGCTGGGACTGGCGGAGAAATGGTACGCCTTCCGGCAGGAGCGCTACGGGGAGGTCGCCCGGGAGTTCTGCCTGGAGCATGGCATCGCCTTCCGCGAGTGATGGGCAATGCCTGGGGACGCGGCACTGACGCCGGCGGGGCAACTGATCCGGCTGGAAGCCGCCACCCAGGCAGGCCAATCCCCGCCGGGCTGGCAGAAGCGCCTGCCGAGGGCTCCTTGCGAGGTGCAATGGCAGGGAAGCTGGCGTATCCGGCGTGCGACCGGGCAAGAGGAACTCGACATGGACACTCAGCACGGAACGCAAATCCTGCCGCACCTGTACCGCGTGGCTTGGTGGGACCTGGCCGGCAAGGACGTCGTCAACTGCGATGTGTTCGCCGTGGACTGCGGCGAGTCGGTCGTGCTCATCGACTCCGGGCGCGGGGGGCCGTCCTACCCGCTGATGAAGGCGAACCTCGCCCGCTGGGGCCTGTGGGATCGCGTCGAGCTGTGCCTGCTGACGCACCTGCATTGGGATCACGCCGGCGGTGTGTCGCAGCTGCGGGCTGACGGTGTGAGCATCTGGGGCGGGCGCGGTGCTGCCGCATTCAGCCAACACGAAAGGGCGCGGGAGTACTTCGGCGGGGAGGTTCCGGCGCTCGACCGTGTGCTGGAGGATGGAGAAGCTTTCGCCTGTTCCGGCGTGCGGTTCGAGATGCTCGATACCCCCGGCCACACCAGCACGTGCGTGTCCTATTTCGCCGGCATTGACTCGGTGCGGTGCGCCTTCACGGGTGACCTGGTGATGCCCAACGGGACCATCGGCTACTCGGGCAGCTTCGACTTCGACGCCCAGAAGCTCCTGGGCAGCCTCCGCCGCGTCGCCCAGCGCGAGTTCGACGCCGTGCTTACCGGACACATGCTCCGGACCACCCAGCCGTCCGGGTTCTGGATGCAGGACGGCAAGAGCCACGTGCTCAGGACCCTCCAGGCGGGGCTGGAGGGAAAATGGAACATCGCCGGCCAAGGGAGGCAATAGAGGCCGCTGCCGTGGTCGCGGCATTTGCCCCACGCGGGGTTCGGCGGGCATCCGCCATAGCTCGCCCCGTCGGGGCGAGCGTCGGCGGATGGGCCCTGCAGGATTCGAACCTGCGACCAATGGATTATGAGTCCACTGCTCTGCCGCTGAGCTAAGGGCCCCGGCAGCAGCTTCGATCATACCGGCCGGCGCGGCGGGTATCAATCCGGCGTGGCAGCGGAGGCAGCGGCATCGCGGGCGAGCCGGCCGGCCGACGGGCCTTTTCCGTGCTGCGGCTTGATTTGCGGGCGTATTCCTTATAGGGTGTAGCCGCCCCGGAGAGGTGGCCGAGTGGATGAAGGCGACGGTTTGCTAAACCGTTGTACGGGGTCAAACCTGTACCCCGGGTTCGAATCCCGGCCTCTCCGTTAGACCCCGGCGACGTTGGCAGCGGCGGACGTTCGCGGGGTCTTCACGTGCGCGGCGATTGGGGCGGGCTCGTACCTGCGCAGGGCCAGGCGCAGGATGCGGTCGATGAGACGGTTATACCCGACGCCGGCCTTCTCGGCGGATTCGGCATAATCCTCGCCGTAGGCGATGCCCGGATTGGGATTGACCTCCAGGATGAAAATCCGGCCTTCGGGGGTCAGCCGGAGGTCGATCCGCCCGTAGTCGCGCAGCTGCAGCAGCCGGTACACCCTCTTGCAGACGCGTGCGACCTTCGCGAACACGGCCTCGGGCAACTCGGCGAAGCCGTATTCGATGTTCCACTTCTGGCGGTACTGCTCGTTCCACTTCACCCGGCTCGTGGCGATGATGGGGCCGCCTTTGCCGGCGTTGCCGAAGCGGATCTCCCGCGGCGGGAAGACCGTCAGCCGGTCATTGCCCAGGACCGAGACGTACAGCTCGCGGCCTTCGATGTACTGCTCGGCGATGGCCACCTGATCCCAGCGCTCGTGGACGAAGCGGGCCCGTTCCAGCAGCTCGGATTCGTTCTTGACCAGCGAGGCCATGGCAATGCCGTCGGAAGCGTCCTCGTACAGCGGCTTGACGAGAACGGGGTACTGTATCCGCTTGGGGACGCGGATCGACTGCCCCGGCTCCAGGACAAGGAAATCGGGAACGCGAATCTTGTGCAGGCTCAGCAGCTGTTTGCACAGGCCCTTGTCGCGGCAGAGCATCAGGCCGGCGGGGCCGGTGCCCGTGAAGCGGACGTCCATCATCTCCAGCAGAGCGGGCACGTTCATGTCCAGCCGGCGGTCGTTGCGGAACTGCTCGGCGAGATTGAACACGATGTCGGGGGGATGCTCGGTGAGGCTGCCGACGATCTCGGCCAGGCAGTCGTCCACACCCAGGACGCCAACCCGGTGGCCGAGCTCGCGAAGGGCCGCCACGACGTGGCCTTCCGTGGTCGTCTGCGGCTCGGCGGTGAACTCGGGGTCGTCGGGGGAGATGGTCCCGGCGTCCACCATGACGGTCACGTTCAGCGAGTGACTCATGTGCGTTACTGACCTTCGGCGAAAAGATGCACGTTATTCATTACGGCGCTGATGAAACTGGTGGCCTCGGAGATCGTCTCGACCTCGCCGGCGGACACGTACAGCCCCAGGGCGTCGCAGCGCCGAACCAGCTTGCGGACGAGCCTGTCGGTGTCGAACTTCCTCTGGCCGGTCCATTTGGCGACCACGTTGACGATCCTTTTCCGCCAGCGCCGCAGGAACCTGGAGGCCT
>Ga0111187_1079_pt1 | contig 10993 bp, 7 predicted proteins | sample DeeMarSWOR324_28_FD_80242 | JGI IMG/M metagenome (GOLD analysis project Ga0111187, IMG submission 80242) | Phycisphaerae bacterium SM23_33 | reverse complement strand
AGCCGTCCTGCGCGCAGGTCTGGCCGCGCCTCGCGGCTGAAAACGTTGGGAAGGCGTGACGCAGGGCGATCCCCTTCTGGGACCGCGCCCACGCACAGGCGTGCTTATGGGTCACCGGCCTCGAAATTGGCCGGACCGGGTCTTGGGCGTTTGCCCACCAGGTTTGCTATCGGCTTCTACTGGCAGTGTAACATCTGTATGCACCGCCGACCACCTCGGCGGGCCCCCGCCTCGCCCCGGACCATGCGGACTAAGCCCCTGCCGCAGTGGCACTTCGCGTTGCGCGATCAGCAATTTGCGGACGCCCGCCCCCCCAACCCAGGCCGCCCCCGCCCCCGGCCCCGCCGCTCAGCCATCCAGGATCGCCTCGGCTCTGCCTTCGTCCACGTCCATGACATACCGGATTCCGCTGACCTCCGCGGCCTCTCGCGTGAGGGCTGCGATGTCGTCGCGCGAGAGGTGCTCCAGGGCGAACTTCCGGCTGCCGGCCATGAGCTGGCGCAGCCCCTGGTCGAGGCGCTCGTAGTAGGTGTACAGGCCCAGGGCGCCGGTGGGCAGCTTCTTGAATTCGTCGTCGCCCAGCTCCTTCCGCAGCGCCCCGGCCGTGACGAAGATCTCCTGCTTGGAGTTGCCGAACCGCTCCACGTAGATGGGGATCTGGCCCTCGTCGATGGTGCGTCCGATGGTCTTGCCGACCATGGCCGCGGCGATGGGGGCGCGGGCCATGCCGATCAGCTTCACGAAGGGCGCGCCCATGGCCAGCCCCTTGAAGATCTGGTCCTCGAAGGCGAAGCCACCCGCCACCGCCAGGGCCGGCAGGTACCGGCCCCTGTCGGCGAGCCTCTTGGCGTAGCGGTACAGCAGCGAGTGCAGGTACACCGGCGGGATGCCCCACTCGTTCATCATCCGCCAGGGGCTCATGCCCGTACCGCCGCCGGCGCCGTCCACGGTCAGCAGGTCGAGCTTGTATCGCGAGGCCCACACGACGGCCCGGGCCAGGTCGGCCGGGCGGTAGGCGCCGGTCTTGAGGAAAATGTACTTCGCCCCGGCCTGGCGGAGCTGCTGGATCCGCTCGGCGAAGGATTCCTCGCTGACCATCCCCACCCGGCTGTGCCGCTCGAACTCCCTGAGCCCGCCGTGCTCGAACTCCTGGACCACGCGCGGGTCGCTGGGGTCCGGAAGGACCAGGTAGCCGCGCTCGTGCAGGGCCTGGGCCTGCCGGAGATCACGGATCTTCACCTCCCCGCCGATGTCCTTGGCGCCCTGGCCCCACTTGAGCTCCACGCACTCGGCGCCGAGTTTTTCGATGGCGTATTCCTGCGTGCCCAGACGGGTGTCCTCGATGTTCGCCTGCACGATGATCGCCCCGTACCCGTCGCGCTGGTGGTCCCTGTAGAGCTGAAGGCGGCGCTTCAGGTCCACCGTCTCCACCACCCGCCCGCTCTTGAAGACGGCCTGGGGGTCCATGCCGACGACGTTCTCGCCGATCGTCAGACCCGTGCCCGCCAGGGCCGAACCGATGGCCAGCCCCTCCCAGTTGTTCTTGGCGATGTCCGTCGAGCCGATGCCGGGGATGATCCACGGCCGGCGGAACTTGATGCCGTTGTCGTGGCCGAAGGCGACCTCGAGCCTGACGGCGGGGAAGATGGCTTGGTCGCTGTCGGCGCCGACGCCGTGGGCCCCCACCGTCGTCCCCATGATACTGAAATGGGAATAGTCCACGGGATAGGACTTTTCGGCGGCCGCGGTGATGACGCCGAACGGCTGCGGGTAGATGACCTCGTGCCCGCGATAGGCGCTCTTGCCGATTTCGCACATGCCGATGCACCCGTCCACGCAGGTCACGCACATGCCCGATGCAGGCACCACGGACCCCTCGGTGCGGTTCTTAGTGAGGGTGGCCGCCGAGGCGTTCGTTCTGGAAAGCGTAGCGATCATGGAAGCCGGCTCCTTTGCAGGTTAGCTCTCTCTGGCGATCTCGCAGGCTACACACGGCGTCAGCGAGCACATCAGGTCGTCGAAGCGGTCTTTCTCGATGCACGGGGGCGTCAGGTTCGCACAGCCGCCGCAGATGGCCTCCTCCGGCTGGGCGGACGTGCAGCGAAGCTGGCAGGCGGGGCAGACGTACAGACACCCGCCGCACTGCCGGCAAACCTCCGACGTCACGTCGAACGGCGTACCGATGCTGCGGTCGCCCCCGCGGCCCCGGAACCCGATGGCCTTGGCCATCATCTGCTCCTGGCACATCCGCACGCACCGGCCGCAGAGAATGCAGTCCTCATGTTCCTGCCGGAAGCGCTGCTGGCGAATGCCGTGGGCCGAGGCCAGGTCCTGGATCGTCTTGGACTGCGGACAGGAGGCCAGCAGCAGCTCCAGGATCATCCGGCGCGCCCGCAGCACACGCGACGACGCCGTCCGCACCGTCAGCCCCTCCTCGGCCGGGTAGGTGCAGGATGACACCAGCCTCGCTTGGGCTCCGGTGCCGATCTCGACCAGGCACAGGCGGCAGGCCCCGTAGGGCGACAGCCCGTCCATGTGGCACAGGGTCGGGATGGGCAGGCCCAGGAACCGGGCGGCCTCCAGCAGCGTCGAGCCTTCCTCGACGCAGGCGTCCAGTCCGTTTATCCTCAGCCTGATCATGCGGAGGCTCCCTCGACGGCCGGGCGGCCGGGCCCCGGCTCGTCACGTTCGGTAAAGCCCAGGTCGCACCTCAAGCACCTTCGCGCCTCGGCGCGTGCCTGTTCGGCCGACAGGGCCATTTCCACTTCGGCGAAGTTCTTCTTCCGCGACTCCACGGGGAGGGTGGCCGGCTCGGCCCTTTGGGCGTGCTCGCGCTCCTCCTCGCCGACCTCGGCGGGCTCCAGGAAGAGCTTCGGCAGGTGGATCTGGGGCTCTTGGATGAGGCCCTGGCCGCGGAGGTAGCGGTCCATGACCGTGGCCGCCTTCTTGCCGGCGGCGATGGCGTCGGCGACCGTATTGGGGCCGGTCACCAGGTCCCCGCCGGCGAACACGCCTTGGCGGTTCGTGGCGAAGGTCCGGGCGTCCACGGGCAGCCGCCCGCCCCTGTCCAGCTCCAGCCCCATCGAGGCCAGGCCGTCGCTGTCGGGACGCTCGCCGATGGCCACGATCAGCGTGTTCAGCGACAGGCTGAACTCCGAGCCGGGAATCGGAACCGGGCTGCGCCGGCCGCTGGCGTCCACCTCACCCAGACGGTTCCGGATGCACTCGATCCCCACCAGGCGTCCCTGCTGCGAGTAGATCCTCACGGGCTGGACCATCGTCTCCACCCGGATTCCCTCCTTGCGGGCGGCCTCGATGTAGCGGATCCTCACGGGCGAGACGAGCGTTTCCAGCTGGATGCCCTCCTGGAGGGCGGCTTCGACTTCCTCCGCGTACGCGGGCATTTCCTGGTCGGTTCGGCGATACAGCAGGCTGACGGACTGGACGTTCTCCTGGCGGATGGCGACCCGGGCGGCGTCCACCGCCGAATTGCCACCCCCGATGACGGCCACGTGCCCGCCGGCCAGCTCTTCCCCTCTCAAGTTGAACGCCTTCAGGAACTCCATGGAGGAATACACCCCGCCCAGCTCCTCGCCCGGCAGGTCCAGCGTCCAGCTGCGGTTGGCTCCCATGGCCAGGAAGATCGCGCCGAAGCCGTCGGCCAAGAGGCCGTCAATGGTCACATCCGCCCCCAGCACGGCCCCGCAGCGCAGCGTGATGTTGTCGTCATCCACCAGCGAGTCTATCTCCTGTCGCACGATGCTGCGGGGCAGGCGGTACGGGGGGATGCAGCTGATGAGCATTCCGCCGGGCTCGGTCTCGGCCTCAAAGATGGTCACCCGGTGACCCAGCAGCGAGAGGTAGTGGGCGGCGGCCAGCCCGGCGGGGCCGGCCCCCACGACGGCCACTTTGGCGGCGTGGCCGCCGGCCGGTGCGGCCCGGGGCGGCTTGTACGCCGCGGGGCGGACGCGGTCGGTGAGGAACCTCTTCAGGGCGCGGATCGCCACGGCCTGCTCCTCGCCGGCGCCGAGCTGGCAGCGCTGCTCGCACTTGCGGTCGCAGACGCGGGCGCAGATAGACGGGAACGGGTTGGCCTGGCGAACGACCTGGTAGGCCTCTTCGTATCGGCCTTTCTCGATGAGCGCGACGTACCGCCAGGCCTCGGTGTCCAGGGGGCAGGCGGCCTGGCAGGGGGCGCCCACCAGGTCGGCGCAGACGAAGGCGTCGCATCTCTTGTCCACCACGTGCCGCTGGTATTCCTTGTGGAAATACCGAAGCGTGCTCAAGACGGGGTTGGACGCCGTCTGCCCCAGGCCGCACATGGTCGTGTCCTTCACCACCGCCGCCAGCTCTTCCAGCAGGCTCAGGTGTTGGGGGGTGGCTTTGCCCTTGGAGATGTCGTCCAGCAGCTCGTGCATGCGCTGCGTGCCCTTGCGGCAGGTGAAGCACTTCCCGCAGGATTCGTCCTTCAGGAAGTTCATGAAGTACTTGGCCACGTCCACCATGCAGGTGTTCTCGTCCATGACGATCATGCCCCCCGAACCCATGATGGAGCCGGCCTGGGAGAGACTGTCGTAGTCGATGGGCAGGTCGAACAGGCTGGCGGGGATGCATCCTCCGGAGGGCCCGCCGGTCTGGACGGCCTTGATTCTGGCCTTGCCCACCGGCCCGCCGCCGATGTCGTAGACGATCTGGCGGATGGTGCTGCCCATCGGCACCTCCACCAGACCGGTGTTCCTGATCTTGCCGACCAGGCTGAAGATCTTCGTGCCGGAGTTGTTCTTGGTTCCGATCTTGGCGAATTCCTCCGCCCCGCCGCGGAGGATGACGGGGATGTTGGCCCAGGTCTCGACGTTGTTGATGACGGTGGGCCTGCCGTCGATGCCTTTCTGGACGGGATACGGCGGGCGCTGCCGCGGCTCACCCATCTGGCCCTCGATGGAGCGAATCAGGGCCGTTTCCTCCCCGCAGACGAACGCCCCCGCGCCTCGGACGATCCGGATGTCGAAGCCAAAACCGCTGCCCAGGATGTCCTCGCCCAAAAGGCCGTGCTCGCGGGCCTGCTCCAGTGCCACCGTCAGGTGACGGACCGCCAGGGGATACTCCGCCCGCACGTACACGACGCCTTCCGTGGCGGCGGTAGCGTAGGCGCCCACGAGCATCCCCTCGATGATGCTGTGCGGGTTGCCCTCCAGGATGCTGCGGTCCATGTACGCCCCGGGGTCTCCCTCGTCGGCGTTGCACACAACGTACTTGCCCCGGCCGCCCGGCTGTCTGGCCAGCAGCTCCCATTTCAGGCCGGTGGGGAATCCCCCGCCCCCGCGGCCGCGCAGGCCCGAAGCCTTCACCTCCCGCACCACCCATTCGGGGTCGGCCCTGGCCAGCACCTGCTCCAGCGCCTCGTATCCTCCTTGGGCGATATAGTCGTGGATGCGGGTCGGGTCGATCTTCTGGCTGGCACCCAGGATGGTGCGCTGCTGATGTCTGAAGAAGGGGATCTCCTCCCGCCGGTAGTAGGTCTTGCCCGTGTGCGGGTCACGGTACAGCAGGTCTTCGGCATAGCCGCCGGAAAGGGCCGCCTCCATGATCTTGGGAACGTCAGCCGGCCTCACCTGCGTGTAGAACGCCTGCTGGGGCAGTGTGAGGATAAAGGGCCCCATCTCGCAGAACCCGTGGCAGCCGGTGGTCTGAAGCGAAATCCTGCCCTGAAGGCGGTTCTGGATGATGTATCCTTTGAGGGCCTGGACGACCTGGCCGGCGCCGCTTGCCCGGCAGGCCGTCCCGGCGCAGATGGCGATGCGCAGCCTGCTTTCGTCCGCGTCGGCGCGAAGCATGCTTCGCAGCTCTCTCAGGTCCTCCGCACAGGATAGTCTCGGCATATCGCGTCCCCTGTCCGGCCGCCGGCGGCCGGGCCTGGCGCCCGCCGCGTCCGTCAGCTCACCTCCAGATCGCGGCTGGGGCATCCGCGGCGGGAGCAGACCTGCACCGTGCCGCCGCCGCGAACCAGCATCGGGACCATCGGGGCCTCGCACGCAGCACAGACGGACCTCCCGACGAGCTGGGCGTGGCAATGGGGGCAGAAGAAACTCACCACCGTCTGCGGCGGGATCTCATGCTCAGCGGAGATGCTGGAACTGCCGTACAGCGACGACAGCCTCAGCCAACCGTGCAGACGATCGAACGATACGGTGCAGCGGATGGACGGGCGGCCGTCGATGGGGAAGTCCTCGTCCATCAGGCTGTGGTTGCACCGGGGGCAGCTCACGTCGATGGGGAAGGTTCGCTCGGCCTGGGCGGCGTCGGCCTTGTCGAAGCCGGTCAACGCCTCCTCCAGCAGTTGCCGCACTCTTGATTTCCTGACCTTGGAGAAGTAGTGGCCGTCGATGACCACGACCGGTCCGAGGGCGCAGGCCCCCAGGCAGTTCACGGTCTCGAGCGTGAATTGCCTGTCGGCCGTCGTCTCCCCGGCCTGAATGCCGAGCTGGTGCTGGAATTCCTTGACGATCCTGGGCGCGCCGCGAACATGGCAGGCCGTGCCCAGGCAGGCGGAGATGAGGTGCTTTCCCCGCGGCTGGAGCGTGAAGCAACGGTAGAATGTGGCGAGCCCGTAAACGTCCACCAGCGGGCGCCCGGTTTCATCGGCCACCGCTCTCAGGGCCTGCTCGGGCAGATACCCGTAGCGGGCCTGGATGTCCTGGAGAACGGCCACCAGCGTGCCTCGGCCCTGGCGGTGCTTGGTGAGGATCCGCAGGATTTGCTGCCGGTCCACGTCCACCTGGGGCGGGGCGTCCAGTGATGTTGATGCGGCGGCGGCCCGCGTCATGCTACCGGTACTCCTCGCAGTGCCAGATGCCTCCCTCCGGCTTGGGCATGGCGCAACTCTTGCGGTTCTCGCAGTTCACGCACAGGCCCTTGAGATCGCTCGTGTCCTGCTGACCGGCGGGTCTCCCGGGCGCCGGTGTCGCGACGCCGGCGGTGGGTCCCGGGGCGGAGGCCCTGAACAGTTCGCAGAAGAAGACGGGGCGGACCGACCTGCCCGCCTGCCCGCAGGTTTCCGCGTCGCTGCACGTCGAGCAGAGGTCCCGGGCGCGCCCGGCTTGCCAGGGGCTTTGGGCGGCGTCCCGGGCGACCTTGGCCGGATCAGCAGCAGGGTGGTCTTTGGGCATGATGTCATCTCCTGGTTGGCGGGAGCTCCTGACCGCCTGGAAGGAGCTTTCCGTCCTTTGCGGGGCGCGGCCAATCCGATCGAACGCCGAGCCCGGGCTCCTGAATGCGGCTTCCTGCAATGGCTGGGCCAGTTGCCTTGCGGCGCCCTGAGGGATCCGACAGGTTTAGCGCAAGGGACAGCAGGACAATGGCTAGCAATCCGCGGCATGGAGCCGCGGCATGAGTGTCCAGCGAAACGATGGGGTCGTGGGGACCGCTCCGGCGAGGAGTTCCGAACCAGCGGGGCGAAACTCCCCGGCCGCAATCAGAGACTGGATCAGGCCTTCGCCTTGTTCAGCTTTTCGCGCAAGGTCTTGCGGTCGATCTGAAGGACTTCCGCGGCCTTTGTCTTGTTGCCCCCCACGCTGGCCAGGACGTTGCGGATGTACTCGGCTTCCACTTCCGCCAGCGGGCGCGTCAGGCTGGGTTCGCGGAAGGCCGGGAATCGAAGCGGCGCCGGCAGATCAGGCACTTCCACGCGCTGGCCCTCGGTCATGATCACCAGGCGGTGAATGACGTTCTCCAGTTCCCGCACGTTGCCCGGCCAGTGGTAGCCGTTCTTCAGCACGTGCAGGGCCTCGTCGGAGAACTGCGGCGCCGGCCTGCCCGACTCCTTGGCGTACTTGCCGGCGAAATACTGGCTCAGGAGCAGGATGTCGTCGCCGCGTTCGCGCAAGGCAGGCAGCTCGATCGTGACCACGTTGAGGCGGAAGTACAGGTCCTCCCGGAACAGGTCCTTCTGGACCAGGTCGGGCAGCGACTTGTTGGTTGATGCCAGGACCCGGACGTCCACCCGCCGGCCGCGGTTGGCGCCGACCATGTACACTTCCCCGTCCTGGAGCACGCGCAGCAGCTTGACCTGCATGCTCAGGCTGGTCTCACTGATCTCGTCCAGAAAGATCGTGCCCCCATCGGCGGTCTGGAAAAACCCCGCGCGGGACTCGTCGGCCCCGGTAAATGCCCCCTTCAAGTGGCCGAACAGCTCGCTCTCCAGCAGGCCTTCGGGGATGCCGCCGCAATTCACCGGCACAAAGGCCGCGGCCGCCCGCGGGCTGCTGTAGTGGATGGCCCTGGCCACGAGCTCCTTGCCCGTGCCGCTTTCGCCGGTGATGAGGACCGTCGCGGAAGCGGCGGCCGCCTTGCCTATGGCCTTGAAGACCTCGCGCATGGGGGGCGACTGGCCGATGAGCCCGTACGTCCTGGGTGGGGCGGCCGAGGTGGCGGCCCGACGGACCCGCCGCGTGCGCAGCTTGTCCAGCGACCGCCGGACCGCGGCAAGCAACTCCTCGTCCGTGAAGGGCTTGGGCAGGTATTCCTCCGCCCCCATCTTGACGGCCTTGACGGCGCCTTCAATCGAAGGGTATCCCGTGATCATGATAACTTCGGTGTCCCGGAGGTTCTCGCGGACGTAGCGTACCAGGTCGATGCCGCTCACCTTCGGCATCTTCAGGTCCGTTATGACCAGATCGATCGGCGTGCTCTCGGTGAGCTTGATGGCCTCGGGCACGCCGGGCGCCGTCAGGACGGTAAAGCCTGCTGCCGTGAGGTTCCGCTGCAGCACCTCCAGCGTGTTCGGCACATCGTCCACCACCAGGATGCAGGTCTTTTCAGCAGAGGATGTCATCCGTCTTGTCTTCCTTTGTGTGTTCGTCCGCGGCGGCCGGAAGCCTGACGTCGAACCGGGCGCCCTGGCCGGGAGCGCTCTGCACCTGGATCGTCCCGCCGTGGGAGGTCACAATCCCATGGACGACGGGCAGGCCCAGGCCCGTGCCCTCGCTCACGTCCTTGGTCGTGAAGAAGGGGACGAAGATATCCCGGAGCACCTCTTCGCTCATGCCCATCCCGTCGTCTTCGACGCTGAGCAGGACGCCGTCGCCGCAGCGGGCGGTGGTGACCTTCAGCGTGCCGCCTCCGGGCATGGCGTGGATGGCGTTGACCACCAGGTTCACGAAGACCTGACGCAGCTGCGAGGCATCGGCGATGATCTCCGGCAGGTCGGGGGACAGCTGCCGCACCACGGCTATGCCGTTGCGGGCGCAGCGCGACTCGAGGAACTCCAGCCCCTGTTCCAGCACCGCGTTCAGGCCCACCGGGGTCTTCTGCGGGGGTATCTGACGCGACAGCAGCATCAGGTTGTTGATGATCTGGCGGGCGTACAGTGACGTGGCCACGATCTTCTCCAGGTCCCGGGCGACCTGCGGGGGGAGGTCCGGCTGCTTCTGAGCCAGCTGGGCGAAGCCGAGGATATTGCCCAAGGGCTCGTTCAGCTCGTGGGCGACGCCGGCGGCGAGCTGCCCGATCGTGGCCAATCGATCGGCATGGCGAAGCTGCTCCTGGAGGTGGAACCTGTCCTCCTCCGCCTGCCGCCGCTCCACCAGCAGCGCGATGTGCCGGGCCATGGCCTCGATCAGGTTCCGTTCCTCCTTCAGGAACGGGCCTTCGTCCAGCTCCGGCTTGGGCTCGGCGTATACCACGTCAATGCTGCCCCGCCGCTGGCCGTTCACCACGATCGCGGCAGACTGCATCTGGCCTGCTGCCTTGAAGTTGGCCGTGGCATAGCACCGACCGTCCAGGGCAATCCGCCCTGCCGTGACCTCAGGATACTGCCAGGCCGGAGGCAGCAGTTCCACGCCCTGCTGGAGGATCTCCTCCAGGGCCATGCCCGGGCGCTGGGCAAGCTGTGCCAAGCTGTACAGGCAGGTCAGCTCTTTTACCCGCTCGCGGAGGGCAGCGTACTGTGTCTGTTCCTGGTCCATTCCATCTCTGCTCCAGCCCCGGCGGGGTCCGTCCGGTTGGGTCTGCGAGGCCGTATCATAGCCGATTGGCCGCCGCTCCTGAAGAACGAGGCCGGGCGGGAGGGGGCTGAGCCGAGCCAGCGACGGCACCCGCTTCGCGGCGACATCACGGATTGGGGCACGGGAGACTGACGACCGGTCCGGAAGGTGGGCTAACTGTCCAGGTCCATCCCGCGGCAGAGGTCGCCATATAGCCCCTCGATCCTGTCCACCATCCGCTCGTGGTCGAAGATGCCGGCGGCGCGGTCTCTGCCGGCGCCGCCCAGGCGGGCGCCGAGCTGCGGGGCCCGGGCGAGGGTTTCGATGGCGAGCTTCAGCCCGGGCACGTCGCGGGGCTCAAGCAGCACGCCGGTGTCGGCGTCCACCACCTCGCGGGCCCCGTCCACGTCGAAGCTGACCACCGGCTTTCCGGCGAGCATGGCCTGGGGCAGGGTCCGGGCCAGGCCCTCGCGCAGGCTGCAGTGCACGATGATCTGGCTGGCGTGCATGACCACGGGGATATCCCGCGGCGGCAGCAGGCCGGTGAAGTGCACGCGGGGCTGGAGGCCGGCGCGGCGGACGGCCCGCTCGATCCGCCCGCGCCGCCGGCCGTCGCCGACGAAGCAGAAGTGCAGGTGGGGGTCGCCCAGCCGCTCGGCCGCGGCCAGGATGTATTCGTGGCCTTTCAGCTCCGCCAGGCGGGCCACCTGCGTGACCAGCACGTCCTCGTCGGCCAGGCCCAGCGAGCCGCGGAATTCCTCAACGCCGGCCGGCCGGGTCAGATAGTCCTTGATCTCCATGCCGCTGTAGATCGTGGTGTATTGGTCGGGCGTTCCCACGCCGGCGGCCAGGGCCTGGCGGGTCATGGCGTCGGCCACGGAGATGAGGGCGTCGGTGTGGCGTGCGGCCTGGCGCTCCAGCAGGATGTAGAGCAGGTTGGCGGCGGCGCGGCCGTAGGGGTGAAAAGGCAGGCCGTGGATGGTGTGGACGATCTTCATGCCGGCCCAGGGGCC
>Ga0111187_1077_pt1 | contig 11082 bp, 11 predicted proteins | sample DeeMarSWOR324_28_FD_80242 | JGI IMG/M metagenome (GOLD analysis project Ga0111187, IMG submission 80242) | Phycisphaerae bacterium SM23_33 | reverse complement strand
ATCCGATTTCCTGCTGCTGCACGGCAACGGCGTGGACGGGCCCGACCGCATCCGCGAAATGGTGGACCAGTCCCGCCGCCTTCCCGGCTATCGCGGCCAGCCCATCCTCTTCAACGAGGACGACCACTTTGACTTCGCCGCCGCCGACAACAACATGCTCGCCGCCATCAGCCGGTACGCCGGGTGGGGGTATTTCGACTTCCGCATGGAAGGGGAGGGCTACGACCAAGGCTACCAGTCCGTGCCGGTCAACTGGGGCATCTCCTCGCCCCGCAAGCGCGGCTTCTTTGACCTGCTGGCGAAGATCACCGGCAGCAAGCCGTAGCCCGGCCCGGCCGAAGATCCCCGCCCGACACCCGGAACTGCCTACTTTCCCAGCCGATGCCCCCATGGAACCTTCACCCTGGCTCGCTTGCCCGCATCCTCCCCGGTTCGGCCGCGACACATAACCGCCGGGTCGGCGGTTCGAATCTCGCCCCCGCTAGTGAAGCAGGCGGGTTCGGAAGACCCGTGCCGCAGGTTAACAGCAACCGCCGAGGAACCGAAGCCTGGGCGTTTCGCGTTCCACGCAAGCTTCCGCGAGAGCTTGCGGCTACCCGCTACCTGACCGGGAGCCGCCACCGGGGCAGGGAACGCTGTTCTGAAGAAGCTGCCCCACCGGTGCTTGGGCACGCCCGCCTCCCAGCCCGGAGAACCCGGCTCGCTCGCGGGGCGGCGCTTTGGCCGCAGGCCCCGAGTCCGTCACGGCTCCGGACCATCGATTATGATTCTGTCAATAGGCGTCCCTGGCGGCAGGTCCTTCACTTGCCTGTGAATCTGCCCCAGAATGCTCTCGTGCACCATGAGGTCGCTGACCTCGACGTTCTCCAGACACAGTTCGCCACCCAGTATCGGAGGTATCCGGTAGCTGAGACACTGCCCTGGGCCGGGTACGATGCCCCTGTCGAAGCACAGGTACGCAAAATCTGCCATGAACCATTTGTTGAGGTTCTCCCTGTCCCGGCACATCCTTCGGAAGTCGTCGATATTCGAAGCGATCTTCTTCAGTTCACCGGATACCAGGTCCAGGAACAGGATGTTCCCATCGACGGTCTCGAGGAACCAGTCGCCGAACACGGTCAGGGCCACCGGCCTGTGGCGACTCCCAACCAGCCATCGCCAGTCCGACAGGAGCTGGTCGCAGTCGAGACCCTCGAGCCCTATGCAGAGCTTCTGCCACTGCTGTGGCTGTGAGGTTTGCCCTCCTTCCAGCGCAGTCGGAAGACGCTTGCGTCGGCTACCGAGAAGCCGCTTCAGAAAGCCCATCGATATCTCCCGCCGGGCGGCATGTTGTCAGCAAACCCTCTGTTCGGCAGCCTATCCGCGTTGACGTGCCCGCACAATGGGGTTGTGTTCATCGGAAGCATCAGCAGGTACATGCGGGTGGTCTGGTCGATAATGTTCAGGAAGGGCATGACCAGGACGATGCGGCGCAGGCGGCGTGCCTGTTTGGACTTCCGTAAGGCGACTTGAACGCGCTCTTGTCTGAGTACCAAGGTTTGATGCCTCGAATCCGCCCTGAGCGAGGTAGGGGATCCGGTGTGGCCGATTACAGCGACGCGTCTGCCTCTGCCAGGTGGCCAGGGCGGCGAAGGGGGCCGCCCGCGCCCCTGCCTGTGCCCGCGACGGCGGAGCTGCGACCCGGTCCGCCGACGCAGGCGGGGGCAGGGGCCGAAACGCGGACTACGGCCCCGATCGTCGGCCCCGCCATCCCCGGGCTGCGACCCAGAACCCAAGGATCACGAGTGCCGCGGCGCCCGGTTCGGGGACGGCGCCGGCACCGCCGCAACCGGCCTGATAATTGCGCGACCACACGTTGTAGTCCAGGCCGTCAACGCAGTCGTCCTCGTTGAAGTTGCCGACGGTCCAGCCGCCGTCCGACCAGCTCGGCTGGCCGCACGCCAGGTAATGGCCGGACCAAGTGTTGTAGTCCAGCCCGTCCACGCAGCCATCGCCGTTGGCGTCGCCCAGGGGAAGCCCCGGCAGGCTGTAGCTGAGGGTCAGGAGCGGGGGCTGGTATCCGAAGTCCGCCCCCTCGGTGGTGGCAAAGCCCGCCTGCTTGCCGTTGGCGGACCCCCAGGCCACCAGGCCGAGGTAGGAAGTCTGCCCCAGAAGCGACTCGACGAACGCCGCGTCCAGTGAAATGGCGATGGGCGCGCATTCCGTCACCGGATCGCTCTGGCCGATCAGGACGTCGATCCTGGCGGCATCCCCGGGGGACAGGGCCCCGTCGCCGGCGTATCCGCAGATCCTCAGGACGGGGTAAATGCCGGGGCTCTGCGTCATCTCCGTCACGTCCAGTCCCAGGGCGGCGGCCGTCAAGACGGCATTCGTCGGGATCGGCGATATATCGAATTCGAGGACGCCGCGGCGATCGACATCGAATTGCGGAAGATACTGCGTGTTGATGCCTATCCCGCCGTCGGTGAGGACCCAATTGACGCCGTCAGGGCTGGAGGCCCCCGCGTCCCCAACGGGCAATAGCTGCGCCTGTGCGGCCACGGCCGGCGCGTCAAAGCCGAAGGCCAGGGCTGCTCCAGCCAGAAACACCAGCCAGATGTTCTTGAGTGCCATTGAAATTCCGCCCTTTCCCCAGTCTGCCGTCCACAGATGACAGATGGACACGACTGAACACGAAATGAGCCTCCGCACGAAGATGCCCTAGGTCCCGTCGCACATGAGGCGCGGCTACCCCACCGCGAGCATATTGTACCGCATGATGGGATTCCGTCAATCGGGTGAACACCTGACTTGCTGCAAGTTCTTTGCCCATCCTGAAACAGCCGGCAGGGCCCAGCTCCTGCCCGGGCCCACAGGCCGGCGGGCTACGGGTTGACCACGTGGATGGGCTTTCCGGCCAGGAAGGCGGCGACGTTCTCGGCGGTGGCGGCCATGAGCCGCCGCCGGGCGGCCAGCGCGGCCCAGGCGATGTGCGGGGTGATGATGCAGTTCTTCGCCGACAGCAGGGGGTTGTTCAGGGCGATGGGCTCGGCCGAGACGACGTCCACGGCGGCGCCGGCGATGCGCCCGGCGTTGAGGGCGTCGGCCAGGTCCCGCTCGACGACGAGCCCGCCGCGGGCGGTGTTGATGAGGAAGGCGTGCGGCTTCATCCGGGCCAGCAGTTGGCGGTTGGCCATGCCGGTGTTTTCGGGCGTCTGCGGGCAGTGCAGGGAGACGACGTCGGCGGCGGCGAACAGGTCGGCGGCGTCCATCCAGGCGAAGGGCCGGTAGTCCGGCGGCTCGGCCTGGACGACGTCGGCGGCCAGCACCTCCATGCCGAAGGCGTGGGCGATCCGCCCGACCCGGCGGCCGATTCGGCCGAAGCCGACGATGCCCATCTTCCGGCCGGCCAGCTCGACCAGCGGCCAGTCCCAGAAGGCGAAGTCCCTGCACTGCGCCCATTTGCCGGCCTTGACCTCGGCGTTGTGGTAGGCCACGTGGTGGCACAGCTCCAGCAGCAGGGCGAAGACCAGCTGGGCCACCGAGTCGGTGCCGTACTCCGGCACGTTGGCCACGACCACGCCGCGCCGCCGGGCGGCGGCCACGTCCACGATGTTGTAGCCCGTCGCCAGCACGGAGACGAAGCGCAGCTCGGGCAACTGCTCCAGCGTCCCGGCCGACAGGGGCGTCTTGTTGGTCAGCAGGATTTGTGCCCCGGCGGCGCGGGGGAGGATCTCGTCGGGGGCGGTGCGGTCGAAGACGGTCAGCTCGCCCAGGGCGGCGACGGCGTCCCAAGAATTGTCGCCGGGGTTCAGCGTGTAGCCGTCGAGGACGACGATTCGCACGGTGACACCTCCGGTCTCGGCCGGCGGGCCGGGTCAGTTCTTCCAGGGCGGCGTCTCGGGCAGGTGGGCGTCGAAGTCGGCGATGAGGGCCTGCTCGTAGTCGCCGGCGTAGCGGCCGGCGAAGAACCTGCCGACGGCCTCGTCGTGGAAGCGCTTCCAGGAGGCGGCCTCGTCGCCGGGCATGACCGGATAGAACAGGGCGGCGTTGGCCTTGGCGGCCTGGAGGTCGCCGGGGGCGTCGCCGACCATCAGGATCTTCTCCGGCGGGTACTTGCCGGCGGCGGCGTACTGGATGTGCTCTTTCTTGGAGCCCATTTCCTGGCCGCAGATGAGGCGGGCGTAGCGGGCGATGTCGTGCTCGGCCCACTCGCGGTTCAGGGCCTCGCCCGGGGTGGCGGAGACGACGATGATGTCGGCCCGCTCGGCAAGCCCGACGAGGCTGTCGCGGACGAACGGGAAGGGCGGGACGCCGCGGACGATCTTGGCCACGTCGGCGTTAACGGCCTGCGACCATTCCAGGGCGCGGCGGAGGACGGGGTCGGCGGTTTCGGCGACCTTGGCCTGGAGGGCGGGGCTGCCCAGCTTGGTCTCCTGCCGGATCCATTGCCGCAGCGGGTCCACCGGCGGGGGCTTGTAGCCGCGGGCCACCGGCTCGTCCCACTCCGCGAGCAGGTCGAAGACCATGACCAGGGCCGGGAAGCGGTTGATGCCGCGCCACTTGCTGTACAGGTTGACGAACTCGGCGGCCTCGCGGGCGAAGCGGCTGACCGGCTGCAGCTCCCAACTGTTGATGATGTTGGGGATGAAGCACTCCTTGTGCTTGATCTCCATGGTGTCGAAGGCGCAGCCGTCGGAGTCGATGCCGACGAAGAAGTCCTTGGTGGGCTTGAGGCTTTTGAGCTTTTCGGTGGGATCCATTCCACGCTCCTATTTCCAATTGACAATTGTCAATTGACAATTAGGCGCGACCAGCGCCCCGGGCCTTTCTTGCATTCTTTGCTCCGGTCTGGCGCGACTTGGCGGTTTTCCTGGACTGTATGACCATGGCAAGGATCTCCCTGCCTTCGTGGGCCAGGGCTTGCACTCGAGGCGCCTTCACCAGGCCGGCGTCCACTGCCAAGTCGATCCAGAACACCGACTCGTCCGTTTCCTCTTCCACGATGCCGATCTTGGAAATGAAGTCGGCCCGGGACCTGGCGACGCAGGCCGCTCGACAGTTGGCCGCGGCGCCTGTCGCCGCCTTAACGAGCTGTCGTGTAAAGACCTCGCCGATAGGTCCTTTGGGAAAGGTCGAGGCGAGCCTTACGCATCGCAGGGCCAAGCCTCTGAATCGCTTCTTCATTTCCTCGGGCGTCACGATCTATGCCCTGTGCGATTGGCGAGCCCAATTGTCAATTGGCAATTGGCAATTCAAACGCCCGCGTACGCGTCAAAGCCGCCGTCCACGGGCACGACGGTGCCGTTCACGAAATTGGCGGCGTCGCTGATGAGCCAGACGAGGGTGCCGACCAGCTCCTCCGGCTGCCCGAAGCGGGCGGCGGGGGTGTGGGCGAGGATCTGCTCGCCGCGGGGGGTCAGCTCGCCGGTGTTTTCGTCGGTCAGCAGGAAGCGGTTCTGCTCGGTCAGGAAGAAGCCCGGGGCGATGGCGTTGACGCGGATCTTGGGCGAGTGCCGCTGGGCCATGTACACCGCCAGCCACCGGGTGAAATTGCTCACCGCGGCCTTGGCGGCCGAGTAGGCGCCCACGTTCGTCAGCGGGCGGAACGCGCTCATGGACGACATGTTCACAATGACCCCGTCGCCGCGCCGGGCGAAGTGTCGGCCGAAGACCTGGCTGGGCAGCATGGTGCCCAGGCAGTTGAGGTCGAAGACGGCGCGCAGGGCGTCGTCGGGCAGGTCGAAGAACTCCACGGGCGGGGTGCAGGTGGCCTGTTTCTTGTTGCCGCCGGCGCCGTTGACCAGCACGTCCGCCCGGCCGAGGCTGCTGACCGTCTCGGCCAGGGCCTTTTCGACCGAGGTCTTCTCCAGGACGTTGCAGTGGACGGGAAAGGCCGTCCCGCCGGTGGCGGCGATCTGTTTGCACAGGGCCGCGGCCGCGTCGTCCATGATGTCCAGCACGGCCACCTTCGCCCCGCGGCCGGCCAGGGCCTTGGCCATGGCCCCGCACAGCACCCCGGCCCCGCCGGTCAGCGCCACGCACTTGTCAGTCACGTCAAAGAGCGAGTCGTTCGCCATGTTTCTTGCTCCCTCATTGTTCTGGGGACACACCGCCCCCGACAGATGGGGCCGGACTGCGCTGACGGCACTGCGAGGCCCCTATCCTTGCTTCCAGGCGCGGATGACTTCCCTCTTAGTCGCCTCCAAATACAACACAACAAAGAACCCTAGCGCCGGCGTGCCTACGACCCGGAGCCAGGCGTACCAGTCTGCTTCGGGCCCAGCAAAGCCGGCGAGCCCCAACAGCGTCAAGAGCGCCAAGATAATCACGAACAGGCATACTTTCTGCGTGCCCAGTCTGCCCGCCTTGTCGCCGGCTCCGAGGCGCCGGGCGTTCCCTGACGGCGTCATGGTGTCTCTCCTTTGACCCTAAAGGGCTTCAGGTGCCTGCCCAGGTGCTTTTCCAGCGCCGCGTAATGCGTCTGCTCGTCCTGTCTTAGCGCCGCCAGGATGCGGTCGCGGAACCGCCGGCCGCCCTCGGCCGTCAGCACCGAGCCGAAGGTCACGTGCAGCGCCTGGCGGGCGTCGAACTCATCCAGCACGCCCGGCAGCTCGTCGTCCTTCAGCGAATCGGCCGGCCGGACCTTCGCCACGTCGGCCGAGACGTGGTACGTGGCCTTGTCCTGGCCGTAGCGCCCGCGGGCGAAGTCCAGGATCTCGCGGAACAGGCCGGGGTCGATGCGGGCGATGGCCCGGAGCGCCTCCAGGTAGCTGGTGCCGGCGGTCTTCAGGTGGACGTACGGCCCGGCCAGGTCGGCCACGATCGGGTAGACGCTGAACTTGTCGCTGCCGGAGTGGATGGACAGCTTGTACGGCCCCAGGGCCCGCATGACGGCCACGTGCTCAACGAACGATTTGCCGAACTCCTCCAGGTCGCCGATGTAATCCACGCCTTTCTCGAAGCGGCCGACGAAGCGCGGCGCCATGGAGACCCACCTCACGCCCAGGCGCTTCAGCTCGGCGGCGAAGAAGTAGTGCTCGGCCGTGGAGGTGGGGCTTTCGGTCTCGTCCACCGAGACCTCCAGCTCGAACTCGCCGGTGGCGGCCTCTTGGAGATGCCGGTACATCTTCACCGTGTGGGCGACGGCCCGGCCATACTTGGCCGCCGCCCGAAGGAAGGTCTGCTCCCCGAAGCGGACCGTGGAGCGGCCGAGGTCGAAGGCCTTTCCCACGTAGCGGTGGGTGAGGTCGGCGGGCCTGGCTGCGAGTGCGTCGAAGTCCAGCAAGCCGACCTTGTGGGCCAGCTCGGACGGGGTGTCGGCGTCGGCCTGGTTGTCCACGTGGGCGCCGGGATCAATGGTGAACATGGTGAAGCCGGCGGCGGTGGTGGAGTCGATGTCCTGCGGCTGCTGAAGGTGGTCGGCGTCGGCGCCGAAGCCGTCGCGGAAGCCTTCCTGGAGCACGCCCCACGTGGCGCAGTCCATGACCTCATCGGGCGTGCGCCCGGTGCGGGTCATCTCGCGGATGGACTGCTGTGCGAGCACGGCCGCCAGCCCGCTGCCGCGGACGGCGCGGATGTGGCCGGGCGTGGCCAGGCCCAGCCGGTCGCCCAGGCCCACGCCGGCGGCCAGGCCCAGGCAGCGCGGCCCTGCCCACGGCAGGGCCTGTCTTATCACCTGGGCGTTGGCGTGGTCGCAGGGGCCCAGGCAGAGGCACTTGCCCTCGACCTCGCCGGCCTTCTCCACGTTCGGCAGGCAGGTCTCGCCCACGCAGCCCACGAGCTTGTCCAGCCCCCGCCGGCCGAGGAAATAGGTCACGCCGCCGGCCTGCGAAACGCTCCGCTCGTACACGTCCAGGCGGGCCGCCTGTTTGATCTTCTCAATCATGCTGCTCCTTCCGAGGCCGCTCCGCGGCGCCGCTCAGATGTCGAACTTCTCGATCACCACCCGCCAGCGGCCCTGCTGGTCCTTCCGCAGTACCCAGATCATCTCGTCGCTGTCGGGGGCGGGTTTGAGGATCACGTCGCCCTTGCGAACTTCCTTGAAGGTCTCGCCGTCCTTGGTCGCAACCGTGATCGTCAGCCGGATCGGCTCTTCCTGGCCGGAGAAAATCTGCACCCACCTGGCCTTGCCCACTCCCTGGATGAGGTGCTCGTGGGCCCGGACGACCTTCTCGCGACCGCCGACAGCGTCCTTGCTGCGGTCGCCGCTCTCGCTGATGCCGTGCTCCTTCCACAGCAGCTCCGAGCCGGCCTTGATCAGCACTTTCTCGGCGTACATCGGCTCCATGGCTTGGGTGTCGCCCTTGGCCACCGCGGCCCAGAGCTTCCTGGCCTGCTCGACGCCCGCCTCGGCCGGTTGCGTGGTGGGCGCGGGCTCCGGCCGGGGCGGCTCGCCGGCGGCGTGGACGACGCAGGTCGCGCGCAGGCCCTCGGCGTTCAAAAACACGATCTTCCCGCTGGCGAGGACGCGGACCCCCGCGCCCTGAACCTTGAACTCCTGCGTGGGAGCCTGCTTCAGCAAGCTGGCGGCCTCGGCCGCGGCGGTCAGGTCAACCTGGCTCTGCCTGCCGCGGCGGTCCTTCACCTCGAAGGTGCAGGGCTGAGCCTTGACGGCCGAGACCGTGAACATGGGCTTCGTCCGCCCGCGCCTGTCCTTCTCCGCCACGGCGAAGCCCGTCTCCGTCCGCAGGGCCACCACCTGGCCTTGCACGCCCTTCTCGTCCACCATGTCGAGGAGAACCTGCTTCTCCCCGGCCGGTGCAAACAGCAGGCAGATCAGGATGACGACCTCTTCGGAAAGCTTTGCGACAGCCGGCGCCATGACCCCACCTCCTTTCCGTTCAACAGCGTCCGAATTCATGCGCGGCGGCGAGCATGGCTTCGATGTTCTCCGCCGGGACGTTGGCCTGGATGTTATGGACCTGGGTGAAGACGAATCCGCCGTCGCCGGCGGCGAACGCGCCGACGTTCTGGCGGACGTGCTCGCGGACCTCCTCGGGCCTGCCCAGCGGCAGCACCCGCTGCGTGTCGCAGCCGCCGCCCCAAAAGACGATCCGCCCGCCGAACTCCTGCATCAGCCGCCGCGGCTCCATCCGCGCCGCCGAGACCTGCACCGGGTTAAGGATGTCCACGCCGGCCTCGATCCAGTGCTCGATGTAGCCGTGCACGCAGCCGCAGGAGTGCAGGAACGTCTTCCAGGGCGTGTGGGCGTGGATCCAGCCGCACAGCCGCTTGTAGTGCGGCTTGACCATCTCAGCGTACAGCTCCGGACTGAGCAGCTCGCTGCGCTGGGTGCCGGCGTCGTCGGAGGCCATGCCCCAGGCCACGCAGCGGCCGCCGACCGCCTGGTGATACAGCTCCAGCCGCTTGATGACGGAGTCCACGTAGCGGCCCATCATCTCGTGGGCGGTGGGCTTTTCCGTGATCAGCATGGCCAGCCAGGCGTCCAGCGAGCCCTGGGTGATGTTGTCGGCCAGCAGGGCGCTCAGGCCGACCACCGACAGGGCCGCGCCCCAGCCGAGGACGGCCTTGTCGGTGTCCTCGTGCAGGCGCCTGGCCAGCTTGGCGACGGCCTCGAGCTGCTCGTCGGGCACGGTCTGGGGCGGGCGGAACTTGCTCGGGTCGATCTTGCCGGCCATGGTCGGCCGGATGAAGTCGAAATAGAACCCGTCCTTCGGCATGCGGGCGTAAGGCTCACCGGCGCGGTCGCGCAGCAGCCAGTCGCCGTTGGGCTGCTCGGCGATGTTCGTGCCCGGCGGGAAGTGCACCTCGGTCCCGCGGAACAGCCGCTTCCGAACCCCTTGGTCCACCTGGGCGAGTTGCCAGGCGGCGGCGTCCACGTCCAGCGGCACCACGTCCACGTGCAGGGCCTGCTGCATGGCCGGCTCGACCTCGGCCAGGATCTGCATGGCGTCCAGCACCTTGATGGGGGAGCGGATGCCGAGGCGCTTCTGGAGGGCCGCATAGGCGGGGGCCGCGATGCCGGAGGCCCGCATCCCCCCCAGGTCGATCGGCACCCGGTCGGGCCTCTCGAAGCTCAGGGCCTTGGCTACCCGTTCGCGCGAGGTCAAGGTCACTTCCTTTCGGGCCCATGCGGCGCAGTGCACGAGCCTGGCTACCGATGGGCGTGCTGCTCCGCAATCCGCCGTGGCAGATCGGCGGCTCCTACGCCGTGTACGTCCCCGCCGTGGTCGCGCCGCCGGTGCCTGTCCAGTTCCTGTGGAAGAACTCGCCGCGCGGGCGGTCCACGCGCTCGAAGGTATGGGCGCCGAAGTAGTCGCGCTGGGCCTGAAGCAAATTGGCCGGCAGCCGCTCGCTGCGGTAGCCGTCGTAGTAGGCCAGGGCCGTGCTGAAGGCCGGCACCGGCACGCCCAGCTTGATGGCCGCCGTCACCACCCGCCGCCAGGGGCCCTGGGCCTTGCGGACCGCCGAGCGGAAATACGGCACCAGCAGCAGGTTGACCACCTGCTTCCGGCCGCGGAAGGCCTCGGTGATCCGCGAGAGGAACTGGCTGCGGATGATGCAGCCGCCGCGCCAGATGGCCGCGACGCCGCCATAGTTGAGGTTCCAGCCGTACTCGGCCGCCGCCGCCCGCATGAGCTGGAAGCCCTGGGCGTACGAGCAGATCTTGCTGGCGTACAGTCCCTGCCGCACGTCCTCGACGAACTTCGCCCGGTCGCCGCGGAAGGCCCGCCTGGGCCCGCGCAGCGACTCCGACGCGGCCACGCGCTCTTCCTTGATCGCCGACAGGCACCGGGCGAAGACCGCCTCCCCGATCAGCGTCACCGGCATCCCCAGCTCGCACGCCGTGATCACCGTCCACTTGCCCGTGCCCTTCTGCCCGGCCGTGTCCAGCACCACGTCCACCGCCGGCCGGCTCGTCTGCTCGTCGGTCTGCCCGAGGATGTCGGCGGTGATCTCGATGAGGTAGCTGTTCAGCTCGCCGGCGTTCCATTCGGTGAAGGCCCGGCTCATCTCCGCCGGCGTCATGCCGATGGCGCCCATCAGCGCGTAGGCCTCGCAGATGAGCTGCATGTCGCCGTACTCGATGCCGTTGTGGGTCATCTTCACGAAGTGCCCGGCCCCGTTCTCGCCCACCCA